>Ga0208330_1000082_pt1 | contig 59063 bp, 61 predicted proteins | sample DeeseametaMP1896_FD_184180 | JGI IMG/M metagenome (GOLD analysis project Ga0208330, IMG submission 184180) | Marine microbial communities from the Deep Pacific Ocean - MP1896 (SPAdes) | ecosystem: Environmental > Aquatic > Marine > Oceanic | place: East of Hawaii, North Pacific Ocean | collected... | reverse complement strand
TCTGGGGCCGCTGCTCACCGACGCCGAACGCCAGTACCTGAGCTGCGATGCGACCTGCGAGGTGTGGTTCGAACGGGCCGGGCGCCCGATCGGCGCCGGGCGCTCGACGCGCACAGTCAACCGGCGGCTGCGCCGCGCCCTGGAGCATCGGGATCGCTGCTGTGTGGTGCCCGGCTGCGGCGCGACCCGCGGCCTGCACGCCCACCACCTCCAGCATTGGGAAAACGGCGGCCTGACCGAGCTGGACAATCTCGTGCTGGTCTGCCCTTACCATCACCGGCTGCACCACGCCGGCGGGATCACCCTGACCGGGCCCGCGCACCAGCTCGTCGTCACCGACGCCGACGGCCAGCACCTGACCAACGCGTCGCTGGCCCGACCACCCACACAACCCCCACCAGCCGTCGCCCCCTGCACGGGGCCGACCGGTGAACGCGCCGACTGGTGGTGGTACACCCCCTTCCAACCACAACCACCACCGAGAAACTAGCTCGCTCATCGCGATGAGTTCGTCGGTGGGACCGGGTCGGTATGTCATGCACCAACCGACCTTCACCACCGTCCACTGCAGCATCTCTCTTGATGGCTTCATCGCCGGCCCGAACCAGAGCTACGACGCTCCGGGCGGAATCGGCGGATTCGACCTCCATCGCTGGCACTCCGACCGCGAACAGGGCGGCCGGGTGGTCGATAAGGCCTGGGCGGACTCGCTACTCCGTCCGCGCGGCGCATATCTCATGGGGCGCAACATGTTTTCGCCGGTTCGTGGGGCCTGGTCGTCCTGGGAGGACGAGAACGGTGAGTGGCGCGGTTGGTGGGGCGACGAGCCGCCGTACCACGCCCCGGTCGTCGTGCTGACCCATCACGACCATCCGTCCGTCACGATGAACGGCGGCACCACCTTTCACTTCGTCACAGACGGATTCGATGCCGGGTTGGCGCGGGCGCGAGAACTCGGCGACGGCGACGTGCACATAGCGGGCGGCGCGGCCACGATCCGGCAGGCACTGGCCGCCGGCGTCGTCGACTCGCTCGCCCTCGACATCGCACCTGTTCTGCTGGGTGCCGGCGAACGGATCTTCGACGGCACCGCCCAGCCCCGACTGAGCATTGTCGAGGTCGCCCACTCGCCGCACGCGACACATGTGCGATACGACGTCGGCTGATGTCGTCAGGTGAGCCCCGGCCGTCGCTGCCCGCCGACCTGCCGCTGTGTGACGGTGTGCACTTGTCGGACACCACGCGGTAGGTGCCGACTTCGCGCACCGGCCGGGCTTCCGGTTCCCGTCGTCATCGGGAATGATGGAAGGATGCGTGTCCCGCGGCAGATTGTGACCGCCTGCAGTTACGCGGCCTTCGCGGTGGTGTTGACGCTGTCCGGTTGTAGCGCAGACGATTCCCGTACGACCCCGGTGGGGACGCCCCCTACATCCGCACCTGATCAGGGCGCCCCAGTGGGGATGCGATCGGTGGGGCCGCTGGAGTTCGAGCGCGCCATCGCCGGTGGCGAACGCGTCGTGATCAACGTCCACGTGCCCTACGAAGGTGAGATCGCCGGAACAGACTTGTCGATCCCGTTCGATCGGATCGAGGCGCAGAGCGGGCGTTTACCCTCGCAGCGTTCGACCCCAATCGCTGTTTACTGTCTCAGTGACCGAATGAGTACCATTGCCGCCCAGTCTCTCTCGCGTCTGGGATACGACGACATCGTGGAACTCGACGGTGGCATGCAAGCCTGGGAGCAGAGCGGGCGAGGGCTGATCTGGCGCTGACCGCCGGTCATCGACGAGGAGCAGGTGACGAAGGCATCTCGTTCCGGTGGAGATGTGGTGTCTCGCTGGGGTCATGCGGGGTGGCGCTGTCATCATCAGACGCGTGGTGAACGGACCAGCGAGGAGGACCGACACGGCCCTCGCCACCCGGTTGGCCGCACTTGCCTCGTTCGGTGCCGCTGTCATCCACTTCGCGGTGGTGCCGGCGCATTGGCAGGAATGGATGGTTGCCGGGCAGTTCTTCGCACTCCTGGCGCTGTTCCAACTCGTGTGGGCGCCCGCTGTGTTGGCCCGACCGACGAATCTTGTCCTTGCCAGCGGAGTCCTGCTCAATCTCGGAGCCATTGCGCTGTGGGTGGTGTCCAGAACCGTGGGAGCGCCGTTCGGTCCGCACGCCGGAGAGCCCGAGCTTGTGCAAGCTGCCGACCTGTGCGCGCTCCTGCTCCAGCTGTATGTGGTGATGGGAGCGGGGTGGCTGTGCCACCGCGGTCTGCGAGGCAAGCCGATTTCGTGGTTGGCCAACGGTCTCGTCCTCCTCGGTGCCACCAGCATCGTGGCCCTGGCCTGCACGGTCGGCGTCGCCTCCGGGCTCCAGCACGGCCATCCCGCTCCGCCGGGGGCGGGTGCCGGTCACCACGGGGCGGGCGTCCATGACGCCGATGGACATCATGCTCACGTGCCGGAGATGAACTCTCCCGCCCCCTCCCAGGAGTCGGCGGGCACGCCGGTGCACACGGCACCTCTGCCGCGAGTGGCCCCGTCAGCTGCGCCGTTGCACGACTCGCATGATCATGAGCACGGCTGACGGCCTATCTCCTGCCTGACTGATGGCGGACGCGCCGACGTCGACGGGATCCCGGCCGGGCATCCGTCACCCGTCAGCGCCCCGCCCAGCGGCCTTCGGTGTGACGGTGCTCATGTACCGGGAACAAATGCGGTGCGCACCCCGTTGACCCCAGCGATAGTTGAGTGAACCAGACTCAAGTCGGGCTTGACACCAGACAGTGACAAGAGCAGGCTTGAGCGCGGCGCACTCAGTTCCAGAAAACGTTCTATTCAGGAGGCAGTAACTATGGCTCGTGCGGTCGGTATCGACCTCGGGACCACCAACTCCGTCGTCGCAGTGCTCGAGGGTGGCGACCCCGTCGTCGTCGCGAACTCCGAGGGCTCCCGGACCACCCCGTCGATCGTCGCGTTCGCGCGCAACGGCGAGGTGCTGGTCGGACAGCCCGCCAAGAACCAGGCCGTCACCAACGTCGACCGCACCATCAGGTCGGTCAAGCGTCACATGGGCTCGGACTGGAACGTCGAGATCGACGACAAGAAATACACGCCGCAGGAGATCAGCGCGCGTGTGCTCATGAAGCTCAAGCGTGACGCGGAGAGCTACCTCGGTGAGGACATCACCGACGCGGTCATCACCGTGCCCGCCTACTTCAACGACTCGCAGCGTCAGGCCACCAAGGAAGCCGGCCAGATCGCCGGCATGAACGTGCTGCGCATCGTCAACGAGCCGACCGCCGCAGCGCTGGCCTACGGCCTGGACAAGGGCGAGAAGGAACAGACCATCCTGGTCTTCGACCTCGGTGGCGGCACGTTCGACGTGTCTCTGCTCGAGATCGGCGAGGGTGTCGTCGAGGTGCGTGCCACCTCCGGTGACAACCACCTCGGTGGCGACGACTGGGACGACCGGATCGTCGAATGGCTGGTCGACAAGTTCAAGGCCAGCAGCGGCATCGACCTGACCAAGGACAAGATGGCGATGCAGCGTCTGCGCGAGGCGGCCGAGAAGGCCAAGATCGAGCTGAGCTCCAGCCAGTCCACGTCGATCAACCTGCCCTACATCACCGTCGACTCCGAGAAGAACCCGCTGTTCCTCGACGAGCAGCTGACCCGCGCGGAGTTCCAGCGCATCACTCAGGATCTGCTCGACCGCACCCGTCAGCCGTTCCAGTCGGTGATCAAGGACGCCGGCATCTCGGTCGGCGAGATCGACCATGTCGTGCTGGTGGGTGGTTCCACCCGTATGCCCGCGGTGTCCGAGCTGGTCAAGGAAATGACCGGCGGCAAGGAGCCCAACAAGGGCGTCAACCCGGACGAGGTCGTCGCCGTCGGTGCCGCGCTGCAGGCCGGTGTGCTCAAGGGCGAGGTCAAAGACGTTCTGCTGCTGGACGTCACGCCGCTGTCGCTCGGTATCGAAACCAAGGGTGGCGTGATGACCAAGCTCATCGAACGCAACACCACGATCCCGACCAAGCGTTCGGAGACGTTCACCACCGCCGACGACAACCAGCCGTCGGTGCAGATCCAGGTGTTCCAGGGTGAACGCGAGATCGCCGCGCACAACAAGCTGCTCGGCAGCTTCGAGCTGACCGGCATCCCGCCGGCCCCGCGCGGCGTGCCGCAGATCGAGGTCACCTTCGACATCGACGCCAACGGCATCGTGCACGTGACGGCCAAGGACAAGGGCACCGGCAAGGAAAACACCATCCGCATCCAGGAGGGCTCCGGCCTGTCCAAGGAAGAGATCGACCGGATGGTCAAAGACGCCGAGGCCCACGCCGAGGAGGACCGCAAGCGCCGCGAGGAGGCCGACGTCCGCAACCAGGCCGAGTCGCTGGTCTACCAGACGGAGAAGTTCGTCAAGGAGCAGCGCGAAGCCGAAGGCGGATCCAAGGTCCCCGAGGACACCCTGACCAAGGTCGACGCCGCGATCAGCGATGCCAAGTCGGCGCTGGAGGGCACCGACATCGGTGCCATCAAGACCGCGATGGAGAAGCTGGGCGAGGAGAGCCAGGCCCTGGGCCAGGCGATCTACGAGGCCACTCAGGCTGAGCAGGCCTCTGCCGGTGGCCAGGAAGGCGCAGCAGGCGGCGCCGGCGGCTCTGCCGATGACGTCGTCGACGCCGAGGTGGTGGAGGACGATAGCTCGGACGGTGGCGAGCGCAAGTGAGCGACAAGGATCGAGAAGAGCCGATCACCGTCACCGACAAGCGTCGCATCGATCCCGACACCGGACAGGTTCGTGAGAGCCCGAGCTCGGCCGGCCCGGCCCCCAGTGGGCCGGGGCCGGACGAGTTCGCCGGGGAGTCGCCCGAGGAGGCCGGCAAGGCCGCCGAACTGCTCGCGGATCTACAGCGGGTGCAGGCCGACTTCGCCAACTACCGCAAGCGGGCCCTGCGCGATCAGCAGGTGATCGCCGATCGGGCCAAGGCCACGGTCATCGGCCAGTTGCTTCCGGTACTCGACGATCTCGACCGGGCGCGCAGCCACGGCGACCTGGAATCCGGGCCGCTGCGGGCGGTTGCCGACAAACTCGTCAGCGCGCTCGAAGGCCTTGGCCTCACGCCGTTCGGCGACGAGGGTGACGAGTTCGACCCCGGGTTGCACGAAGCGGTGCAGCACGAGGGCGACGGGACACATCCGGTGGTCGGCACCGTGATGCGCAAGGGCTACAAGGTCGGTGAACAGGTCGTCCGTCACGCGATGGTCGGTGTCGTCGACACCGTGCCCGAGGCGAACGGTTCCGGCGACACCGGCGCTGATGCCGGCTCCGAAGCCGGCGAGCCCTCAGAATCGTAAGAATTGACCGCGAACAAGAATCAATAGGTAAGGAGGTGACGCGGTATGGCCCAACGAGAGTGGGTTGAGAAGGACTTCTACAAGGAGCTCGGCGTCGCCTCCGACGCCAGCCAGGACGAGATCAAGCGGGCTGCCCGCAAGATCCTCGCCGAGAACCACCCCGACCGGAACCCGGGTAACTCCGTGGCCGAAGAGCGGTACAAGGCCGCCTCGGAGGCCAAGGAGGTGCTCACCGATCCGGCCAAGCGCAAGGAATACGACGAAACCCGCCGGCTGTTCGCAGGCGGCGGGTTCGGTCGGGGCCGGTTCAGCGGTGGCGGTGGTGGCTTCGGTGGGTTCGGCGGAGGCGACGGTCAGGAGTTCAACCTGAACGATCTGTTCGACGCCGCCGGCCAGACCGGCGGCGCCAACATCGGCGACCTCTTCGGTGGACTCTTCGGTCGGGGCGGGGCGCAGCCACGCCCGTCACGGCCGCGGCGAGGCAACGATCTCGAGACCGAGACCGAGCTGTCCTTCCTCGAGGCCACCAAGGGGGTGGCGATGCCGTTGCGGCTCACCAGCCCCGCCCCGTGCACCAACTGCCACGGCAGCGGTGCACGGCCGGGTACCAGCCCCAAGGTGTGTCCGACCTGCAACGGCGCCGGAGTCGTCAACCGCAACCAGGGCGCCTTCGGGTTCTCCGAACCGTGTACCGAATGCCGCGGCAGCGGGTCGATCATCGAGCATCCGTGCGACGAATGCCGTGGCACGGGCGTGACCACCCGTACCCGCACCATCAACGTGCGGATCCCGCCCGGCGTCGAGGACGGTCAGCGCATCCGGCTGGCCGGTCAGGGCGAGGCCGGGCTGCGCGGCGCGCCGTCCGGGGACCTCTATGTCACCGTGCACGTGCGACCGGACAAGGTGTTCGGCCGCAACGGTGACGATCTCACCGTCACCGTCCCGGTCAGCTTCCACGAGCTCGCTTTGGGCACCACGCTTTCGGTGCCCACGCTGGAGGGCAAAGTGGGCGTGCGCGTGCCGAAGGGCACGTCGGACGGACGCATCCTGCGGGTGCGGGGGCGCGGTGTGCCCAAACGCTCCGGCGGCAACGGCGACCTGCTGGTCACCGTCAAGGTGGCGGTGCCGCCGAACCTCGAGGGTGAGGCCGCCGAAGCGCTGGAGGCCTACGCGAAGGCCGAACGCGCGAGCGGGTTCGACCCGCGGGCGGGATGGGCGGGGTCCCGATGAGCGCTTGCGCGAAGAGGCGAGGGGCACGATGAGCGCTTGCGCGAAGAGGCGAGATTACCGATGAGCGCCAGTCGGCAGGATCCGGCCGAACAGGCTCGGACCTTCCTGATCTCGGTGGCCGCCGAGCTGGCCGGTATGCATGCGCAGACGTTGCGCACATACGACCGGCTCGGCCTGGTCACCCCTCAGCGCACTTCCGGTGGGGGACGACGCTATTCGCAGCGTGACGTCGACCTGTTGCGCGAAGTCCAGCGGCTGTCCCAGGACGAGGGCGTCAACCTGGCCGGGATCAAGCGGATCATCGAGCTGACCAACCATGTCGAGGCGCTGCAGGCCCGGGTCCGGGAGTTGACCGAGGAGGTCGAACGGCTGCGCTCGCAGCCGCGGCCCAAGAGCACCGCGCTGGTCGTGTGGCAGCCCCGCAATCAGCGCTAGCCGTCAGCTGACCACGATCCGGAACTGGGCGGTGACCGACTCACCCGGCTGGACCTCGCGGTAGCCGCCGCGCCGCAACGCATCGGTGGGAGCCGCCATCGGCTCGAAGCACACCACCTCGTCGGTGGCCGGGGCGAAGACCTGCGCGGCGGTGTAGCCGGTGTCGAAGTGGACCTCGATGCGGCGGTCCCCGCCCGAGACCGCGAACACCGAGCCGTCGACGACCTCGTCGAAACCGTCGTCGATGACCTTGTCTCCCAACGTCTCCGCGGTGGCCGGATGGGCTATCGCGGCCCCGGTCGGGATGCCCCACGGATTGACCGGCCGGTGCCGCATCGTGGGGGTCTCGATCTGCCACTGTGCCCGTGGCACGCCGGGGAGCGTGAGATAGGGATGGAAACCGAAGCACATCGGAACCCGCGACCCCGTCGTCGCCGTGACGGTGGTCTTCACTGTCAGTGTGCGCTGCATCAGTGTCACGTCGAGCGTCAGTAGATGCGGAAACGGGAACGACGCCAGCAGACCCGGCCGCGCGGCGAAGTCCAGTTCGGCGGTCAGCTGAGATTCCAGCTCGGTCGTGACGTGCCAGCCCGGGTAGGCGGCCAGCGTGCCGTGGATCGGGACGCCGTGCTCGTCGGTGCGCACCCCGCCGGTGCCCGGCGTCAGCGTCACCACGGCGCCGTCGACGCCGTAGCCGTTGCTGCTGAGTCGGTTCGCCCACGGGTAGAGGATCGGGATGCCCATGGTCTTGTGGTTCGAGACATAGGCCTGCAGGCCCCGACGCTGACCCAGCAGTTCCGCGCCGGCGTCGGACAACGACGTGGCGATCATGCCGGCTTCGGGGACGTAGGTGGCGGTCAGCGCCGATGACGGGTCGCGCAGGGTGACGGTTTCGAACTCGGCCATGACCCTCGATCCTGCCACGCCGGGGTCAGCTGGCCAGCGGGTCGTGTTGAATTCGTTCCGCCGGTGCGCCTTTGGCGATCAGCGCCTGCTTGGTCGCCGTCACCATCGCCGGCCCGCCGCAGAGCAGGATCTGACGGTCGCTCCAGCTGCCGTAGCGGGTCACCACCTCCGGTAACAGGCCGGTCTGGCGCACGTGCAGTCCGCGTGGCGGGGTCGGGTCGGGGTAGTCGGAGGCCCACGGCGGGTCGAACGTCAGCTCCGACACCGGGGTCACCGACAGCCACGGGTTGGTGGAGGCGACCTCCCACAGCGTGGGGAGGTCGTACAGGTCGGCGGGGTATTTCGCGCCGAAGAACAGGTGTACACGCGGGTTCTCGCTGAACCGGGCCAGGTCCATGATCAGCGCCCGCAGCGGCGCCAGCCCGGTGCTGCCGGCCACCATCAGCACGTCGCCGGCGTCGCGGTCGATGTGCAGCGCGCCGTGTGGGTTGGACACCCGCCAGCGGTCGCCGGGCCGGGCCTCACCCAGGATCGCGGTGGAGACCATGCCGCCGGGCACCGAGCGGACGTGGAACTCGACGTAGCCGTTCGCGTCGGCCGGAATCGACGGGCTCAGGTAGCGCCACCGCCGCGGCCACTGCGGTATCTGCACCGGGACGTACTGGCCGGGCAGGTAGGACAGGGCATGGTCCATCTTCAGCCGGATCACCGACACGTCGCGGGTCGCACGCAGATGCTCGAGCACGGTGCCGTCGCAGAACGGGGGGCTGGTCTCGGCGTCGGCCGCTCCGCTCATGACCCCCACGACGAGGGTGACGACGTCGTTGACCGCCTCGGACATCCGCCGGTCCCAGTGCTCGGCCAGATGGGTGCGCAGCGCGCCGAGCAAGGCAGTTTTGAGCGTCTCGTAATGGGCCTGGGTGACGCCGTACTTGCGGTGGTCGCGGCCGAGCTGGGCGAGGAAGGCGACGGGCTCTTCGGCCCGCTGGGCGATGAGCTCGTCACACAGCCATGTCAGCGCCTCGGCGAAGACGTATCGCTGCTTTTCCATGTCGGGCGGGAACAGGTCGCGCGCGGACAGGTCGGTGGCGAACCAGCGGGTGTAGAAATCGCGGATCAGCACTTCGGACTCGGGGCCTGGACAGACGGCGGCGCGCAGAATGCGCATCGTCTCCCGGTCTTCGAGTCCCACGCCGCACGATCCTAAGTCACCGGGCCGCGAGCTTCCTGTGACGCAGCGCAGCCACGGATAACAGTGCGGTACCGGTCAGGGCCCAGCACGCCAGCACGACGACCGCACCTGAGGACCCGGCTCCACCGAAGAAGGCCGTGGACCGCAGCACTGTGGCGGTGGCCCCCTGGGGTAGCAGCTGGCCGAGCGTGCCCCAACCCGCAGGCAGCATCTCCGGGGCGCTGGTCAGGCCCGAGAGCGGATTACCGACCAGGACCGCGAGGAGAGCGCCGACGCCGAGCCCGGCCTTGCCGAACAGCGCACCCAATCCGAGCAGCAACAACAGCGCGGCCCCCACACCCAGCGTCAGCCCGCCGGCCACGCCCCAGAAGTTCGTGGTCGTCGACCCGAGCACGTAACGCAGCAGCACCGCGATCGTGACCCCCGACAGCGCCGCCGACGCCAGTGCCGCCCCGAACTGCAGGCCGGGCGCCCGTGGGAAGGCGAGTACCAGCGCGATCGCCGGCAGCAGCCCGGCCAGTGTCAGGGGCAGCGCCGAGGCCGCCAGGCCGGCGCCGCGGGGGTCGTCCGTGGTGGGTGGGGCCAGGTCCTCGATCGTCACCGGCATGCCGGTGTGCATGCCGAGCTGTTGCCCCATCTGGGTCAGCAGTCCGGCCACGGCGGGGCTGGCACCGGTGGCGATCAGCAGCGTGGCCGGCTCGCCGGGCGCGGTGGGCAGCGCGATGCCGCCGTAGACCTCCCGGTCCTCGATGGCCTGGGTGAGCGCGGCCCTGCCGGGATAGAACGTCACGGCGAAGGCATCCCGGCCGCTGCGCTCGAGCATGTCGACGGTCTGCGCGGAGGCCGCCTGCGGACCTGCCGCGCCGATGGGGACCTCGCGGGGGGCGGAGTTCACCGCCGGGAGCGCGAAGGCCAGCGCGATGACGGCCAGCGCCGCGGTGATCGCGATGACGAGACCGGCGGCCCGGGCCGCCGGAGGTGGTTGGTGGCCTGCGCGTCGCGGAGGGGTGGGACGAGCGTCCGTCTGTTGGGTGCCAGTCATGTCGACCCGCCTTTTCACTGATCGATGAATTAATACCCGTGACGATAACCGTCCATCGCCAGCATTTCAACAGGCATTGAAATGCTAGCCTGCAGCGATGGCTTCACCAGGGAAAACGCCGCGGCGCCGGGGGCGTCGCGAGGGTGATCCGGTGTCCCGGGACGTGGTGTTGGCCGCGGCGAAGTCCCGGTTCGCCGCCGACGGCTACGAGAGGACGACGCTGCGGGCGGTGGCCACGGATGCTCGCGTGGACCCGGCGATGGTGTTGTATCTGTTCGGTTCCAAGCAGGAACTGTTCCGCGAATCGCTGCGCCTGATCATCGACCCCGCTGTGTTGGTGGCCGCACTGCGAGGCGCAGAAGCCGACGGCGAGCCGGACGTCGGCGCCCGCATGGTGCGCACCTACCTCGGGGTGTGGGAAGCACCCGACACCGGGGACAGCATGCGGGCGATGCTGGCCTCGGCGACGTCGAACACCGACGCGCGCGAGGCGTTTCGCTCCTTCATGCAGAGCTACGTCCTGGCCGCCGTGTCCGAGGTGCTGGGCGGCCGCAGCGACGCCCGCCTGCGCGCCTCGCTGGCCGGCAGCAGCCTGGTCGGTGTCGCGATGCTGCGCTATCTGATGAGCGTGCCCCCGTTGTCGGAGCTGCCGACCGACGACGTGGTGCGGCTGGTGGCCCCCACCGTCACGCGGTATCTGACCGCCGACGCCGACGAACTCGGGCTACCCACCTAGAGGGCGTGGATTCCCTTGTACGCCACCAGTAGTCCGATCACGACGAGGATCACCGCGACCAGCGTGGCGTGCTGTCGCTCCATCCAGTCCTTCAGCCGCTCCAGCGTGGGGTCCAGGCGATCTCCTGACACCGCGTAGGCCAGGATCGGCAGGGCGACGGTGGAGCCGGCGAACATCACGTACCAGAGCTCGGCGACGAATGCCCCGGCCGGCCGCAGCCCGGCTGTGCCGATGGCCAAACCTGCTGCGGCGCAGATGAACAGCACCTTGACGTTCAGCACGGTGAGGACGACGGCGGTCACACCGGCCTTGGCGGGCGTCAGCGTGCTCATCCGCGACATCCATCCCGGCATGTGCTCGGACTTGTGACGGGTCGCCCAGCGGTAGACACCGAAGACGATCAGCGCTGCGCCGATCACGATCCGCAGCCAGGAAGCCCAGCTCGGTGGCTTGTGGTCGAGCCCGCCCAGCAGGTTGGACACCGCCACGAACAGTGCCGTGAGTGCGGCGAGGCCAACGAGCCATCCGGTCATGAACGCCAGTCCGGTGGGTTTGGGCCGCGGGGTGTGCAACACCAACACGGCCGGGATGATCGTCAACGGCGACAGTGCGACCACCAGAGCCAACGGAATGAGTTCGGTCAGGACTGAACGCCAAATCTCCGACACGTGAGAGAACCTAGCAAGGCGTGCACCCCGTTGCTCGGAATCGTGCGACGCGGCCGGCGGCACTATCGTCGCTGAGATGGCTGAGGTGCATCTCGGGCACGTGTTCCACATCGCCGGACAGCCCGTCATCGCCGACGCGTCTGTCGCGCTCGTGTCGATACCCGACGGCGCGCTCGTCGTCGCCGACGGGCGGATCGCCTACTGCGGAGAACGCGACGCGGTGCCCGCGGAGTTCGCCTCGGCGCGGGTCCGCGACCATCGTCCCGGGTTCCTGGTGCCGGGATTCGTCGACACCCACATCCACTTCCCACAGACCTACGCCGGCGACTCCTACGGCGGCGGACAGCTGCTGGAGTGGCTCGAGGGATGCATCTTCCCGGCCGAGGCCCGGCTCGCGGACCCGGATTTCGCTCGGCGCATCGCGACCGAGTTCTGCGATCGACGGATCGCTGCGGGCACCACTGCGGCGATGGTGTTCGGTTCGGCCTTCCCGCACGCGCAGGACGCGCTGTTCACCGAAACCCGGCGGCGGGGTCTGCGCATCGTCAGCGGGCGCGGCATCCAGACCGTGGGGCCGACCTCCGCCGGCGCCCTGATCACCTCCGAAGCCGACGCGCTGCGGCTCACCCGTCAGGAGATCGAGACCTGGCACGCCGCCGACACGAATGACGTCGCCACCGCGCTGCTGCACGTTGCGATCGTCCCCCGGTTCTCCTTGTCGGTCACCGCCGAGACATTGAAAGGTCTTGGGGAGCTGTATGACTCGGTTCGTGACCGCGGTGTGTACGTGCACACCCACCTCAACGAGAACAATCGGCCGGGCACCGGCGAGATCGACACCGTCAAACGACTCTTCGGCGTCGAGAGCTATCTCGACACCTACGACGGCAAGTTCCTGCCCGGGTCGTCGGTCGGCGGTTCCAGCCTGCTGGGTCGCCGCACGATCCTGGCCCATTGCGTGCACTGTTCCGACACCGAGCTGGCTCGGATGGCCGAGACGGGCACGTCGATCGCGCACTGCCCGGTGTCGCAGTTGTTCCTCGGGTCGGGCACCATGCCGTGGCGGCGCACCGTCGCCTCCGGTGTGAACATCGCGGCCGGAACGGATTTCGGCGGCGGCGACGAGTGGCTGATCCCGCGCGTGCTCGCCGACGCGTTCAAGGTGCACATCAGCGAGCCCGGCAGTGACAGCGTCTCCATGCACCCCGCCGAGATGCTGTTCCTCGGCACACTCGCCGGCGCCCGTGCCCTGGACATGGAGGACCGCTTCGGCAACTTCGACGTGGGCAAGGAGGCCGACGTCGTGGTCGTCGACCCCTCCCGGTCCCCGGCGTTGGCGAGTGCTGTCGACTACGGCGTTCGCTCGTCCGACCCGGCGATGGCGGCCCAGCAGACCCTGTTCGCGCTGTTGATGGGGCTGCGTGAGCCGGCGATCAGCGAGGTCTACGTGCAGGGCCGGCGCGTCGACGACGGCCCGCGATGACTTCTCGGTGACGTGCGGGTCGGTACTGGGGAGAAAGATGTGCGCGGTCTGCATCCGGGTGAGATCAGCGCGGCGGACAAAGGGGTGCGACTGAGCCGGCTCAGCGACCCGGACGGCAACACCATCGGGCTGATCGGCGGATTCCGGGTCGTGTACTGAGCATCGCGTAAAGACAGTGGTGGCCTGATGTTCGCGGCCCGCTCACGGAACCGACACCTGCCGACGCCACAGTGGTCACGTGTCCGTCGACGTGGCACTCGCCCCGCCGCAGCGCTTCCACAGCTGGTGTGCGCACCTCGTGGCGCGGCTGCCGTTCGGGCTGGCCGGCATGGTCGCCCCCACCTTCCTGGGCTTCTGCCTGATCAACAGCTTCACCTTTGGGGTGGACCTCGTCTTGCTGGTGAGCCTGCACGGCCTGCTCGGCGTGCCCTACCCGGTTGCGGTCAGTGTCGCCTACGGGTGCGCGTTCGGGCTGAGCTACGCGCTGAACCGGTATTTCAACTTTCGTTCGCATGCCCCGGTGGGGCCACAGCTGAGCGTCTACGTCGTCGTGGTGGTGATCAACTACGTCGCGTTCATCCTCGCGGTGTCCTCGGCGCTGACCGCGCTGGGCCTGGACTACCGGGTGGCACGCCTGCTGGCCGGTGCCTGCGAAGCGGTCTACATGTACTCGGCGATGCGCTGGGTGGTGTTCCGCCGGTCCTGACCGTCACCGTGATCTGAAGATCGGCGATTGATCGCCCGACCGTTCGGGTAGACGTGCACCGATTGCACGACGGTGTCAGTCAGCGGCCGACCACTGCGGCGACGGTGAGGACCCCACACATGACAACGCCCGAACGCCCCGCGCTCGATCCCGACGTGTCCGAAAGGCCGCGACCGCCCGCCGAATCGACCCGGGTGGCTCTGCTGGGGGCCATGTTCCTGATGGCGACCAGCGCGGTCGGGCCCGGCTTCATCACCCAGACCACCGACTTCACCATGCGGCTCGGTGCCGCCTTCGCCTTCGCGATCGTGGCGTCGATCGTCATCGACTTCGCCGTGCAGTTGAACGTGTGGCGGGTGATCGGCGTCTCGGGCCTGCGCGCCCACGAACTCGGCAACCGGGTTCTGCCGGGGGTCGGCTACGCACTGGCGGCCCTCGTGGTGCTCGGCGGCCTGGTCTTCAACATCGGCAACACCAGCGGCGCGGGTCTGGGCACCGACGCGATGTTCGGCCTCGACCCGCGCATCGGAGGCGCGGTCTCCGCGCTGATCGCCATCGCCGTGTTCCTGAGCAAGCGGGCCGGTGTCGCGCTGGACCGGATCGTCGTCGTCCTCGGCGCCGGAATGATCGCGATGACCGCCTACACCGCCATCGTGTCGCGGCCGCCGCTCGGTGAGGCGCTGCGCAACGCGGTGCTGCCCGAGTCGATCGACTTCCTCGCCATCACGACAATCGTCGGCGGTACCGTGGGCGGCTACATCACCTACGCCGGTGCGCACCGCATGCTCGACACCGGCATCACCGGACCCGCCAACGTCGGACGCATCACCAGCGCCTCGGTGTACGGCATCCTCGTCACCGGCGTCATGCGGGCGCTGCTGTTCCTGGCGATCCTGGGTGTGACTGCCGGCGGAGTCGCCCTGGCGAAGGACAATCCGACCGCCTCGGCTTTCGAGACCGCCCTGGGAACCGCCGGTGGTGTCTTCTTCGGCGTCATCCTCTGGGCGGCATCGATCACGTCGGTGATCGGTGCGGCATACACCTCGGTGTCCTTTCTCACCAAGTCGGAGACGTCCCGACGCCGGCAGAACGTGTTGACGGTCGGTTTCATCGCGATCAGCGCCGCGCTGTTCGTGCTGCTCGGCGCCGCACCGGTGAAGCTGCTCATCTTCGCCGGCGCGTTCAACGGGCTGATCCTGCCCATCGGTTTCACGATCGTGGTCTGGGTGGCCTGGATGCGCCGCGACCTGCTCGGCGGATATCGGTATCCGCTGTGGCTGAAGGTGATTGCGCTGGCCGTGTGGCTGTTGACGCTGTATCTGGGTTGGATGTCGCTGAGCGAGCTGCCCGGGGTGTGGAGCTGAGCGGCGGCCATGTCCGCTGATCCGGCCGGCATCTCGCCCGCGCAGGCGCGGAGCCGATACCGCGCGGGGCTCAGAGTTCCGACCGCAGGATGGTCGGCGGGTTACGCCCAGGCCAACCTGATCGCCGTGCCGCGTGACTACGCCTACGAGCTGCTGCTGTTCGCCCAGCGAAACCCCAAGGCCTGCCCGGTGCTCGACGTCTTCGAGCCCGGAAACCACAGCGGCCCAATGCTTCCCGACGGCGACATCCGCACCGACGTGCCGGCCTACCGGGTCTACGTCGACGGAGAGCTCGTCGCCGAGCCCAGCGATGTGGTCGAGTTCTGGACGGACGATCTGGTTGCCTTCGCGATCGGTTGCAGCTTCACCTTCGAAGCGGCACTGCAGGATTCAGGGGTACCGGTGCGCCACATCGAACAGGGGCGCAACGTGCCGATGTACCGGACCAACCGGATGTGCCGTCCGGCCGGGCGGATGAGCGGCCCGCTCGTGGTGTCCATGCGGCCGGTTGCCCCTGAACAGGTCGCCGACGCGGTGCGTATCACCTCGCGCTATCCCTCGGTGCACGGCGCCCCGGTGCACGTCGGGGATCCGGCCGCGCTGGGTATCGCGGATCTCGCGGCACCGGATTTCGGTGATCCGGTCGACATTCAGCCTGCAGAGATACCTGTATTCTGGGCTTGCGGTGTCACCCCGCAGGCGGCCGTCATGCAGACCCGCCCGCCGTTGGCGATCGGTCATGCGCCCGGGCACATGCTGATCACCGATCTGCGCGACGCCGAACTGGTGGTGCCCTAACGATCGGGGCTGTCGGCGTCGTAGCGGACGAACTGCACGGTCAACCCGCCGTCGTCGGTCAGCATCGCCGAATCGGCCTTGGCCGCACCCAGCCGGTAGGGCGGGCGCGTGACCTGCAGCGGCGGGGGAGGTGCTGCGGCTGCCGCGTCGACGTCCTCGACCTCGAAGGCGAGGTGTGCCAACCCGTCGGCGCCGGACTCGATGAGCTCGAGCTTGAACCCGCGGTCATCGGCGAGCATCGCGATCCTGCGCCCAGGATCGGCGCTGAGCGAGCCCACCCGTCGCACCACCATGCCGAGCTGCTGCAACATCGCGATACGCTCGTCGAAATCGCCGACCTCGACGGCGATGTGGTCCAGTCGTGCGCTCACCGGCCCGGCCCCGTCCACGCTCCGGTCACCCGCTGCCCCAACCAGCCGATGAACCAGAACACCACGATGCCCAGCGACGACGACGCGAAGATCGCGGCGATCAGGCCCTCGTAGTTCAGATTCGCCCGGTAGATGTCGAGCAACCGGCCGATCCCCGGATAGCCCTGGCGGAAGAAGAAGTCGCTGACGATCGCACCGATCACCGACAGTCCGCCGGCGATCCGGATCCCGGTGAACATCGCGGGCAGTGCATTGGGGAAGGCGATGGTGCGCAACCGGGTCCACCGCGACGCGTTGTGCAAGGTCGCCAGGTCGTGCAGGCCCGGATCGGCTGACTTGAGCCCGAACAGCGTGTTGGTGATGATCGGGAACAGGCTCATCACCACGCACACGATGACCCGGCTCGAGAAGTTGAAGCCGAGCCACAACCCGACCAACGGCACGATCGCGACGATCGGCAGCGTCTGAACGATCACCGCGTACGGATAGATCGACTCCTCGAGCCAGCGGGCCTGGCTCATCAGCACCGCGACCGTGACACCGACGAGCACCGCTACGCCCAGCCCGGTCAATGCGACCGTCGCGGTCTGGGTCAACGCGGCGGCGATGGCCGAACGCGAATTCGGGTCGACCAGTCCCGTGTGGGCGACCGCCCAGGGCGGCGGCAGCAGGAATCGGCGGCGCTCGTCGAGCACCAGGTACGTGACCGCCACCCACAGGCTCAGACCGGCCAACAGGACCAACGCGGGCAACACGATGCGCCGGACACGGTGCGTCGCCGAGCGACGTGGCGTCGTGGTGGTCGTCGAGTGTGTGAGGACTCGCGGCGATTCGGTGGCTGTGCTCATCGGCTCACCGCCCGCAATGCATCGGAGGCTGCGGCGCAGACTTCGGCGAACTGCGCCGAGTACCGCAGCTCGTCGCCGCGTGGGTAGGCGAACGGCACGTCGATGTCGGCGACGATGCGACCCGGCCGCGGCGACATGACCAGCACCCGGGTGCCCAGGTACACCGCCTCGGCGATGGAATGCGTGACGAACACCCCGGCGAACGGGGCGTCCCGGAAGACCTCGATGAGCTCGTCGTTGAGGCGTTCGCGGCTCAGTTCGTCCAGCGCGCCGAACGGCTCGTCGAACAGGAAGACGTCCGGGCGTAACGTCAGCGATCGGGCGATCGACGCACGCATCCGCATGCCACCGGAAAGCTGTCGCGGGTAGTGCTTTTCGAAACCGGACAGGTTCACCCGGTCGATGGCCTGCTGGGCGAGGCGGCGACGCTCGGCCCTCCCGATACCGTTGAGCTCGGCCAGGTAGCCGACGTTGCCGATCAGCGTGCGCCACGGCATGAGCGTGGGGTCCTGGAAGACGTAACCCAGCTCCCCGCGCACCGACACCGTTCCGGCGGTGGGACGGAGCAGACCCGAGGCCAGCTTGAGCACCGTGGACTTGCCGCAACCGGAGGCGCCGACGATGCTCACCATCTGCCCGGGTGTCACCTCGAGATCGACGCCGTCGAGCACCTCGGTCCCGTCCGGGTAGCGCATGCTCACATTCGACAGTCGAAGACCTTGCACGGCAGTGTCGTTCGGTGCGACGGCGACGGCACTCACAGCATCTCCTCGATCGGGTCGCGCCGGTACTTCAACGAGAAGTCCTTGGTGGCGTTGGCGATGTGCACGCTCATCAACTGATCGGCCCCTTCCACGTCGGCGGCTTCGATGGCGTTGAGCAGGTCCGCGTGCTCGTCCCACGACGACGCTGCCCGGTTGGCGATGTCCACCGAGTACATCCACGCCACCTTCTTCATCAGATCGGCGATGATGCGCCGCGCGACCTGATTGCCACTGGCCTGGGCAAGCAGATCGTGGTACTCGGTGTTGAGGGCGGCCAGGTCGTCGAGGCGACCCTGCGCCATCGCGGCCTCGGCCGCGTCCATCACCCGATGCAGTTGCGCCAGGTGCGCGTCGGTGCGCCGCTGTGCTGCCGACCGGGCGATGAGCGTTTCCAGGTTCGCCCGCACCTCGAGGATGCTGCGTGCTTCGTCCTCGTCGAGGCGCGCGACGACGACACCGCGCCCCGGCCGCGACACCAGGAAGCCTTCGGCTTCCAGCACCCGCACCGCTTCGCGCACCGGGTTGCGTGAGACACCGAGCTCGGCGGCGACCTCGGCCTCGCCGAGGGCGGTTCCGGGGGCGCGCCAGCCCTTGATGATCTCCTCGCGCAGGCGATGGGCCACGCGTTCGTGCAGTGGGTCGAGGCGCGATCGGCGGGTCAGTGCGTCGGTCATGGCATCAGCTTGCCCGGGTTGAGCAGCCCGCGCGGATCGAAGGTGGCCGCCGCCGCCCGGTAGCCGTCGAGGCCGCCGTGGCTGCCGACGAGCCAGGTGTGCGGGTTGACCACCACGACTCCCAGCGCGCGCAGGGCCTCGATGCCTCGGGTCAGGGTCTCGTCGTCGACCCACGTGGACAGCAGCAGGCCGGAGAAACCCTTGCCGTAACGCCGGGGGGCATTCCCGTCCAGATGGATGCGCGCATCCGGAAATGCTGCGCGCAAGTCCTTTTCGTGTTCGACCACCGCCTCGCCGCGGATCTGCACGGCCGCCAACCGCGGGTCGGAGCGGTGAGCCCGCAGCGTGCTGTGGTTGTAGACGCTGCTCGTCATCGCGCGCACGGCGGTGTCGTCGATGGCCGTGACCCGGCCGCCGGCCGCGCCCGTGATCGTGCGGGCCGCCTCGGCGGTACCCACGTCGAGCATGGCACGCAGCAGCACCGCGCCGTCGTGACCGTCGTGCGCGATGAAGGTCTCCCAGACGGCGCGGTCGTCGACCGAGATCGCTCGCGGCGGCACCGGGAGATCCATCAGCTCACGTCCGGCCCGGGTGGCCGCGGCGAGGGTGCCGAATGCGGCGAACAGCACGGTGCGGTCCCGCTTGGGTGCGGTACACAACCTGGCTCGGGTGATGATGCCGGTCGTGCCGTAGGCGTGCAGGTGCCGGTCCATCGAATCGCCGGTGATGTCAACGGGTTCGGGGTTCTCCACGCAACCGACGACGGTGAGGCCCCGGACCCAGCCGTCCCAGATGGAACCGAACTCGATGGATCCGATGCCCTGGTTGCCACCGGACAGGAAGCCCGCGACCGTGCTGGTCACGGTGCTCGGCATCACCGCGACCTCCCGGTTGTGTTCGGCCAGCGCCTCTTCCAGCGACGCGAAGGTGACGCCCGCCTCGACGACGACGCTGTCCGCGTCGATGTCGCTGATGCCGGTGAGCCGGGTGGTGTCGAGCACGATGCCGGGCGCCATGGGAACGGACTGGCCGTAGTTGCTGGTGCCGGCGCCGCGCGGCGTCACCGCCAGCCGGCGCCGGTAGGCGAAGCCCAGCACGTCGGCGACCTGATCGGTGTGCTCGGGACTGACCGCGACGGAGGCGGGCACCGAGCGCAGATCGCGCGACAGGATCGGTGACAGCCAGGAGAAGTCCCGCGACAACCGGTGGAGCACCTCGGGTCGGGTCTCCACCCCCGGCCGCCCGACGAGCGCGGTGAGCTCGTCGGCCAGATCGGCCGAGACCGTCACAGGCCGATCTCCGGATCGATGAACTCGTTGGTGTAGACGACCGCCGGGTCGTCGACGGGGACGAAGTCCGGGTTGGACTCGGCCAGAATCGGTGTCACCAGCGTCGAGAATTCCGTGACGCGGGCCGGGTCGAAGTTGCCGAGCGTCCCGTCGGCGCCGTTTCCGACCACACCGCGTTCCCGCATCGTCTCGGTGGCGAACTCGTTGGCGTCCAGAGTCAAGGTCCATGAGCTGGCCAGCTCCTCGACGATCGAGACGAGTCGTTCGTTCATCGGCCCGGGATCGCTGATGTAGTCGACCTGGGCCTGCTGCAGCAGCGGCACCAGACCGGCGAGGCAGTCGCGGCGCTGCTCCAAGGTCTGCGGGGTGGCGCCGAGCGCGTTCTCGTACGGGTTGTAGCCCGCCTCGGCCAGCAGCAGCGAATCCACCGGCTGGCCCCATTCCGGGAAGTCGTGCTGGTAGGTGTAGGGCTCGCTGGTGACATAACCCTGCTGCACCACGTCGCCGCCGCTGGCCACCAACCGGGACGGCGAACCGTCGTAGCTGTCGTCGATCTGGCCCGCCGTCAGCTGGCCTTCCTCGACGAAATAGGTGACCCAGGGATCGTCGGAGCCGTAGACCAGCACCGGCAGGCCGGAGGCTCCGATGTCGGCCATCGAGCCGAACTCGTGCTTCTCGGGGTCCCACAGCAGCACCTGCGGGCTCTGCTCGAGCGGCGCGAACACCGAGACCGTCGGGAATTCGGCGTTGAGGTTGAGCGCCTCGTCGGTGTTGACCTCGCCGAGCAGGATGTCGGGGTCCTGGTACAGCATGGACACCGCGGACTGATCGCCGACGTACGGGCCGCCGACGCGTACTTCGAGGTCGACCCCGGTCGAGCCCAGCGGCCCGACGTAGGCGCCCTTGTCGACATCGACCACGCCCTCGGTGCCGATGAGTTGGTACAGGTAGCCGCGTTCGGGTTGCGGGAACCACCCGGTCTGGATGACCACGGTGTCGGGACAGATGCCCGACAGGTCGGTGGTGTAGGCCGCGGCCGCACGTTCGTCGGATCCGGCCTCGGGTGCAGGGTCCGAGGAGCAGCCGGCCAGCGCGGCCACCGAGCCGACCGCGACAAGCACCGATGCGGTGCGGGCAATCTTGTATACATGCATGCCCGCAATGTTGTGGGCACCCTGTTTCCAGGTTGTGACATGGTCATGAAGATCGGCAAACAGGTCCGCCGTAACCGGCCCGGCGCAACGGCTGTCCCCGACGACCTCCACCTTCGGTGGGGTTTCCGCCGACCCGGCGGGAACGCGCGATCCGCGGCCTAGCCTGGGGAAGTCGGCGCGCGGGCGCAACGGAGAGCCTGGTGCAGATCACGCGTGTCAGGTTGGAAGAAGCATGAGCGGCAACCGAATCGTCGTGTACAAGGGCCCCGGCCAAGTGGCAGTGGAGACCATCGACTATCCGAAGCTCGAGGTGCCGGCCGAAGTGGCGAGCGCGATGGGGATGACCCGCAAGGCTGACCATGCGGTGATCCTCAAATGTGTCTCCACCAACATCTGCGGATCCGATCAACACATGGTGCGGGGCCGGACCACCGCCCCGGTGGGTCAGACACTGGGGCACGAGATCACCGGTGAGGTCGTCGAAAAAGGGTCCGACGTCCAGTTCCTCGAGGTCGGCGACATCTGCACGGTGCCGTTCAACATCGCCTGCGGCCGGTGCCGCAACTGCCGGGAGGGCCAGACCGGCATCTGCCTGAACGTGAACCCGGGGCGGGCCGGATCTGCCTACGGCTACGTGGACATGGGCGGTTGGCTGGGTGGCCAGGCGGATTACGTACTGGTCCCGTTCGCCGACTTCAATCTGCTGAAGTTCCCCGACCGGGACGCGGCACTGGCCAAGATCCGGGACCTGACGATGCTCTCGGACATCTTCCCGACCGGATACCACGGCGCCAAGACCGCCGGTGTGACAACGGGATCCACGGTGTACGTGGCCGGCGCCGGCCCGGTCGGGCTGGCGGCCGCCTACTCGGCACAGCTACTCGGCGCGGCTGTGGTGATCGTCGGGGACCTCAACGCCGACCGGCTCAAGCAGGCCGAGTCGTTCGGCTGCGCGACCGTCGACGTCGGCTCCGACGCGACCTTGGAGGAGCAGGTCGCCGACATCCTGCACACCAACGAGGTGGACTGCGCCGTGGACGCTGTCGGGTTCGAGGCGACCGGGCACGGCCAGGGTGCCGGCGAGCAACCCGCCGCGGTGCTCAACTCGATCATGAACCTCACCCGGGCCGGTGGCAGCCTGGGCATCCCGGGTCTCTACGTCACCGGTGATCCCGGCGCCGGGGACGTCGACGCCAAGGAGGGCACGCTGAAGGTCCGTCTCGGGCTGGGCTGGGCCAAGAGTCACAGTTTCCACACGGGCCAGTGCCCGGTGTTGAAGTACAACCGGGGCCTGATGATGAGCATCCTGCACGGCAAGGCGCACATCGCCGACGCGGTCAACGCGACCGTCATCCCGCTCGAGGACGCGCCGCGCGGCTATGCCGAATTCGATTCCGGCGTCGCCCAGAAATTCGTACTGGACCCGCACGGGATGATTCCGGCCGCCTGACGCGCGCCGCGGCGGCGGGGTCAGCGGCTCTCGAACTGGTTGCGTCCCAGGCTGCCGACGAAGCGCGGGCCCACCGCGTCGAGTTCGCGGCGGTAGGACTCGGCCCAGGTGCCGAACGGGTGCTCGGCCAGGTATTCGTTGCGGAACCGGTCGTCCTCGGAGACCTCGGTGGTGCAGAACGACGGAATGGTCAGGTCGACCACGGGTCCGTCGCGCTCGACCTCGGCCATCATCAGCGGCGCGTTGCCGGCGAGGAACCGGTCGATGATCCAGCCGTCCTCGCCCAGCCAGACCGAGGACCGCACCTTGAGCACGACATGTGCTGCCCGCGAGACGATCTGGCCGGCCACCAACGCGTCGAGCTCGCGTTCGGCCTCGTAGCGGGTGCCGCCCGCGGCCGGCCCCTTGGCGGTCATGGTGCCGATCGCATCGTCACCCAGCATAATCAGCAGCTCGGCGAGACTGGCGTCCAGGTCGGCGGGCGCGGGCCCCTGCAGTCGAACCCGTACCGCGTACCCGTCGGCGGCGAACAGATACGCCTGGGCGATGAGGACGGGACTGGGGTCGGAGGCCGCCACGGCCGGCATGTCGAGCACGAAGAATTTCCGTTCGAACTCGAAGTCACCGAAGTCGGCCATCTTGGGACGTTAACCCGGACGCGTCCTCAGCTCCGGCGACCAGGGGCTGTGTTGGGCGTGCGAAATTGCCGGAAATTTTCTAGAGTTGAGCGGAACAGACTCAACCTTGACTGCGTTGGCCTAGAGGACAAGCATTTTTCCCACCGATGAATGGAGGTGTCGTGGACTCGTTCAACCCGACCACGAAGACCCAAGCGGCACTGACCTCGGCGATGCAGGCGGCCACCACCGCGGGCAACCCACAGATCATGCCCGCGCACCTGTTGATGGCGCTGCTCACCCAGAACGACGGCATCGCCGGCCCGCTGTTGGAGGCGGTCGGAGTTGATCCTGCGACGATCCGCGCCGAAGCGGAACGCCTGATCGGCCGGCTGCCCACGGCCAGTGGTGCCAGCACGACCCCGCAGCTGAGCCGGGAGTCGATCGCCGCCATCACCGTGGCCCAGCAACTGGCCACCGAACTGGACGACGAATACGTCTCCACCGAGCACCTGCTGGTCGGCCTGGCCAGTAACGACACCGACGTCGCCAAGCTTCTGACCGGCCACGGCGCATCCCCGCAGGCGCTGCGCGAAGCGTTCCAGAAGGTGCGCGGCAGCGCGCGGGTGACCAGCCCGGACCCCGAGGGCAGCTATCAGGCGCTGGAGAAGTACTCCACCGACCTGACCGCTCGGGCCCGGGAAGGCAAGCTCGACCCGGTGATCGGCCGTGACAACGAGATCCGGCGCGTCGTGCAGGTGCTCTCCCGGCGCACCAAGAACAACCCGGTTCTCATCGGCGAGCCCGGCGTGGGCAAGACCGCCATCGTCGAGGGCCTGGCGCAGCGCGTCGTGGCCGGTGACGTGCCCGAGAGCCTGCGCGACAAGACCGTCATCTCGCTCGACCTGGGCTCGATGGTGGCCGGCGCCAAGTACCGCGGTGAGTTCGAGGAACGCCTCAAGGCCGTCCTCGACGAGATCAAGAACTCCGCGGGGCAGATCATCACGTTCATCGACGAGCTGCACACCATCGTCGGCGCCGGCGCCACCGGCGAGTCGGCGATGGACGCCGGCAACATGATCAAGCCGATGCTGGCCCGCGGTGAGCTGCGGCTGGTCGGGGCGACCACGCTCGACGAGTACCGCAAGTACATCGAGAAGGACGCCGCGCTGGAACGCCGCTTCCAGCAGGTGCTGGTGGGCGAGCCGTCTCCCGAGGACACCGTCGGCATCCTGCGTGGCCTCAAGGAGCGCTACGAGGTGCACCACGGTGTGCGCATCACCGACTCGGCGCTGGTGGCCGCGGCGACGCTGTCCGACCGGTACATCACGTCGCGGTTCCTGCCCGACAAGGCCATCGACCTCGTCGACGAGGCGGCCTCGCGGCTGCGGATGGAGATCGACTCCCGCCCCGTCGAGATCGACGAGGTGGAACGCCTGGTGCGGCGCCTCGAGATCGAGGAGATGGCGCTGGCCAAGGAGGAGGACGTCGCCTCCAAGGAACGCCTGGAGAAGTTGCGGGCCGAGCTGGCCGACTACAAGGAGAAGCTCTCCGAGCTGACCACCCGTTGGCAGAACGAGAAGGGCGCCATCGATGTGGTGCGCGAGCTCAAGCAGCAGCTGGAGGACCTGAAGGGGGCCGCCGACCGCGCCGAGCGCGACGGTGACCTGGCCAAGGCCGCCGAGCTGCGGTACGGGCGCATCCCCGAGGTCGAGAAGAAGCTCGACGCCGCGGTCCCGCAGGCCGAGGCCCGCGAGAACGTGATGCTCAAGGAGGAGGTCGGTCCCGACGACATCGCCGAGGTGGTGTCGGCGTGGACCGGAATCCCGGCGGGCCGGATGCTCGAGGGTGAGACGGCCAAGCTGCTGCGCATGGAGGAGGAGCTGGGTCGTCGCGTCGTCGGGCAGAAGAAGGCCGTCGCCGCGGTGTCCGACGCGGTTCGCCGCAGTCGCGCCGGTGTCGCCGACCCGAACCGGCCCACGGGCTCGTTCATGTTCTTGGGCCCGACCGGTGTCGGCAAGACCGAGTTGGCGAAGGCGCTGGCGGAGTTCCTGTTCGACGACGAGCGCGCGATGGTGCGCATCGACATGAGCGAGTACGGCGAGAAGCACTCGGTGGCGCGCCTGGTCGGCGCCCCTCCGGGGTACGTCGGCTACGACCAGGGTGGTCAGCTGACCGAAGCGGTGCGCCGGCGCCCGTACACGGTGATCCTGTTCGACGAGATCGAAAAGGCCCACCCCGACGTGTTCGACGTGCTGCTGCAGGTGCTCGACGAGGGCAGGCTGACCGACGGCCAGGGCCGCACGGTCGACTTCCGCAACACGATCCTGATCCTGACCTCCAACCTGGGTGCCGGCGGCACCGAGGAGCAGGTGATGGCGGCGGTACGGGCGGCGTTCAAACCCGAGTTCATCAACCGGCTCGACGACGTGATCATGTTCGACGCGCTCGATCCCGAGCAGTTGGTGTCGATCGTCGACATCCAGCTGGCCCAGCTGGACAAGCGGCTCGCTCAGCGCCGGCTGGCGCTGGAGGTGTCGCTGCCGGCGAAGAAGTGGCTGGCCGAGCGTGGCTTCGACCCGCTCTACGGGGCCCGGCCGCTGCGCCGCCTGGTGCAGCAGGCCATCGGCGACCAGCTGGCCAAGATGCTGCTGGCCGGCGATGTGCACGACGGCGACGTGGTGCCGGTGAACGTGAGCGCGGACGGCGACTCGCTGGTGCTGGGATGAGCGCTCGCGCGAAGACCCGAGGGCTGGGCTGAAATCCCGCCGAGACTGCGGTCAGATCGCGAAATCCCCGTCGGGAGCGATCTGGCCGCAGTTTCGTGAGTCGGACCAGCGCTGAGACCGGGTTGTGACCCATTCGGATTCGGAGTGCGCCGCCCGAAGCGGATACTCTGGAGCCAATGGTCCCGCTCTGGTTCACGCTGTCCGCACTCTGTTTCGTGGGTGCGGGCGTGTTGCTGTACGTCGACCTGGATCGACGCCGCGGTCTGGGCCGGCGCCGCAAGTCGTGGGCCAAGTCGCACGGCTTCGATTACGAGGCCGAATCCGCCGACATTTTGCAACGCTGGAAGCGTGGCGTGATGTCGACCGTGGGTGACGTCACCGCACGCAACGTCGTGCTCGGCCAGATCCGCGGCGAAGCGGTGTTCATCTTCGACCTGGAGGACGTCGCGACCGTCATCGCGCTGCACCGCAAGGTCGGCACGAACGTGGTGGTCGACATGCGGCTCAAGGGCCTCAAGGAGCCCCGCGAAAGCGACATCTGGCTGTTGGGCGCCATCGGACCCCGGATGGTGTATTCCACCAACCTCGACGCCGCACGCCGCGCCTGCGACCGGCGGATGGTCACCTTCGCCCACACCGCGCCAGACTGCGCAGAGATCATGTGGAACGAGCAGAACTGGACCCTGGTCAGCATGCCGGTGACCAGCACCCGCGCCCAGTGGGACGAGGGCCTGCGCACGGTGCGGCAGTTCAACGATCTGCTGCGCGTGCTGCCCCCGGTGCCGTCGACGGCCGCCGGCCAGCCCGCCCCGCGGCGCACAGGCTCACCCAGTCGCCCGCTGACCCCGGCACCGGCGGGTCGCGGCGAGATGCCTCCCGGCTATCCGCCCCCGCGTCCGGAACCCGGCCGTGCGCAGCAGCCGACGCGCAACGGTCGGCAGTCGCCGAACTATCAGCGATAAGTACTGTCTAGGGCATGTCCCGCCCTGTCGCCCTGATCACCGGGCCGACGTCCGGCCTCGGTGAGGGCTTCGCCCGCCGATACGCGCTGGACGGCTACGACCTGGTGCTGGTGGCCCGCGACCAGGACCGGCTGACCCGGTTGGCCGCCGAGTTGCGCGACGAGGCGGGCGCCGATGTCGAGGTGATCCGCGCCGACCTGGCGCAGGCCGCTGACCGCGCCGCCGTCGCCGAACGACTGCGGGCCGGTGTGCAGGTGCTGGTGAACAACGCGGGGTTCGGCACGGCGGGGGAGTTCTGGTCGGCCGATTACGAAATGCTGCAGTCCCAGCTCGACGTCAATGTCACTGCCGTCATGCAACTGACCCATGCCGCGCTGCCGCCGATGCTGGCCGCGGGGACGGGCACGGTGCTCAACGTCGCCAGCGTCGCCGGGCTCCTGCCGGGCCGCGGATCGACGTATTCGGCGTCCAAGGCCTGGGTGGTGTCTTTCTCCGAAGGGCTGGCCAACGGATTGGGCGGCACCGGGGTCGGGGTCCATGCGCTTTGCCCGGGCTTCGTGCGCACCGAATTCCACGCCCGGGCCGGTATCGACATGGCCGGCACCGCGTCGTTCCTGTGGCTCGAGGTCGACGACGTGGTGCGCGAGACGTTGGCCGACATCGCCAAGAACAAGATCGTCATCATCCCCGGTCTGCAGTACAAGGCGCTGACGACCGGCGGACGGATGATCCCCCGAAACGTGGTGCGGGCGTTGACCCGAGTGGTGGGCAAGGGCCGTGACCGGACGTGAGCCGCGGTGCGGCTGATCGTGCTCCTGGCGGCGATCATGCTGGCCGCCACCTCGTGCGCTGGGGGAGATGACCGCTCCGACGTGTATTCGGCGCCCACCGCCGCCCTGGGGGAGTCGATGGCGGTGCTCGGCTGGAACATGTCGGTCGCCAACCTGCGCTTCGACGCCGACTATGTGCTGGTCGACATCGACGCGTCGCCCTCGCAGGAGGGGGGTGAGCACGTCGCCCCCGGAGACGTCCGGTTCGGGCTCTACGGCGCGCTGGCCCACCCCATCGAAGCCGACGCCGTCGGTGGCTGCGGGGATGTGACCAACCTCGACATCGAGCCCGTGTCGACAACGACACCGGACCGGATGACGGGCACGGTGTGTCTGGGTCCGTTGCGCGACCAGTCGCAGGTGCGGGGCGTGTATGCGTATTCGTCCAAGGACCGGATCGCCGGCACCACTGCGGCCTACCCGGCGGCGTTCCCGGTCGGCGTGCTGCCGACCAACGAGAACGACACCGGCCTGACGATGAAGACCACCAGCGTCGACGCGTTCCGGGCCGACGGAGCGAAGCTGGACCCGTCGGCGTTGGGCGATCCCACCGCGTTCACCGGCAACGGCTACATGCTCATCGGTCTCGAGATCGACGGCCTGGCCGCGCGGTATCGGGAGGAGTCCGCCGAGCGCGGTGGCCCACTGATGGTGGTGGCCGGTCCCACCATCGACGGCCGCGGTCTGAGCCACGCCTGTGACAAGTACGGGGCCTCGGTGCTGGTGCTGCCGGAGGCCTCCCGCGAGCGCGTGCAGGTTCAGGTGTCGCTGTGCACGCAGGGCGAGATCAACAACGCCCTGCTCTATGCAACGGTGTCGATGACGGGGACGCACGCCGCGCTGTGGCTCGTCGATGCCTGAGCTGCGGGGGCCTGAGCTGCCGGAGCCTGAGCTGCCCGGCCCCACCGAGTGGGGCGACGGCCCCGGGGTCGGGCCGTGGCAGGGTCCGCTGCCCGACGACCCCCGCTACGATCCGGATCTGCTGCGCGACGGTGACACCCGCAACGTCGTCGACGCCTACCGGTACTGGACGCGGGACGCGATCGTCGCCGACATCGACGGACGCCGGCACCGACTGCACATCGCGATCGAGAACTTCGGCAACGACGCGAACATCGGTGCGGTGGTACGCACCGCCAATGCGTTCGCCGTGCACACCGTGCACATCGTGGGACGGCGCCGCTGGAACCGGCGCGGAGCCATGGTGACCGACCGTTATCAGCGGTTGTGCCACCACGACACCACGGCCGATCTACTGCGGTTCGCCGCGGGTGCGGGACTCGTGGTCGTGGCTGTGGACAACGTCCCCGGCGCCGCACGGATCGAGGACACGGTCCTGCCGCGGGACTGCCTGCTGGTCTTCGGGCAGGAGGGGCCGGGCATCACCCCCGAGGTGAAGGTTGGGGCCGATGCGACGGTGTCGATCGCACAGTTCGGCTCGACGCGCAGCATCAACGCCGCCGTCGCCGCTGGGATCGCCATGCACGCCTGGATCCGTCAGCACGCCGACCTCGGTGACGCCTGGTGACACCGGGTGTGTGCGCAGCAGCCACCAGACCGCGACTGCGGCGGAGAGCAACAGCGCCGCACCCACTCCGGACGCGACGGCCAGGCCGTGGGTGAAGGCCTCCCGTGCCGGATCGAGCAGCCGCTCGGCCTGCTCGGCCGGTAGCGACTGCGCGGCGTGGATCGCGCTGGGCAGCGAATCCCTGGCCTGCGTGGCGATCTCGCCGGGCAGGCTGGGCGGAACCGACACCGTGCGGTACACCGCGGTCAGGACCGATCCCAAGGTGGCGATGCCGAGCGCCATGCCGAGCTCGTAGGCGGTCTCGGAGACCGCCGCCGCCGAGCCGGCCCGGTGCGGCGGCACGCTGGCCAGGATGACGTCGCTGGCGACGGTGAAGGCCAGGCCGAGCCCGACCCCGACGACGAACAGCGTGATGCCCAGCGGCAGGTACGAGATCGGTGAGATCAGCAGCAGGAACGCCATCAGCGTGCCCATCGCCACCCCGACCAGCGTCAGTCCGGCGGTGAGGACCAGCCGGTGCGACACGTAGCGCACAGCGATTCCGGCCAGCACACCGAACACCGTGGCGGTCACCGCCGCGGGCAGTTCGGCCAGGCCTGCCTGGAGCGGACCGTAGCCGCGGACCAGCTGGAAGTACTGCGACAGGAAGAACACCAGACCCGAAAGCCCCAGCACCGAGAGGAGATTGGCCACCACGACGCCGGTGAACACGGGGCGGCGGAACAACCGGACGTCGATCAGCGGGACGGGCAGGCGCAGCTGGCGGCGCACGAACAGCGTCAACGCGGCGGCGCCGAGCAGTGCGGCCAGCACCGCATCGATCCGGATGCCATGTGCGGCGGCCGCGATGCCCTCCTTGATCGCGTAGACGACGCCCAGCATGCCGACCATGGACAGGCCGACGCTCGGCAGATCCCACGGCCCCGGTTCGGGGTTGCGGTGTTCGGGCAGCAGCACCAGCCCGCCGACGACCAGGACGACCATCGCCGGGATGTTGATCAGGAACACCGAGCCCCACCAGAAGTGTTCCAGCAGAACACCTCCGATCACCGGTCCGAGTGCCGCGCCGGCCGAGAACGCCGACGCCCAGATGCCGACGGCGATGCTGCGTTCGCGTTGGTCCGGGAACAGCCCGCGGATCAGCGCCAGCGTGGCCGGGGCCAGCGTGGCGCCGGCCAGTCCCAGCAGGGCGCGGGTGGCGATGAGCATCTCCGGCGACGACGAGTACGCGGTGATGGCCGAAACTATACCGAAAAGCGTTGCACCGCAGAGCAACAACTTCTTGTGTCCGATGCGGTCGCCGAGGCTGCCCATGCTGATGAGCAACGCAGCCAGCACGAAGGAGTAGATGTCGCCGATCCACAGCAGCTGGGTGCCGCTGGCTGAGAGGTCGGCGCTGATGAACGGCATCGCCAGCGCGAGCACGGTGCCGTCGACGCCGATGATCAGCACGGCCATGGTCAGGACGCCGAGCGCGAACCAGCGTCTGGTCATTGCTTCACTCCGTTCAGAAGAAGGTCGGTGATCAACCGGGTGCCGTCGCGTGCGGCGACCCGCCCAGCGCGGATGGACCAGTCGGTCGCGGCCACCAGGCTGTAGAAGGTCTCGGTCAGCCAGGCTGCTGGCAGTTCGGGCCGGAAAACCCCGTCCTGCTGGCCGCGCAGGAAGAGTTCGGTGATCGTCGAGTCGATCTCGCTCCACACCTCTATGCAGGTGTCCGGATCCTCCTGGCTCTGGCTGTAGAGCAGCGCGAGGTACGGGGAGATCGGCTCGCAGGCGGTCACCAGTCGTCGCAGTGCCTCGTCGGCGGGCCCTTCATGCAGCCGGACGGTGGCCAGCACCTCGGACATCTCGGCGATGGCGAGCTCCTCGAGCGCCGTCATCAGCGCGGAGCGCCCGGCGAAATGCCGGTGCAGTGTCGCGCGGCTGACGCCGACCGCCGAGGCGATCTCGTCCTGTGTCGCGTTCGGCCGCCGGCCGAGGTAATCGGCGGCGGCGCGCAACAGATCTTCACGCGTGGACATGAGACGACTATAGCTCAGATGAGACAAATTTGTCTCATAGCGTTTCGGGCAGCTGGTGAGGCAGGATCGACAGATGGATCAGTTGTGGGCCAACCGCGCCGCCAGCGCCGAAGCCGCGATCGCCCGGCGGCATCTCAAGCGGTTGTGGGGGCTGCCCGGGACGCAACTCGGGGTGGTGGCCTGGCCCGCCGCCGCCCGCTACCGCCGCTTCGGCACCTGGCACTACTGGTGGCAGGCCCATCTGCTCGACAACCTCGTCGATGCCCAACGGCGCGACCCCACCGAGGCGCGGCAGCAGCAGATCTCCCGCCAGATCTGCGGGCACCGGCTGCGCAACGTCGGTCGCTGGACCAACGACTATTACGACGACATGGCCTGGTTGGCGCTCGCGCTGGAGCGGGCCGGCCGGATCGCCGGTGTCGAACGGACCAAGGCGCTGGAGACGCTGACCGAGCAGTTCGTCACGGCCTGGGTGCCTGAGGACGGCGGCGGAATCCCGTGGCGCAAGCAGGACCAGTTCTTCAACGCGCCGGCGAACGGGCCGGCGGCCATCTTCCTGGCCCGGCACGGCGACCGGTTGCGCCGGGCCCAGCAGATGGCCGACTGGATCGACGAGACCCTCATCGATCCGGAGACCCACCTGGTGTTCGACGGGATCAAGGCCGGGTCCCTGGTTCGTGCCCAGTACACCTACTGCCAGGGCGTGGTGCTCGGCCTCGAGACCGAACTCGCGGTGCGCACCGAGGACTCCCGGCACGCGCAGCGGGTGCACCGGCTGGTGGCCGCCGTCGCCGAGAACATGGCGCCCGACGGGGTGATCAAGGGCGCCGGCGGGGGCGACGGCGGGCTGTTCAACGGAATCCTGGCGCGTTACCTGGCGTTGGTGACGACCATGCTCCCCGGAGAGGCCGCCGACGACGACACCGCGCGCGACACCGCCCGTTCGATCGTGCTGGCCTCGGCGCGCTCGGCGTGGGAGGGCAGGCAGACCGCCGAGGAGCTGCCGCTGTTCAGCGCGTTCTGGGACCGCCCCGCCCAGGTGCCCACCCCGGCCGGAGGGGATGCGCAGTTCGTCGACGGAGCGGTGAACTCGTCGGAGATTCCCGAGCGGGACCTGTCGGTGCAGCTGGCGGGATGGATGCTGATGGAAGCCGCGCATACCGTCGCGGGCGACGAATCGGGCCGCGTCGCGGGCGACGAATCGGAAAACGTCGCGGGCGACGAATCGGGACCTGTCGCGGGCGACGAATCTGGTGAGTGAGCTCCCGTCGTCGCGGGGTTTCCCGCTGCTGCCGTCGCGGCGGGTCAACCGCGGGTCGAAGACCACGTCGACATCGGACAACGCCGCCGCCGCGCTGCTGCTCGGGTTCACCGTCATCGCCATCCTGTGGGCCAATTCGCCGTGGGCGCACAGCTATTCGGAGCTGCTCGAGACCCATCTCGGGGTCGGCTTCGGCGACCACAGCTTCGACATGTCGGTCAAGCACTTCGTCAACGACGCGTTGATGGCGTTCTTCTTCTTCATCGTCGGACTCGAGGTCAAGCGCGAGTTCACCATCGGCGAGCTGACCGACCGCTCGCGGGCTGCGGTGCCCGTCGTCGCCGCCGCCGCCGGTCTGGTGCTACCGGCGGTGGTGTTCCTGGCGTTCAACCCGTCCGGGGAGAACGCCGCGGCATGGGGCGTGGTGATCTCGACCGACACCGCGTTCCTCGTCGGTGCGCTGGCCCTGATCCGGCCGATGTTCCCCGCCCGGGTCCGGGTCTTCCTGCTCACGTTGGCGGTGGTCGACGACGTCGGTGCGCTCGGCGCGATCGCGCTGTTCTACTCCGACAGCATCCAGGTCGTGCCGCTGCTCAGCGCGGTCGCGCTGCTGGCGGCGCTGGCGATGGTCAGGTTCTTGCCCGCGGCCCGCGGGCCCGCCTATGCGGTGCTCGGTGTGGCGTTGTGGATCGCGCTGTACCTGGCCGGCGTGCACCCCACTCTGGCCGGAGTCGCGGTCGCCCTGCTGATCCCGGTGTTCACCCCCGAGCGCGGGCCGGTTGAGCAGGCCGTCGAGCAGATCCGTGCCTTCCGGCAGTCACCGAACTCGCAGTACGCGCGGGCGGCCAGTCGCTCGCTGCGGGAGTCGATCTCGATCAACGAGCGGCTGCAGGAGAGCGTCGGGCCCGCGGTGTCGTTCCTCATCCTGCCGTTGTTCGCGTTGGTCAACGCCGGGGTACGGCTGGATGCGCAGACCCTGTCCACCGCACTGCGGTCGTCGCTGACCTGGGGCATCATCGCCGGGCTGGTGTTGGGCAAGTTCGTCGGCATCACCGCCGCCACCTGGTTCATGCGTCGCAGCGGGCTGGGTGTTCTTGTGCCGGGGCTGACGCTGCGGCGCATCGCCGGCGGCGCCGCACTGTCCGGAATCGGCTTCACCATCTCGCTGTTCATCGTCGACATCGCGATCGCCGAACCCGAGCGCCAGGATCAGGCCCGCATCGGTGTGCTGGCGGCGTCGGTGCTGGCTTTCGTGTTCGGCTGGGTGGTGTTCCGCATCACCGACTGGCTCAGCCCGCCCGAGCCGGTCGGGCTCAAGCTGCTGCGGCCCGTGGACCCCGACCGCGACCACGTCCGCGGGCGGCACGACGCACCGCTGACGCTGGTCGAATACGGCGACTTCGAGTGCCCGTTCTGCAGTCGCGCGACCGGTTCCATCGACGAGGTGCGCGACCACTTCGGCGACCGGCTGCGTTACGTCTGGCGACATTTCCCGTTGGAACGGGCACACCCGCGCGCGTTCGACGCGGCCCGGGCCAGCGAAGCGGCGGCACTGCAGGGCAGATTCTGGGAGATGGCCCGCGAGCTGTTCGACCACCAGGACGACCTGGAGTGGTCGGACATGTATCGCTACGCGGTCGCGGCGGGCTGCGACATCGATCAGTTCGACCAGGACGTGCGCGTGCACTCGTCGAAGGTGCTCCACCGGGTGACCGACGACGCCGAGGACGCCGAGGCGATGGACCTCAACGCGACGCCGACGCTGTTCGTCAACGGGATTCGGCATCGAGGCCCATGGGACGCCGCCAGCTTGATCCGCGCGCTCGAAGCGAGCCGGGCGACCCACTCGTAGCTGGTCTGGCGCGTTCCGCGCGAGCTGGTCTGGGGCGTTCTGCCCCCAGCCGGTCTTGGGCGTTCAGCCCTAGGTGGGTTGCTCGTCGGACTCCATGGGCGGCGTCGGGATGCCGGCCCGCTTGGCAGCCTTGCGGCGCTTGTACCACTCGACGGCGATGGGCAGCACCGACAGCAGCACGATGCCGATGACGATGGGCTCGAGCAGCTTCTGGATGATCTCGATGCGCCCCAGCCAGTACCCGAGCAGTGTCAGACCGACGCCCCACACGATCGCACCGACGGCGTTGTACAGCGTGAACACCGCGTAGTTCATCCTGGCCGCGCCGGCGGTGATCGGTGCCAGGGTGCGCACGATCGGAACGAACCGTGCGATGACGATCGCGAACGGGCCGCGCTGCTCGAAGAACAGGTGGGCCTCGTCGAGGTACTTCTGCTTCAGGAAGCGGGCGTTGGGCTTGAACATCGCGGTGCCGACGTTGCGGCCGATCCAGTAGCCGACCTGCGCGCCGAGGATCGCGGCGATCGGGATGAACAACAGCAGCTGCCACAGCTGGAAGTTCACGTCGGCGACGTTGCCCTCCGCCGACGCCGTCGAGATGCCCGCGGCCAGCATCCCCGCCACGAACAGCAGCGAGTCTCCCGGCAGAATCGGAAACAGCACCCCGGACTCGACGAACACCACCACGAGAAGCCCGATCAACGCCCACGTGCCGAAGAAGCTCAGCAGGTTGATGGGGTCCAGAAAATCGGGCATCAGCGCGAGATTGTCGACGACCACGGCTATTGAGGCTACCGGTCGGGGTGCCTGCGCTTAGGGTTTGGTCATGTCCACCCACAAGGCCGTGCAGGTTCCCTCCGCCAACGAGGCGCTGACCCTCGTCGAGGTCGACACGGTGTCACCACCTCCGGGCCACGTGCGCCTCGACGTGGCTGCGTGCGGGGTCTGCGGCACCGACCGTGAGTTCTACGCGGGCCACTTCCCGGGTCTGCAGTGGCCGCTGACGCTCGGCCATGAGATCGCCGGGACCGTCGCCGAGGTCGGTGACGCCGTCGAGGACTTCGCCGTCGGCGATCGGGTGGCGGTCGGCTGGTTCGGCGGCAACTGCAACCGCTGCATACCGTGCCGCAAGGGCTTCTTCATGCAGTGCGAGCGGATGCAGGTGCCCAGCTGGCATTACCCGGGCGGTTACGCCGAATCGGTCACCGTCCCGTGGACCGCGCTGGCGCGGGTGCCCGAGGGTCTGTCGTTCGTCGAGGCGGCTCCCATGGGGTGCGCGGGGGTGACGACCTTCAACGGGCTGCGACAGACCCGCGCCAAGGCCGGGGACCTGGTCGCGATCCTGGGCGTCGGCGGGCTCGGGCACCTGGGTGTGCAGTGGGCGCGGGCGATGGGCTTCGAGACGGTTGCGATCGCGCGCGGCACCGGCAAGGCCGACGAAGCCAGGGAGCTGGGCGCCCACCACTACATCGACTCGACTGCGCAGGACGTCGCGGCGGAGCTGCAGAAGCTCGGCGGTGCCGCCGTCGTGCTGGCCACGGCGAACAACGCCGAGGCCATGGCCGCGACCGTCGGTGGTCTGGGCCCGGCCGGGGAGCTGGTCGCGGTCGGCGTCACGGCGGAGAATCTGCCGATCAGCCCGCTCGACATCATCAACTCGGGTCTCTCGGTCACCGGCCACCCGTCGGGCACCGCCCGCGACGTGGAGGAGACCTTGCACTTCGCACTGCTGACCGGAGTGCGCGCCATGGTGGAAGAACGACCGCTCGGCCAGGCCGCCGAGGCTTTCGAGGCGATGGACGCCGGCCGCGCCCGCTACCGCATGGTGCTCACCACCTGATCGTCCGCGCGACGGCGCCGGCGAGTCGCTGACGGGCAGGCCCGCTGCCGGGCATCTTCCGGCTGCGCTGTGCATCGAAGGCATTCTTGCGATACTGGCGGGCGACGCCAGCACAGCTGAGAGGAAAGCCGATGCCCATCGCCACGCCCGAGGCCTACGCCGAGATGCTGGGCCGAGCCAAGGAGCACGCGTATGCGTTCCCGGCCGTGAACTGCACCTCGTCGGAGACCATCAACGCCGCGCTCAAGGGCTTCGCTGACGCCGGGTCGGACGGGATCATCCAATTCTCCACCGGCGGCGCGGAATTCGGCTCTGGTCTCGGCATCAAGGACATGGTCACCGGCGCGGTGGCGCTGGCGGAGTTCGCGCATGTGGTCGCCGAGAAGTACCCGATCACCGTCGCGCTGCACACCGACCACTGCCCGAAGGACAAGCTCGACACCTACGTGCGGCCGCTGCTGGACATCTCGTCAGAGCGGGTGCGCGCGGGCCGGAACCCGTTGTTCCAGTCGCACATGTGGGACGGCTCGGCCGTGCCGATCGACGAGAACCTCTCGATCGCGCAGGAACTGCTCAAGCAGGCGGCGGCCGCGAAGATCATCCTGGAGATCGAGATCGGCGTGGTCGGCGGTGAAGAGGACGGCGTGGAAGCCGAGATCAACGACAAGCTCTACACCACGCCCGAGGATTTCGAGAAGACGATCGAGGCGCTCGGTGCCGGTGAGCACGGCAAGTATCTGCTGGCCGCGACGTTCGGCAACGTGCACGGCGTCTACAAGCCGGGCAACGTGGTGCTCAAGCCGGAGGTGCTCGCCGAGGGGCAGCGGGTGGCCGCGGCGAAGCTGGGGCTGGGCGACGGGGCCAAGCCGTTCGACTTCGTGTTCCACGGGGGATCGGGGTCGCTGAAGTCGGAGATCGAGGACTCGCTGCGCTACGGCGTGGTGAAGATGAACGTCGACACCGACATGCAGTACGCGTTCACCAAGCCGGTCGCCGCGCACATGTTCACCAACTACGACGGTGTGCTGAAGATCGACGGCGAGGTGGGCAACAAGAAGGTCTACGACCCGCGCAGCTACATGAAGAAGGCCGAGGCCTCGATGAGCGAGCGGGTCGTGGAGGCGTGCAACGACCTGCACAGCGCGGGCCGGAGTGTGACCGCCGGCTGAGCCGGCAAGATGGCCGGGGCCGGCTGAGCCGGCAAGATGGCCGGGGCCGGCTGAGCCTGGGCCGGCGTCAACCCGTCGGGGCCTGGCAGATCTTCCACTGGTCGTCGCGGAACTGCAGGTCGAAACTGCGGGTGGAGCGGGTCTGCGGGGCGTACGCCATGAAGGTGGTGACGTTGGCTTCGGCGTGGTCGCCGTTGACCACCACCTGGTCGATGCTGGCGACGACCGGGTACTGCTTGGCAGCCGAGACGCGGGCGTGGGTCTCGGCCCAGGCCTTGTCGTCGTAGCGGACGTAGCTGTCGCGGGTCGCCCCGCAGGTCATGCTGCGCAGTGCGGCCAGATCACCGTTCTGCACGGCGACGTCGAAGTCTTCGATGGTGGAGCGAACCATGTCTTCCTGCGAGACCTGTGGCGCGGAGCTGCGGGTGATCAGCAGGGTCCCCAGCACGGCGATGGCCGCCAGCGCCACGATGATGATCGCGATCGCCACCACCCAGCCCCAGCTGCGTTTGCGCCCGGGCGGTTTGGGGTTGTCGCCGCGCGGGGGGATCTCCTGCGGTCCGGCCGCCTTCTGCGCGGTGAACACCTCGGTCGGCGGCTCACTGGGCCGGTTGATCACCTGGGTGGAGCCGGCGTCGAAACCGGAGGGCGCGGTGAAGCGGCGCTCCTCGGGCTGATCCTGGGCGCCGGGTGCATTCGGATCCGCCGGCGCCATCACCTCGGTGGCAGGCTCGTGCTCGGACTCCGGCAACACCTCGGTCCGCTCGTCCCCGCTGTGCGGGCCGTGCTCGTCCTGCTCGTTCGGCTCGCTCACCTCGTCGGTGGTCTCGTCCGGCCGGTCAGGCTCTGTGGGGTTCGACATCCCTGCTGCGGTCCTCCCTGGCGTCCCCAACGATCGTAACGGCGGAAGCTTAGTCATCCGCGGTGACGCCCGCTCATCCGCGCACGGCACAATGGGGCCATGACTCGGATGGGTGACCTCCTCGGACCAGAACCAGTGCTGCTTCCCGGCGACCCGGCGGCCGAAGCGGAGCTGGATGCACAGGAGAATCCCGCGATCGTGGCTGCCGCGCACCCGTCGGCGTCCGTCGCCTGGGCGGCGCTGGCCGAGGACGCGCTCGACGACGACAAGGCGGTCACCGCCTACGCCTACGCGCGCACGGGTTACCACCGTGGCCTCGACCAGTTGCGCCGCAACGGCTGGAAGGGCTTCGGTCCGGTGCCGTATGCGCACGAACCCAACCAGGGTTTCCTGCGTTGCGTTGCGGCGCTGGCCAAGGCGGCCGATTCCATCGGCGAGACCGACGAGTACCAGCGCTGCCTGGATCTGCTCGACGACTGCGATCCGGCGGCGCGCGAGGCGCTGGGGTTGTCCTGAGCTAGCTCGTTTCACACTCGCAGTCGGCGGCGGCGTCCGGCGGCTCCACCTGGACGGTGGAGTGGTCGAGGCCTCGGGCCGTGAGCACCGCACGCGCGTCGTCGAGGACGAGCGCCGCCTCGCGCCTGCTGGTGAGGTGCGCGGTGACCATGTCCTTACCCGGCACCAGCGTCCACACGTGCAGGTCGTGTACCTCGGTCACCCCTTCCACCGAGCCCAGGGCGGTGCGCAGTTCGTCGACGTCGATGTGACTGGGTGAGCTCTCCGAGAGGATCCGCAGCGCGGACCTGGCCAGCGAGATGGCCCGGGGTAGCACCCACAGCGCGACGAGCACCGCGACGACGACGTCGGCGTACGGCCAGCCGGTGGTCACGGTGACGATGCCGGCGATCAGCACCCCGATGCTGCCGAGGGTGTCGGCGAGCACCTCCATGTAGGCGCCCTTGACGGCCAGGCTGGACTTCGAATGCGAGCGCAGCAGCAGCACGACCGCAGCGTTGGCGGCCAGTCCGACCAGGGCGACGACGATGAGCGGCACGCCGGGCACCTCGGGGGCGTCCCCGAGCCGCTCGACCGCCTCGTACAGGATGAACGCGGCCACGCCCAGCAGCAGCACCGCGTTGGCCACCGCGGTGAACACCTCGGCGCGATGCCAGCCGTAGGTGCGCGACGGTGACGTGCTGCCCCGCCGAGCCATCAGCACCGCGGTCAGGCCCATGAACATCGCCACGAGGTCGGTCAGCATGTGGCCCGCGTCGGCCAGCAGCGCGATCGAGTTGATCGCCAGCGCGGTGGTCAGTTCGACGACGAAGAAGATCGACAGGATTCCCGCGGCCAGCACCATCCGGGACACCCGGGCGTCGGCGTGGCTGTGATCGTGTCCGGCACCCATGGCGGCAATATATGCGAACTCGCGCATGTGTTGCAAGGCCTCGGCTACGATGGCCCGATGCCGCCGACCTGGGAATCTCCTGTGTTCTACCTGGTGACGACGGCCGGCTATCCGAACTTCGGTGACGAGCTGATCCTGAGCGGATGGCTGCGGCACCTGGCGCGGGTCGCCCCACGGGCCACGGTGTGGGTCGACACGCATTCGCCGGGCCCCGTGCAGATGCTGCTGGGCGACGCGCACCCCGGCGTGCGGTTCACCGACACGTTGTGGCGCCTGTGCTGGGAGGCGCCGAGCGAGGACCCGTGGGAGGTGGCCAGCTGGGTCCAGCACGCGGTGGCCAATCCCGGCCTGGCGCCGCGCTGGCATCAGGGCATCATGGCGCTGCGCACGCTCGACGTGGTGCACGTCGTCGGTGGAGGCTTTGTCAACGCGATCTGGCCGCGCCACGTCGGACTCCTCGCCGGAGCCGCCGCGGCGGCCCGCCATTCCGGGGCGCGGTTGGCGATGACGGGCCAGGGCCTGGCTCCCGAGCCGCCCGGCTCGGCCCCGCTGCTCCGCGCGCTGGCCGACCGGTTCGACATCGTCGACGTGCGGGACGCCCCGTCCGCGGAGCTGCTCGGCATGGAAGTCGGTGAGGTCGGGATCGATGACGCGTTCCTCACCGTCGGCACCGAGCGCACAATCGATCCGCGCGAGGTCTGGCGGGACGGTCCCGCACCTACGGTGATGGTGTGTCTGCAGTCCGACCTCAACCAGGTCGGGACCGCGGCGGTGGCCGGGGCGACGCTGTCGATGCTGCGCGCCTGGGGCGTCCGCGGCGACCAGGTGTGCGTGGTCGAAGGAATCCCGCGGGTGGACCGCGAGGTGTACGCGTTGATCGAGCACGAATTACCCGGCGCCGCCTTTTATCCGTTCGTCGACGTGTGGGAGCGCGGCCTGCCGGTCGCGCCCGGGCAGACGTGGATCTCCACGCGCTTTCACCTGCACATGGCCGCGGCGACGGCCGGCGCCGGCGGAGTCGCGATGGCGATCAGCCCGGACTACTACGCGATCAAGCACCAGTCGCTGATCGACCTCGGCTCGGGATGGACCCTGCTCGAGGACATGAGCCAGGTGCCGCCCCGCCCGTCAGGTCGCGGCTTCCCGGCCGGGGCCGTCGACAAGCTGCGGCGCGACAAGATCGCATTGGCCCGCGCCGTGTACGGCCCGGCGGTTCACACCCAGGCCGACCAGAACCGGGTCAGCTGACTTCCCTCCCAGGACAGTCCCGGTGTCACCCCGGACAGCTCGAACAGCCAGTACACGGCCCCGAAGAACCACTGGTTCAGCGGCGGGGCGATCAACACGATCAGCAGGATGAAAAAGCCCCACTGCTTGGCCGGGGCCACCGCCCGCCGCGTCTGCGGACTGAGATGCGGTTCGAGCGCACCGTAGCCGTCCAGCCCCGGAATCGGCAGCATGTTCAGCAGTAGGGCGGTCACCTGCAGGAATCCCAGGAACGCGACGCCGGCCCAGAACACCGAATGCGCCGGGTCGAAGAGCACCCTGGTCAGCGTCAGCAGCGCGATCGCGAAGCCGAGGTTGACCGCCGGACCGGCGAGGCTGACCAGCGTCTGCCTGCGCGGCGTCATCCAGCCGGTGCGCACGTACACCGCACCGCCGGGCAGTCCGATCCCGCCGATCGCAATGAACAGCACCGGCAACCCGAGGGACAGCAGCGGATGCGAGTACTTCAGCGGGTTCAGGGTCAGATAGCCCCGCACCGCCACATCGTGATCGCCGAACCGCCAGGCGAGGTAGGCGTGGGCGAACTCGTGCACGCACAGCGTGACCAGCCACCCCACGATCACGAAGACGAACACCCCGACGTAGGCCAGCGGCCGTGCCTGATTCGCCGACAGCCACGCCAGTGTCCCACCCGCCGCGGTCGCGGCGAGCAGCGCCAGGAACACCGGGCTGGGCCGCACCGCCTGCCGCATCGGCCGGACGTTCATGACTGTGAACGTACCGGCAACTAGCTGCGCCTACCGGGCCCGACCCGCAGCCAGCCCTGGGTGTGCCGGTAGAACGTCGAGCGCCGCACCGTGCGCGGCGCCGCCACGCCGTCGCGCAGCACCACCGCTCCCGTGGTGCCGAGCTGGGCGGCGCGGCCGGTGACCCAGCGTCGGGGGCGTAACGGGTCCGGTGCACCGTCGGGTGTCCGGCGGGACCTGCCGGGCGACAACACCCTGGCGCGCAGGCCCGGCGCCGACGCGATCGGTTCGATCCGCACGCCGGCGGCCTCGCCATCGAACAACACGGTGTCATCGACGACCGCCTCGCCCCGCACCCGCGGCGCATCGTCGGCCGGCAGCCAGTAGGCCACACCGATCAGGACGGTGCCGGTCTCGTCGCGAATCAGCGGGACCCGGCGGGCGACACCGGTGAGGGCTGTGCGGGCCTGCCACCAGTGCCGCACGTGGGCCACCTCGACGTCGAGCCGGTCGGCTTTGAGCAGCCGGGTCAGGACGGCGGCCAGGTCCCGGTCGGCTCCGACGACGACGACGCGGTCGCAGTCAGGGACGCCGTCGAGGTCGATGACCGGCAGCCGGCGCAGCGGCCGCGGCACCCGCCCGGGACCGAAGACCGCGACCTTTGGGATCTCGGGCACCGAGTTCTCCTTTTTCCGGTCGTCTACGTCGGGCAGTGCGACGATCTTGACATGCTCACCCGCCGGAGCTTCCTGCTTGCGTCGGCGACCGGGGCATCGGTCGCGCTGACCGGGGCCTGCACTCCCGGGGCCCGGATCGAGCCGCGCGCCGGAACTGACCAGGTCGAGTTCCCGATGCGTGCCGCCGAGTCGGAAGTGGACCTCGGCGGGCTGGCTGTGCGCACCTGGACCTACACCGGCACCGTCCCGGCCACCGAGATCCGGTTACGCCGAGGTCAGACGCTGCGCGCGCCGGTGGCAAACACCCTGCCGCAGGAGACGACGGTGCACTGGCACGGGCTGGCGATCCCGAATGCGATGGACGGCGTGCCCGTGTTGACCGGACCGGCGATCGCGACCGGCGGCGAGTTCACCTACGAGTTCGCCGTGCCCGACGCCGGCACCTATTACCTGCATTCGCACGTCGGGACCCAACTGGACCGGGGGATGTATGGACCGCTGATCATCGAAGATCCCGAGGACGGCGCGGACTACGACGAGGAACTGGTCGTGGTTCTCGACGACTGGATCGACGGCACCGGTACCGATCCCGATCAGGTGTTCAAGAAGCTGCAGGCCGACGGGATGGCCCCGATGGCACCAGGTGGGCCCGGCGTGAGCCCGACGACTCCGCTCGGTGCCGACGGGGGTGATGTGACCTACCCCTACTATCTGATCAACGGCCGCACCATCACCGACCCTCAGGTGGTCGATTACCGCGCCAGACAACGTATTCGGCTGAGGATCATCAACGCCGGAGCCGACACCGCATTCCGGGTCGGGGTGCCGGGCGTCGCACTGCGGGTCACCCACACCGACGGCTTTCCGGTGGTGCCACAGCAGACGGACTCGGTGATCCTGGGGATGGGCGAGCGGGCCGATGCCGTCGTCGAGTTGAGGTCCTCGGCGCCGGTGATCGCCGCCGCCTACGGCAAGGACGGTTACGCCCAGCTCAACATGCGCGTCGGCGGGGCATCGTCGACCGTCGATGCCGCCGCGTTCGTTGCGGAGCTGCGCAGGCAGGCGCCGCTCAACACGGCCACCCTGGCCCCGGACCCGGCGGTCGCGTTACCCGCGCGTCCGGTCGACACCTCCGTCGACCTCGCGTTGCAAGGACCGGTGGCGCCCTACGCCTGGCCCATCAACGGCAAGCTGTACGACCCGCCCCGCGACGGCATCCCGCTGAAGGCGGGCAGCCGGGTGCGGATGCGCTACCTCAACCAGACATCGATGTATCACCCGATGCACCTACACGGACAGACATTCCAGGTGGTCGGCGGTCCACGTAAGGACACCGTGCTGGTCCCGCCGAAGCAAGCCGTCGAGGTCGATTTCGACACCGACAATCCCGGCCGCTGGATCGTGCATTGCCACAACGACTACCACCTCAACGCCGGTATGGCGACGTTCATCGAGTACTGAGCCATCCCCAGGGGTCGCCGTCGCGCTATGGCCGGGTGCGGTCGGTCGATTACCCTGTCTGCCGGGATGTGCCCAGAAGGGGTTCACGACAAGCGGGAGTACCAGCCATGCCGGCAATCGTGCTCATCGGCGCCCAGTGGGGCGACGAGGGCAAAGGAAAGGCCACCGATCTGCTCGGTGGCCGTGTGCAGTGGGTCGTGCGGTATCAGGGGGGCAACAATGCGGGTCACACGGTGGTCCTGCCGACGGGGGAGAACTTCGCGCTTCACCTGATCCCGTCGGGGATCCTGACCCCCGGGGTGACCAACGTGATCGGCAACGGGGTGGTCGTCGACCCCGGCGTGCTGCTGACCGAACTGCGCGGCCTCGAGGACCGCGGTGTGGACACCGGGCAGTTGCTGATCTCCGCCGACGCGCACCTGCTGATGCCCTACCACGTGGCCATCGACAAGGTGGTCGAGCGGTACGCCGGCAGCAAGAAGATCGGCACCACCGGACGCGGTATCGGTCCGTGCTACCAGGACAAGATCGCACGCATCGGCATCCGCGTCGCCGATGTGCTCGACCCGGTGCTGCTGGCCGAAAAGATCGAGGCGGCACTGGAGTTCAAGAACCAGGTGCTGGTCAAGATCTACAACCGCAAGGCGCTCGATCCCGCCGAGGTGGTCGACAACCTGCTGGCCCAGGCCGAGGGCTTCCGGCGCCGCATCGCCGACACCCGGCTGCTGCTCAACGAGGCGCTCGAAGCCGGCGAGACGGTGCTCCTCGAAGGGTCCCAAGGCACGCTGCTCGACGTCGACCACGGCACGTATCCCTTTGTCACATCGTCGAATCCGACCGCAGGTGGGGCGGCCGTGGGGTCCGGTATCGGTCCTACCCGCATCACCACCGTGCTCGGCATCCTCAAGGCGTACACCACGCGCGTGGGCTCGGGGCCGTTCCCCACCGAACTGTTCGACGAGAACGGCGAGTATCTGGCCAAGACCGGCGGCGAGGTCGGGGTCACCACCGGTCGCCGCCGTCGGTGTGGCTGGTTCGACGCCGTGATCGCCCGGTACGCCACCCGCGTCAACGGCATCACCGACTACTTCCTGACCAAGCTGGACGTGCTGTCGAGCCTGCAGACGGTGCCCATCTGCGTCGGCTACACCGTCGACGGCAAGCGCACCGACGAGATGCCGATGACCCAGAGCGACATCGCGCGTGCCGAACCGGTGTACGAGGAGCTCCCCGGTTGGTGGGAGGACATCTCGGGGGCCCGCACCTTCGACGAACTGCCCGCCAAGGCCAGGGATTACGTCCTTCGGCTCGAAGAGCTTGCCGGAGCGCAGGTTTCGTGCATCGGTGTCGGTCCGGGACGAGAGCAGACCATCGTCCGGCACGACATCCTCGGGCGCGCGTGACGTCCGCGGCCGACGGCGATCCGGGCTCCGATCCACGCACCGCCGATCCCGACTACGACCGGCACGGCGGCTTCCCCAATTTCCAGCCCGCACAACCGGGACCCGGCTTCGGGCGCTTCCTCGCGGCGATGCGCCGGGTCCAGGATCTGGCGGTGTCCGCCGATCCGGATGCGGCCACCTGGGACCGGGCGGCCGAACTGGCCGAGGAACTCGCCGGGCTGCTCGAACCCTTCGAGGCCGCCGAGGGTGTCGGGCCGGCCAACCGGGTGCCGTCGCTGCCGGGTGCGGGCAGTCTGCTGATGCCGCCCTACCGGGTGAGGAAGTTCGAGCCCGACGAAGTGGTGCTCGAGGTGGCGTTCAGCCGGTTCTCGGTCGGGGGCAACTACGCGGTACACGGCGGCGTGCTGCCGCTGCTGTTCGACTCGGTGTTCGGCATGGTGATCCACGCCGCGGGAAGGCCGATCAGTCGCACCGCATTCCTGCACGTCGACTACCGCCGGGTCACACCCATCGACACCACGCTGACGGCGCGGGGCTGGGTGCGTGAGACCGATGGGCGCAAGGCGTTCGTCAACGCAGAACTGCTCGACCCGGAAGGCAATCTGCTGGCCGAGGCCAACGGGTTGATGATCCGGCTGCTGGCCGGACAGCCCTGAGGCAGCGCGGGTTGGGCTGATGGAGAAGGGTTTCCGCGACTATTTCCGGACCTGGCTCCGTCAGCCGTTCGACTTCGACTGGACCGTCAACCACCTGCGGTCGCGCGGGTTCCTGCGGATACACATGGTCTTCATCGGCAGCTTCTCGCTGCTGTATGGCGTGACCGCACTGCTGACCGTGCTGTGGGCGCAGATGGACGGCGGTGCGGTGGTCGCCGAGCCGCTGGTCATGATCATCGCGGTGAGTTCGGCGATGCTCGGTGTGCTGTGGATCTTCGGACCGTGGCCGACCGAACGGCAGTCGATGGCCTTCGCCGTCTACGCCGACATCGCGGTCGTGACCGTGATCCTGTGCTACGAGGACGCGTTCACCGCGATGCCGGGGCTGGCGCTGCTGGCGGCCAACGGTATCTACATCGTGGTGGTGCACGGACCGCGGGCGCTGCTGGCGCATCTGGTGTTCACCGTGGCGGCGTTCGGCTGGCTGTACACCTGGGCCCTGATCCAGGAGGCGCAGCCGGCAACCCTGATCACCGTGCGGTTGCTGGTGCTGCTGCCCACCGTCGTCGGGGTCCCGGTGATCGTGCAGTCGCACCTGCTGGCTCTGCGGATGGGGGCGGTCGACGCCCTGCACGACCCGCTGACCAGGTTGCACAACCGGCGCGGACTCGATGTGGCGGTCGAACAGCTGGTGCCCGTCGACGGCGGTCAGATCGGGGTGCTGGCCGTGGACATCGACAAGTTCAAGGCCATCAACGACGCGTTCGGCCACGACGCCGGCGACCGGGTGCTGGTGTCGGTGGCCAACGCGACGCGCGACGCCGTCTCGGCCGTCGAGGTCCACGCGGTGATCGCCCGCACGGGCGGCGAAGAATTCGTCGTCGTCGTGGCGGGCGGTCCGTACGTGCTCGAACGGGTCGCGACGGTGCTGCACCGGGCGGTGGCCGCCAGCGACGGCGCGGCGGCGCCGACCGTCAGCGTCGGGCTGGCCTGCGGGCACATCAGTGGTAAAGACGCGGTGGCCGGGGTGCACGATCTGATCGACCGGGCGGACGCGGCGATGTATCGGGCCAAACACGCCGGCGGAGACCGCACCGTCACGGCCGAGGGAGAAGTGGCCCCGGATTGACCGCCGTTCGTGCCACGATGACAGGGTGCCCACTCCGGTCGACCGACAGCTGCAGCGTCTGAGCACACCGCGGGCGGCGGCGTTCGCCGGGGTGTTGTTCGCGCTGCTGTTCGGGACGGCGCTGGTGCTGATGCGTACCTCGCTGCCCGCCGACGCCGAGCTCGGTTTGCAATGGGTGGAGGGGCCCGGCAAGCGGCTGCGGGTGGCGGTGGTGTTGATGCCGTTCGCCGGCATCGCCTTCCTGTGGTTCATCGGCGTGGTGCGCGACGGGCTGGGCGAGCTGGAGGACCGGTTCTTCAGCTCGGTGTTCCTCGGCAGCGGGTTGCTGTTCCTGGCGATGATCTTCGCGTCGACGTCGGTCGGCGCCGGGCTGCTGGTGAGCCGCGAACTGGTGATGCGCGCCGACACCCGCACCGAGGTCGTGGCGTTCGGGCAGGGTCTGCTGCTCGCGTTGAGCAACACCTACGCGCTGCGGATGGCCGCGGTGTTCATGATCTCGCTGGCCACCATCTGGCTCCGAACGCGGCTGATGCCCCGCTGGCTGGTGTTCGCGACATATGCGACGGCTCTGGCGGTGCTGGTGGCCAGCGACATCAACATGTGGATGACGGTGAGCTTCCCAGTTTGGGTGCTCGTGGTCAGTGTGGTGATGCTGGTGCGCTCGGGCGTGATCGACCTGCCCGGCGACGACGAGCGGCGGCTCAGTCCTCCGCCAGGCTCAACGCGCTCGACGGACACAGCTTGACGGCCTCGCGGACCCGGTCGGCGATCTCTCCGCTCGGTTCCACGTCCTCGTCGAGCACGACGACGATGCCGTCGTCGTCCTGGTCGAACACGTCGGCGGCGACCATCACGCAGTTGCCCGCCTGGATGCACGCCTCCCGGTCGGCCTGAACTCTCACCAGTTCACCTCCAACGACTTCAGACCGTAGATGAAGTGGAACGAGCGGAACGCCACATCCTCGAAATCCTCGGCCGGGGCCAGCGTCGGGAATCGGCGCAGCAGCGCCGGCAGGGCGATCTGCATCTCCATGCGTGCCAGCGGCGCCCCCAGACAGTGGTGCACGCCGTGGCCGAACGCCAGATGCCCGAGCGCGCCCCGGCCGATGTCGAGGGCGTCGGGGGCGGGGATGAAAGCGGGGTCGCGGTTGCCTGCGGGCAGCGAGGCGAACACCAGCTGACCCGGTGGGATCACGGTGCCGGCGATCTCGACCTCGGTGGTCGTGATGCGCGGAACCGCCGCGTGCACGATCGACAACCAGCGCAGCAACTCCTCGACCGCCGGTGCGACCGCGGCCGGGTTGTCGCGCACCGCGGCCAGCTGCTCCGGGTGGCGCAGCAGCGCCAGGGTGCCCAACGCCAGCATGTTCGACGTCGTCTCGTGGCCGGCGAGCAGCAGCAGCCCGGCGATGCCGATCAGTTCGTCGTCGGTGAGCTCGGCGCCGTGCTGGCGCACCAGCATGCCCAGGATGTCGTCGCCCGGGGAGCGGCGCGCACCGTCGACCAACGTCGCCATGTAGGTGCGACCCTCCCGCGCCAGGTCCAGCCGCTCGGGGATCGAGATCGACAGGTCCAGCTGGCGGGCGCTGCGCCGCTGGAAATCGTCGCGGTCGGCATACGGCACCCCGAGCAACTCGCAGATCACCAGCGACGGGACCGGCAGCGCGAAGTGCTCCACCAGGTCGGCCGGCGGACCGGCGGCGGCGAGGGCGTCGAGCTGGGCGTCGACGATCTCGACGATGCGCGGCTGCAGGCGTCTGATCCGGCGGATGGTGAACTCGGGGGTGAGCATGCGGCGCAGCCGCTGATGTTCGGGCGGATCCAGTCCGAGCAGGTTCCCCGCGCGGGCCCGGCTCTGCTCCTCGTCGCTGAGTTGGGGCGCGCCGGGAGCCACGAACCCGGGCGGGCGGGAATTGGAGAACCGGGCGTGGTCGGAGAGCACCGTCTTGACGTCGTCGTGGCGGGTGACGAGATACACCGTCATGCCGAACGCGTTGGTCACCGTGCGCACACCGTCGGTGTCGCGGATCCGCGCCAGTTCGGGGATCGGGTCGAAACCGTTGCGCCGCATGTGCAGCGGCGGCGGGGCGGTGTCGGCGGCGGGTGCCTCGGTCATTACACGACGCTACCCGCCTTGCGGTGTCGGGGGCGCGCACCGACGGCCGCGGGCAACCAGATCCGCGGGCCGATCAGCGTGAACAACGCCGGGATGACGACCGTCCGCACGACGAAGGTGTCCAGCAGGATGCCCAGGCCGACGATGATGCCGACCTGGGTGAGCACGATCAGCGGAAGCACCCCGAGTACACAGAACACCGCCGCGAGCACGATGCCCGCGCTGGTGATGACAGCGCCCGTCGCCGACACCGCCCGCACGATGCCGGCGGTGGTGCCGTGCTCCGGGGTCTCTTCCTTGGCTCGCGTGACCAGGAAGATCGTGTAGTCCACGCCGAGCGCCACCAGGAACAGGAACGCGAACAGCGGTGCGGTGTTGTCCAGCGCCGGGAAGTCGAACACGTGCACGCTGGCCCAGCCGCCCAGCCCGAGGGCGGCCAGCGCCGACAGCACCGTGGCGGCGACCAGCACCAGGGGGGCCAGCGCGGCGCGCAGCAGCACGTAGAGGACGGCGAGCACCACGGCGAGGATGGCCGGGATGACCACCGCCCGGTCGTGTCGTGCCGCCGCCGCCGCGTCGCGGGCCTTGGCGTCGGATCCGCCGACCAGTGCGGACGGGTCGGCGTCGTGCACCGAGTCGCGCAGCGCGTCGACGGTGTCGAACGCCTCGTCGGAGGCCGGTGGGGCGTCGAGCACGACCGAGAACTGCTGCAGGCCGTTCGAAGCGCTGCCGGTGGGCGTGACCGACACGACGCCGGGGGTGTCGGAGATGGCGCGCTGGACCGCGTCGGCGCGTTGCGCGGAGGCGATGACCACGGTGGGGTCGGTGAGCCCGCTCGGGAAGTGTTCGGCCAGCGTGGAGTACCCGTCGACCGACTCGGCCTGCACCCGGAACTGCTCGGTCTGCGACAGGCCGAGCGGGGTGGCCAGGATGCCGGTGCACAGCAGCGCGAGCGCCCCGATCGAGACCGCGGCGACCGGGGCGGGCCGGCGTGCGACCGCTGACGCGACCCGGTGCCAGACGCCGCTGTCGGTCAGTGCCCGCGCTCCCATCTCGGGGATGAAGGGCCAGAACAGTTTCCGGCCGAACAGGCCCAGCAACGGGGGCAGCACCAACAGCACGAAGACCGCGGCGACCACCAGTCCCGCGGCGGCCTGCACGCCGAGGCTGCGGGTGGTCGGCGCCTCGGCCAGCAGCAGCGTCAGCAGGGCCAGCACCACGGTGGCATTCGACGCCAGGATGGCCGGCGCCGCCCGGCGCGCCGCGATGTCCAGCGCGTCGCGCGGGGACTCGTGGCGGCCCAGCTCTTCGCGGTAGCGCGAGATCAGCAACAGCGCGTAGTTGGTGCCCGCCCCGAACACCAGCACGCTGGTGATACCCGATGTCGAGCCGTCCGGGGTCATGCCGACGGCCTCGGCGATCGCGGTTCCCAGCACCGCGGCGACCCGGTCGGCGAAGGCGATGACCAGCAGCGGGACCAGCCACAGCGTGGGGGAGCGGTAGGTGATGATGAGCAGCAGCGCCACGACGGCCGCGGTCACGGCCAGGAGTGTGACGTTGGCCCCGGAGAACGAATCGGCGATGTCGGCGCCGAACGCCGGTCCGCCGGTGACCTCGGCGCGCAGCGCGTCGGGCAGGCCGTCGTCGGCGGCGGCGCGGACCTTCTCGACCTCGTCGGTCAGGGCGAAGCCCGACAGGTCGGCGTCGAGCGGCACCGTGGCCAGCGCGGCCTGCCCGTCGTCGGATACCTGGGTGGGCGGGCCGGGCGGGGCGGTGGCTCCGGCGGCGGACAACATGCGCTGGCGCGCCTGCTCCGCGGCCTGCACGTCGTTCCGATCCAGCGGCGCACCGTCGGTGCGGGTCACGACGAGGATCACCGGCGCCTCGTCGCCGCCGGGAAACGCCTCCCGGGCGGCGTCGGCGCGGGCGGACTCGGCGCTGTCGGGGACCGGCACCGGGGACTGCTCGGCGGAGCTGCTGCCGCCGAGCAGGCCCAGCACTGCGCCGGAGGACAGCACGATGACGAGGGCGATCAGCCAGGAGAGTCGTCGGCTCATGCGAGACAATATTTCAGATAATTAACAATTAATCAATTGAAATTCTGGTTATGGTGGGTTGGTGCCCGACCCCGACCCCGACCGCGCCGCGCTGGAGATGCTGATCGCCGACGACGTACGCGCGATGAACGCCGAATCCGACCAGATCGGGCAGGTGTTCGCGGGACGGCACGCGCTGACCGCGAACGACTTCCGCGCGCTGCTGCACGTCATGGTCGCCGAGACCGGCGGGACGCCTTTGAGCGCCGGGGAACTGCGCCGCCGCATGGGGACCTCCGCCGCGGCGATCACCTACCTGGTGGAACGGATGATCGCGTCGGGGCATCTGCTGCGGGACGCCGACCCGGCCGACCGGCGTCGCGTCAAGTTGCGGGTCGCCGATCACGGCCTGCAGGTGGGGCGGGAGTTCTTCACCCCGTTGGCCGACCACACCCACGCAGCGCTGGCCGACCTGCCCGACAGTGATCTCGCCGCCGCGCACCGGGTGTTCGGGGCGCTCATCGACGCGATGGGGGCGTTCCGTACCGATCTCGGCGACACCGCGGGCAACCCCGCTTGAGCATGGCGACACGGCGCGAGCCGTCCCGTCTGGCAGGCTGGTGATCCGATGGCAGACATGACGGACGATGACGCAGTGACCGGGCCGACAGCCTCCCGTGGTGCGGTGTCGGTGATGCTGCTGGGCGCCTCGGACCTGACCGGTGAACTGGCCTCGGCGTTTCGCCACCTCGGTGCCGACGTGGCGACCGTGCCGGGCTACTCCGACGCCGCGGGGCTCACCGCCTTGATCGACGAGTCCCGACCCGACTTCGTGGTGGCCGACACCTCTGCGGTGGCGACGGACGCGCTGGTCGGGCTCGCCGAGCGGGACGACCTGGAGGTGTTCCCGACGCCGCGCACCGCCCGGCTGTCCCTGGACGGGGAGGGCCTGCGCCGGTTGGCCGCCGACGAGCTCGGCCTGCCGACCGCGCCGTTCTGGTTCGCCGGGTCGGCGCAGGAACTCGGCGCGGTCGCGCAGCACGCGGGTTTTCCGCTGGTGGTCAAGCCCGTCGCGGCGGTTCCCGGGGAGGGGGAGTCGGTGCTGCTGCGCCCCGACGACGTCGAGCCGGCGTGGCGCCGTGCGGTCGCCGGCGGTGCGTTGAGCATGAAGCGGGTGATCGCCGAGTCCGTCGTGGAGGTCGACTTCGCGGTGACGCTGCTGACCGTGCGCACGGTCGGCGCGGCCGGGCCGTCGGTGTCGTTCTGCGAACCGATCGGCCACCACCGCGGTGACGGGGACACACTGGAATCCTGGCAGCCGCAGCAGCTTTCGCCCGCGGCTCTGGATGCGGCGAAGTCGATCGCGGCCCGGATCGTCAACTCACTGGGCGGTCGCGGGGTGTTCGCGGTGGATCTGCTGGTGCACGGCGACGAGGTGTACTTCTCCGACGTGCGTCCGCGGCCGTCGGACAGCGGGCTGGTGACGGTGCGCTCGCAGCGGCTGTCGCAATTCGAACTGCATGCCCGCGCCGTCCTGGGCCTGCCGGTGGACACCATCATGATCTCGCCGGCCGCGATGCAGGTCGACCGGCACGACTCTCTCGGTGCTCAGGTCGGACTGCACGGCTCCGCCGATGCGGTGCTCCCCACGTCGGTGCTGGCCGACGCGCTGGCCGTCGCCGAGAGCGACGTCCGGGTCCTGGCGGCCGACGGGGTCGGAGAGGCAGGACGCGCGGTGCTGGTGGCGCTGGCCACCGCGCCGGACCCGATCGTCGCCCGCGACCGCGCCCGCCGCGTCGCGACCGCGCTGCGCAGGTCGCGATGAGCGAACCCGAGGACTCGTCGACCGGATCCAGCGTGGGCCCGTTCCTGGGTGCGCTGACGATCATTGTCGCCGTCGTGATCGCAATCTGGTTGTTCAATATCTTCTCCGGCGACGAACTCACCGACGACCAGCAGATCGCCCGCGCCGTGTCGGCGCAGAACGCCGCGCTGCAACAGCGCAACTACGCCGAGTTCCTGGTCTACACCTGCTCCGAGGAGTGGGGTGAGGAATCAGAAATCCTTGACGGACAGCGTGATTCGGTGGCACAACGTGGTGAACGCATCGTCGAACGGGTGGCCGGGGTGAACGTCGCCGGAGACCGAGCCACCGCCGAGGTGACCTACTACTTCGACAAGGACTCGGACACGAAGGAGACGGTGCAGGTCGACCTGGTCCGACGCGAAGGCGTCTGGAAGGTCTGTTCGACCGGTCCCAGGTAGCTGTGGGACACTCACGACCGTGGGTTATGCCGGAGACATCACACCGCACGAGGCCTGGAAGCTGCTGAGCGAGAACAGCGATGCGGCGCTGGTGGACGTGCGCACCGCCGCCGAGTGGCGTTTCGTCGGGGTCCCCGATCTGACGTCGCTGCACCGCGAGGCGGTCTACATCGAGTGGAACCGCGGAGACGGCACCCGGAACGAGGGCTTCGTCGACGATCTCAAGGCCGCCGGGCTCACCCCTGGTCAACGCCCCGTGGTGTTCCTGTGTCGGTCCGGCAACCGCTCGATCGGGGCGGCCGAGGCCGCCACCGAGGCGGGCATCGGGCCCTCGTACAACATCCTGGACGGCTTCGAGGGCAACCTCGACGAGAACAAGCACCGGGGCGTCACCGGATGGAAGGCCGACGGGCTGCCCTGGACGCAGTCATGAGCGCCGACGAGCAGGTCCCCTCCGTGCGCATCCCGGCGCCGCTGCCCGACGGGGTCAGCCAGGCCACCGTCGGGGTGCGCGGCGGGTTGCTGCGCTCGGGGTTCGAGGAAACCGCCGAGGCGATGTTCCTGACGTCGGGGTACGTCTACGAGTCCGCCGCCGACGCCGAGAAGGCGTTCACCGGCGACATCGACCGGTACGTGTACTCGCGCTACGGCAACCCGACGGTGTCGATGTTCGAGGAACGGCTGCGCCTGCTCGAGGGTGCACCCGCCTGTTTCGCCACGGCGTCGGGCATGTCGGCGGTGTTCACCTCGCTCGGCGCGCTACTGGGCGCCGGTGACCGGTTGGTCGCCGCGCGCAGCCTGTTCGGGTCGTGCTTCGTGGTGTGCAACGAGATCCTGCCGCGCTGGGGTGTCGAGACCGTGTTCGTCGACGGCGAGGACCTCGCGCAGTGGGAAGAAGCGCTGTCCGTCCCGACGCAGGCGGTGTTCTTCGAGACGCCGTCGAACCCGATGCAGTCGCTGGTCGACATCGCCGCCGTCTGCGAGCTCGCCCATGCGGCAGGGGCAAAAGTGGTGCTGGACAACGTCTTCGCCACCCCGATCCTGCAGCAGGGCTTCCCGCTGGGCGCGGACGTGGTGGTGTACTCGGGCACCAAGCACATCGACGGGCAGGGCCGGGTGCTGGGCGGCGCGATCCTGGGCGCCAAGGACTACATCGACGAACCGGTGCAGAAGCTGATGCGCCACACCGGGCCTGCACTGAGCCCGTTCAACGCGTGGACGCTGCTGAAGGGACTCGAGACGCTGTCGCTGCGGGTCACCCACCAGAACGCCTCGGCGCACCGCATCGCGGAGTTCCTGGAGTCCCATCCCGGGGTGCGCTGGGTCCGGTATCCGTTCCTGGAGTCGCATCCGCAGTACGACCTCGCCAAGCGCCAGATGACCGGTGGTGGCACCGTCGTCACGTTCGAGCTGGACGCGCCCGACGGCCGGGGCAAGGAGCGGGCGTTCGAGGTGCTGGACCGGCTGCAGATCGTCGACATCTCCAACAACCTCGGTGACGCGAAGTCGTTGATCACCCACCCCGCCACCACGACTCACCGTGCGATGGGACCCGAGGGCCGCGCCGCGATCGGCCTCGGGGACGCCGTGGTCCGGATCTCGGTGGGGCTGGAGGGCACCGACGATCTGATCGCCGACCTGGACCGGGCGCTGGGCTAGGTGTCTCGCCGGTCGGATCAGAAGAAGGCCCGGCGCAAGAAGCGCCGGGCCGCCCGCGACCAGACCTGGTTGCCCGAGGGGATGGGGGAGCGAGTGGCCGAGGTGGTCGCCGATCTGGAGGAGTTCGACGCACGGCTGACCGAGCGGGGTTGGCAGTTCAACGATCCCGAGCACCCGGACGACGATGTCGGTGTCTCGTGGTTCTGGCCGCCGTCGTTCGTCGACGAGGACGGCCGCGAGGACGACGATGACGCCATGCGGGCGACGGTGATCGCGCTGCTCGAAGACGAGGGCGGCGAGATCGCGCACGTGTTGCTGGCCGGCACCGCCGACGACTACCAGTTCGACCTCGGCGAGTTGCTCGAGAACCTCGACGTCATCGAGGGCTACCGCGCCGGCGACCCGCCGCCGGTGTTCGAGCAGTAGGGCCCTACTTCTCGCCCTCGGCCTTCGCGCCTTCGACCACGCCCAGCGCGGACTGCGCGCGCTGCTCGTAGCTCTGCCGCTGGGTGGTGTCGAACTCGAGGAACACGCTGTCCAGCCCCAGCTTCTTGTTCATCCAGCGCCGCCCGCGCGGGCCGAGCATCTGCGCGGCCTGCGCGGTGAAGCGCAGGAACGGGGGCACGGCGACGTGGGTCTTGGGCTTGTCGAGCGTCTTGACCACGGCGTCGGCGATCTCGTGCGGTTCGACCGGCTTGGTACCCGGCGTCTCCCGGGTGCCCGAGATCAACTCGGTGTTGGTGAACGGCGGCATGACCACCGACACGTGAACACCGTGCGGGGCCATCTCGTCGGCCAGCGCGGCCGACAGGCCCACCACTCCGAACTTGGCCCCGACGTAGACGACCTGGCCGGGCACCGGGATCACGCCGGACAGCGATGCGATGTTGATGATGTGACCGCGCCGGCGGGCCACCATGTCGGGCAACGCGAGCTGGCAGCCGGCGATGACGCCGTAGAGGTTCACCTCGATCGACGAGCGGATCGACTGCTCGGACTGCTCCAGGAACGGCCCGATCGGCATGACGCCGGCGTTGTTGATGAGCACGTCGATGTGGCCGCCGCCGTCGGTGCGGGCCTTGTCCAGGAACGTGGCGAAGGATTCCCGATCGGTGACGTCCAGCGGATATCCCGACACCGACCCGAGGTTGGTGAGTTTGGCCACCGACGATTCCTGCAGGGCCACGTCGCGGTCCCCGATGACCACGCGCGCACCGCGCTTGAGCAGGGCCTCGGCCGTGGCGTACCCGATGCCCCGGGCGGCGCCCGTGATCGCGACCGTCTTTCCGCGGATGTTGTCCATGCCGCGAAACTTTACACGTGTCAAGTTTGGGGTCAAAGGGGTCGGGTGAGGTCGTCGGAGCGTCCCGCCGCCAGCCGCGACCACTGTGCAGCGGGCCTGCCGTCGACGCGGAAGTTGGAGCCGTCCCCACCCCAGCGCTGGGGCCAGCCGGGCGGCGAGTCCTCCCACGGTTCCTGACGTCCGTAGACCGTCAGGTCCATCAGCGCCAGGCTGTAGTCCATCGCCTCCACTCCGCGCCGGGTGGTCCAGTACGTCTCGAACACGCGGTCGCCGTCGCGCAGGTAGCAGACGAGGTGCATCATTCCCGCCTGCCGTCCGATCAGGAGCTGGTCGAGTGACGGCAGTGCCGAATACCACGGCATCGTCCATCCCATGAACTCGCGGTAGCGCGCGCTTTCCGGGTAGGGGCCCTGGCAGAACACCGCGAACGTGATGTCGCGGGAGTGCAGGTAGCACAGTTCGGCGACCTGGGTGGTCACCCACGTGCATCCCTCGCACTGCTGCGCGGCCGCGTGGCCCGCATGCCACATCGAGTAGTAGGCGAGAAGCTGTCTGCGCCCGTCGAAGATGTCGAGAAGGGGCACCGGCCCGTCCGCTCCGGTCAGTTCCATCCTCGGGTCGACCTCCACCATCGGCAGCCGCCTGCGTGCTGCGGCGATGGCGTCGCCCTCGCGGGTGTGCGCTTTTTCGCGCCGCCGCAGCGCAGCGAGTGCGGATTCGAACTCCGCGCGCTCGGCGGTACGGGGTAGTGCTGCGTCGTCGGGAATCGTGCTCACGACGGTCCTTTCACTCGATGATGTCGGTGCGGGCGGGGCCGAACAGGTACAGGTGGTCGAGCACCGGTGCCGGATCCTCCGACCAGTCCATCGCTGCCATCTGTAAGCGGCTGCGCCGACCCAGACGCCACCGCATGGTGTCGAACAGCGTTGTTCGCAGCAATATCTCGGGCCCACTGCACGGTCCGGTGCGATACTGACCGTCCTCGGTGATCACCCGAAGCGGCACGGGCGGCTGCAACATGGCCAGCAGTTCGCGAGCGGTCCAGTGAACCGACTCGGCGTCGCGGGCACCCGGCCTTCCGAGTGCGGCTCGGATGTCGTGCTCGTGACAGGCGATGTCGCCGAGCGGAGGTTCCAGGCCGGCCGTTGCGGCCGACTGCACCAGCCGGTCCGCGGCGCCGGCCCAGATGGAGAACAGTTCGTCCTCGCCGCATCCGTCGAACCGGCAGACGTGTTCGGCAGTCTCGGCGTCCGATGGCGGAATCGTCAGCCGGCCGTCGAGGAGGTCGAGTGCCACCGCCGTCAGGTGGGCCACGACGTCGCGGACGGACCACCCGGGGCATGCCGGCACCGGTCGGTTCCACTGCGCGGCATCCGAATCATCGAGCAGGTCGACGATCCGGTCCTTCGTCTCGCAGTACAGGTCGGCGAGTCGGCACACGTCGTCCTGGACTGGTGTGGCGGCTCCGGTTTCGGGTGTGGTCATCGGCTGTTCTCCTGGATAGAAAGTTCAACACTTGAGTTGAACGTCTACTACCCAGAACAGCATGACCCGCCGCTATAGTCAACAGAATGGTTGAAGATTCGGTGCTGGATCGTGCGTACGCCGCGCTCGCCGATCCCACCCGCCGCCGCATGTTGGAGACCCTGCGAGCCGGTGACGCCCGCATCACGGATCTGGCTGAGCCCCTTCCCATGTCGTTCGCCGGGGTGTCGCGCCACGTCGCGGTGCTGGAAACGGCGGGGCTGGTGCGCCGCGAGGTGCGGGGGCGCGAGCACTGGTTCTCGGTGCAACCGGACGGGCTCACGGCGGCCCGGCAGTGGATCGACGAGCAGAACGCTTTCTGGTCCGATCGCGCCGATGCGCTGTCGGAGCGACTGCGCCGCAAGGGACACCCACGATGACCGATGTCTTCGTCGCCCGCGTACAGCGGATCATGCCCGCCCCGCCTGAGGCGGTGTTCGACGAATGGCTCGACCCGGAGTCGTTGGCGGACTGGATGTGTCCGCGGCCGTCGCGGTGTGTGGCGGTCACGGTCGAACCCCGGGTCGGCGGACGGGTCCGGTTCGACGTCGACACCCTCGGCGAGCTGGTGCTGATCACCGGCCAGTTCCTGGCCGTGGACCGGCCCTCGCTGCTGCGGTTCACCTGGAGTCATTCGGGCTGGGCCGATCCCACCGCCGGCAGCATCGTCACCGTCGAGTTCGCCCCGCACGGTGAGAAGCAGACGTTGATGTCGATCGAACACGAGCTGCTGCCCACTCAGGACGCGCTCGAGGATCACCAGCACGGTTGGGAGGTCACCGCCGATCAGCTCGCCGGGCGGCTATCTCGGCGCTGACGGGGTCGGGGACGAGGTGCCTGCGGAACAGCGCGGGTCGCGCTGCGTTAAATGGTGGTGTGACATCCGAACCTGCGGTGGGTCAGCTGCGCTTCGTGGCGGTCGGACAGGACGACCCGCTGGCCGCGCCGCTCATCGACGAGCTCGCCGTCGAATACGCCGACCGCTACGGCGGCAACCGGACCCGGGTGCACACCTGGCTGCGGTCCTACCCGAGCGAGGAATTCGACCCGCCCGACGGCGGCCTGTTCATCGGGCTGCTGGACGACGAGCCGGTCACCGGTGGTGCCTTCCGCCGGTTCGACGACACCACCGCCGAGCTGAAACGGATCTGGACCGACCACCGGCACCGCCGCCGCGGGCACGGCCAGAACCTGGTGCGCCACCTCGAGGGCGAGATCGTCCGCCGGGGGTACTCGCGGATCTACCTGACCACCGGAGACCGCCAACCCGAGGCTGAGGCGCTCTACCTGTCGCTGGGGTATCAGCGGCTCGCCG
>Ga0208330_1000081_pt1 | contig 59589 bp, 54 predicted proteins | sample DeeseametaMP1896_FD_184180 | JGI IMG/M metagenome (GOLD analysis project Ga0208330, IMG submission 184180) | Marine microbial communities from the Deep Pacific Ocean - MP1896 (SPAdes) | ecosystem: Environmental > Aquatic > Marine > Oceanic | place: East of Hawaii, North Pacific Ocean | collected... | reverse complement strand
AATGACCAAACCGCGCTCGCTCCGCCTGGGCTTGCGGGAAAACCGACTCCGTCTTGGTGGTGTGAATAGATCAGTGTTTCCCTCGGGCTGCACGGCGTCGTTCAGATGAACGTGACGCCCACCTGGAACAGGCGCTCCACCTTGGGGGTGAGCGTCTTGTCGACGATGAACAGGATGACGTGGTCCTCGGGTTCGATCACGGTGTCATGATGCGCCATTAGCACCTGCTCACCACGCACGATGGCGCCAATCGTCGCGCCCTTGGGCAAATTGATCTGATCGACGCGACGCCCCACAACCTTGGATGACTTGGGATCGCCATGGGCCACGGCCTCGATGGCCTCGGCCGCTCCGCGACGCAGGTTGTGGACCCGCACGACGTCACCTCGCCGGACATGCGCCAGCAGCGCCGACACCGTGGACTGCTGCGGCGAGATGGCGATGTCCACCGCGCCGCCCTCGACCAGATCCACGTATGCCAGGCGGTTGATCAGCGCCATCGCCTTGCGGGCACCCAGCTGCTTGGCCAGCATGGCCGAAAGAATGTTTGCCTCGTCATCGTTGGTCACGGCGCAGAACACGTCCGCCGACTCGATGTGTTCTTCCAGCAGCAAATTCTCGCTGGCGGCATCGCCCACCAGCACCACCGTGTGGTTGAGCTGTTCGGCCAGATGCCGCGCCCGCTCACGCGAGCGCTCGATGAGCTTGACCTGGCAATGCCCTTCCAGCGCACGGGCCAGCCGCAGGCCGATGTTGCCGCCCCCGGCCAGAATCACGCGCTTGACCTCCTTGTCGGTCTTGCGCAGCTCGGAGATAACCTTGGAGATGTCCCGCTGATCGGCGACGAAGAACACCTCGTCCTCCGCCTCGATGATGGTGTCGCCCTCGGGAATGATCGGCTTGCCGCGACGGTATATGGCCGCGACGCGCGTCTCCACACCAGGAATGTGATGCGCCAGCTCACGCAACTCCTGACCCACGAGCGGGCCGCCGTAGTAAGCGCGCACGCCAACCAGCCTCACCCGGCCTTCGGCGAAGTCCACCACCTGCAATGCCCCCGGATACTTGATCAGACGCCGGATGTAGTCGGTGACCAGCTGCTCCGGACTGATATGCATGTCCACCGGCAGCGCTTCCTGACTGAACAGATTCTTTTCGTTCAGGTACTCGGCGGCGCGCACACGAGCGATCTTGGTCGGGGTGTGAAACAGCGTGTAGGCGATCTGACAGGCGATCATGTTGATCTCGTCAGAATCGGTGACGGCGATGATCATGTCGGCGTCATCAGCGCCGGCCTGGCGCAAGATGTTGGGGTAGGACGCCGACCCATGGACGGTGCGAATGTCGAGGCGATCCGCCAGGTCCTGCAACAGGCCGGCGTCGGTGTCGATCACGGTGACGTCGTTGTTCTCGTCCGCAAGATTTTCCGCGAGCGTGGAGCCCACCTGTCCGGCACCGAGAATGATGATTTTCACGAGGCGGCGTCAGCCGAAAACTGGACGCACGAAGGCCGTGACGTGGCACAACCCGCCGCCGCAAAACGCGTCATCAACAACCCCTGCATCCCATTGGCTGCGCACCTTACGGCCGGGTCGTCTGACTGACAAGTCAAATCCGCTCCATGACGCGGATGGGGAGCGCCACGGAGGTGGGTCTAGAGCTTTTCGAACACGCCATAAAAGAACCCATCGAAATCACCACCCGGTTGGATGCGACGCCCGGCACCTGCCGGTAGTCCCCAGCCGCTCAGCGGTCGCGGCTGGGCGTCGGGCGTCCGTGCCAACCAATCAACCACCAACTGGGCGTTCTCCGCCGACAGAATGGAGCAGGTGGCGTAGATCAGGCGACCGCCGGGCCGGACCAGTGGCCATAACGCATCCAGCAACCGCTTCTGGGTGTCGGCCAGGCGCGCTAAATCTCCAGGGCGACGCAGCCAGGGGATGTCCGGGTGGCGCCGGATCACCCCGGTGCCGGAACAGGGCGCGTCGAGCAGCACGGCATCGAAGGGCGTGCCGTCCCACCAGACATCCGGCTTGGCGGCATCGGCTACCTGTGTGCGCGCCTGCAATCCAAGGCGCGTCAAGGTTTCGTCCACCCGGCAAAGTCGCTCGGCCTCCGAATCCAGGGCGGTGACGGCCGCATCGGCACGCTCCAGCAGATGCGCCGTTTTGCCGCCCGGCGCGGCGCAGGCATCGAGAATGCGTTCGCCATCCTTGGGTGCTACCAGGTCCACCGCTCGCTGGGCCGAGGCGTCCTGGACGGACAACCAGCCGTCAGCGAACCCCGGCAGACTCGCCAGGTCCACCGGCTGCTCCAAGACCAGCGCGTCCGGCAAACCCTCCAGGATTCGCACGGCGTGCCCGTCCGCTGTCAGCCGTTCCGCCGCCTCGTCACGAGTCAGGCGACGCCGATTGATACGCAGGGTCATCGGCCCCGGCACGCGAGACTGCAACACGATCTCGGCGGCCTGCTCTCCCCAGTCCGCCGCCACGGCATCAGCCAACCAAGGCGGCAGCCAAACCCGCGGCAGGCCATCGTCCAATGCCGCGCGCTCCCGCAGATAGCGACGCAAGATGGCGTTGACGAGCCCTCGGGCCTTGGGTTCGCCCAGCGCCCGCGTCGCGTCCACCGTGGCCGATACCGCAGCATGCGGGGCAGTATCCAGGCTGCGCAGCTGGGTGAGGCCGATGGCGAGCAACGCGCGCACCCGTGGTTGAGGCGGGCGCTGCACCATGCGTCGAATCAGAGCATCCAGCGCACGCCAGTCTCGTAACACCGCGCTGGCGAGCACGCGAACAAAGCCTTTGTCCCGCGCGTCGGGAAACGGCGGACAGGCCGCCAGCGCGTCATCCAGCGACCGGCCGGTGAGCACCTCGGCCACGATGCGGGCCGCCTCCGCTCGCGCGTCGACCTTCAAGAGCCGAACTGCTGGCCGCGCAAGGGCCGCCCCCGTACCACCTCGGCGGCGTTCAACCGCCGCTTGCCGGGGAATTGCAATTCCAGAATGCGCAGCACGCCGTCTGCGCAGGCGACGTCGATGCCCGCCTCGTTCGCCGCAACAATGGCACCGGGCGCGGCACTGGATCTAACGCCCGATAGCGGCTGCGCCGACCAGATGCGCACCGGCGCATCGTCCAGCGGCGAAAACGCCACCGGCCACGGGTTGAAGGCGCGAACAGCGCGATCGATCGATGCTGCGTCGAGCGTCCAGTCGACACGGGCTTCTGCCTTGTCCAGCTTATGTGCATAGGTCACGCCAGCCTCCGGCTGTGGCGCCGCGGTGAGCGCGCCCTGCTCCAAACCCTGCAGACAGGCCGGAAGATGCTGCGCCCCAAGATCAGCAAGCGCGTCGTGAACGGCCTGGGATGTCTCGCGTCCCTGCAGCGGGAGCGTCACCGTTTCCAGCACCGGCCCGGTGTCCAGCCCTGCATCCATCTGCATGAGGCTGACGCCGGTGGCGGTATCGCCCGCCAGCAAGGCGCGCTGGATAGGCGCGGCGCCCCGCCAGCGCGGCAGCAGCGAGGCGTGAATGTTGACGCAGCCCATACGCGGTATCGCCAGCACCGCGGCCGGCAGAATCAGCCCATAGGCCACGACCACCATGACGTCAGGCCTCAGCGCCGACAGCTCGTTCTGGGCCGCAGGATCACGTAGCGATGCCGGCTGAAAGATTGGCAGGTCCAGCGACTCTGCCAATGCCTTGACCGGACTCGGCCGGGGCTTGCGGCCACGTCCGGCAGGACGATCTGGCTGGGTGTAGACGCCGCAGACGTCAAACCCGGCGTTCACCAGCGCCTGCAACGGCGGCACCGCGAATTCCGGCGTGCCGGCGAAGGCAACCCTCATGGCGCGATCCGGACGGGGCTCAATCCGATTCCTGCCGCTGCTGCTTCTCCAACTTGCGGCGGATACGGTTTCGCTTCAGCTGCGACAGGTAGTCGATATAGAGCTTGCCGTCGAGATGGTCGATCTCATGCTGGATGCACTGGGCGAGCAGGCCTTCGCCGGTCAGCTCGAAGGACTCGCCATGGCGATCCAGCGCACGCACGGTCGTCCGTCCATGACGTTCGATGCGGTCGTAGTGCCCCGGCACCGACAGACAGCCCTCTTCGACAAGCTCCGGCTCCTCGGCCCCGATGATCTCGGGATTGATCATCACGATCGGAGAATCTTTCTTCTCAGAGCAGTCCATGACCGCCAACCGCAAGGCGATACCGACCTGGGTGGCCGCCAGTCCGACGCCAGGGGCGTCGTACATGGTTTCGAACATGTCGTCGATCAGCGCTTGCAGTTCATCATCGAACTGCTTCACCGGTTTGCCGGCATTGCGTAGACGAGGATCAGGATGGTGAAGAATTTTCAGGATTGCCATGCTAAATTGCTCGCAACAACTTGATGCGGCTCAAGGAATTCACTGTGCAACAGTCACCGTTCCTCGATGTCGCTGGTCCTGTCAGCCGCGATGTTGGGAGTGGGGACGCGAATGACGAAGTATAAACCTTTGCTGTCTTCGATTGCCGGTGCCTGCCTGCTGATGGCCTGTGCCAGCGATCCGGCGCCTGCGCCCTCACCCTCGTTCGAGCCGCCGCCACCCAGGGCCGAACCGGGCTTACCGCCACCGGTGGTCGAGGTTGCCGACAACGCGCCCCTGAAATACGTGGTGAAGAAAGGCGACACGCTGTGGGACATCGCCAGCTACTTTCTGCGCGATCCATGGCTTTGGCCCGAGGTCTGGTACGTCAATCCGCAGGTCAACAACCCGCATCTGATCTTCCCCGGCGACGAGTTGCTGCTGGTCTGGGTCGACGGGCGCCCTCAGATTCGCCGTTCCGGCCTGGGCGTCGAGCGCCTGTCGCCGCGCGTGCGCAATCTGCCGCTGGACGCCGCCATTCCGACGATTCCGATCGACGCCATCCGCAATTTCCTGCGCGGACCGCGTCTGATCGAAACCGACACGCTGGACGACGCGCCCTATGTGCTTGAATTCGTCGGCGAGCATCTGATCGGCGCCGAGGGCATGTCGGTTTATGTCATGCGCCTGCCGGAAAACGATGTCACGGCCTATCAGATCGTGCGCCGCGGCGAGACCTACCGCGATCCGGACAACAACAAGATACTCGGTGTCGAGGCCATTCCGATTGGCGAGATCGAGGTGCTGGACTACGGCTCACCCGCCGTGGCCCGGGTACTCGATTCACAGCGCGAGATTCTGATCGGCGATCACATGCTGCCGTCGGAAGAGGAAATCTTCAGCGCGAACTTCTTCCCGCATTCGCCCGCCAACGACGTCGAAGGCCGCATCGTCAGCGTCTACGAAGGCGTTTCGCAGATTGGTCAGTACGCCATCGTGGCGCTGAACCGCGGCCAGACCCACGGTCTTGCGCCCGGCCATGTGCTGAGCGTTTATCAGGCCGGCCGCAAGGTCTCCGATCCGTACAAGAGCGGCTACGGCAAGGTCCAGCTACCGGACCAGCTCGCCGGTACGCTACTGGTCTTCAAGACGTACGAGCGGTTCTCCTATGGCCTGGTCATGGAGGCTTTCCGGCCGGTGCATGTGCTGGACAAGGTCAAGAACCCTCAACCCGGACGCTGAGGTCGCGGATTGACTGACCCGCGCCGGGTCTGGCTGCGCCTGCTGCGCACCCCCGGCCTGGGTCCGGTTCGCACGCAGCGTCTGCTCGATGCGTTCGGCCATCCCGATCACGCCCTGGCGGCGCCGAGAACCGAGCGTGAGCGAGCGGGCCTGCCTGCCGCGGTGGCGGCCGCACTGGACATCGAACCGGCGGGCATCGACGACGATCTGCGCTGGCTGGACGCCGAGCCGAACCGAGCGCTGATCACCCGAGACGATGCGGTGTTTCCTGATGCGCTCCGGCAAATCGCCGCGCCGCCAGCGGCACTATTCGTTCTGGGCGACCCGGATGTGCTGCGATTGCCGCAGCTCGCCGTCGTCGGCAGTCGCAACCCGACCCCGCAGGGCGCGGAGAATGCACAGGCCTTCGCCTATTCCCTTGCCGCACGCGGACTCACCATCACCAGCGGCCTGGCCCTCGGCGTCGATGGACAGGCGCATCGAGGCGCCCTCGCCGCGGGCGGGCTTACGGTGGCGGTTTGCGGTACCGGGCTGGACCGCGTGTACCCGGCCACCCATCGCGATCTGGCGCATCAGATCGCGGCGGAAGGTGCGCTGGTATCGGAGTGGCCACCGGGCACGCCGCCCAAGGCCGAGCATTTCCCGCGCCGCAATCGCATCATCAGCGGGCTGGCATTGGGCGTGCTGGTCGTCGAAGCCGCCATCGAGTCCGGCTCATTGATCACCGCGCGCGATGCCATGGAGCAAAACCGCGAAGTCTTCGCGATTCCCGGCTCCATCCACAACGTATTAGCGCGTGGCTGCCACCGGCTGATCCGCGATGGCGCCACCCTGGTGGAAACGGCTGAAGACTTACTGGAACCCTTGGCAGGCCGGCTCGACTGGACGCCCGGCGCCGGCGCCCAGGCCTCCGATGCATTCCCTGACCCTGCGACCACACCGCGCTATGACGCGGACTACCAACGCTTGTTGAAGGCAATGGGCGACGCGCCGGTCAGTCTCAACACGCTCGTCGATCGGACCGAATTGACCGTCGAGGCGGTTTCTTCCATGCTGCTGGTCCTAGAGTTGGATGGTGTTGTTGCCTCCGCCTCTAGCGGACTTTTCATGCGATTGTCATCTGCACACTGAATCGTGAATAACCGCGCTGTGGAACCACGGCATGGGTGGCTGATGCCTTGGTTTCACGTCAATCGAAACCGGTACCACGCCTGCGCAGACAGGCCCAACTCAAGGGCAAACGACATGAAGGAAAACGTGCTCGACGTCCTCCTTTACCTGTTTGAGAACTACCTGGAAGAAGAAATCGAGGCCCGTTACGACGGCAGCCCTCTCCGCGAAGAACTCGAAGCCGCTGGCTTCCCAATGGAAGCGATCAGCCACGCCTTCGATTGGCTGGAAGGCCTGGAATCGCGCAAGCGCTCGATCGAAACCGTCACTGTCAGTACCGCCTCACGGGTCTATGCCGCAGAGGAGATGGCGCGGCTGTCGACCGGCTGCCGGGGTCTGCTGATGCACCTGGAGAATCTGGGCATCCTCCACCCGGACGGCCGCGAACTGGTCATCGAGCGCCTCATGGCCCTGGACGACGATGCCGTCGAGGAAGACCACGTCAAGTGGGTGGTGCTGATGGTGCTGTTCAACCAGCCCGAGCACGAAGAGGCCTACGCCCGGATGGAAGACCTGGTGTTTCAGGACTACGCGGAAGCACTGCACTAAGCGCCGACGGTCTTCGGCGTCGCCCCGGGCGCCGGAGACCGTTGATCACCGGCCGGACAAGAGCAGCCGCAGCGCCCGGCCAGACTGCGGCACCAGAGCCTGAGCGGGCTTGCGCCAAGACTTGGCCAGTGGCCGTTTGCAGACGGCCCGACTTGCAAGTCTTCCAAGCCACGGCCATGCTCGCGCCCCCAAATCCCCAATCCAACAAAAGGGTTTCCGCCCCCCATGGCGCAGAATCTGGTCATCGTCGAATCGCCTGCCAAGGCCAAGACCATCGAGAAATATCTCGGTAAGGATTACCGAGTACTGGCGTCCTACGGCCATGTGCGAGACCTGGTTCCCAAGGAAGGGGCTGTTGATCCCAGCGCAGATTTCGCGATGCGCTATCAGGTCATCGACCGCAACGAAAAGCACGTCAAGAACATTGTCGAGGCGCTGAAGAAATCCGACTCCCTGCTGCTGGCGACTGACCCTGATCGCGAAGGGGAGGCCATCGCCTGGCATCTGCTGGAGATCCTCAAGGAGCGCAAGCTGCTGGGCGACAAGCTGGTGCAGCGCGTGGTGTTCCACGAAATCACCGAGCGCGCGATCCAGGAGGCCCTGAGCCATCCGCGCGCCGTGTCCGATCACCTGGTCGATGCACAGCAGGCGCGGCGCGCCCTCGACTATCTCGTCGGTTTCAATCTCTCCCCCCTGCTGTGGCGCAAGGTACAGCGCGGACTGTCAGCGGGGCGCGTGCAAAGTCCGGCGTTGCGGCTGATCGTTGAACGCGAAGACGAGATCGACAAGTTCGTCGCACAGGAATACTGGTCCATCGACGCCCAGGTGCAGAAGGATGGCCAGTCCTTTGCCGGCCGCTTGTGGACCTTCGGCGGCGACAAGGTGGAGCAGTTCACCTTCACCGACGAGGCCGGCGCCACCGGCGCCCGCGAAAAGCTGCTGGCCGCAGCCGGCGGCTCGCTCACCGCAGAGACGGTCGAGAAAAAACAGCGTCGCCGCAATCCCGCACCGCCGTTCACGACATCGACCCTGCAGCAGGAAGCCTCGCGCAAGCTCGGCTTCACGACGACGCGGACCATGCGCACGGCGCAGCAGCTGTATGAGGGCATCGAGATCGACGGCTCCTCGATCGGCCTGATCACCTACATGCGGACCGACTCGGTGTCGCTGGCCAACGATGCGCTGGTGGAAATGCGTGAGGTGATTGCCGAGCGCTACGGCAACAAGGCATTGCCCGACAAGCCGCGCCACTTCAAGACCAAGTCCAAGAATGCCCAGGAAGCGCACGAGGCCGTGCGCGCCACATCGGCCGCTCGTCACCCGGCCGACATGAAAAAATACCTCAACAGCGACCAGAGCAAGCTGTATGAGCTGATCTGGAAGCGTGCGATGGCCAGCCAGATGCAGCCGGCGCTCTACGACACGGTGTCACTGACGCTGGCCGCCGGCGACGGACACAGCTTCCGCGCCACCGGATCGACCCTGGTCGAGCCGGGCTTCATCGCCGTCTATCAGGAAGGCCGCGACGATTCGAAGGCCGACGACGACGACAAGACCCTGCCGCCGGTCGAGCAGGGCGATGTACTGGAACTGCTGGACATCGCCGCCGATCAGCACTTCACCGAGCCGCCGCCTCGCTACACCGAAGCCAGCCTGGTGAAGACGCTGGAGGAATACGACATCGGCCGGCCGTCGACCTATGCCAGCATCATCTCCACGTTGCTGTCGCGCGAGTATGTGGAACTGGAATCCAAGCGGTTCTACCCCACCGACATCGGCCGCATCGTCACCCGGTTCCTGACCGAACACTTCACCCAGTACGTGGATTACGACTTCACGGCCCGGCTGGAAGATGAACTGGACGCCGTTTCACGTGGTGAAAAGGACTGGAAGCCGCTGCTCGAAGGCTTTTGGGAACCCTTCCACGAGACCGTGGAATCCAAGCAGGACATCTCCCGCGCCGAGGTGGCGCAGGCCCGGGAACTGGGCACCGACCCCAAGTCAGGCAAACCGGTGATCGTTCGGATCGGCCGCTATGGGCCTTTCGCGCAGATCGGCTCCAAGGACGACGAAGACAAGCCGAAGTTCGCCAGCCTGCGGCCCGGGCAACGCCTGGACAAGATCACCCTGGACGAGGCCCTGGCCCTGTTCCAGCTGCCGCGTGACATGGGCGAAACGCCTCAGGGCGAAGAGATGCAGGTCAACGTCGGGCGCTTCGGGCCCTACGTGCGCTTCGGCAAGAAATTCGCGTCGCTCGGCAAGGAAGACGACCCCTACACGGTGAGTCGAGACCGCTGCCTGGAACTGGTCGCGGCGAAGAAAAAGCTGGATGCGGAACGCGAGATCCACGTCTGGGAAGACGAGGGCATCAAGGTGCTGAACGGCCGTTACGGCCCGTACATCACCGACGGCAAGAAGAACGCCAAGATTCCCAAGGACACCGAGCCCAAGTCGCTGACACTGGAGCAGTGCCAGGAACTGATTGCAGCGGCGCCTGAACGCAAGAAACGCGGTACGCGCAAGGCCGCGCCTAAGGCCAAGAAGAGCGGGTGACGACGGCGTTTCAGCTTCGTCAGGCCGCCGGTAGGCTGCGCGCCGGCGGGCTGGTGCTCTACCCCACCGAAGGGGTCTGGGGGCTGGGCTGCAATCCGCTGGACCCGGACGCGGTATTCGCCCTGTTGGCGCTGAAGGCCCGCCCCGTGTCCAAGGGGCTGATCCTCATCGCCGACCGCGCGCAGCGGCTCGCCCCCTATGTCGTGGACCTGAGCGATCTACCGGCGCCCGGCGATCAACCGACGACCTGGATTCTGCCGGCTCACGTCGCCTGCCCCTGGTGGCTGACGGGGGGGCGACCGACGCTCGCCGTGCGTATCACCACCCATCCCGTTGCCGCCGGGCTTTGTGCCCACTTCGGCGGTGCCATCGTGTCGACCAGCGCCAACCCTGGGGGCCGGCCGGCACCGCGACGGGCCTCCCAGATCGACCCGCAGATCCGTCAGGCGGTCGACCTGAAACTGGGCGGGCGAACCGGCCCGCTACGCGGCGCAACTCCCATCCGTGTTGCCGGCAGCGGTGACTACGCACGAGGCGGCATGCCACGTGGCTGATTCCGCGACCATCCAGCCTGCGGCGGTTGAGGCATTTCTGCGTCAACTGCAAAGCGACATCTGCTCGGCGCTGGAGTCGCTGGAGCCCACCGCACGCTTCGCACACGATGTCTGGCAGCGCGCCGAAGGCGGTGGCGGCAACACCCGGGTGCTGGAAGATGGCGCCGCACTGGAACGCGCCGGCGTGGCGCTGTCGGTCATCCAGGGCAAGCGGCTGCCGCCCGCGGCTAGTGCCCGCAATCCCGAGCTGGCCGGCCGGGGGTTTCGCGCCATGGGCGTTTCCGTGGTCGTCCATCCCCGCAACCCCTATGCGCCCACGTCACATATGAACGTGCGCTTTCTGGTCGCGGAATCGGCCGATAGCCCGCCGATCTGGTGGTTCGGTGGCGGCTTCGATCTCACGCCGATCTATGGTTTCGACGAAGACTGCCGCCACTGGCATGCGACAGCGAAAGCGCTTTGCGCACCCTTCGGCGCCGAGGTGTACCCGCGCTACAAGCAGGCCTGCGACGACTACTTCTATCTGCCGCACCGCCAGGAGCCCCGCGGCATTGGTGGGTTGTTCTTCGACGACCTCAACGATGGGGGTTTCGAGCGCTGTTTCGCGTTCCAGCAGTCGGTCGGTCGGGGCTATGTCGATGCGCTGCTGCCGATACTGCAGCGCCGCTGCGACATGACGTACGGCGAACGCGAGCGGGCGTTCCAGCTATACCGCCGCGGGCGCTATGTAGAGTTCAACCTGGTGCACGACCGCGGCACGCTGTTCGGGCTGCAGTCGGGCGGGCGCACCGAATCCATTCTGATGTCCATGCCGCCTGCCACCGGCTGGCGGTATCGGCACATGCCAGAACCCGGCTCGCCAGAGGCTGCGCTGACGGAACATTTCCTCGTACCGCGAGCCTGGGCGTAGCGGTCGCGCCCGGCCTATGTTGCGCAGCCACACCGGCCGGGACAGACTCCCGTCATGACACTGACCGAACTCAAGTATCTGGTCGCCCTGGACAGCGAACGCCACTTCGGCCGCGCGGCCGACCGCTCCTTTGTTAGCCAGCCGACGTTGTCGGTGGCGCTGCGCAAACTGGAAGATGAACTCGGCGTAACGCTGTTCGAACGGCACCGCGGCGAAGCGCGACCCACCCCCATCGGCGAACGCATCATCGCCCAGGCCCGGGTGGTGCTGTCCGAAGCGGCACAGATCGAGCAGCTGGCCCGCGCTGGACAGAACGAACTGGCTGGCCCACTGCGCCTGGGGGCGATCTACACGGTCGGGCCTTATCTATTGCCCTACCTCGTCCCGGCCCTGCGGAAGGCAGCGCCCAGCATGCCGCTAATCATCGAGGAAAACTTCACGGTCAATCTGATTGAGCAGCTCAAGCAGAACGAACTGGATGCAATCCTCATCGCGTTGCCGATTGATCAGGCCGGCCTGCAGACGTGGCCGGTTTACGACGAGAGCTTTTCGGTGGTCCTGCCCGCCGACCACCCCTGGGCGGCGGCCGAGGACATTCCGTCCGAAGAGCTGGCCGGCGAGCACCTGCTGCTGCTGGGACCAGGTCACTGCTTCCGGGATCAGGTCGTCGAGGCCTGCCCGAATTGTGTCGATCAGGTGCAGGGTCAGCCGAGACCGCTAACCGGCTCCAGTCTGGAGACGATCCGACACATGGTCGCCAGCGGGCTGGGTATCACCGTCCTGCCTCAGAGCTCAATCGTCAACCGGCCGGATGAAACCACCATGCTGATCACGCGGCCGTTTCAGTCACCGGCGCCGCAGCGACGCATCGCCATAGCCTGGCGCAAGAACTTTCCTCGCCGGCAGGCCATCGCCGCACTGCAGGAAGCGATACTTTCCAGCGCCATGGCTGGCGTCACCTGGGTACAGGAGCCGGCTCCCTGGGAGGTCAGCCCAGCCGCCTGATGCTCTCAGGCCATGTCGTGCCGGCGATTGCCAGGCAAATCAGTCGCCGCGGCGACGCTAGCCGTCGAGCTGAGCCTGACGACTCGCCAGTTCTTCGCGCTGGGGCCGCGGCAGCGCTGGGGCGGTGACCCGGATGCCCGCACGAATCCTCTGCAGCGCTGCGTTGCCCTGCTGGGCGATTTGCCGACCAACAGGTTGCGTATCGAAGTTCAGCACCAGCCAATGACGGGCGCTATCGGGGTCGGCCGTGCGCGGGACCGCGCCAGCAGCGGCCCCGCCGGGCGCTGCGAGCAGGCCCAGGACTAGCCCGACGGCCAGCCATGGCCGCCCTTGCGTGGATCTTCGATTGGTCATGGTCGCGTCTCCCTGCGAAGCCGCCCGGCCAGTGGCGCGGTCGGCATGCCTTGTTGCCGGGCGGGGTGCCCTCCCCAGCAAGACGCGGGAACCTGCCGAAGCGTCGCAGCCTTATAGCGTCGTGGCCTTGGCCGACGGATTGAGCTTGTCCAGGGTGCGCTGATCGAAATCGCTGGCGTCGTGCCGCTCGAAGAGCTGGTCGGACGGCTCGCCCCAAACCCGGTTGACCTTGCGCCCCCGCTGCGCCGCCGGCCGCGCGGCAATGGCATCCGCCCAGCGAATGACATGGCTGTAGTCCTGCACCTGCAAGAATTCCCCCGCCTCGTACAGCAAGCCCTTGACCAGCGCGCCGTACCACGGCCAGTTGGCGATATCGGCGATGCTGTAGTCGTCCCCGGCCAGGTATTCATGCTCGGCTAGATGTCGGTTGAGCACATCGAGCTGGCGCTTGGTTTCCATCGCGTAGCGATTGATCGCGTACTCGATCTTGATTGGCGCGTAGGCGTAGAAGTGGCCGAACCCGCCTCCCAGAAAGGGGGCGCTGCCCATCTGCCAGAACAGCCAGTTCATGGCCTCGGTGTGCGCGTGGTGCTCCAGCGGCATCAGCGCGCCGAATTTGTTGGCCAGATACAGCAGAATCGAACCGGATTCGAACACCCGGGTAGGCGTGTCGGTACTGCGATCTACCATCACCGGAATCTTCGAGTTCGGGTTGATGTCGACATAGCCGGACGAAAACTGATCGCCCTCGGTGATGTTGATCAGCCAGGCATCGTAGTCGGCTCCGGCATGACCGAGCTCCAGCAACTCTTCCAGCATGACGGTGACCTTGACGCCATTCGGCGTCGCCAACGAATAGAGCTGCAAGGGGTGCTCGCCCACTGGCAGGCTCTTGTCGTGGGTCGGACCGGCCACCGGGCGGTTGATGCTGGCGAAGCGCCCTCCGCTTTCGGCATCCCAGGTCCAGACTGTCGGCGGCGTGTAACCCTGATCATCGGACATGAAGTAACTCCTGGTTCGTGAGGAATGGGCGGTACAGTGCACGAGACCGCGTTGCGACGCTGGCGTTCACACCCGCAGCCAACGCAGTCGAGCATGGTCAGGCGCGTGCGAAGCGCTCGGCTCCGGCGACCCAGCGTTGCGACAGCACTCGGCGGACATCATCGCTGCGCTCGCCAAGACCCACCGCGATGGCCTCGGCCGCATCCAGCAAATCGGCGTCGCGGACCATGTCGGCAATGCGCAGGCCGACCTCGCCGGTTTGCCGTGTTCCCATCACCTCGCCCGGTCCGCGCAATTCCAGGTCCCGCTCAGCGATCCGGAAGCCGTCGGTGGTTTCTCGCATCACCGCCAGCCTTGATTTCGCGAGTTGTGACAGCGGCCCCTGATACATCAGCACGCAATGGCTGGATTCGCTGCCACGGCCCACGCGCCCCCGCAGCTGGTGCAACTGAGCCAGCCCCAGACGTTCGGCATTTTCGATGATCATCAGCGATGCGTTCGGCACGTCTACCCCGACCTCAATGACCGTGGTCGCGACCAGCAGATCAATGCCGCCCGCCTTGAAATCCGCCATCACGCGCTGCTTGTCGGCCGGTTTCATGCGGCCATGGACCAGGCCGATACGCAGCTGGGGGCAGTCTGCACGCAACCGCTCCGCCGCCGCTTCGGCCGCCTCGGCATCCAGTTGGTCCGAGATTTCCACCAGCGTGCAGACCCAATACGCCTGCCGGCCGCGCTGACAGGCGGCGGCCACGCGTTCGATGACAGCATCGCGACGCTGCTGGTCCAGCACAATGGTCGCGACCGGAGTCCGGCCCGGCGGCAGCTCGTCGAGCACCGAGGTGTCGAGGTCGGCGTAGGCCCGCATCGCCAGTGTCCGGGGGATCGGCGTGGCGGTCATGACCAGTTGATGGGGATAGCGGTCTGCGCCCTTGTCGAGCAGCGCAAGCCGTTGATGCACGCCGAAGCGGTGCTGTTCATCCACCACGACCAGCGCCAGCTTCGGCAGCTGAACGCTGCGCTGGAACAGTGCATGGGTTCCGACGGCGAGTAATGCGGCTCCGGTTTCCAGGCGCGCTTCGATTTGACGACGCTCCTGCGCCTTGCGTGCTCCGGACAGCAGCAGCACCTCCACCCCAAGGGGCGCCAGCCAACCCTGCAAGGTCACCGCATGTTGCTCGGCGAGCAATTCGGTAGGTGCCATCAATGCGGCCTGATGTCCGGCGCGGACCGCAGCCAGCAGTGCGGCCGCGGCAATCACCGTCTTGCCCGCACCAACGTCGCCCTGAACCAGGCGCATCATCGGGCCCTCCCGCGCCAGATCATCAGCGATCTCGCCAACCACGCGTTGCTGGGCGCCGGTGAGCGTAAACCCGAGCCCGTCCAGCAGCGGCTGGAGCACCGCGCGATCGAGACGCAGCGGCGTGGCCCGCAGTTGCTCCCGCGCGCGCCGCTTGAGATCACTAAGGCTCAGCCGATGCGCAAGCAATTCCTCCAGCGCCAGGCGCCGCTGGGCCGGGTGGTAACCGCTGGCGAGCAGATTGACATCACTGCCGACCGGCGGCCGGTGCAGGACGGTGATCGCCTCATGCAGCGCAGGTAGGGGCAGGCCCGCGAACGACTCGCCGAGCAAGGGATCATCCACCTGGGTCAGCAGGTGGTCCATCGCCCGGGCAATCATCGCTCGCAAGCGCCCCTGCGTGACGCCCTGGGTCAGCGGATACAGCGGCGTGAGCGCGTCTTCGGTGACGGACTCGTCCTCCGGGCCGGGCACCAGCTTGTACTCCGGATGCGCCATTTCCAGTCCGGTGGGGCCGGGACGCACATCGCCAAACACACGCACCCACTGTCCCGAGACGAACTGGCGCTGCTGCGCGCGCGAAAAATGGAACAGGCGCATGCCGAGCCGGCCGGTGCCGTCGGTGAGCGACACCAGTAGCGATCGCCGCCGTCCAAACTTGAGGTCGGCCCGCTCGACCCGTCCGACCAGCTGTGCGCGGATACCCGGCGTCAGGCTGCCGATGGTCCACAGGCGAGTGCGATCCTCGTAGCGATTGGGCAAGTGGAACAGCAGATCTTCGGCCACCTGCAGGCCCAACTGCGCCAACCGTGCGGCCATTGCGTCGCCGACGCCGGGAAACGCCGTCAGCGGTGAGTCCGGAGTCAACGGCGTGGTGCGTGCCGCGGCAATGCGCCCCCGAGTCGCCATCGTCGTTCGAGTGCGCTCAGTCCTCGAGGACGAGAATTGCGTCGGCCTCGACCTGCGCACCCTTGGGCAAGGCAGACACCTCGACGGCCGCCCGCGCCGGGTACGGTTCGGAAAAGAATTCGGACATCACCCGATTCACCGCAGCGAACTCACCCAGGTCGGTCAGGAAGATGGTCAGCTTGACCGCCGCCTGCAGCGTGGCGCCGGCGGCCTCGGCCACCGCCGAGAGGTTGCTGAAGACCTGCCGCGCCTGGGCTTCGAAATCGCCTTCGACCATGGCGCCGGTCACCGGGTCCAGCGGGATCTGGCCGGAAATGTAGACCGTGTTGCCGGCCTGCACGGCCTGCGAGTAAGTTCCGATGGCCGCCGGGGCCTGATCTGTGCTGATGATGCGGCGCATGGTTGCTCCAGATAAATGGGGGACGTTAGGGAAACACTGATCTAATCACGCCGCCAAGTTGCCGATTTTCCCGCAAGCCTGCGTGGTCGTTCGCTCATTTGGAATGATCAAACCGCGCTCACTCCGTCTCGGTGGTGAGAATAGATCAGTGTTTCCTTAGCTGCGTTGCACGCGCTCGACGATATCGAGGCGTCGCAGACCGCGCATGACCTGCGCGAGGTGAATGCGGTCACGGATGGTGATGTTGATGCGCATATCCGCCATCCCGCTGGACCGGTCCGACATGTTCACGTTCTCGATGCTGGAACCGGCATCGGCGATCTCGGTGGCAACGGTGGCCAGGAATCCGCGCTGATTGGGCCCTTGAATCCGCAGTTCGACGATGAAGTCACCCTCGACATCATCGGACCAGGACAACGAAACCCAGTCATGCGGCCCACCCTTGCGGTTCTGAATGCCGGATTTGCAATCGACCCGATGAATCACGATGCCGCGCCCCATCGAGACATGGCCGCGGATCGGATCGCCGGGGATTGGATGGCAGCAGCCGCCGTACTCGACGATCAGGCCCTCCGTGCCCTGAATCGCCAACGGGGCGACCAGTGCAATGGCGCTGTTCTGCTGAGCAGGTTCCAGGAACAGGCGGGCCACCAGCGGCGACAGGCGCCGACCCAGGCCGATGCTGGCGTAAAGATCTTCCATGTCGTCCAGTTCGAGCTTGGCCAACACCTGCTCGGCGTCATCGCCCTTGAGCACACGCGGTGCAACGCCCAGCTCATCCAGCGAGCGCTCCAGTAAGCGCCGACCGAGGCGGACGGCCTCGTCGTCCCGCAGATTCTTGAGATAGCTGCGAATCGATGTCCGCGCCTTGGCGGTCTTGACGAAGTTCAGCCAGGCCGCATTCGGACGCGCATGCTTGGCGCCGATGATCTCGACCGTATCGCCATTGCGTAGCTGCACCGACAACGGCGCCAGATGATGGTTAACCCGTCCCGCCACGCAATGATTGCCGAGCTCGGTGTGCACGGAGTAAGCGAAATCGACCGGCGTCGCGCCGCGCGGCAACCTGCGGATCTGACCCTTGGGCGTGAACACGTAGACCTCGTCCGGGAACAGATCGATCTTGACGTTCTCGAGAAACTCCAGGGAGTTGCCGGGCGCGTGATCCATTTCGAGCAGCCCGGTCAGCCACTCACGGGCACGCACCTGAGGCGCCTTGGCTCCGCCGCCGCCCAGCTTGTACTGCCAGTGCGCGGCGATGCCTGACTCGGAAATATGGTGCATGTCCCGGGTGCGAATCTGCACCTCGATCTTGATTCCACCGGGTCCGACCAGCGTCGTGTGCAGCGACTGGTAACCGTTGACCTTCGGCGTGGCAACGAAATCATTGAATAGCTCGCCGATGGGCTTGTACACGTGATGGACCACACCCAGCGCCCGGTAGCAGTCGTCGATTCGCTTGACGATTATCCGGAAGCCGTAGAGGTCCATGACGTCGAGAAAACGCAGATGCTTGCGTCGCATCTTGAGATAGATGCTGTAGAGGTTTTTCTGACGGCCAACCACCGAGGCGCCGATACCTTCATCACGCAACGCTTTTGAAAGCGTCTGCTCGACTTCACGGACCAGATTCCGGCGATTGCCGGACACTTCGGCGACGGCGCGGTCCAGCACGCTATAGCGATTGGGGTAGAGATTGGCGAACCCAAGGTCCTCCAACTCCACCCGCATGGTGTGAATACCCAGACGCTGTGCAATGGGCGCGTAGATATCCAGCGTTTCCCGCGCGATCTTCCGGCGTTTCGGATGCGGCATGGACCCTAGGGTCCGCATGTTGTGCAGTCGGTCCGCCAGCTTGACGAGGATGACGCGGATATCCTGCGTCATCGCAAGCAACAGCTTGCGGAAACTCTCGGCCTGGACCTCTGCCTTGGTCTGGAACTGTGCGCGATCGAGCTTGGATACGCCGTCGACCAGCGCCGCGACATCACGACCGAAGTGCCCGGACACCTCCTCCAACGTAACGTCCGTGTCCTCGACCACGTCGTGCAGGATCGCCGCCATCAGGGTCGTGTGATCCAGATGCATTTCGGCCAGGATTCGCGCCACGGCCAGCGGGTGATAGATGTACGCCTCGCCGGACTTGCGGTACTGCCCTTCGTGCCGCTCCGCACCGAACTGGTAGGCGTACTGCACCTCGTCCACCTGCTCCTGCGGCAGGTAGGTTTCCAGCACCTCGCGCAACGCCTCGATCCCGAATTCACGGGAGATCCGCTGATTGCGGATGGCATTGTTGAGACGACCGAGCATCAGGGAACTATATAAGACCGACGAGCGGTTGGGGTGGCTGACGACTCAGGTCGGTCACGCATACGAAAACGCCCGCAGGTCGCGGGCGTTTCTCGATCATTCAGCAGAGGGTCTGACGACTCAGGACTCCGGACCCGGATCCAGGTTGGCGAGCTCCATCTTCACCCGAGGAATCAGCGGCAGGTCGTCTTCGTGAAGTACGCTTTCACCCACACGGCCTTCACCAATCTCGCGCAGCGCCACCACGGTGGATTTGTCGGTGCCCCACGGAATGCTCGGCTCGGCGCCGCGCGCGAGCTGGCGGGCGCGCTTCGAGGCGACCAGCGTCAATTGAAACTGGTTGGGAATCTGTTCGAGGCAATCTTCTACGGTTACACGTGCCATGGACTGTCTGCGGCTGCGCTGGAAAAGAGGCGGGATTCTACGCAGATCCGGCGGGATTGACCAGCGACCGCGCCAATTCACCGACCGGGCCGGACTCCGCCTGGACACGACGCAACCGCGCCGCGCGGAAGACAGCAACCAACGCCCGCGCAGCCACATCGAAGTCGTCGTTGACGATCACATAGTCGTATTCCTGCCAGTGCGACATCTCCGCAACGGCGTCACGCATTCTCCGCTCGATGACGTCGTCGCTGTCCTGGCCGCGGCTGGACAAGCGCGCGCGGAGCGCATCCGTCGACGGCGGCAACACATAGATCAACACGGCGTCTGGATAGGCAGCCTTGACCTGCCGCGCGCCCTGCCAGTCGATGTCGAGCACGATGTCTTCGCCAGCATCCAGAGCCTGCAGGGTGCGCGCGCGGCCTGTCCCATAGCGGCGATCAAACACCTGGGCGTGCTCCAGAAACGCGTTCGCTTCGGCCATCTCCAGAAAGGCCGAGTCGTCGACAAAGTGGTAGTCCTGCCCATTGCGCTCACCCGCGCGCGGCAGCCGCGTGGTGTAGGACACGGAAAACGACACGACATGGCCATCCCCCGCCAACTGGTCGATGGCGGCATGCGTCAGGCTGGTTTTTCCGGCGCCCGAGGGCGCTGAGACGACAATCAGTGAACCCTTCAAAGTAGTTCTCTCAAATCCGGCACGGGCTTGGCCGGAAGCTTATCGAAGGCGCCAGGGCTTTGCCGGCGCACGCGCGGCCTCTGCCCAATTCTTTCAAAAGAGAACGATTCTTATTATCAAATCAAGTTTCGACGTCGATAGCGCAAGAATTCCGTGCGTCACAACCGGAAGTCAGCCCATTGCCGGCCCATCTGCGAGTTTAGGGATAAGTGTCCCAAACGCCGCGCGAGGCCGACTAACTCCATAGCGACCAATGCCTTAACAAACGCTGGGACACGATCGGGGAATCCCCCGGTGGCCGGATTCCGACACGCATCACGTATTCCCAACACGGCCCCATGAAATGTGAACCGTTTCAAGATAAGTTCACCAACTTCGCGCAATACTCGGGTCCGCAATGGGGATTCTCGACCCGAGTCGATAGTTGCGCACAGGGAGCTTGCGATGATCCAGAAGGGACTGATCGCCGCCGTCGCGATGCTGACGTGCAGCGTTGTCTGGGCACAGGATGATCTGCTCGACGGCGGATTGCTGGAAGGTGATCTGCTCGAAGCATCGTCCGAACAAGATGATGACGCGCTGCTCGGCGACGACAGCCTGCTCGAAGGCGACGACCTGCTCGGCGGCAGCGATGATTTACTGGGTGACTCCGGCGGCCTGCTTGATGGCGACTCGGACCTGCTGAGCGGCGAACCGCCGGCCGCGGCCGAAGCCGACACGACCGACGTTGCCAAGACCGAACCGGAAAGCGACGAGCTAACGCCTGACCAGATCCACCGGCTGCTGTTCGAGGAAGAGGAATACCCTTCGGCCAACACCTGCGGCACCTGCCACCCGGTGCAGTTCGAGCAATGGGCAGTGTCTCAGCACGCCTATGCGCAGATTTCCCCCGTCTACATGGCGATGCAACGCACGATCAACGCGCAGACCAGCAGCACCAACGGCGACTTCTGCATTCGTTGTCACACCCAGATCGGCATGAACAAGGGCGAATCCCCGTTCATCTCCAACCTGGATCGTCACCCCGCTTCCAGCGAAGGCATCACCTGCGTGGTCTGCCATCGGCTCAGCCAGCCTTACGGCAAGGTCAGCGGACGCGTGGCACTGGAAACGGGCGACCTGACCGCACCTGTCTACGGCCCGACCGACGGGCAGGTGTTGCAGGCGACCATCGATGGGTCAGGCGGCACCTTGACGCCCGACCCCGACAAGTCCGGCCGCAAGATTCACGGCGGGGTGCGCACCTTCGAATACATTGGCGAATCCGGCTTCTGCGGTGTCTGCCATGACGTGAACCTGTTCAACGGCTTCCGCCTGGAAGAGGCTTTCTCGGACTACAAGCAATCCCCCGCCGCCGCAGAAGGCACGAGCTGTCAGGACTGTCACATGGGCACGGTACAGGGGAAGGTCAGCGACTACGCCTATGGCCCTGCGGCGATGATCGGCAGCAAGCCGACGCCGGACCGCAAGCTCACGAATCACTTCTTCGCCGGGCCTGACTATTCCATCGTCCATCCGGGCATTTTTCCGCACAATATCGAAGCGACCAAGCTCGCCACGCCGCGCGACTGGCTGAAGTTCGACCATGAAGCCGGCTGGGGTACTGACGCGTTCGAGGACAGCGCTCCGGACGACTACGAGTTCCCCGAGCGCTGGCGCGCCATCGATGACCGCTACGACGCCCGCGCGATCATCGACGAGCAGTTCGAGCGCCTGGAATGGGCACGGACCAAGCGACTGGAAGTGTTGCGCAATGGTTTCGGCCTGAGCGAGGTGTCGGTCACCCGTCAGACGGATCGCCAGCTCAAGTTCGAGCTGGACGTGAAGAACATCATGAACGGCCACAGCGTGCCGACGGGTTTTGATGCCGAGCGTGTGATCTGGCTATACGTGGCCGTGAAGGACGCAGACGGCAAGATCCTCATGGAGTCGGGTGACCTCGACCCGAATGGCGATGTCCGCGACTCGCATTCGATCTATGTCCACAACGGCGAGCTGCCGCTGGACACGCAGCTGTTCAACATGCAGTCGAAGTTCATCACGCGGAATGTCCGCGGAGGCGAACGCGAACAGGTGCTCACCGTGAACTACTCCGTGGACCCGCTGCCCTTCATTCGGCCCAGCACCTCATCGACGATTCTCACCGGGCAGCCAGCCGGGGCACGCAAGCACCGCCACGTGCTGTCACCCGGGGCCAAGCGCACCGCGACGTATCGCAGCGAACTCAATGGCAATGGTCCATACACCGTGACCGCAGAACTCAAAGCCGCGATGGTGCCCGTGAATCTGGTGGCCGAAATCCAACACGTGGGGTTCGACTACGGCATGAGCCCGCGTGATGTAGCCGACGGCGTGGTCGCCGGCCACATGGTGATCTGGGAGCGCAAGCTCGAAGTCGGGGGTGCGACTGTCGCCCAGGCGGGCCACGAGTAGCCGGGGGCAGGAGCGATGATCAGGGGAATGAGCAACGTGATGAACGCGGCGGCACCGACCATCATCGCAGGGGCGCTGGGCCTGCTGGCGGTTTGCGGGACCACTTGGGCTGCAGGTGGTAGCAGCCGCTTCTCGGACGATCCCGGCGAGTATCTCGGGGATGAGGAACTGCCCAAGCTGACACCGCCGATCGTCGAACTGGGCGGCAAGTTCCTGGGGCCGGGCAATATTCCGCATGGCTTCCAACTACCCGGCGGCGCCGTCTGGCAACCGCAGTTCTGGGTCTACGGGACCTTCCGGTCCGCGTTGCAGAGCTTCGACAACGAGGCCGGCACCGGGCGCAGCGAACTGGTCAACCGACTAGATCTCTTTGGCAACCTGCAACTGTCCGGCAGTGAACGCATTCTGGTGGGCATCCGCCCGCTCAATGACGGGGCAAACTTCACCGGCTGGCAGTACGACCCGGACCGAACCGATGCATTCGAGGACCACACCAACGCCGACATCACCACCCTGTTCTTCGAGGGCGATTTCGGCGAGGTCTTTCCGGGGCTGGACCCCAGCGATCGGCTGGACCTCGACATCGGATTCTCCATTGGCCGTCAGCAGATCACCTTCCAGGACGGGTTCCTGATCGACGATCGCCTGGATGCCGTCGGGCTGACCCGTAACAACCTGCGGTTCCCCAGTCTCGGCTGGCTGAACAATCTGCGGGTGACCTTTCTGTACGCCTGGGATGAAATCGATCGCGATGACAATGCCGACGATGACGGCGCCCGGTTGTATGCCCTGTTCACCCAGTGGGACACGGTGTTCGGGAACCGGTTTTCCAGCACCTTCGATCTCGATATCGCAGTGGTCGACGGCACGGAAGGTCGCGGTGACCTGTTCGTCGGGGGCATTAGTGCGGTGCAGCGATTCGGCCTGATCAATTCGACCATCCGCATCCTGCACTCGGACGACTTCGGCAAGGACGGTCTCGACCTGCCCTCCTCAGATAACGGCCAGCTCTACTTCACAGAGTGGTCGCTCACACCGCACCACACCCACAACCTGCTGTACGCCAATGCGTTCTGGGGCGAGGACAACTTCTCGTCCGCCGCGCGTGACCCCCTAGCCGGTGGCCCGCTGGGGCGCACCGGAATCACCTTCGCTGCGCGCGGTATTGGCTCGTTTCCGGCGCCTTTGGGCAATCGCACCGACAACGCCTGGGGCGTGGCATTGGGTTACCAGATGTTCTGGAATGCCAATCGCACCCAGCTCATCGTCGAGACGGGGCGCCGTGGCAATCATGAGATCTCGGACAGCGACACCTCGGCCCTGTCGTTCCGGTTGCAGCAAGCGATCGGTCGTCGCGTGATCTTGCAGTTCGGCGGCTTCGCCTCAGCGGCCGATACCGGACAGGATCAGCAGGGCATCCGCGCCGAACTGGTGGTGAAACTCTGATGGACTGGCTGCTCGCACCCGTGACCGCACAACTGATCGGCGCCTTGCTCGTCATCGGCGCCATGCTGCATCTGGCCTCGGCCCTGCTCCAGGCCCGGCGCGATGCTGCCCGTGCCCGGACGGTCCACGATCAGCGGCTGCGGCTGCTGGACCAGCAGCTAGCCGGCGCCGCGGCCAAGCGCCAGCTTGCCGTTCGCGACGCCGAGGGCGGGTGGTCCGGCTCTCGCAAGTTCCGCGTCGCCCGCAAGGTACCGGAAAGCGACACGGTCACCTCCTTTTACCTGGTGCCTCACGATGGCAAGGCGTTGCCAGCATTCAAGCCGGGGCAGTTCCTGACCTTCCAGCTCAAGCTACCGGACCGGGCGAAGCCGCTAGTCCGTTGCTATTCGCTATCCGATAGCCCCAGTGAACCCGACCACTACCGGATCTCGGTCAAGCGGCTCGATCCGCCGCCGAAGAACCCCGAGGCACCCCCGGGTCTGTCGTCCAACTTCCTGCACCTGCAGGTGCAGGAAGGCGAAATTCTGGATGTGAAAGCGCCTGCGGGCGATTTTTTCCTTGATCTGGAGGAACGTCGCCCGGTTGTGCTGATTGGCGGCGGCGTCGGCATCACGCCGGTGTTCAGCATGCTCAAGGCGGCCTGCGCAGCTGGTTACGATCAGGAAGTCTGGTTTTTTAGCGGCGCGCGCTTCGGCGCCGAGCAGATCTACAAGGATGATCTGCGCGCGCTGGAAGCCGAACACGAAAACGTCCGCGTCTGTCTCTGCTACAGCAACCCGACGGACGACGAGCAGGTCGGCGAGCACTTCCATCACCAGGGGTATGTCGGCGTCGAGTTGTTCCAGAAACTGCTGCCGTCCAACAACTACGTGTTCTACATCTGCGGGCCGCCGCCGATGATGGCCGGCGTCACCGCTGACCTGGCCGAGTGGGGTGTCCCCAAAGCCGATATCCGCATGGAAGCTTTTGGTCCAGCGTCCATCAAGAAGACCGAAGCGGCCCCGCCGCCCGCCGCCGACGCACCGACCTTAGCGGTGGAGTTCGCCCATAGCGGGAAAACAGTGAACTGGTCTGGCGCAGATAGCCTGCTGGAATTGGCCGAAGCGCATGACATTGTCATCGATTCCGGTTGCCGCGCCGGCAACTGCGGCACCTGCGTGACCGCCGTCCGATCAGGCTCGGTCGACTATCCCTCCCCGCCATCCGCGGCGCCGGACGCCGGCTCCTGCCTGCCCTGTATTGCACGTCCGACATCGAATGTGGTGCTGGATGCCTAACCTGCGACAGAACACCCTGACCTCGCCCGTCCCCCGGAGACTCGACCGATGACTCGTCTATTGCTCGCCATCACCATCCTGGCTGCCAGCGCTTGGGCAGGCCCGTCTGCCGTGCACGCCCAGGAACTTCGCCTGGACCCGGACAAGGTCATGGGGCCTACGGCCTGCGGCGATTGCCACGAAGCCTCGATCGCCGCCTGGCGCGATACACACCACTTTTCCACGTTCAAGGACATGCCGCGCACCGCCGAGGCCCGCGATATCGCCGACAAGCTGGACATCAAACGCATCAAGGCCGAGGGCGAGTGCGTCTCCTGCCATTTCACCTCGAAGATGGAAGACGGCGACGTCGACACCATCGGCGGCATCACCTGTGAGTCCTGTCACGGGGCGGGCAAGGACTGGATCGAGATTCATAGCGACTTTGGTGGCAAGGACGCAACGGCCGAGAACGAGTCCGAAGCGCATCGCACGCAGCGCTGGGCCAAATCCGAGGCTGCCGGCATGATCCGCCCTGGCGACCTCTACAAGCTCGCCGAGAACTGCTACCAGTGCCACACGGTCCCGAAGGAAAATCTCGTCAACACGGGCGGTCACCCGGCGGGGAGCAACTTCGAACTGGTGGCCTGGAGCCAGGGCGAGGTGCGGCATAACGTCTGGTACAACGATGGCGCTGGCAACGCCGAGGCCTCTCAGAACCGCAAGCGGGTGATGTTCCTGGTGGGCCAGGCACTGGATCTGGAATACGCCCTGCGCGGCGTTGCCAAGGCCACCCAGAAGGCGCAGTACGCCGTGCAGATGGCCAAGCGAGCCAAACGCTCCGCGCTGCGCATCAAGGCCATCTCGGACGCTGGAGTGAGCATCCCCGAGGTCGGTGAACTGCTGAAGATCGCCGGTTCGGCCAAGGTCTCCCTGAACAACGAGGCCGCACTCACCGCCGCTGCCGACAAGGTCGCTGTCCAGGCGAAGGCCATCGCCAGCAACTACGACGGCAGCGAGCTCGCCGCTCTCGACGGTCTATTGCCGTCAGCGGACGCTTACAAGGGCACGGTCTACGCGCCGTAACCGTGACCGAGTCGATTCTCACCAAGGATCTGCGGGCCAGCGGGCCCGCACCCGTGTCGTCCATCCCCCCGCCCCAGCGTTGGTCCCAGCCCTTCGGTGAGGGAATGGGCGAGCGGGATGTGCAGCGGGTGCTAACGATGGAGCCCTTTGTCAGCATGGATCCGGCGCGTTTCCGGGCGCCGATCACGCTGGAAGGCATTGTGCGCAACGACACGCGTCTGCGGCGGGTGGCCCGGGGCGAGATCATCGTGCGCGCCGGTGATTACGGAAATTCGGCATTTCTAATCGTGCAGGGGCGCGTACGCGTGATCCTGCCTCCCGGCCTCCCGGAGGAATCACTGGGGCGGGCACGCCCCAAACAGAAGAACTGGCTGCAAGCCGTCGCACAGCTATGGAAGAACCCGCCGCATCCGGAGGCACGTGATGCATCGCGCTATGTCTCCGAGCCGGAAACCAAGGCGCCCTCACCGGCGCGGCTCATCGTGCAGGATGCGCAGGGGCGTCCGCTCAACGAGCATCTGCTACCGGCCGGCGGAGACGATGAGGTTCGCATCGGACGCGGCGCCGACAACGACCTGATTCTGGACGATTCGACGGCATCCTCATCACATGCCCGGATCCACGCCACGGAACTGGGCTGGGAAATCGTCGATCTCGGCAGCTCCAACGGCACCTTTGTCGGCGGCGACCGCGTCGAACGCCATGTGCTGGGTGGCGGCGATGACATCAAGATCGGACGCAGTCGCATCCGGTTCGTCGGCGAGGGTGATCTGGACCAGACCTCGATGCTTAGCACCCGGATTCTCAACCCGGAGACCATCGACGAACAATGGAGCAACACCGTCGTCGAGAACCTGACGCATATCGGTGCCGATACCAGCCACACCTTCGTGCAGGACATCCCGGCGGTACTCGACCACACGCAATCGGCGGTCCTGCAAACCGGCACCGTGTTCGGCGAGATCGCCGCGCTGGGCCGCACGCAACGCACCGCCACCGTCTTCGCCGAAGATGATTCCATTTTGCTGGAGATCCGCTGGCAGGGGCTGCGCGATCTGCGCAAACGCGACAATGCATTTCGCAAACACGTCGAAGACCTTTATCGGGCCAACAGCCTGATCACCCATTTGCGGGCGACGCCGCTGTTCAGCCATCTCTCCGACGATGTCATTGACGAGATCGGCCAGCAGACATTGTTCGAGAGTTTCGGCGAGTTTGACTGGCACACCAGCTACCAGCGCCTCGCCGACCAGCCCGAAGCGCAGCGGCTGAAGATCGAGCCGGAAATCGTGCGGGCGGGCGACTATCCGGACGGACTGCTGCTGGTCCGCTCGGGTTTTGCACGCGTGACACGCCCGCTGCACAAGGGCCAGCAAACCGTTAACTATATCGGTCGAGGAGCGGTGTTCGGCCTTGATGAACTGCTCGCCGGCTGGAACGGCTCCGGCCAGTCGACCTATCGCCACTCGCTACGAGCGGTCGGGTACGCCGACGTGCTGCGCGTACCGACCAGCGTGATCGAAACCCACGTCCTGCCGAATCTCACAGACGCGCAACTCAAGCATATCCGCCGGATGCAGGCCGAAACGCTGAAGGATTCACTGGCAACCCATCAGCCTCGCGGCGAAGCGGCATCCGTTGAACCCCTAGAGGTGCGGACCACCGGCGACGACGACGCCCTGGTCGAGACGCTGGTCGACCGCCACCTGATCAACGGCCGGGCTGCGATGCTGATCAATCTCGATCGCTGCGTGCGCTGCGATGCCTGCACCGACGCCTGCGCCGTTGGCCACCAGAACAATCCGCGGTTCAATCGCCATGGACACCGGCACGACTCGCTGATGATCGCCAATGCCTGCATGCATTGCGCCGATCCGGTCTGCATGATTGGCTGCCCCACCGGCGCCATTCACCGCTCGTCCGAGCAAGGCCAGGTTGTCATCAACGACGACACCTGCATCGGCTGCGCCACCTGCGCCAATAGTTGTCCCTACGACAACATTCGGATGGTCGAGGTCCGAAACGAACGCGGGGATTTCGTCCAGAACAGTGCCACGGGCGCCCCGGTGATGAAGGCGACCAAATGCGATCTGTGCATCGACCAGCCTGGCGGGCCAGCCTGTCAGCGTGCCTGCCCGCATGATGCGCTGGAACGCGTGGACATGCGTGATCTGCCCAACCTGCTGGACTGGCTGCACCGATGATGCGGTTCGCCAAGCGGCGGCAGGCCAATCTGACGACCTGGGCGATTGTCGTGCTCATCGCTGGCGTGCTGTTCGCCGCAGTGTCGGCAGGCCTGACGCGAGCATCCTTCTGGACCGGCTGGCTGCTGATGGCCGCCGTGGTGCTCCTCAGTCTCTACTCACAGCGCAAACGCCTGTCGATGTTGCCGATCGGTCGCGCGGCCGTCTGGCTGCAACTCCATGCCTATACCGGTGCATTCGCCATCGTCGTCTTCGTGGCACACACCGGACTGTCGCTACCCGATGCACCACTGGAGTGGCTGCTGTGGCTGAGCTTTGTCGGAACCGCCGGCAGTGGCCTGGCTGGTCTGTACTGGTCGCGCACGCTGCCACCACGGCTGGCCAATGCTGACGAAGAGCTCATTTTCGAACGCATTCCGCTGTTCGCCGCGCGCCTGCGGCAACGCGCCGAGCAACTCGTCGTCGACGCGGCAGCACAAACTGATTCTCCGCTGCTTGGCGAACATTACCGGACGCATCTGGCCGAGCTGTTTATGGCGCCGCAGTGGCGTTGGCGCCATCTCGGGCCGACGCATTACGTGACCCGACAGCACGACCGACTGATTGCGTTGGAACGCTACCTGGCCGACGACGAAAAACCGTTCGCCCGGGAGCTCGCCGGCCTTTGCCGGCAGAAATCCGACCTGGACATGCATTTCACCGTGCAGGGCCTGCTCAAGGCATGGTTGTTCGTCCACGTTCCACTGACGGCAGCGATGCTGCTGCTCGCGGTGCTGCACCTGGTCGCCGCTCACGCATTCGGGGGCGCCTGAACGTGAGCGAACGACTGCAAGGGTTTGACTACCAGTCCAGCCCCTACCACCGACCGAACCAGAAGTGGGTTTGCGGCCGCCTGGGCAGCGGCGACTGCTGCACCATCGGCCCAGACCCCAAGGGGCACTGCGGCGCAGGCCCGCAATGCAAACCGGTACGGGATGGCGACCGCTGGCGCTGCACCCGTGGCCCGCTGCACGGCGGGCCCTGCAACAACGGGCCACAGGCAGACGGAATCTGCGCCTGTCTGACGCCGCCATGCCGCCCCAAGCGCAGCTGGAAATACCGCCGTAAGCTGGCGGTGCGCAGCACGCTGACGGCGACGCTGGGGTTGATCGTGCTGGCTTTGGCAGGGACCTGGGCCGGCAGCATGGTCGAGCCCGGCCATCTGGCCGCCGCCCATTCCACCATCGACGACTGCGAGTCCTGCCACGCCACGACCGGCCGCAGCGCATCGGCCTGGCTGGCCGCCGCCTTTGGTCAGCACCCGAATCTTCCGGTCGACACCCAGCATGCCTGCCTGACGTGCCACGATGTCGGCGAGGCGCCGCTGGCCCCGCATAGCCTCGCCACGCTGCCAACAGCCGGCCCCGCCCAGGGCAGCACGCTCGGGCCGTGGACCGTCGAGTTGAACCGCATGGTGTTTCCCGACCCGGAAACCCCCATCGCCTGCGGAACCTGCCACCAGGAACACGAAGGCGCCTCGGCGGATCTTCGCGCGGTACCTGACAGCCAGTGCCAGGTCTGCCATGACCAACGATTCGGCAGTTTTGTCAGCGGCCATCCTGAGTTCTCGGACTATCCGTACGACCGAAGAACGCGAATCATCTTCGATCACGCCAGCCATTTGGGAAAACACTTTGCGGATGAACCGGAGCAGGCACCGCAAAGCTGCTCGGGTTGCCATGTCACCGCGACCGACGGGCGCACCATGGAGGTCCGCGGCTTCGACGACAGCTGCGGCGCCTGCCATGCTGGCGACATCGCAGGCAATGCCTTGGCGGGCCCCAAGGGAGTCGCCGGCCTCGCGGTGCCGGGGCTGGACCTGACGCTGGTCGAAAACATTGGCCAATGGCCCGAGTTCGCCGATGGCGACCTGACCCCGATGACCGAACTGCTGTTGATGGGCGACCCGGAGTACGCCTCGGTCCGGGATACCCTGGCCGATGTGGATTTGCTGGATCTGGATTCTGCGACGCCCGAGCAGCGCGGCGCGGCCACGACGCTGGCCTGGCAGTTCAAGGCCCTGGTCGACGCCATCCAGTCCAAAGGCAGCCAAGCAGTGGTGCAGCGGCTCGAAGCAGCCCTGGGACACCCGCTCACAACCGATGAACAGCGACGCCTCACCGGCCTGCTGCCAGCCTCGCTGGTGGATACCGCGCAGGCGCAGTGGTTCCCGTCCTTGACTGACGAACTGAACAATCATCGTGCAGGCAACGCGCCGGCCACCGAGGCCGTCAGGCCGATGGCCGACGAGCCGGAAGCTGATGACGACAACGACGCTGCTGTCGCCGACGACGAGTTCGATGCGCTGTTCTCGGAAGACAGCGACGAAGGCTTCGGCGACCTCTTCGCCGACGATACGGGCGACGAATCCGGAGACCTGTTTGGTGGTGACCTGTTCGGCGGCGGCGACGTGGGTGATCCCTTCGCCGATCCGCAAGAGGACGCCAGCCCAGAACCCGAAGTCGCGACGATCAATCACGAAGAGCGCATGGCCCTGGGCGGCTGGTATCTGGACGAGTTCACGCTGCGCTACCGCCCTGCCGGCCATGCCGACCCGGTCGTCCGCACCTGGACGGAGCTCGCCACCCGGCAGCCCGCTGCCGAAGACTGGCTGGCCCCCGACAATCCCGGCGCCTGCACCCAGTGCCACAGCCTGGAATCCGATGCGTCTGGCGTAACCAGCGTGCAATGGTTGGCCAAGCGCATTCCGGCAACGGAACATCACTTCACCGAGTTCGACCACAGCACGCACTTCAGCCTGCTGGGCGATGCCGGTTGCGGAACCTGCCACCAGATCGACAACGAAGCGCCGTATGCGGACAGCTTCGATGGCCGCGACCCATCGCAGTTCACCAGCAACTTCGCCGCCCTCGAAAAAACCGTGTGTCTGGACTGCCACCAGCCTGATCAGGCCGGTACCGATTGCGCGTCATGCCACCGCTATCACGTGGGCGATTTCAAGGCGACGATGCCGAACACCCAGCTCTCACGCAGCCAGGCCACCCGGTAGGCGCTAGACCCGCCCGAGATCACACCGTCGCCGCCCGCCACCAGCACCGCAGCGGCCGCGGTGGGTCGCATCGCCCATCATTTCACCAGTCTGCGCACATATTCCGGTGAGGCAGCGTCACTGCGGACCGGTACACTACAGTTCTATGACAGCCACCGGGCAACGTGCCCGTGTCGTAATTCGAGCCGATCTCAATCGGCCGTTCTGGGAGGAGACAAATGATGCAGATCAACTGGCAGGCCGCCGTGCGTGCGGCTTTATTGGGGATGGTTCTTGCGCTGCTAGGCTGCGGCCCCGGTTCACCGCCGGCGGATGGCGGCGCCGACGGGAGCGCGCCTCCGATTCTTATCCTGTCGAACCGAGCCGACATGATCAGCGGCGGCGACGTGCTGGTAGAGATCGGCGTCGATGCGGATACGCCTTTGGATGCACTCAGCATCCGTCTGAACGGCGACGACGCCAGCGTGGCCTTTGCTCGGCGTGCCAACGGTCGTGTGATGGGACTCGTCGACACCTTGCGGCTGGGCGACAACACACTTGAGGTCGGGCTTGGCAACGCGCAAAGCCGAGCGGTCATCCGTAATTATCCAAACGAGGGCCCGATCTTCTCCAGGCCTGAGATTAAGCGGACACGATGCCAGGACGGGGCCACCGACCTCGCCTGCAACCAGCCGGCCGAGTACAGGTTTCTTTACCGACCCACGGCGCTAGTCGACATTCTGGAGCCGGTGCCGGGGATCTCGCTGGGCACCGACCTGCTGCCCTACGACCCGGCGAACCCGCCCGACGATGTGGCGATGACGACGACGCAGTCCGGCGAAACGGTGCCCTTCATCGTGCGCCAGGAACTGGGTTATCAGGATCGTGACCAGTACAAGATTCTGACCCTGTTCAATCCCGATGAACCCTGGGAACCCTGGGCTCCGCAGCCGCAATGGAATGGCAAGATGTTGATCACCCACGGTGGCAACTGCGGCGCCAGGTACACGCCCGGCAGTGCACCGCTGGATGACTATTCAGGCACCTTCGGCGACATTCCGCTGATCGAACCCAGTTACATCTATGCCCTGGGCGAAGGCTACGCGGTGCTCTCGACGGCGCTGGCCAACACGGGCCACAACTGCGATGTCGCGCTGGCCGCCGAATCCATCATGATGGCCAAGGAGCGCTTCGTGGAGCAGTACGGCCCGTTGCGCTACGCCATCGGCACCGGTTGCTCGGGGGGTTCCATCGCCCAGCTGACCATCGCCAACGCCTATCCCGGCCTGTACCAAGGCCTGCTGACGATGTGTGCATATCCGGATTCACTGTCCGCCGGACTGCAGTTCTCCGACCTGCACCTGATGCGCAAGTACTTCGAAGACCCCAGCCGCTGGGCACCCGGGGTGATCTGGAATCCAGCCCTGTGGGGACCGGTCGAAGGCCACCTGACACACATCAATGCGGTGGTTGCCGACGAGGGCCTGTTCAAGGGCGCCACGCAGACCACCGGCAGTTGTTTCGGGGACAACACGTATGATCCGCAGACCAATCCCACCGGCCAACGCTGCGGGATTATTGAGTGGATCCCGCACATCCTGGGGCAACGCTCGCCGGACGTCTGGTCCCCCGTCGAGCAGCAGGTCGGTTACGGGTTCACCGGCATTCCGCTAGGCAACACCGGCGTCCAGTACGGCCTCAACGCCCTGCGTGCGGGCCTGATCACACCCGCGATGTTCGTGGACCTGAACGTCAAGATCGGGGGGCTCGATGTCGATATCCAGCCCCAGGCTGCACGCACCCAGGCCGATCACCCCGCCGTTGGCAATGCCTACCGCAGCGGCATGATCAACATGACCAACAACCTGGACACCGTGCCGATCCTGACCTTTGTGGGGCCAGATCCAGGCATCGCGCATGACGCACTCCACGCCTGGTGGATTCGCTGGCGCATCGAACGTGAACACGGCAGCGCCCGCAATCACGTGATGTGGGGCGGCCCGATCCCCTTGCTCGGCGATCTGGAATATGTCTACAAGGGCCTGGATGCGATGGACAACTGGCTGTCCCGCGTCGAAGCAGACGATGACGATCTTCCGCTGGCCGACAAGATTTCCCGCAACCGGCCTGGCGATGTGCAGGATCAATGTTCCTTGATTGGTGGGGAGCCGATTCTGGGCGAGGTCTGCATCGACCTGCTCCGGCCGCTCTATGCCTACGGCACGCCTCGCACGGTGGCCGGTGACACAGAAACCGCAGACAACTTCGATTGCCAGCTCAAGCCCATGGATCGCAATGACGACTATGGCCTGATCCCGTTCACCGACGCGCAGTGGGAGCAGCTTCAGGCCGTCTTCCCCGATGGGGTTTGCGATTACCGTGCGCCCGGCAAGGCCAAACAGAGCACCGTGGCCTGGCTGCGCTATTTCGATGAATCCGGCCGGATGATCGTCGGTGGCGAACCCTTGCCCGAGGCGCCGGCACGCTCGGACCTCGGAACGCGGTCAGCATCCTTCGTCTATCCCTTGAACGATCGCTAAATCACCACGCCAGTCCGCAATCCTGTGACGGACTGGCGGCAATCAGGATGGCTGAGTGTCACCATACGGCACTCAGCCAGATTGACCGGTCAGGATTCGCCGCAACCCCCAAGCGGCGAATCGCCCTGGGAGGAATCTCGTCGTGCAAATAAGATCGAACTCCCCGCTTCGTAACCCGCCACCGGACTACTGCCCGGCTGCAGCGGTGCGGTGGTTCACCGTCAAGAACGGTTACGACAAGGGAAAAACTCTTTTCTACTACGACCATGTGACCGGCCCTGGCGACCCGGTCGAGACCGTCCTCCTGGTCCATGGCAACCCCGAATGTTCATATACCTACCGACACATTCGGGATCGTCTGCAGTCATCCGACCACACACTGCGAATCATCGCCCTGGATCACATCGGGTTCGGCCTGTCCGATCAGGCCGACTACGAAATGGTCGACATGCACCACGCCGCCAATCTGATCCAGCTGGTGCGGCACTTGGATCTCACCGATCTCAGCCTCGTCGTCCATGACTGGGGCGGCCCGATCGGAATCGGCGCGCTGCTCGAAGAGCATTGGCGCGTCGCGAAACTAACGATCTTGAACACCACGGTGTTCCCCATGCCGGCCGCCGGCATGACCTATTCCAACTACCCGGTCTCTTGGTTCCCCTGGGCGAGCACGCCGAAACTCATACCCGATGCGCTATGGGGTGGCGTGGCCGCCTATGTCGTCTCCCACGCAGAACCGCAGAGCACGCCGGCCTTCCTCGCGAATACAGGCCGGTATCTCATGAAACACGCGTTGCATCAGATTCCGCCCGGCACCGCCGAGCATGTCTGGTCTGAACCGCTGCGCAGCCGGCAGAACGCCAAAAGCTCGAAGCGCAACGTTCTGCAAACGCCGGTCTGGGGGCACGGATACCGGTACCACGACCCCAGGCACGGCGAGCAGGACAATCATGATTTCTACGAGAGCATCCAGACGAATCTGTCGAAACACTGGGGACCAGCGGGTCGCAACATCCCTGTCGGCGGTTTTTTCGGTCAATGGGACCCATGCGGCAAGAACGAAGTCATCGCCCAATGGCATCAGGCTCTTCCGCTGATGAAATCAGCCACTCACGTCTTTTCGGAGTGCGGGCACTTCATCGAAGAAGCCAAAGGGCCGGAGATTGCAGACGCCATTCTCCGCATGGTGGGAGATCCTTAGGGAAACAACAGACCCATCAGGACCGAGGCACCTCACGCGACACTTGGTCGCGCATTTGCTGTGGCGACATTCCGTTCTGCTTCCGAAACGCCCGGGTAAACGCGCTGTGCTCCGAGTATCCGAGCAACATCGCCACATCGGTGATCTGTAGTGTCGGGTTGACGTCAGTCCTTCACGGAACAACGCCGCATGAAATGAGTCCGCAGTCCGTGCAATGCGTTGCAGCAGACATCGCAGCGCCTGATTCACTGTGTTTCCAAACGTGGCGGCAAGATAGGCACGCCGCGACAACATGTCGCTTAAAATTGATATTAGCGACACGTTCTATTGATGTGTCGTTCGTTGCAACATATCCTGAAGACATGTCGACAAAAGCGAAAAATGATGCCATGTCGTGGCTGTCGGATCGTCCCTACAACGATTTGCCAAAGCTGCCGCCTTCCGGCGTGGAACTCGATAGTAAGCCTGTGCTGCTTCGGTGCATCCGTGCGCGCGCCGCACTGGCTCGGCTCGATCAGGCAACGGATCTGATCCCAAATCCGGCGATCCTGATCAACACGCTACCCGTTCTCGAGGCTAGGGCCAGCACCGAAATTGAGAACATCGTAACCACCAACGACGAGCTGTTCCGCTACCAGGAGTCGGACGACCACGACGATCCTGCCACCAAGGAGGCGCTGCGCTATCGGCATGCATTACTTGAAGGCTTTAGTAGCCTGAAAGGCCGCCCGCTGGTCACGGCGACCGCCGAAGCGATCTGCACGCGCATTAAAGGCGTCGACATGCGCGTACGCCGCGTTCCCGGAACCCGGCTAGAAAATGGCGCAGGTGAGGCGATCTACACCCCGCCCGAGGGAGAAGAGCAACTACGCGATCTTCTTGCGAACTGGGAGAGGTTCCTTCATGAGGAGGAGTATCTGGATCCGCTCATCCGCCTGGCGGTCGGTCACTACCAGTTCGAAGCGATCCATCCATTCACCGACGGTAACGGCCGGACCGGTCGCGTGCTCAACAATCTTTTCCTGATCGAAACCGGCCTGCTACGAAGTCCGATCCTGTATCTCAGCCGGTTCATCATCCAGCATAAAGCTGACTACTACCGGCTGTTGCTGGGCGTCACAGCAGATGGAGCCTGGGAGGAGTGGATTCTCTACCTGCTCAAAGGCATTGAAGAGACCGCTCTATGGACGTTGGCAAAGCTCCAAGCCATGCGGCAGCTATTTGATGCGACCGCGCAATACGTGCGTGAGCAGCGGCCAAAGATCTACAGCCATGAACTGGTGGAAGCGATCTTCGCTCAGCCTTACAGTCGGATCCGAAACTTGGTCGACGCAGACATCGTAGGGCGTCAGGCGGCGTCTCGATATCTCAAGGAGTTGGTCGAGATCGGCGTGTTGCATGAACAGAAAGTTGGCCGCGAGGTACTTTTTCTCAACCACCGACTACTGGCGTTGCTGACCGGGGAGGACAACAACGTGCCTGCCTTCAAATGAACAGGCCGGATGCCTTCACAACGTCGGCAAGTGGGACCCTGCTGACGTATTACGAGATTCTGGAACTCTGCCTGTTCGAAGTTCTGTCGCTGCGCTTGTCCGGTACTCAGTGAAACGGTGCGAGACATTACTCGACGTTCTGCACCTGCTCGCGCATCTGTTCGATCAGCACCTTGAGGTCGACGGCGGCGCGGGTGACTTCGGTGTCCTGTGACTTGGACCCCAGGGTGTTGGCTTCGCGGTTGAGTTCCTGGATCAGGAAATCCAGCCGCCGGCCGACGGGTTCACGCCGTTTGAGGATGGCGCGGATTTCCTGGGTATGCGCGTTGAGTCGGTCCAGTTCTTCTGCCGCGTCGGTTCGGTTGAGCAATAACAGGAATTCCTGCTCGATCCGGCTTTCGTCCAGCTCGGTCTTGAAATCGGCCAGCCGCTCACGCAGGCGGGCTTCCCATTCGGTTCGCAAGGCCGGCAGGCGGTCGGTGACCTGCACGACCAGGGACTCGATGCCGTCGGCGCGCTCGCACAGCATGGTGTCGATCTTGTCGCCTTCGCGCTGCCGGGCCTCGGCCAGCGCGTCGAGGCCGGCATCCAGCGATTCCAGCGCCGCGGTGTTCAAGGCCTCCTGATCCAGCTCGGCTTGCTGGACCACACCGGGCCAGGCAAGCACACGGAGCGGGTCGGGTGGCTGAACATCCATCGCCTCCGAAACCTGACGGATGCCGCTGGCCAGCGACTGCAGGCGGGCAGAGTCGATGTCCAGGCTGCCCTGCTCGCCGGCCGAAAGGTCGAGCTTGAGCGAGGCCTCGCACTTGCCGCGGGCAACTCGGCGGCCGATGCGGGTTCGAAACTCCGATTCCAGTGCCCGCATCGGTTCGGGCAGGCGGAAACTGACATCGAGGTAACGGTGATTGACGGTGCGCAACTCCCAGACGAGTTGGCCCCACGTGCCCGTAGCCTGATGGCGGGCGAATCCGGTCATGCTCTTGATCATGCGGCGCAGTATCGCAAATTCAGGCGGGGCAGCCCGGTATACTCCGCGCCCATGACTGACTCCTTTCAACGCCCCAGTGGCCGCGCAGCCGACCAGCTGCGTGAGGTCACCCTCACCCGCCATTTCACCAAACACGCCGAAGGCTCGGTGCTGGTTAGCTTTGGCGATACCCGCGTGCTCTGCACGGCCTCGATTGATGAACGTGTGCCGCCCTGGCTGCGCAACGAGAATCGCGGCTGGGTCACGGCCGAATACGGCATGCTGCCGCGCTCTACGCACGACCGAATGGGCCGCGAGGCGGCCCGTGGCAAGCAATCCGGCCGAACCCAGGAAATCCAGCGGCTGATCGGCCGCAGCCTGCGCGCCGTGGTCGATCTCGAAGCGTTGGGCCAGCGCCAGATCACGCTGGACTGCGATGTCATTCAGGCCGATGGCGGCACCCGCACGGCCGCGATCACGGGCGCCTATGTCGCCCTGGTTGATGCGGTCAACGGCCTGCTCGCCCGCAAGCTGCTCAAGCGCGACCCGATTCACGGTCACGTGGCGGCGATTTCGGTCGGCATTTGCGGCGGCACGCCGGTGCTGGACCTCGACTACGCCGAAGATTCGACCGCCGAAACCGACATGAATGTCGTGATGAACGACGCCGGCGGCTTTATTGAGGTTCAGGGTACGGCCGAAGGCCATGCCTTCCAGCGCAGCGAACTGGATGCGTTGCTGGACCTCGCTGGCGCTGGTGTCAAACAACTCGTGGCCGCGCAGCAGGCCGCGCTGGCGAGCTGAGTCCGTGGGATCAAGCATCCTCTCCCACGTCTCGATCGGCACGAATGCGTTCGAGCGTGCCGTGGCGTTCTACGATGCCACCCTGCGCGCGCTCGGCATCGGCCGCGTGATGGAACATCCTGGCGCGGTTGCCTACGGCCGCGATTTTCCGGAATTCTGGGTTCAAACCCCCATTAATGGACAACCGGCCAGCGCAGCGAACGGCATCCACGTCGCGTTTCTTGCCGACAGCCCGGACCAGGTAGACGCCTGGTATGCCGCAGCCCTGGACCAAGGGGCCGCGCCAGAGGGTCCACCGGGACCACGAACCGAGTACGGCGCCGGCTACTACGGTGCCTTCGTGCGGGATCTGGATGGCCACAAGATCGAGGCCATGCATTGGGACGAGAACGCGACATGAGCGCGGTATCCGTGGTGCTCGCCACCGGCAATCCCGGCAAGGTCAAGGAGATGCAAGCCTTGCTTGCGCCGCTGGGTTACCGCGTGCGCCCGCAGTCGGAGTTCGAGTTTGAGCAACCGCCTGAAACCGGCGATACCTTCATCGAAAACGCGATCATCAAGGCGCGCGCGGCTGCCGCGGCGACGGGGCTGCCGGCGATTGCCGATGACAGCGGCCTGGAGGTCGCGGCCCTGGGCGGCGCCCCAGGCGTGCGATCGGCGCGGTATTCCGGCGAACACGGCAACGATGCCGCCAACAATGCCGCGCTGCTGAAAGCGCTTGAGGGTCAGCGGCGCCGTCAGGCCCGGTTTCGCTGCGTATGCGTGTGCCTGCGTCATGCGGCCGATCCCGCCCCGCTGATCGCCCAAGGCGTCTGGCCGGGACGAATCATGACCGAGCTGCAGGGCTTGGATGGCTTCGGCTATGACCCGTTGTTCCAGCCGGCGGGCTTGAACTGCTCTGCGGCGGAGCTGAGCCCGGAAGAGAAGAACCGCCGCAGCCATCGCGGACAGGCCGTTCAGGCCCTGGTGACCCAACTACGGATCGAGCCGTTGCAGAGCAGCTGACACCGTGGGAACCAACCATCCGCTGGGCCTTTATGTGCACCTGCCCTGGTGCGTGGCGAAATGCCCTTACTGCGACTTCAACTCCCACGGCCTGAACGGCCGCCGCGTGGACGAAGCCGGGTACACCGACGCCCTGCTCCGGGACCTGAGCTTTGAACGCTCGAACATCGACACCGCACGGCCAATCACCAGCGTGTTTTTCGGCGGCGGGACGCCCAGCCTGTTTTCGCCCCCGGCCATCGCCCGCGTGCTGGAAACGGCAGAGGCATTGTTCCGCTTTGATCCGAATGTCGAGATCACGCTAGAGGCCAACCCCGGCGCCAGCGACGCCGAGCGCTTCGCCGGCTATCGCGCGGCCGGAGTCAATCGCCTGTCGATCGGCGTGCAGAGCTTCGACGATACTCAGCTGCGCCGATTGGGGCGGATTCACTCGGCGCAGACGGCCATCGACACCTTCGGCCAGGCGCGAGCCGCCGGCTTCGACAACGTGAATATCGATCTGATGTTCGCACTGCCCGAGCAGACCTTCGACCAAGCCATGGACGATTTGGATCAAGGCCTCGCGCTGGGTTCGGAGCACCTGTCCTGGTACCAGCTGACGCTGGAGCCCGGCACCGCTTTCGCCCGCCGGCCGCCGCCGCTGCCAACCGAAGATACCGCCGTGGCCATCTGGGAAACCGGCCAAACCCGGCTCGCGGAAGCCGGCTTCGCGCAATACGAGGTATCGGCCTACGCCCGGCCGGGCCGGCAATGCCGGCACAACCAGACCTACTGGCATTGCGCGGAATACATCGGGGTGGGTGCCGGCGCCCACGGCATGGTCGGCTGGCAGCGACGCGAACGCCAGCGCCGCCCCGGCGCGTTCATCGCCACCGCGGGCACGGCCGACGCGCTGGCGCAAACGCGTTACATTGAGCCTCAGGATCGTACGCTGGAGTTTCTGATGAACGCTCTGCGACTCAACGACGGCTTCACCATCCCGCAGTTCGAAGCGGCCACCGGCCTGGGCATTGACGCAATGCATCCGGCGCTGAGTTCGGCGCTGGCAACCGGCACGCTGGAACAGGCTGGCCAGACCATTCGCCCCACCGAGCTGGGCCGACGCCATCTGGATGCCGTGCTGGCGGACTTCTGACCGATGGAAGCCCTCACCGAACATCGCACGCACTGCCCATACTGTGGCGAGCGCATCACCCTGCTGGTCGACCACACCGGCGGCTCGCAGGAATACGTCGAAGACTGCTTTGTCTGCTGCCAGCCCATCGTCGTCCGCCTTGAAGAGGCCGACGACGGGTACACGCTGCAGGTGGATGTCGAGAACGACTGACCCGACAGCGGTCTAGCGCCGCTCCAGACGCTCCTGCAAAAAATGCAACCGCTGTGCATCCATCGGCGGGGGCACTGTCGAACTCCTTGTACATGCATTGTCTAACCATCGCTGTCGATCCGAGTTCGCAACACGCGCTCGGATCGCTGCAGGATGCTGACGCACAAGGAGCGCTCGGACCATGAACGACACCGCTGAAGTCGTCGAAGATTGTCAGGCTTTCCGGATTGGCGCGGTCGAACGTGCCACGGGGATCCCCGCCAACACCATCCGTGTCTGGGAGCGTCGCTACGGCCTCGTCAAACCAGCCAGAGATGAAACTGGCACGCGGCTGTATTCACAACAAGATGTCGAATACCTGAGCCACGTGCGCACGCTGATCGATGCCGGTGATTCCATCGGTTACATCGCATCGCTGGACAAGGGACAGTTGCCGGCACGCATCGAATCGCTCGCCTCCATGCCCAACCGGGGCAATGCACGACGCCGCCGCACCGGCCTGGCGCCGCTGCTGCTGATCGGGCCGACGCTGGCCGAGCGACTCGGCGACATCGACCTGCCGGGTTACACGATTCACGCCAGCTACGCGACACCGGCGGATGCCCGCAAGGCGTCGCTACCGACCCATTCGAAGGCCATCGCCGTCGTGGAAGCCGAACAGGTCACGCGGTCGCTGGCGCAAGACCTGGCTGCCTGGCGTGACGATGCCAGCCTGACCGCCGTGATCGTCGTCTATAGCTACGCGCGCAAGTCCGACCTGAACGCCATTCGCGACCTTGGCCTGCTGGTGCTGCGCGAGCCGATTGATGCGGAGATGCTTCGCCATGTGCTGCTGACGCGCAAATACTGGCTGGCGCCGGACGAGCAGCCAGGGGATTACCTGTCCGCGGCAATCCCGCCACAGCTGTTCAACAAGAAGGAATTGGTCTCGCTGGCGCTGGTCCAGACCAGCGTGAGCTGCGAATGTCCGCGGCATCTCGCCGAGTTGCTGATCTCGCTCAGCGCCTTCGAGCGCTACTCCCAGCTCTGCGAGGACCGCTCCACCGAAGACGCGGCCCTGCACGCCATGCTCCGTGGTGCCACGGCGCATGCGCGCTCGACGATGGAAGCGGCGCTCAAGCGGGTTGTCGACCACGAGAAGATCGACCTGTCGCAGCTGCGCTGATCGAGGCAGGGCGCAGATCCCCGGCGCGGCGCCATATTGGCGCCAGCCGGGCGTGCACCTCATAATCGCCACCCCGTTTTTCCGGCTAGTGATCTGGTTATGAATAAGGCTGACAAGCGCCAAGCGGCGTTGGACTACCACGCCAAACCAAGGCCGGGAAAACTCGGAATCGCGATCACCAAACCGTTCACCACGCCCAGCGAGCTGTCGCTGGCGTATTCGCCCGGTGTGGCCGAGCCGGTGCTGGAGATCGAGAAGAACCCGGACGATGCATTCAAATACACGTCCAAGGGCAACCTGGTCGCGGTGATCACCAACGGCACGGCTGTGCTGGGGCTGGGCCGCACCGGCCCGCTGGCATCCAAGCCGGTGATGGAAGGCAAGGCCGTGCTGTTCAAGAAGTTTGCCAATGTCGATGTGTTCGACATCGAGGTCGACGCGCCGGATGCACAGGATTTCATCGAAACCGTGCAGCGAATCTCGCCGACCTTCGGTGGCATCAACCTCGAAGATATCGCCGCGCCAGACTGCTTTCACATCGAGAAGACGCTGAGCGAGACACTGGATATCCCGGTGTTTCACGATGACCAGCATGGCACCGCCATCATCATCTGCGCCGGGCTGCTCAATGCCCTGGCATATCAGAACAAGGCACTGGACGCGGTGCGCATCGTCTGCGTCGGTGCCGGCGCGGCCGGCATCGCGTCGATGAAGCTGCTGCAATCACTAGGCGCGGCGCCGGACAACATCGTCATGTGCGATAGCAAGGGTGTGGTTCACACCGGCCGCGACGACCTCAACCCGCAGAAGCAAGAGTTCGCGATCGACACCGATTTGCGCACGCTGTCGGATGCCATGGCCGGTGCCGACGTGTTCATCGGCGTGTCCGGCCCCGGCCTTGTCAGCCAGGACATGGTGCGTTCGATGGCGCCGAATCCGGTCGTGTTTGCACTGGCAAATCCGACGCCGGAAATTCTTCCCGAGGAGGCCCATGCGGTGCGCGACGATGTGATCATGGCAACCGGCCGCAGCGATTACCCGAATCAGGTCAACAACGTGCTGTGCTTCCCGTTCCTGTTCCGGGGTGCGCTGGACGTGCGTTCGCGCTCGATCAACCACGAGATGCAGATAGCCGCGGTTCACGCCATTGCCGACTTGGCCCGGCAGCCGGTCCCGGAAGTCGTCAAGGACGCCTACGACATGCAGGACATCAGCTTCGGCCCCAACTACATCCTGCCCACACCGCTGGACCCGCGGCTGTCGGATTTCGTCTCGCCTGCCGTGGCGGCAGCCGCCGTGGACTCCGGCGCCGCACGCACCGGCTACCCCGCGCACTACCCCAAACGCTAGGTCGATAACCGCATGCCGTTGGCAGACGCGGCGCATCTGGTCGTCGCGATGATGGCGATCGGCATGGGCCTGTCGGGTTGGCTCACCGATCCGCGCGACCACATCAACCGGTCGCTGGCCCTCTGCGTGGTGCTCATCGGCATGGAGCAGGCGCTGGAACCCGCCAGCGGCAGCGGCCTGGTGTTCTGGACTGCGGTCACCGAGACGCTGGAGTCGGCCGCGATCATCGCCGGCGTGGAATGGGGACGGCGTATCGGCCGCTCCGCCCGTGGCCGGCGTGGCGTGGCGGCACACTGGCTTTTCCGGGTGGCGCAGCTACTCATCATCGTCCTGCTCGGGCTGTCGCTTGGCTACGTATTGATCGCGCCAGAACAGGCAACGTCCGACGCCAGCGGGCTGGTCAAGCTGCGCGGGCTGGAGTTCGCGATCTTCGCTCCGGTGCTGGGAACAGCCATGCTGCTGGCGGCAATTGCGATCATCCTGCTGTTGACCACGCGGCTCGATTCCACCGATGCCCTGCGCCTGCGGATGCTTTACATGGCAACTCCATTCTTGATTGGCGCGCTGGTGGTCACACGCGGGCTGGAGCCGTATTTCATTGTGATCGGGCTGGTGATTCTGTCAGCGTCGTCGGTGCGCTATCTGGCGATCCTCGGCCGGCGCGGCGCCTTCATGGGGCAGTTCCTGTCGCCGCAGGTCGCGCAGGAAGTGAGGGCACATGGGCTCGACCACCTATTGGAACGCCGACGCACCGTGGTAACAGTGGTCGTCGCCGACCTGCGCGGGTTCTCGTCCTACGCGCGGCTGCGCACCTCGGAGGAAACCTTCGGCTTGCTCGAAGCCTTTTACAAGGCTGTGGGCGACGCGACGCGAGCGCATGCCGGCACGGTCAAGGACCACGCGGGCGACGGGGTCGTCATCATCGTCGGCGCGCCATTCAAGGTGCAGCAACCCGCGCGGAGCGGTATCGAACTGGCCTTGTCGCTGCAGCAGGCCGTGTGCCAGATGCTGTCGCAGAACGGCCATGCACCGGCGGTGGGCCTGGGCATCGGCATCGCTACCGGCCACGTGACGGTGGGTGCCCTGCGTGGGGCTGGCCGCTTGGAGTACGGTGCTGTCGGCAACCCCGTGGTGCTGGCCTCCCGGCTATGCGGTCGCGCCAGTGATGGCGAGATTCTGGCCGATGCCCGAACGCGGGACGAAGCCCAGGAAACCAGCCGCTGGGTGGCCGAAGATCGGGACGCCGAACCGCTCAAAGGCTTCCCGCGTCCGGTGCCGATTTGTGCACTGCGCTTGCAAAGGTCCAGCACGAGCGGGGAAACTAATGGGCGCTAACGATTTCCCACGGGCGCGGTCCCGCTCGTTGCCGCGATTGATCGTCGAACCGCTAAACGATCGATCGTCTACGCACCCAGCGTCATCCGCCCGAATTTTTTCAATTCAACTCACGTCACGGGACGCCAGCGACTTCTTCATCGTCTGCTTGGACAGGGAAGATGACATCGTCACCGCCACGAATCCTTGGGGGATGACGGGCACGGCTTTCGCGACCGACCGGGAGTAACAAAAGCATGAGCAGCGATTCGTATACAGTCACCGGACCCGACGGAAGCTCCGTCGATCTGCCGCAAGTACAAGGCACGATGGGCCCGCCCGCGGTCGATGTCCGCAAGCTGTATGCGAACACCGGCGGTTTCACCTTCGACCCCGGCTTTACCTCGACCTGCTCCTGCGAGTCAGGCATCACCTTCATTGATGGCGAGAAGGGCCAGCTGCTTTACCGCGGCTATCGCGCGGACGAGCTGGCGCAGAAGTCCAACTACATGGAAGTCTGCTATCTGCTGCTCAATGGCGAGCTGCCCACCCAGAGCGAATACGAGGAGTTCAACGACGCGATCCGCATGCACACCATGCTGAACGAGTCGCTGAAGCGCTTCTTCACCGGCTTCCACTACGACGCGCATCCGATGGCCATGCTGTCGTCCATCGTCAGTGGGCTGTCGGCGTTCTATCACGACACCACGAACACGGCGGATCCGGAGCATCGCAAGATCTTTGCGCGCCGCATGATTGCGAAGATCCCGACCATCGCCGCGGCCGCGTACAAGTATTCCATCGGCCAGCCGATGGTTTATCCGAAGAACGACCTGGATTACAGCTCCAACTTCCTGCACATGATGTTTGCCGTGCCGGCGGAGGACTACGAGGTCGATCCCGTCGCCGCCGAGGCGCTGGATGTGTTGTTGATTCTGCATGCCGATCACGAGCAGAACGCATCCACCTCCACCGTGCGCCTGGCGGGTTCCACCGGCTGTAACCCCTACGCGGCCATCTCCTCCGGTATCGCGGCTCTTTGGGGGCCTGCGCACGGCGGCGCCAACGAGGCGGTGCTCAAGCAGCTTTCGGCGATCGGCAGCGCCGACAATGTCGACAAGTACATTGCCAAGGCCAAGGACAAGAACGACCCGTTCCGTCTGATGGGCTTCGGCCATCGCGTTTACAAGAACTTCGATCCACGCGCGACCGTCATCCGCGAGCATTGCCACAAGGTCCTCAAGGCCTACGGCGGTGACACCGACGGCATGCTCGAACTGGCGATGAAGCTGGAAGAGATCGCACTGAAGGATGAGTACTTCGTCGAGCGCAAGCTCTACCCGAACGTCGATTTCTACAGCGGCATCATCTACAAGGCCATCGGCATCCCCACCAATATGTTCACGCCGATGTTCGCCATCGGCCGCACCGTGGGCTGGGTCGCGCACTACCTCGAGATGATTTCCGATCCGGGTATGCGCATCGGTCGTCCGCGCCAGATTTATACCGGCGCAACGGAACGTCCGTACTCCGACATCACCGGTCGATAGGCTGTCAGCGCATCCCGCGCCTGGCGTCGGGATGCGCGTGCCCCTGCCCATGAAAGCAGTTCTGGAACCATTGCTGGATGGCCGTGATCTCGCGCCCGAGGTCATGACGCAAACCATGCGCGGCATCATGCAAGGCGAGTACACGCCGGCACAGGTGGCGGGGTTCCTGATTGCCTTGCGCTGCAAAGGCGAGACGGTCGGCGAGATCGCCGCCGCGGCTGCGGTCATGCGGGAGTTGGCCACGCCGGTCGAAATCCCGGCGTCCGCCCGCAAGCACCTGGTGGATACCTGCGGCACGGGCGGCGATGCCAGCGGCATCTTCAATGTCTCCACTGCCTCGGCGATGGTGGTGGCCGCTGCCGGCGGCCATGTCGCCAAGCACGGCAACCGCTCGGTTTCCAGTCAGTTTGGCAGCGCCGATGTACTGGAGGCGGCCGGCGTCAAGGTCGATCTAGGCCCGGCCGGCGTCGCCCGCTGTGTGGAAGAGCTGGGCGTCGGTTTCATGTTCGCGCCGGGCTATCACTCGGCGATGAAGCATGCGATCGGACCACGCCGCGAGTTGGGGGTACGCACCCTGTTCAATCTGCTCGGCCCCCTGACCAACCCGGCCAATGCGCCCTGCCAGGTGATTGGGGTGTTCTCCAGTGCCTGGTGCGCGCCCATCGCCGAGGTGATGCAGCGGCTGGGTAGCGAACACGTCATGGTGGTTCATGGCCAGGACGGCCTGGACGAGATCAGTCCGGTCGAGCCGACCCATGTGGCCGAACTGCGGATGGGCGAAGTCCGCAACTACACGATCGAGCCCGCAACCTTCGGCGTGACCGCACACAGCCTGCAGCCGTTACGCGCGGCATCGGCCGACGAAAGCTACACGATGATCCGGCAGGCGCTGGGCGGTCGTGCGGGCTCGGTTGCCGACATGATCGCGCTCAACGCCGGCGCCGGCATCTACGTCGCGGGTCTGACCAGCACGCTGGCCGATGGCGTCAATCAGGCACGGGAGGTGCTGGCCTCCGGAACGGCACTGAAGACGCTAAACGGTCTAGCCGCGTTGTCGCAGCAACTCTGAGCGCGACGGCCGCGGACCATTATCCATGAGCGACATCCTCAACCGAATTCTCGCCACCAAGCAGGACGAAGTGGCCGCGGCCCAGTCACGGACCTCACACGAAACCCTGCGCCAACGTTCCGCACAGGCAGAACCACCACGCGGTTTTGCCGACGCCGTGCGGGCGCGGGTGCAGACGCGCCAACCCGCGGTGATCGCCGAACTGAAAAAGGCCTCCCCCAGCAAGGGCCTGATCCGGCCGGATTTCGATCCGACGTGGCTGGCGCATCGCTACGCCGCCGGCGGGGCCGCCTGTCTGTCGGTGCTGACGGACGTCACCTATTTTCAGGGCGCGCCGGATTTCTTGGTTCAGGCCCGCGGCGCCGGACTACCGGTGATACGCAAGGACTTCCTGATCGACCCGTATCAGGTGCTCGAAGCTCGTGCCTGGGGCGCTGACTGCGTGCTGCTGATTGTCGCCGCGCTGGATGACGCCAGCTTGCGCACCTTGGCCGAGGCCGCGGTGGAGCTGGGCATGGATACATTGGTTGAGGTTCACGACGCCGAGGAACTGGAGCGCGCGCTGCGCCTGCCAGCGGAACTGTGTCCGCTACTAGGCATTAACAATCGCAATTTGCGTAGCTTCGACGTCAGTCTAGACACCACCCTGAACCTGCGTTCGGCGGTGCCTGATGATCGCGTGCTGATTACCGAAAGCGGCATTCATAGCCGTGACGACATCCAGAGGATGCAGGCGGCCGATGTGCATGGCTTCCTGGTCGGCGAATCCTTGATGCGCGCGACCGACCCTGGCGTGGCGCTGGCCGATCTGATCGGGGCGCCGATTCAGGCGGGTTAGCCCTCGGTACCCAGCGACTGCCGCGTGTCTTCCGGCACCAGGATCGCACGCCCCTTCACCTGCACGATGCCGTCTTCTTCCAACGACTTGAGCACGCGGCCCGCCATTTCGCGGGAGCAGCCGACAATTCGTGCCAGCTCCTGCCGGCTGATGCGGACCACTCGACCACCTTCCACAACTTCGTGGCCGGGGTCGTCCGTGAGCGTCAGCAGCGTTCGGGCGATGCGCCCAGCCACGTCGACGAAGGCCAGATCGGCCGCACGGCGGGTGGTGTCACGCAGGCGCTTGGCAAGCTGATGGCCGAGCACGAACATGAGGTCCGGGTATTTGTGTGCGAGTTCGCGGAACGGCTGAAAGCCGAGTTCGGACACCACCGTGGGTTTGCGTGTGCGCGCGATGGCGCTGCGCGACTCCATTTCCGGGAACAGGCTCATCTCGCCGAAAAAGTCGCCCGGGTTGAGATACGCCAGCACCATTTCGCGACCATCTTCGTCCTCGAAGATGATGCTGACCGAGCCTTCCAGAATCAGGTACAAGGAATCCGGCGCGTCCCCTTCGTGAAGAATCGTATGATTCTTCGGGTAGTGCCGACGATGCGCCGCCATGTGGAACGCCTGAATGGCGGCCTCGCTCCCTTCGTCCAGCTGATGCAAGCTGGTCATTCGCGTTCAGCGGTCATTCCGCTGCTCCCCGTTTTCTTGTCACTAGTATCATACCCGCCATGACGGTTAACACGATGTCAGCACGCCTCAAACTTTCGGAGGGTGTGACCTGGGTCGGCGAGTCCGGCAGCGGACACGCCATAGTTATCGATGGCTCGCCCGAGATTGGTGGCCGCAACCTCGGGATGCGGCCCATGGAACTGATACTCCTCGGCGTGGGTAGCTGCAGCGCCATGGATGTGATGCTCATTCTACGCAAGGCGCGGCAGGACGTAAGCGATTGTTGCGTGGAGATCCAGGGCACGCGCGCCGAAACCATCCCGCAGGTGTTCACGGCCATCCATCTGCATTTCATCATCGAAGGGCGGGAGTTGGCCGAACGCCATGTGGCGCGGGCGGTTCAGCTCTCCGCGGAAAAGTATTGCTCCGCCTCGCTGATGCTGCAGGCCAGTGTCGAGATCACCCACGACTTCGAGATCCGTCCTCTCTGATGTTGCTCTCGTTCTTCTATGCGCTGCGCGAAGGCGGCCTCAAGCCGACGGTCACCGAGTTTCTAACCCTGCTGGACGCGCTCAAGCGTCACGTGGTGATTTACAGCATCGATGATTTCTACGTGTTGGCGCGCACCACTCTGGTCAAGGACGAGACCAAGTACGATCGGTTCGATCAGATCTTTGCGGCGTATTGGCACGGAGTCGAGTCAGTCACCGAAGATCTGTTCACCGACATTCCGGAAGAGTGGCTGCGCAAGCAGGCGGAGCTGCAGCTATCCGACGAGGACAAGGCGAAGATCGAGGCCATGGGCGGCTTCGAGAAGCTCATGGAGGAGTTACGCAAGCGCCTCGACGAACAGGAAAAACGCCACCAGGGCGGCAACAAGTGGATCGGTACCGCCGGCACCTCTCCGTTCGGCGCCTACGGCTTCAATCCGGAGGGCGTTCGTATCGGTCAGGCCGGCAGCCGCAACCGATCTGCGGTCAAGGTCTGGGACAAGCGCGAATTCGCCAATCTGGACGATAGCCGCGAACTCGGAACCCGCAACATCAAGATGGCGCTGCGCCGCCTCCGTCGCTTTGCCCGCGAAGGGGCCGCCGATCAGCTGGATTTGAACGACACCATCAGTTCAACGGCGAGAAACGGCGGCATGCTGGACATCCGCATGGTGCCCGAACGTCATAACGCGGTGAAGGTGCTGCTGTTCTTCGATGTGGGCGGTTCGATGGATCCGCACGTAACGCTGTGCGAGGAGTTGTTCTCGGCAGCTCGCACCGAGTTCAAGCACATGGAGTACTTCTACTTCCACAATTTCCTGTACGAATCGGTGTGGAAGGACAACCTGCGGCGGCGCTCGGAAAAGACGTCCACCCGTGAACTCATCCGCACCTACGGACCCGACTACAAGATCATCTTCGTCGGCGATGCCACGATGAGCCCCTATGAGATCGCCTATCCCGGTGGCAGCGTGGAGCACTGGAACGAGGAGTCTGGTGAGACCTGGGCGCGCCGGCTGCTCGATCATTTTCCCAAGGCCGCATGGCTTAACCCGGAGCCCGAATCACACTGGGAATACGCGCCATCGGTGGCGATGACCCGGACTATTTTCGACGACCGCATGTTCCCCCTGACCATTCGGGGTTTGGAAGATGCGATGCGCCGTCTGACCCGGGCTCGCTGAATCGCGCCAGGCCTTGAAGACCGAACGCGCGTCGTCAGCCGACGTTGGGCTCGGCCATCAGCACGGCCAGCACGGCCCCGTCATCGCCGATCAAGCTCAGGCGGCCTTGCTCCAGCCGGAATGTGGTGGTCGCCGCCAGTGCCGCCAGAAACGCTTGCTCCTGGTCCATTCCCTGGGCGCAAGCCATCTTCGTGGTGATCAGGCGCGAGAAGCTTAGCTGTTCGCCGTCCAGCACATAGCTGCCGGACAGACGATTGCAGCCGGCGTGGCCATAGAGTTGATCGGTGGCGGGCTCCAGCACCAGCGTGGCCGGCTTGGCAAGCGTATCGACGGTGGTGCCGGCCAGGGATACGAGCATCCAGGGCGTCGCGGTCAGCCGGGATGGCGATTCGCTTTCAGTGGCGGGGGTCGCACAGGCGCCGAGGCCCAGCGCCCATAGCAGGGTAATCATCACGGCTGTCAGAGCGCGGCCTGGCCGCGCGTGTCGCGCCGCCAGATGGGTCGTCGCAGTCTCGAGCATGGGCATCCTGCTCCTCGCATCAGATTGGGTTCGGGCGGAGGCATCGACCTTGGCCTAAGGCGCCGCCAGTGCTGGCAGTATACCCACCGCGCCGCGCCGGCCGAACACGTTCAATGTTCTTGCAAAAGCCTGCGGCATCGCGTTCACTGCGCAATTGTTCTCGCTAACCGAGTTGCGCGGAATGCTAGAGGCCGTCGCGGTTGCCAATCACTTCATCGCCCAGGCGGCGAGCGAGCGATTGCGCGACCTGAACCCACCAAAGCTGCATGAATTGACGTATTGCGCTCAGGGCTGGCACCTGGCCATGCTCGGCACCTCGTTGTTTGATGGCGGCATTGTGGCCACGGTGAACGGCCCGCGCATTGCCGCTTTGCAGGACCATCTAAGCGGCACCAAGCGCGTACTGGAACCGTTGGTGGTGCGCCGCAGCGACCCGCAGTCGGGCAAGATGATCGAGTTGACGCCACACCCGCAGGCGGCAGACGAAGGCACCCGCCGCGTCCTCGCGATCACGTGGAAGGCCTACGGCAAGCTCTCCGGTTACGACTTGTCGCTGGTCACCCGCGAACAGGGCGGACCCTGGGACCTGCTCTGGAATGACCCGGACCGCGGCGCGGACACGGTCGATATTCCGAATGAAACCATCCGGCTCTGGTTCCGTCAGCTGGCGGAGCGCAATCGCAAGGTCACTTCGGCCAAGTCGGTCAAGGACACCCAGCGCATTCTGGTCACCCCGAACCGGGATGGCATGAAGTCGGCGTAGCGCGCCCAGGCGTTCAACACACCGGCTTAGAAATACAACTGCACGATTGCGCTGATCGTATCCTCGTAGTCCAGCAAGGCACTGCTTGCCTGCGCCGGCGCATCGTCCGGCACGTTGCTGACCAGTCGGGCCTGTAGCGACACCTTCACCGAGGCGCCGAACCGGCGCTCGGCCTCAACCAGATAACTGATCGTCGTCTCATCCAGGCTGCGCACCCCGCCTGCCAGCAGCGCGGTGCCGGCCACATCATTGAAGCTGAGTCGGGTGCCCGCGAATACCTCGCGATCAAACAAGTCCTGGCCTTCAGCTTCGCGCCGATCGTAAATGAACTCGGACAGCAAGCCGACGTCGATCGCTGAGTCGAACACCCCGTAGAGGGTGTGTTCAAAGCCCGTGACCAGCGCATTGGCCCAGCGCTCGCCGCGCTCCCGGCGCAGGGCTTCCAGCTTCAGCGCGGTGGCGCCGATGATCCACTGCGCGTCGATCGAGTACTGCTCGATCTGGTCGTAATGCGGGATGATCTGAACGGCATCAAAAAAAGCCGCCTGAACTTCGGCATCGGTCGGCGCGAGTCCGGCCTGCTGGGCCAGCGCGATCAGAATCCGGTCCAGCGGTTCGAACCCGCTGAGCGCCGGATCGGTCACCGCGGAATCCAGGTCGCAGTTCGCCTGGGTGGCCGTGCCTTCGAAGCCGCTGCCCTGACGTACGCAGGGCAGTAATCGCGGCTCCCGCGCGGTGCCCTTGAACCAGCTCACCCCGACATCCAGCGCGCCCACGGTATGCCGCCACCGCAATGCGAAATCCTGGTGCGACTGCTCCTGGTGCGATTCGTAGCGGGCGGCGTCTTCAGTGATCTCGAATGGAAACGCCGGCCGGCCGTCTTCGCCCGGGAACGTGCGCTCCCGGAAGTATGGGAGCCAGAACGCGTCCCAGGTACCGAAGTCCGAAATCCAGGCCAGGTTGATCATCGGCTGGCCCAGCTTGTCCTCGTTATCGATGTCTTCGACGAAGTCGGTCTGGTTGATGACGTCCACCAGATGGCGTGACTCGGTGACGCCCCAGAACACCTTGCGAACCCCCAGCCTGACTTCATAGTCGCGGGCGGCGTGGACGAAACTCAGCTCGCGGATATCAGCGTGGGTTCGTTCATCGTCATCGGAATCGACGCGCCCGAAGAACACGCCCGACAGCAATTGGTCGCCGCGATTCCACTCCCGAAAAAATTCGACCGTGAGCGCTGCGGCGCTTTGCCGGTCAGGCCGGTCTGGCACCTTGGATTCCTGCGGGAACTCCCGGTGTTCCAGTTCCAGCGTGGTGTAAACGTCGCCGTCAGCCGCAACCGCCACTCCCCATGCTGACGTTGCCATGACGACCACTGCGATGATTGAACGCATCCCGGACCCCGCTACATACCGATCGGTATGATCCTATGCGTCAGGCGCGGACGCAAGCCGATCTTCGACACTACGGATCTTGTCGGCGAGAGCCTGCTTGCGATCGGTCCGCGTCCCTACCTTGAGCGTCGTAAAGATGCGAGGGGCGCCCTGCGCGTGCACGGCCTCATGACAGGCCTTTACCGCACGCATGACCACATCCCAGTCACCTTCAACATTAGTGCCGTAGGCATGCAACTGCCCGGTCAGCCCGGCCTGCTCCAGCACCCGCTGACAGGTAGCCACATAAGGCGACACCGACACGCCGACGCCGATCGGCACGAGACAAATTTCAACACTGACCTGCATTGTTATCTCTCGGTGATTCAAGAGCCGACCAGAGTGACAGCGTGTGCGGCGGCGCTCAATGAGTGCGCCGAAGGGATCAGAGGCCTCCCGGTGTGGTCTGAGCGATAATGCCGATTCAACTTCTGGAGTCATGTCCGATGCAGCGCCTGCTTATCCTGACCCTGATCGCCACGACCACCGCCTTGGTCGCCTGCGCCACCTCGCCCCTCGGTCGTTCGCAATTGCAGCTGTTTCCCGAGTCGCAAATGGCCGAAATGGGCGTTGCCGCGTTTCAGGACATGAAACAGCAACAGCCGCTGGAGACCTCCAGCCAGACCAATGGTTATGTCAGCTGCGTGGCGCGGGCGATCATTGCGGAGCTACCCGAACAACGCACCTGGGAGGTTCAGGTCTTCAAGGACGATTCGGCTAATGCCTTCGCGTTGCCTGGCGGCAAGATCGGCGTGCACACCGGCTTGCTGGACATCGCAGAAAACCAGGACCAGCTCGCCACGGTGATCGGCCACGAAGTGGCGCATGTGCTCGCCAGTCACGCCAATGAGCGTGTCTCCACCAGCTATGTCGCCAGCACGGGACTCCAACTGGCACAGGTCGCTGCCGGGGAGCCTACGGCCGCCAAACAACAGCTGTTCGGGCTGTTGGGGCTGGGTGCTCAAGTCGGCGTGTTACTTCCGTTTTCCCGCACCCAGGAGTCCGAGGCCGATCTGCTCGGGCTGGATCTGATGGCAAAAGCCGGTTTCGATCCGCGTGCGAGCATTCCGCTGTGGGAGAACATGAGCCAGGCCGGCGGCGGCAAGCCGCCCGAGTTTCTCTCGACCCATCCATCGCATACGACGCGCATCGGCGACCTGTCCAAGCGCCTGCAGACCGCGATGCCGCTCTACGAACAGGCCAAGCGCGCCGGCAAGCGGCCGGGCTGTGGCTAGCCGTTACGGCTGCGCGACTGGGCCAAACACGTCCGGAGTCAACGCGATGTCGGTACCCGGCAGGCGCAGCTGACGCTTGAGCGCCAGGTCAAACAACCACGGGTTGTAGGCGTATAACTCGCGCAGCGGCGCCACGTCCTCCCGCTCGATAAAGCCGGCCCACACCAGTTCATCCAGCCAGATGTTGGTGTTGATCGCAGCATAGGGGTAGGCGCTGGCGTAGCGGTAGCGACCGAACAAATCGACCTGCTGCAAGACGCTGTTGAGCACGCCGGAGGCCGTCTTCAGCCGCCCTAGCCCATCGACCAGCACGTAGAGACGTTCGTCTTGGTCGCTCTCGCGAAGTGTCCGCAAGCAGGCTTGCCACCGATCGAGATCAGACCGCATGCAGCCCAGCAGGAAAACCTGGCGGCCGGCAGCCGCATGCGACGCCGCAAGCCGTAACGCTGGGTCGGGATCATTCAGCGGCGTGAGATCGACCCACACGCGGCTGGGTTGTGGCTCGCCACCGGCCAGGGTCAGGCCGGACACCCAGCGGTCCTCGCCGCCCGGCGCCTGCGCCACCGCGCGCCAGTGCGCAGGCCAGGTGCTGTCATCCGGCTGCTCCGTCAACACCACGACCTCGATCGGCCGTGTGGGCAGATCGGTTAACGCTCGGAAGCGGGCCAGGTAGGGCGCGCGCCAAGCGCCGCCGCCGCGACCGTTGACGCCGGTGGCGTCGGCCCAGATTGCTTGACGCAAGCCGGCCCACCAGCCGCTGCCGATGGCCGGCCGCGTCAGATAGGCGCCTTGATCCACAACCGTTTCGGGCAGCCCGGCGAAGCTCTCCTCAAGCAGCTGCTGTGCGGATTCGCTCAAGGCCCATCGTGCAGCCTCTGGCGTTTGCGAACCGCGCCCGGGATGCCCCAGCCAATCTTCGACACAGCCGGTGAGAGCCAGGGCAGTGAGCCCGAGGACAACCATTCGCATTCGGATTTCAGAACTCGATCGCAACAACACGCTTATGCGTCCGCCGTACGGTGTTTCTTGGAGCGGTAATACGCGCTGATGTCAGACAAGGAGTATTGGGGCGTCCACCGGTAGGCCTTGGCGAAACTGTTGCCGTCCAGCACCACCGGATACTTGAAGAAGTTGATCAGGTACGGGGGGAAGGAGCTCCACCCCATTCGCTCGGCAATCCGCCGGGGTAAGGCCGGTGGCAACGAGGGCAGCGGCAATACCCGGCAATCGCAGGCACGCAGAAAGTCCTGGTATGCCACCCAGTCGTTAGGCGCGACGTTAAAAATACCCTTGCCGCGACGCTCAAACGCGGCGACCACGGCATCGGCCATATCCTCCACATGCAGGAACTGCATGATCGGCGAGAACCCCAGCAGCGCTGGCGCAAGCCGGCGTGACAGCAGGCGCGACATGGAATTGCGCACCCCGGGGCCGACGATATTGCAGGGGCGCAGAATCGTGATGTGCAGCTTGGGGTTTCGCCACAGATAGATCTGCGCGAGGTTCTCCAACTCGACCGCATCGACCAGATCCATGGTCAGTTCGCTGGCCTTCAGCGGCGCCGTTTCATACAGCGGCGCGGGATTGTAGGCATCAGCGCCGTACACGAAATGCGTGGAGTGCACGACGACCTTGCCGACGTTGTATTTCTCCGCAAGGTCGAACAATCGCCGTGTGCCCAGCACGTTGTCGTTATAGCGGCGAAAGCGGCTGTACTCGTTGGTGAGAATGCGCCCGAGATGAATGACGCCATCGATCGGGTGATCGCGAAAAATATCCTCGAAACGACGCTTGCTCAGGTCGACCTGGTAGCTCGGGATTTGTGCATCCGTCTGCACCTTGCGTCGGAAGTCGACGGCGATCACCTGATGCCGATCCATGAGTCGCGCCATGACGCGTCGTGCCAGTGAGCCACCGGCGCCGGTGACAAGGATTGTCTTCGGTTTGATGCGCGACGCACTCATCGGTAAATCGACTGTCGTTGTTCCAGGCCACGTCGGATGAGCTTGCGAATCTCCGACTTGACCTGCTCGATGCGCGGCGCGATGTCGTGCTCATGCTCACAGTCGTTATCGAAGCGCAGCGGCTCGCCGATGTGCAGGCTGACGCGGGCCGGCAAGGGCAGCAGCGGCCCGAGCGGTATATAGGGCAGCCCCAGCGGACGGGCCAACGGCTTGAGATCGGAGAACGAAGGCATCGTCTCCTCGCAACCGACGATACCGACCGGCACGATCGGCGTGCGATGCCGCATCGCCAAGTGCATGAAACCGGTGCCAAAGCGTTGCAGCTGGTAGCGCTTGTGCCAAACCTTGCCCGATCCGCGGATGCCTTCCGGGAACACGATGATGGCCTCCTCGTGCTCCAGCATCGCACCGCAGTTCACCGGATCACCGACCACGGCGCCAAGCCCGTTCATGAAGTTTCCGAGAAACGGAACCGTCGGGAAGAACCGCTCGATCATCGCGCGCGGCGCGCGCGGCCCGGCGCGGTTGCGAGCCATGGCCACACCCAGCATGACGCCATCCAGCGGCAACTGCCCGCTGTGATTCGGCACCATCATCACGCGCCCGGTCGGTGGAATGTGCTCCAGCCCCTCCACCCGCACGCGAAAGTAATGGTCGAACAGCCAGCCCGCACCCGCGAGCGAGAGCTTGGCTGTCGACCGGTTGTAACCCCAGGGGTCGAATCCGAAGGAACCCAGCACCTTCGGCAGTCGATCAATGGTGTCGTGTATTTCGGCACCGACAATACGGTCGGCCAACCATCGGCTGATTGCCATGGGCTGCGTCCATCCTCCGTCTACGCACGGTCTCCAGTCGCGGCCCGTCGTGCATCATCTGCGTCGTCGCCGCACCCCGAAGATAAGCGGGAGCAATGCCAACGTCCAGGCGCCTGAGCCACCGCCACCACCGGAGTCATCCCCGCCTCCGCCACCCGTGGCATTGGGTGTGGCCTGAGCCTGCAGAACGTAATCCCCGGTGACCGACTGATCGAACCCACGGATCTCCAGAAAGTAAGTGCCGCGGTTCAGGGTCGTCTCGATGCGGAAGTTGCGTTGAACCCCCAGTTGGATGTCATCGTTTTCGGTGATCAACACGCCGGAGCTGTCGAGCAGCGTGCCGTAGGTATCCGTATCGCCGGTGGTTTCGAGCCGGATATCAGACCGCTCCGAAAGGAAAAATTCGAAATAGTCGAGGTCACCCGAGGTGTTGATCGTCCCCGGTGTCGTCGACGCCGCACTGGTCAGGGTGATGCCCGTGGCCGTCTGACGTCGGTTGCCGTGGAGATCGGTGCCCGGATCCCCAGTGACGATGATGGTGATCGCAGTGACATCCGTCCCACCCTGACCGTCGCCCAGCGTGTACTGAAACGATTCGGTCTGTTGCTGGGAGGGTCCTAGGTTGGCGATTTCACCCCCCGGCGTATAGCTCAGCGCGCCGTTGGCATCGACTTGCAGCGTAGCCCCGCCGGGCGTCGTCAATGCCATGCCGACATCGCCCGCCTCGCCATCCAGCGCGATCACCGACAACGGATCGCCATCGGCATCGGAGTCCGCACCGGAACCGTTGTCAGCGAGCACATTCTCATTGAGTGTCGCCGTAGACAGCACACCGAAGCCGTCAGGCTGCGCCACGGGGGGACGGTTGCCACCCGCGGCAACCACCTCCACCTCAAAGACGGTGCGCGCGGTGAAAATGCCGTCGGAGACAACGACCGTCACATTGGCCCGCCCGGCGTCCGCGCCCTGCGGGGTAACGTTGACCGTCCGGGAACCGGCACTGCCACCAAAAACGACGTTCTGGTCAGGCACCAGCGCAGGGTTGTCCGAAGCGGCCGACAGAACAAGCATGCTGTCGGGCGTGGCGCGGTTGTTATCCGTCACCGAAAAATTGACCGGCCCGGTGGATTGCCCCGCCTGGACGACCTGATCGGAGATCATGCCGATTTCGGGCGGCGTATCCACCGCGTGGTTATCGGGGCATCCGATACCCGCAGATAGCGTCCAGCCGATGTCGTCGAACAGACACGATGTCATGTCAACGCCGGAATTGCTGGCGACGCCGGAGGTCGCGAAGGGCTCCATCAACAAGCTCGGGCTTGCCTGGGTGTCCCAATGACTGCCGCTGGAGCCGACATCAAACGGGTCCGGCGTGAACAGCAGTGGCCGGCCTGCGCCGTCGGCGCCGTTCCCGGTGGCCAGACCCTGCGCGGTTGCGCCGGAAATCGACTGCAGGCCGTCAAAGCCGACATTGCGATCGTTAATGATCGAATTGCCGCGCTGGGCCTCAGTCATTTCATCCCAATAACGGTTCTGCGAGTTATCGAAGACCAATCGGTCGAACGCCAGAAACCGGGGATCGGCGAGATTCGTACCGCCATCATCAATACCGGAAAAGAAGCCGAGGCCGTGGCCGAACTCATGCATCACGACGTTGTAGAAATCGATCAGACCACCGGTGTTGTGATCGAAGCCGTAGTAGAACTGAGTACCACTCAGGCAGTTCGGATCGGTATCAACCGCACCGTTGAACTGCGCGGATATATCGGCCAGACCCGGATCAAGATCGTTACCCGCCAGCGCGTTGGCGAGCGCAACCGGATAGAACGTGTCGGCCGCCGGCGCGTTGGCAAAATCTCGGAAAAAACCGTTTGGCCCGGCCGCGCCCAGGGTGCCGGAGTTCGACTCGCAGTCTTCATCCGGGAACGGCGCAAAATTCGCCTCGACGATGATCTCGACATCGCTTTCGAGTATCGAGCCCCACTGCTCCGCTGCCGCGCGAAACACGTTGAGCCGCGCCTCCCCCAGCGTCGTCGCATTGTTTCCGCCGACCGGCGTGAAGGCCGTCGGATCATTGAAGCCCTCGCCGACGGGATCGGTCGGCACAATCGTGATGTTGGCCGCTTGAACAGCACTTCCAGCCGTAGCGAGTGCAATCGCGGCAAGCAGTCTAGTCGTCATCCGTCGCCTCCTCGTAGTCGACCGATCCATCCTCAGCCTTTGTCGCCTCGAGTTTGCGACGGGTCGGGTCTTTGGGACGCATGACACCGACGCCATCGGGCCGAGTCTCAAACGAATAGTTCGGTGACGAGGAGTCTTGGTCACTACCCGTGGCCTTCCTCTCCTGTGCCGGGGGCACCGTCAGTTCGCCCGTTTCAGGATCGATATACGCTCGTTGACCCGCTTGCGTGGCGGTAGGCGCCTCCGAAGAGGCCTTAGCCTGTTCAGACACAGGGGGCTCCTGCTGGGCGCAGGAAACGAGGAGCGCCGCGACGCCCGTCAAAATCAGCTGTCTCATCATGAACATCCATGGATTGCACATGGGGCAAGCCTAGCAAGGCTTGGCGTGAAGCCTCCGTCATCTGTCCACATTCACGAAGGCGGTTGCGATACAATTCGCACTCCGCGCGCTGATCAGATTCAGCGGGTCGTGGCAGAGATCGCATTCAGCGCCTCGTCCCGCGACCAGGCGCGCGGAGCGGTCGCTAGATTGAAGACACGCGCCTGTAGCTCAGCTGGATAGAGTACTGCCCTCCGAAGGAAGAGGTCAT
>Ga0208330_1000078_pt1 | contig 61311 bp, 54 predicted proteins | sample DeeseametaMP1896_FD_184180 | JGI IMG/M metagenome (GOLD analysis project Ga0208330, IMG submission 184180) | Marine microbial communities from the Deep Pacific Ocean - MP1896 (SPAdes) | ecosystem: Environmental > Aquatic > Marine > Oceanic | place: East of Hawaii, North Pacific Ocean | collected... | reverse complement strand
CTGTCAGTTCTCATCCGATCTGAAGCATTCTCATTTGATGTGACACATCGGCGCGCCTTTCTCATTTGATCTGATACAGCCGGTACCGTTCTGGGCATGTCGATGCTGGCCGGTGATGCTGTTGCCGCGGGCCGGTGCGATGCGGTGTTTGAGGTAGCCGACGTGGATGGGACTTCCCGTCTTCCATTGGAGTTGGCTCATGGGATCCGGTTCGATGTCGATTGCGAGCCGGTGCGGTCGTTTCCGTCGTTTCGTGGGCAACGGAATTTTCCTGGGCTGTGGTGGTTCGCGACGACGCGCCGGCACATCGGTTATGAATCGTGGGTTGAGCGGGATCAGCTGATGGCATTGGATGCTAATCCTGAAACCGTTGGCGTTGCCTCCCAACCTTTTCGGCTGCGATGGCCCGATGGCCGTCATCATGTGCCCGACTACTACGCTCGCAGATCCGACGGCACGGTCGTGATCGTCGATGTTCGTCCCGATGACCGGATTCCTGAGTCTGATGCGGAGTTGTTCGCCCGCTCGGAGGTCGTGTGCATTGCGGCCGGCTGGCAGTACCGGCGCGTCGGTGTATTGGACCCTGTGCTGGCGGCGAACCTGCGGTGGCTGTCTGGGTACCGGCATCCGAGAGCGTTGCGACCTGGCGTGGCGGCAGAACTGTTGAGCTGTTTCGCCCGCGAGCAGCCCCTTCTGGAGGGCGCGACGGCGGTGGGCGACCCGCTGGTGGTGCTGCCTGTGCTGTTCCATCTGCTCTGGCATCGACGCTTGGTGGTCGATCTGTCCCGGACGGTCCTCGACGATCGGACGGCAGTGAGCGCGGCAGCGTTATGAGTTCGCTTCGAGGCGGTGTGATCCGTGAAGGCGATGAAATCCGTCTAGGTTCACGGGTTTTCACGGTCGCAAGTCTGGCCGGAGGATCGGTACGGCTTGTCGACGCTGTTGGTGAACGCACAACCGTTCCCCTGTCGATGGTATTGGCCGATTCGACTCTGGAGGTTCTGGCGGGGTCACGACCGGTGCTGTGGTCTGTTGAGGCGCTCGAAGGTGTCCCCGAGGAGGTCGCTGATCGCGCACGATGGTGGGAGCAGCACATCGTTGAGGTATTGACCGGGCGCCGACCCGAAAGTCCGCCTGGGCAGCCAATCCGGCCAGAGTTCGATCCGGCGGTCCGATCCCTTCGCCAGAGGGAGCTGACCAAGCTTGAGGAGCTTCGAGCAGCCGGTCACGATCTGGCGTTGATCACCCTGCAGCGTCAGCGATCTCGCTACGAGGCCAAAGGTCTTCTGGGATTGGTGGACGGCCGCTATCTCGCCAAACGTCCAGTGTTGGGCCGTGTCGATGAGCGTGTCGTTGCCGTGGTCCGGCGTCTGATCGACAACGAAACTGAGCTATCAACCGGCACGGTGAGCAGACTTCAGCGCAAGCTGGAGAAGGCGCTGTTGGCCGAATACGGTCCCGACGACGCCCCGAAGGCCCCGTCACAGGCGACCTTCTACCGGCTCGTCAAACGCCTGGAGGAAGGCAAACACACCTTCGGTTCCGCCCGTACTCGCAGGTCATTGGCCAAGCAACCCGACGGCCCCTTCGGCACGGTAACCGCGGCCCGTCCCGGTGAAATGGTGGAAATCGACTCCACCCCGCTGGACGTGCGGGTGGTCCTTGACGACGGTGTAGTCGATCGGGTGGAGCTGACCGCCATGGTCGACAACGTCACCCGCTCGATCCCGGCGGCAGTTCTGCGGCCCACCACCAAGGCCGTCGATGCCGCGCTGCTGTTGGCCAAGGCGCTGACCCCAGAGCCGATGCGCCCGGGTTGGTCCGATGCGTTGCGGTTGTCACGCTCGGTGTTGCCGCATCGGCGTTTGACCGATATCGATCAACGGCTCGCCGATGCCGCGGCTCGCCCGGTGATCGCTCCCGAGACCATCGTCTGTGATCACGGGAAAGCGTTTCTCTCCAAGACATTTGAGCAGGCGTGCTGCTCACTGGGCATCAACCTGCAACCCGCTCATCCGGATCAGCCCACCGACAAACCGAAGGTGGAACGCACCCTGCAGTCGGTGGGTACATTGTTCGCCCAGTATGTCGCCGGGTATGTCGGTTCCAGCGTGGAACGTCGCGGCAAGAACGCCGACCAGGACGCAGTGTGGTCGCTGGTGGAACTGCAGGCGTTGCTCGATGAGTGGCTCGTCGCGGTGTGGCAGAACCGTCCCCACGACGGACTACGTGACCCGGTGACCCCGGGCAAAGCGCTGACGCCGAACGAGAAGTTCGCGGCCCTGGTCGAAGTCGCTGGTTACGTCCCGGTGCCTCTGAGCGCTGATGCTTACATCGAGTTGTTGCCCGCGACGTGGCGCACCATCGGCTCAGCGGGTATCCGGGTCAATCACCGGACCTACGATGCCCGGGCATTGAACCCGTACCGGCGAGTCGACTCTGGGGTTCGTTCCCGCAACGGCCGGTGGGAGGTTCATTACGACCCCTATGACGTCTCTCAGATTTGGGTTCGCAATCACCACGACGACGGTTGGATCACCGCGACCTGGACCCACATGCGCACCGCTGCAGTGCCGTTCGGGGACACCGTGTGGAAACAGGCCCAAGCGATCGTCGCCGAAAGGGGCGCAGATCCGGTGACCGAAGCCGAGATCGCGGCGGCGGCCGACGCCCTGCTGGACCGTGCCGAACGCGGCCCCGACACCCAGCAGGACCCGCCAGCAGCTCGACGCGCAGCCGCCAGGGCCCGATCCATCCCCGAGCCGTCCTGGCCACACCCCAGTGTCGAGGGCACCAACCAGAACCAGGAACCGTCTGAGGTGAGCACCGACAGGCCAGCGAACTCCGACGATGACGATCTTGCTGATGTCATCCCGTTGCCGGTGTTCGACGCACGTAAGGAGGCCGAGCAGTGGCATTGGTGAGTCCGATCAGTCAACTCGAGGAGCGCCGGCAGCCGACGACAACCCTGGAAGGGTGGCGACGGTTCATTGACGCTGACCGGCCTGAATTCACCTTGCTGCCCGACCAAGACTGGTCCGATCTCGACGATGCTGATCGGATCGCCTACAACGAGGCCAGGGTGGCCCACCATTCCGAGCTCGTCGTGGTGACCACCTCGGCGATCCAGAAGATCACCAACGAGGGTCAGCTGCTCACTTTGCTGAATCAACGCGAGATCGGCGCCCGGCGAGGGCTGATCGTCTCCGGTGGCGCAGCCACCGGAAAGACCACGGCCATCAAACAACTCGGCCGGTTCCACGAACTTCGGATCCGCACCCGTTACTCGGACAAAACCCGCATCCCTGTCGTCTACGTGACCGCTCCACCGAAGGGCTCAGCACGCAAGCTCGCAATGGAATTCGCCCGCTTCCTCGGGCTTCCACCGGTACGACGGATGAACGTCACCGATATCGCCGACGCGGTGTGCCAAGTGCTCATCGATGCGCGTACCGACATAGTGGTCGTCGACGAGATCCATAACCTCAATCTCGATACCCGTGCCGGAGAAGAACTTTCCGATCACCTCAAGTACTTCACCGAACACCTGCCCGCGACCTTCGTCTACGCCGGCATTGACGTCGAACGCTCCGGAGTGTTTACCGGTACTCGCGGCCGCCAGCTTGCCGGGCGCTGCGGTGTCATCAACACAGCGGCCTTCCCGTATGGGCAGGAGTGGCGGGCTCTGGTCGCCGCGATGGAGGGAACCCTGCGACTGCACCGACACGAGCCGGGCACGCTCGTGCGCCAGACGAAACACCTGCACCAGCGCACCGGCGGAATGATCGGAAGCCTCGCCCACCTCATCCGCTCGGCAGCCATCCGGGCAATGCTGGACCACACCGAACACATCGACCGCGAGGGCTTGGACAGCGTCCTCATCGACTACGCGGCTCAGGCCTCAGCCCAACGCAGCGCCGGATAGCAGTGATCACCGACTGGCCCCGACTCCCACCACGACCACTTCCGCAGTCAGTCACCGCATTTCGCGATGAGACCGTGTACTCCTTCACCACCCGACTCGCCCACGCCAACAGAATCCCACCCCAAAGCCTGCGCGACTACGCCGCACGCGAGAGCCATTACGTCGACCCTGAGCGCCTCGCCCGCCTCAGCGGCTACCCACGACATGTCCTCTGCGCCCGACTGCGGGGCCTGACCGCTGATGAACGTGATCTCACCCGCCAGCGGGCACGTGCCCGCCCGATTTGCCGGTACTGCACAGCACGGCGAGGGGTGCCCCAGCCGGTCCATTGCTGGTTGCCCGACCACCTCACCGTCTGTCATCGCCACGGCCGCTGGATTGGCCCCTCCGCCCAGCGATGGGACGATCAGATGTCACTGAAACACCATCCAGCTGTTGCCCGATCTGCCAGGGCACATCATGCCCTGGCCAAGCGCAATGCCCCCGACATCGTTGAGCTAGCGATCAACGACGCATCACGTATAGTGCTGCGGCAGCGCCGATTCCGACGGGATGACGGTCTCGGTGATAGCGCGGCCACCGGTATCGCATTACGGGGGCGATGGGCCAGCATCTCAACGGTCAACCTGCACATCGCCACCTACGTCGAAACAGTCCGGATGGCCGCAGTCATCATTGACCAGCGGCCAGCATTGTTGAACCGCACCGGCGATCCCAGTGTCGCCCGCGTAGCTCTCTTGGCAGCCGCGAACGCAGTGTTCGGCGCCGAGGATGAGACGGCGACCACCGCGGCCCTCGACGGCTGGCTGAACAACCAGCAGATCATCCGGAAGTCCCGCGATAAATCAATGATCGTTCATACCTGATGCAAAAGTCTTTATCTTGCAACCATATTCGTAGGAAAACCCATTGCCAGCCGACCGTGAGGCATACGTAGATGGAAATACTAGACGAGCTAGAAAGCTAGGCCGCCGATCAGGATGACAATACCCAGTCCGATCAGAACAATCGGGAACAGGATGTGTTCCCATCGTTCGAGGATCTCCGCGATCGGGCGGCGGGTGGCAACATATCTGGCGATGACCACCAGCACCCCGACGAGAAGAAGGAAGACGACGCAGTAGGCCACGACGGCTGCGTGTCCGACGCTGAGGAAGACCGGGACGTAGACGCCGACGTTGTCGCCGCCGTTGGCGAAGGTCACGCCAGCGACCGCCCAGACGCTGACGGTCTTGCCCGCAACCTTCGCGTCACCATCATCGTCACCGTTTCCGCGCCAGGCTTGCCAAGCCGCCTTCAGTCCCAGGGCGAGGGGGATGAGTCCGAAGAACGGGATGACGTCGGGCGGCAGGAATGCGCCCGCACCTAGGGTCACGAGGACGGCGGCGCCGAGAATTCCAGCGAATCCCAGGTATTGGCCGGCGGTGATCCGGGAGGTGGTCCCGCGTTGTCCTGCGCCGCGGGCGAAGAACAGTGAAAGCACGATGATGTCGTCGATGTTGGTGACGATGAACAGCCCGATCGCGGGCAGAACCGACGACAGGATCATGGGTGTGTGCCATCGGTGGTCACGACGGGGCACCCACTGCGGTCGCGGTGGCTAGGTTGGTTGACCGCTGTGCGGTGAGTGCGGTCAGTGCTGTGGTGCGGCCGGCGCGCACACCGTTGGCGATGACCACGATTTCGGCGAGTTCATGGACGAGCACGACGGCGGCCAACCCGAGCACCCCGAACAAAGCCAGCGGCATCAGCACAATGATCAGTCCGAGGGATAGGCCGACGTTTTGCAGCATGATCCGTCGGGCGCGGCGGGCATGGGTGAATGTTTGTGGCAGGTGGCGTAGGTCTTCACCCATGAGTGCGACGTCGGCGGTTTCGATGGCGACGTCGGTGCCCATGGCGCCCATCGCGATGCCGAGGTCGGCGGTAGCCAGTGCGGGGGCGTCGTTGACGCCATCGCCGACCATCGCGGTGGGGCGCTGGGTGCGGAGCTGTTCGATCAGTCGGGCTTTGTCTTCGGGGCGCAGATCGGCGTGCACGGTGTCGATGCCGACTTCGCGGGCCAGGGCGGCCGCGGTGGCGTGGTTGTCGCCGGTGAGCATCGCCACCTGGTAGCCGTCGCGGCGCAGCTGGGTGATGACTTCGGTTGCCTCGGGCCGCAATTCGTCACGCACGGCGATGGCACCGATCACCTGTCCGTTGTCTTCGACCAGGACGGCGGTGGCTCCGGCCTGCTGCATCCGGGTGACCTCGGTGGTGAGCGGACCTCGGTCGAGCCAGCCGGGGCGGCCCAGCCGGATGCGGTGCCCGTCGCGGTGGCCGGTGAGTCCGGCGCCGGTGACTGCCTCGACGTCGGCGGCGGGGGTGACGGTGCCGGCGGCGGCCAGGATCGCCGCGGCCAGGGGGTGTTCACTGCGGGCCTCTACGGCGGCCGCGAGGTCCAGGACGTGCTCGGGGGTGACGTCGGGGGTGGTGGCCACCTCGATGACGGTGGGCCGGTTGGCGGTGAGGGTACCGGTCTTATCCAGGGCGACCCCACGGATCCTGCCCAGCGCTTCCAGCGCGGCGCCACCTTTGACCAGGGCGCCCAGCTTGCTGGCGGCGCCGATGGCGGCGACGACCGTGACCGGTACCGAAATCGCCAGAGCACAGGGCGAGGCGGCGACCAGCACCACCAGAGCGCGTTCGATCCAGGTGGCGGGGTCACCGAGCAGGCTCCCCGCGACGGCGATCAGGGCGGCGGCGATCATCACGGCGGGGACCAGGGGTTTGGCGATGCGGTCAGCCAAACGTTGGGCGGCGCCCTTGCGGGACTGCTCGGCTTCCACGATGCGCACGATGCGGGCCAGGGAATTGTCCTCGGCGGTGGTGCTGACTTCTACTTCGAGGGCGCCGGCTCCGTTGATCGACCCGGCGAACACCTCATCACCGGGGCCGGCTTCAACGGGCACTGATTCGCCGGTGATGGCCGAGAGGTCCAGGGCGGTGCGGCCCCGGGTGATGATGCCGTCAGTGGCGACTCGTTCTCCGGGTTTGACGACCATGAGGTCACCGATGCGCAATTCTGTTGGCGCGATGGTTGTTTCGGTGCCGTCGCGGCGAACGGTGGCCTCATCGGGCACCAGCGACAGTAGTGCGCGCAGTCCGCGGCGGGTGCGGGCCAGCGAGTATTCCTCCAGGCCTTCGCTGATGGAGAACAGGAACGCCAGCATCGCGGCCTCACCGACCTCGCCGAGCAGCACCGCGCCCACGGCGGCGATGGTCATCAGCGTGCCGACCCCGATCTTGCCCTTGGCCAGCCGCCCCAGGGTGGACGGCACGAAGGTATAGGCGCCGGCCAGCAGCGCCGCTGCCTCCAACGTGAGCACCACCGGGTCGGCGGCGCCGACCAGGTTGGCGATCAACGCCGCCAGCAGCAGTACCCCGGAGAGCGCGGCGAACTGCAATTCTGTGATCTGCCAGAGCCGTTCGGGTTCACGCTCCTGCTCCTCGGCGCTGCGGGGTTCGTCGCTGCCGCAGCCACAGGCATCGCTCATTGCCGCGTCTCCTCGGTGTCGATCGCCGCACCCCGGGCGCCGGTTCCATAGGTGGGACACAACGCCACCGCGTTGCCGGTGGCCGCCAGCAGCGTTTCCGCCGCAGCGAGCACGTCCAGCAGCTCGGGGCGAGACAAGGAATAGAACACCTGACGGCCTTCTGGGCGGCCGGTGACCAGCCCACAGTCCCGCAGGCACGCCACGTGCGCGGAGACGGTGGATTGCGCCAACCCCAGCTCACCGATCAGATCGACAACTCGCGCCTCCCCGTCAGCCAGGCGGCGCACGATCGTCAACCGCGTCGCATCGGAGAGACTGTGGAACAGTGCCACCGCGGCATCGAGGTCGGACGTGTTGCCGGCCAGGCAGGTGTCCCGCTTATTCATCGTCACACAACGATGATAACCATCGAAGCCGATTTAGCGAAAGGGGCGCATTCGTGACAGCCATTCTCGGAGCTGCTCCCGGTCGCGGCGAGCGTCGCAGACGAATTCGGTCGTGCATCAGATCGGCTGATAAAGCTGGTCAAGTGGAATTCTCATCCGATCTGATACACCGCAGTTCAGCTCACTGGTCCTGTGTCAGATCAAATGAGAACGGACATCGGCGCAGTGGCGCTCACGCAACGGGCGGAACGCGGCGGCACCCGCAGTAACGTCACAGTGACGAATGAACGTCGAGCCTCCCGTTAACGAGGACGGAGGACCGCTGCCGGTCTCGGGTATTTCTGGGCCGACAACCGTGTCGGACCGGCTCCCACGGGCAGTCGCAAATCAGACTCCTCTTCATCGGGTTCACCGGCCAGAAAGGGGCAGGGCGTGCCGAGCGGAATCAGTCTGCCCATCGAATCCGCGTCGGCAATGAGAACGGAACTTGAATGTCGCTCATCTGAGGAAGCGGTCGCCCGATCAAGCCGAATACGTCACTGTGACAAAATGCACCGGTTGACTGGATTCTGCGGGGGGCGGTACGCGGCGGGGTTCGGAACGGAAGCTGGTCGCATCACCGGCGCGGAGCCGTTCGAGATGCGGCCTCCGGCGGTTGGAAGACTGGGCGCACTCGGTGATCGAGCCGGTGATCAACTGCTATCAAAATCGGGGCGCCAGTCTTGGCCGTCGGGAGCGCGGCGGGCTTCCGAGTGAAGTCTGTGTCCGATCCGGGACTTTCTGAGAGTGCGGGGAAGCGCCGACCGGCGCACTCTCAACTGGTTGTGGAGGGCATCAGGCCAAGAAATCCACGACAACGTGACAGTGCCGGATGAAATCCAGGAAGACTTGAGAGTGCCGGAGGGACGGTTACCGCCGACGGGTTATAGCAGCCTGCCTCCTGCGTCGTTTCCGCGGTGAGCCCGCGAAGCCCAAGCGTCCATGGCCATCGCCTGGACGTACGACTTGGCATCCGAAACATGTAGGCCTGGAGGGAGCCATCGCTGCGGCTTGTCACCCTGAGACTCAGGCGTGGCCGTAGTCTCTTGCCTGTGGGAAATCAGGGTGTCGATCACGCTTCCGACGAAGACGATGGTCCCGTTGCCAACCCTTTCCTGACACTCGGCCACGTGCTTGCAGCGATCGGTGCCGAGCACGACCCGCCAATCGGGCTGGACGACATGCGAGTGATTCGGCACAGCTTCAACACCGGTGAAGAGTTGGGTCTGCGCGGGCCGGAGGATCTGACTGAAGACAAGGTCCGGCAATACACACGGTTCCAAGGCGCCTCACCCCCCCCAGTTCCCTGTCGAGCCGGAGCGATTCTGGGTGGTCCTCGTCGCCGACGGCCAGCGACGGTCCCGGCTGTGGGGAGTCTTCGAGAACTACGGTGAGATCGTCGCCGAGCGCACCGCGGAGGTCCGATTCTTCGACCTGCACAGCAGTGACTTCCTGCAGCCCCTCGTCAACCGCCTCGTCATCGAGTGGGACACTCCACGAGTCTGGCACCGCCGCGCTGCCCGCGTGGCGGACATGCCCGTCCTCGAGATCGCCGACCGCGATCAGGTGCCGTTCCCTGGCTTCGACAAAGTGTTGCTGACTTTCCATGAGCTCGGCGAGATGGTGTCGGATCGCCGCTACGCCGACTGGCAGGTCGCGCTCTCACAGGTGCAGGGCATCTACCTGATCACCGATTCCTGCAACGGCAGACAGTACGTCGGGAAAGCAGATGGCGCCGAACGGATTCTGCAACGCTGGACGTCGTACGCGCAGGATGGCCACGGTGGCAACCAAGCGCTGAAGGAACTCGCCAAGATCAGCATCGGAGCCGGCGGCGGGAAAACCGACCACGCCCGGAATTTCAGGTTCAGCATCCTGCGGGTTTTCGGCCCCAGCACGTCTCCCTCGGAGGTCGACGAAGCCGAGTCTCACTATAAGCGGGCGCTGATGACTCGCGAATTCGGCCTCAATCGAAACTGAGCACCCGGCAGGCAGGCGCCTACTTACCGCGCCCCTCGTCGATCACTTCGGGGTGGCGATCCGCCAGCGCTAACACCGACTTCTCGTCAATGCGCAGCGAAGATACGCCACCCTCGGCGGCAAAACCTGCAACGTGCGATCCCTGCAGTATCAGACGCGCCGCAGCCGGTGGTATCAGGCACCGCGGGCCGTCCTGATCGATATGCTGGCCCACGTCGCAATGGCGCATACGGCCGAACTCCGCTTCGGCAGCGGAGGGTTGTTGGTGGGGCTCGATCTGTCTGGTCTCGCGGGGCTGCTAAACATGGGGCCGCCCGAGGGCGAGTCATGGTTCGCGCAAACCGAATCGATCGTTGGTTTCGCTCCGCAGAAAGCTAGCGCCAACAGACCGATCATCCTCCGGCACTGGCCGAGTTCCGGCGCGATCGCCTACGTGTTTGCCCGAACGTCGAGCCTCGACCGCGTCGAAGTGCTCAACCCAGGGCACGACCATCGCGACGAATGGCCCAAATGTTGGCTTCGCGACGACGGCAGCATCGTCGTCTCCCGGCCACTGCCTGTTCCGAAGGATGCCCTCGACGAGACGCATCGACTGTGCAGCGACGATGACGACAGCACTATCGAAGCAGTGATGAAGGCGCGATGGCAGACGAAGTAGACGCCAGCGACCTACTGGAGGAACTCGACCTCGATGATGTGGACACCGGCGACCTGGAGATCCTGCTCGAGGAATTCGAGCGACAGGGTCTGGGGCCGCGATGGCTCCAGGAGATTCAAACGGCCGCGTCACGCGTCGTCCGGAAGTACAGCCCCTCGGTCTACGCCCGCAGCGCCGCTTGGGATGACGAGGCCTTGAACGACCTGGTCCAAGATGTCGTCGAACGCATCCTGACGAAGGGCCAGGCTGAGTACATCTGTGATGTCGCGAACGACTTCGGCCACGCCCGGGCCCTGATATACCGTCAGGTGCGAATGACGCTGATCGATCGCAGGCAGCGGACGGCGGTCGACAACCTTTTCGATCGAGCCGTCGAGCGCCTAGGTGAGCCACCGTTCGAGCAGGTGAAGAAGAAGCCACGATCTTGGCGCATCGCTGGCTGCAGTCTTGAGGCGACGCCGTACACGCGACGGCTCACCGCATCACTTGCGGCGCTGCCACGGCTCCCTGGCAACGGGACCGAGCGGGCCAGCCCGATTTGGACGACGGAGACCCTCACTGACGCTCTGGTCCTCATCTGCAATGCCGTCTGCGAGGTCGAGGAACTCGACCTTCGGAAGATTCTGGACGAGTCGTTGACAGTCTTTGCAACAGCGGAGGTTGTATCTGATGAGGCCGGGTCTGACGACAGAGCCGGCGAACTCGACCCTAGCGATCTGATCATGGCAAACGAACTCGTAGAGCGACTCGGTGCAGTGCTGACGGAAGAAGAATCGACGGTGCTCGCTGGCAAGTGGATCGGCGACTCTGACGGCGACATTGCACGTCGCCTCGGTGTCAGCCGGCCTACAGCTGCGAAATACAAGGCTTCCGCCTTCACGAAGATTCATGACGAACTGACCTCGCAAAGTGAAGCCGTGGTCGGGTACGTGTTGGGGCGTCTGCAGTCAGTTGTTATCACCAAGGCGGGAGGTACACCATGACCGAAATTGAGATCGGTGGCATCTACCGCGCGGTGGCGATGGATCGTGATACACCGGCCGCGTTGGTGCTTGTGACAGATTTCGACGAGACGACGCAATCCGTCACCGTGACACTGCTCAGCCCTGACGTCGAATTCGGCTCAAGCGCCGACCTCGTGCTATCCGGGACGGAGATAGGGCGAACCTACGACCTACTCGCGGAGTCCGACATTTTCGGCTACATGTGGGTAGTCCAGCTCGACCGTCGCATTGGACGAGTCGACGCGCAGGTTCTGGAGGCGCTATCGGCTCTGCGCGAGGATGACGTTGTCGGTCGTCCGGTTGCTGGCCCTCCAGTGCTTGGCCGCAGCGACCCTCGCTGGAACTTCAAACTCCAGGAGTTGAAGCGGCTCCAGCGGCTAACCACAGACTGCACTCGCGAACTGATCGACGGCGGGCGGGTTGCTTCAATCGACCCGAACGCACTTCGCGCACCCTCCACAGAGGAGGAAGTCGCAGCATTTGAGGAGTTTGTGGTGGAAGTCGCCGAAGGAGTAGGTCGTGGTGCAGCGCGAGTCCCCGGTTGGCTCGTAGACATCGCCCTGGACGACGAACTGGTCGCGGCCTACCGTGCGGTCGGTCTTTACAACTCGCTACGGCTCCTATGGAAGCTTGCCGACACAACAGACGCGCCAACCCCCCCTCAGCCGGCCAACTCGTCTCTCGAATATTTCCAAGCAGTCCAAGTTGAGATGACCGCTTCTAAGGGACATTCGAGTCTGTTGCTATTGGGTCGGTCGACCGACATTCAAGGTCCGATCGAGGCGCGCCCCGCGCGCACCCGTGATGGACGCCTCGTCCAGCTAAGCCTTATTTCCACCAGCGTGCGCGTCACGCAGCCCCGAGAGGTTTACACATGAGCAATCCACTGATCGAGCGCCGCATGCCCTTCGCGACGCGCCGGGGCATCACTCTTCGTCGCTGGCGTCTTCAGAATTTCAAGTCGGTTCGAAGCGCCGAGGTTGAACTTCGTCCACTAACCGTCGTCGTCGGTGCGAATAGCGCAGGCAAGAGCACTCTGCTCCAGAGCGTCCGCGCTGCGAGCCAGGCGACAGGAACGACGGGCTACCTTTACCCGCTCAACGGTCGCGGCGTCCGGCTCGGTACCGTCGCCGAAGTAAAGTACCGGGGCCCCGGCAACGATGAAGAGCCCTTGATCATCGGCGCTGAATTCGAAATTCAGGCCCCGCGAGGTGCATACCAGGACGGGAAGGGGCTCGCTTCAGCCCAGGGATCACCGATTCTCGCAACCCTCTCCTGGGAGGTCAAGCTTGGCGGTTCCGCGCAACAGAAAGGTATTGCCAAGATCGAGCGGCTCAATGTCGACCTCAAACCGAGTGACCCTAGCAAGCTTCCAAAGAACGTGCCGCGTGTCGGTAGAGCGTGGGTGCTTGCCATCGCGGATGACGACGCCGAGGATCTCGTCCCGCAGAACGAAGACGATGATGCGCGTTCCATTCCCCACTATTTTTCAGGACAGTTCTCCGGTGCCAATGGCAACCTGCTTGAGGTAGTCGACATCGTGGTCACCGGGGGCTTTCCGCTGGACGCCTCGGTGATGCGCCCACGCGCCGAGATTCTGTTCGAGGTCTGGCGCGACATGCTCCTCCGACGATCGATCCAACGGCGGCACGACATCGAGCCTGACCTCTTCAGCGAGCCAAAAGCAGTTGAGGAGGTCAGCCGTCAGCTTCTCGCGGTTCACGCGAGGGCGGTCAACGCAAAGATGGACTACGCCGAAGCTGTGCGATTCGAACTCAGTTCCAAGGCGCGAGACGCGCGCCTCAAGATCGACCTCAACGTGGCCTCGTCCGAGGATTTTGGTGATGCAGTTGTCAACGAAGTAACTAGGGGAGGAGTTCAAGGCGAGGTCCCGTTTCCTCACAGACTGGACGATCTGGGTAGGGCATCAGACCTCGCAGCCTCCTACCTGAGCACAGGGATCCGCTACCTCGGTCCTCTTCGCGACGAACCTCGGGCCGCGTATCCCGACTCGCCGGAAGGCGACGACACCTATGTCGGCCCGAGGGGCGAATTCACGGCCTCCGTGCTGCAACGCCACGGTGACCGCAAAGTCAGCGTCCCTACCCCGCAGCCCGACGGAACTATAAAGACCTCCCGTCGGCCAATCCAGCTCATCACGGCCGTGAACCGGTGGGCCGAATACTTCGATATTGGGCAGAGTTTCTCGGTTTCGGACCAGGGCCGCTTCGGGATCCAGATGCAAGTGAGACAAAGGGACGTCGACGGTGATCTTGACCTGACAAGTGTCGGTACCGGCGTCAGCCAGTTGCTGCCGGTCATCGTGATGTGCTTGCAAGCACCAGTCGGCTCACTGCTCCTGATCGAACAACCCGAGTTGCATCTCAATCCGCGAGTGCAGCAGCTCCTTACGGATTTCCTGTTGGAGATCGCCCAGAGCGGACGACACCTCGTCGTGGAGACCCACAGTGAGTACATGATCTCGCGGCTGCGGCGGCATGTTGCTGAGGATCTCGATGACGCCCTTCAGGACACGATCGGTATCTACTTTGCGAAGCGTGTGAACGGCGCGACCACCTACGACCTCGTTAGAACGAACGAGTACGGCGGGATCGAGGAGTGGCCGGAGAACTTTTTCGACCAGGCCACCGAGGAAGAGCACGCGATCCTTTCAGCGGCAGTCAAGAAGCGTCGCGCCAAGGCAGCCGAATCGGAATAGACAACTGAGCTTTACATCGACGCCACCTAGCCGGATTGGTGTTGGTGTCCGGAAGAAATCCAACGGCAATAACGCAGAAGGGAGGCGCCGTATGGCACGAGCCGCACGCAAGGTCGCAACTAAGACCCTTGAGCAAAAGCTCTGGGATGCCGCCGACGCCCTACGCGGCAATCAGGAGCCGAGCGAATACAAGCACGTGGTGCTCGGCCTAGTGTTCCTCAAGTACATCTCGGACCGATTCGAGGGTCGTCGCAGGGAGATTGAGGCCGAACTTGCAGCCGAAGGGCTGAAGCCCGAGCAGATCGCGCGTCTCGTCGAAGACCGCGACGAGTACACCAGCTACTCAGTGTTCTGGGTTCCCGCCGCTGCCCGGTGGAGCGTCATTCAGAAGTCGGCCAAACAGCCTGAGATCGGCGAATCCATTGACAACGCGATGGACCTCATAGAGCGCGAGAACCCGAAGCTGCGTGGGGTGTTGCCACGCAATTATGGTCGTGAAGACCTGGACAAGGGTCGCCTCGGACAGCTGGTTGACATCATCGGATCGATTGGGTTCACCGAGACCGATGACCACGGGTCCGACGACGTGCTGGGCCGGGTTTACGAGTACTTCCTCGGCCAGTTCGCCGGCAGGGAGACCGGCAAAGACGCGGGCGCGTTCTACACGCCGCGTTCGGTGGTCAAGACGTTGGTCGAGATGCTAGAGCCATACCATGGCCGCGTCTACGACCCCGCATGCGGATCCGGAGGCATGTTCGTTCAGTCCGCCGAGTTCGTGAAGGCGCATGGCGGCAAGCGTAACGACATCTCGGTGTACGGCCAGGAGTTCACCGCGACCACCTGGAAGCTTGCGAAGATGAACCTCGCCCTTCGAGGTATCGACGCGGACCTCGGAGACAAATCCGCAGACGCCTTCACCCAGGATCTGCATCCCGACCTACGGGCCGACTTCGTGCTCGCGAACCCTCCGTTCAACGTGAGCGACTGGTGGAACGCGAAACTCGGCGACGACCCCCGTTGGAAGTACGGCACGCCGCCCGTAGGCAACGCGAACTTCGCGTGGGTCCAGCACTTCCTCTACCACCTGTCACCCCGCGGTACAGCCGGGTTCGTGCTCGCCAACGGATCGCTTAGCTCGAAGAGCGGCGGTGAGGGCGAGATTCGCCGAAAACTCATCGAGGATGACCTCGTTGACTGCATTGTCGCGATGCCCGACAGGCTTTTCTTCAACACCGGCATCCCGGTCAGTCTGTGGTTCGTAAGCCGTGACCGCGCCGGCAACGCACAGCATCGTGCACGAAAGGGGGAGGTGCTGTTCATAGACGCCCGCAACCTTGGCGCAATGGTCAGCCGACGTCTCCGCGAGTTGTCGGACGACGAAATCCAGCAGATTGCAGGCGTTTACCACGCGTGGCGCAATCACGACGGTGCCTTCGCGGATGTGCCTGGATTTGCGAAGACTGCGACGCTCGCCGACATAGAAGCACACGGCTTCGTTCTCACACCTGGACGCTACGTCGGGACTGAAGAAGCCGAGGTCGAAGATGAACCTATCGAGGCAAAAATTACCCGCCTGACTGCTGAGTTGTATGCCGAGTTCGACCGTGGACGAGAGCTTGAATCAACCGTCCGCGCCCGCCTTCGAGGTATCCATGACAACTGACACCCTCACTGGTGGCGACGTCGCCCGCGGTCTCGGTGGCGAGACCCGGGTCAAGTGGCCCCTCAAGCGTTCTAGCGAACTGTTCGATCTTCGCTACGGGAAGGCCCTCGTTGCGTCGAGTCGCCAACCGGGGCGAGTTCCCGTGTTCGGGACTAATGGCCAGACAGGGACTCACGACACTCCGTTGTTTCAGGGGCCCGGCGTTATCGTCGGACGCAAGGGTGCCGGGCACCTGGGTGTGCATTGGACCGACCACGATTACTGGGTTATCGATACCGCGTATTCACTGGTTCCCCGCGCCGACATAGACCTCAAGTTTGCGTACTACCTCGTGAACTATGTCGGTCTAAACCATCTAAAGCACGGCACATCGAATCCGTCGCTGACGCGTGAGGCCTTCGGTGCGCAGTACTTTCCGGTGCCGCCCGCCGAGGAGCAGCGCGCCATCGCGGCCACCCTCGACATCCTTGACGAGAAGATCGAATCGAACGGCCGCAGCGCGGCACTGCTCAACGCTTTGGTGACGCTTCACTTCCGGAGTCTGCTCGCACGCGAAACCCCCACCTATGAGCCCCTTGGGCAGCTCGCGACGATCACCAAGGGCGTTTCCTACAAGAGTGCGGATCTGAAGGAATCAAGGACCTCGCTCGTTACACTGAAGTCATTCGACCGGGCGGGTGGCTATAAGCCGGACGGCTTGAAACCATACGCAGGACGGTACAAGCCCGCGCAGGTCGTAGTGCCAGGAGAACTCGCCGTTGCTCAGACTGACCTGACACAAGGCGCTGAAGTAGTCGGACGTGCGGTGCGCGTACCTGCCAATTCGACTGCTGACGTGCTCGTGGCGTCGCTCGACCTCGCTATTGTCCGGCCACTCGACGGGATTGCCAACGAGTACTTGCTCGGAATCCTGACCGACGAACGATTCCGTCAGCACTGCCGAAGTAGAACGAGTGGCACCACCGTGCTCCACCTAGCAAGCGATGCCATCCCCACGTACTCCGCTCCCGTCGTGACCAAGGACGCTCAGTCCCAATATGCCGACCTCGTCCGACCACTCCTAGCACGCATCGACTCTCTCGAGCGTGAGTCGGTGGCGCTGTCGAAGCTCCGTGACTCCTTACTTCCGGAATTGCTCTCCGGCCGACTCGTTGTTCCCGTGGAGGTCACCAGATGACTGGCATCGAGTGCGAACGCGCCGCCCGCGTGTACCAGCAATTCGTGCGTGCGACCTATCGGATCACGTTCGACAACCAGGCGGGAAGCTGCATCGCGATGCTGGGACCACGCCGGCGGATTGCAGACTCCGAAGCTACGGAATTCGGACACCTCGCTGAGCAGTCTTCGCGCGGTGCCATCGAAGGCGCTGCGAAGACTGCTCAGTGCGAGGCTCATCATAAAGTCGACCGAGGCGGTGCCAGCCAAACCGCCTTGTCCCTGCCGGCATTCAGCCTCGATGTCCCGGCCCGCGAAATGCCACGGCTGCGGCGCCGGAAACCCGACGGCTCCGACACCTGCAAATCGGTCCAGCGTAGCGCCTGGGCACTTACAGACGGCATCTACGTCGGGATTCGCAACCCGTTCAATCACGAAGACTATAAGGACATCGACGAACAGACGGCGCTGGAGTACGTCCCCGCGCTCAGCGTGTTCGCCCGATGGGTAGACGACGCGGAGGTCCAAACAGCACCGTGAGCAACTTCAACGAATCCGTCGTAGAGCAAGCCACTTTGGAGTGGCTCGCCGACCTCGGCTACCAAACTCTCCATGGGCCGAGTATTTCTCCGGGAGGTGATGGCCCACAGTTGCGCGACTCGTTCGCCGACGTCGTGCTCATTGATCGTCTGCTGCCCACTATTCGCGGATTGAACGCCGGCATTGACAACGCGGTTATCGACCAAGCGGTCAAGCGCCTGCTCCGCCCGGAATCCCAGAACCCGATCGATGAGAACTATCGAATCCACCAATTCCTCATCGGCGGAGTGCCTGTCGAGCATCGAGGGGCCGACGGCCAGACCCGCACCGTCCGCGTGAAGCTGATCGACTTTGACAATCCAGAAATGAACGACTGGGTAGCGGTCAACCAGTTCAGCGTGTCGAAGGATGGCAAGGTTCGTCGCCCCGACGTCGTCGTTTTCGTCAATGGCATGCCCGTAGCGCTGTTCGAGCTGAAGAACCCCGCCGATGAGAACGCCAGCCTGAAGGGCGCCTGGAACCAGATTCAGACCTATCGCCACGACATCGCGCCGATTTTCGACTTCAACGCAGTCACAGTCATCTCCGACGGCGTGCCCAGCGCCGCGATGAGTTCGTTCGCCGGGGCGTTCGAGCACTACGCACCATGGAAGACCATCGACGGCCGCGACGTCGTCACTGACCGGCCCTCTCTCGAAGTGCTCATCCGAGGCGTGTTCGAGCCGAAGCGGTTCCTCGACATCCTCCGTAACTTCGTAGTCTTCAGTGACGAGACGATTACCGACAAGGGCACCGGCCAGCCGATGCGTTCCCTGGTGAAGCGGGTTTCGAAGTACCACCAGTACTGGGCTGTGAATACCGCGGTCGAGTCGACCGTGAGGGCCGCGAGCCCCGAGGGTGACAAGCGCGGCGGCGTTGTCTGGCACACCCAAGGGTCCGGCAAAAGCTTCGAGATGGTTTTCTATGCCGCGAAGATCATGCGTGATCCACGCATGGAGAACCCGACTCTTGTCTTCATTACCGACCGTAACGACCTCGACGACCAGCTCTTCGGCGAGACGTTCTCGCCTGCAACCATTCTCCCCGAGAAGCCCGTGCAGGCCGAGAACCGCGCCCATCTGCGTGACCTGCTCACGCGAGTCTCCGGCGGCATCATCTTCACGACCCTGCAGAAGTTCGCACCCGAGGCGGTTGCTGATACCAACCCTGTGCTCACCGACCGACGCAACGTGATCGTCGTCGCGGACGAGGCACACCGATCGCAGTACGGGTTCGGTGAGACCCTCGACTCCGAAGGGCGGCTCAAGGCCGGCCTTGCGAAGCACATGCGAGACGCACTTCCAGGCGCGACGTGCCTCGGCTTCACCGGAACGCCGATTGAGACCGCCGACAAGTCCACTCGGGCCGTCTTTGGCGACTACATCGACATCTACGACCTCACCCGCGCGGTCGAGGACGGTGCGACGGTCAAGATTTTTTACGAGCCAAAGCTCGTCAAAGTCGGGCTGAGCGACTCCGTCTACGGTGAACTAGACAGCCTCGCCGACGAGATTACCGAACGGGTCGAAGAGACGGCCGCAGCAGCGGCTAAGTCTCGATGGGCACGTCTTGAAGCCATCGTGGGAACCGACGAGCGTCTCGACCTCGTCGCTTGGGAGATCGTTGAGCATTGGGAGAAGCGCCGTGAGTCGCTGATCGGTAAGGGCATGATCGTCGCCATGAGCCGCCGGATCGCGGTCAAGCTCTACGAGAAGATCGTCGCCCTTCGGCCCGAGTGGCACACCGACGACCATCGAACCGGAAAAATAAAGGTAGTCATGACCGGGTCTGCATCCGACCCGCAGGAATTCCAGCCTCATCTGCACGACAAGTCCACCCGGAAGGAAATCCAACTCCGGGCGAAGAACCCTGATGACGACTTGGAACTCGTCATCGTGCGCGACATGTGGCTCACTGGCTTCGACGCACCAGCCATGCACACGATGTACATCGATAAGACGATGCAGGGCGCCGGGCTGATGCAGGCCATCGCGCGCGTCAACCGGACCTTCCGCGACAAGCCGGGCGGCCTGATCGTTGATCTCATCGGGGTCTACACCAACCTCCAAGAGGCACTCACGGTCTACTCGCCGTCAGACCGCGACCAAGCGGGCGTGCCCATCGACGAGATGGTCGCCGTCATGCTGGAGAAGCATGACGTCGTGACATCGCTGCTGCACGGGGTGATGTTCGACTCGTCGCCAGAGCTCACAGCGGGGGAGAGGCTGGCCCAGTACGCGAAGGTGCTCGATTTCGTCATGGCCGATCCCGATCGCACCAAACGCTACAACGATCAGGTGCTCGCCCTCGCGAAGGCTTACGCGTTGTGCGGGGCCCGGGACGAAGCAGCCGCAATAAGTAACGATGTACGTCTGTTCGTCGACGTCCGTGCCGCGATCCTAAAGGTTCTTGACCCCGGTTCGGGCCGTGGCGGAGCAGGTGCGGTCGATGTGGATACCGCTATCGGGCAGCTTGTCAATGAAGCGGTATCCGGAGACCAAGTAATCGACATCTACCAACTTGCCGGGATCGAGACGCCTGAACTGTCGATCCTCTCTGACGAGTTCCTCGACGGCCTTGCGCACAAGGACCAGCCGAATCTTCAAATCGGTCTGCTGCGTAGGCTTCTCGACGATCGGATCAAGACGACAAAACGCAGCAACGTCGTGCAGACTCGGAAGTTTTCCGAGATGCTCGACGAGGCCGTCAACAGATATAACCACCGGTCGCTTACCTCGGCGCAGATCATCGCAGAACTCGTGACGCTCGCAAAACAGATGCGCGACGAGATGAATCGGCATGCCGCCCTTGGCCTCCGCGAGGACGAGATCGCCTTCTACGACGCCGTTGCCCAGAACGACTCGGCCGTAATGGAACTCGGTGACGAGACCCTGAAAGCCATCGCCCGCGACCTAGTGCGCACCATTCGCGACAACTGGACCATCGACTGGGATGTCAGAGAGAGCGTGCGCGCCAGGATGCGATCGGCAGTTCGCCGCATTTTGGTGCGTTACGACTACCCGCCAGATGCGGAGGTCGAGGCCATCGAGCTTGTTATCGAGCAGGCCGAGCTATTCGCCGACAACGAGGATGAATTCTCCTTCTGACGTTTACATCCTGCCAGTGACGCCGGATTGACCTTGGTGACACAGAAAGGAGGTAGCCAATGAACGAGATCAAGTGCCCGCACTGCCAGACCGTATTCACCATCGACGAGGCAGATTACGCCAGCCTTGTACAGCAGGTGCGCACAGCGGAGTTCGAGAACGAACTCCACGCGCGGCTCGCTGAGGCCGAGAAAGCCAAGAAAGTCGAGATCAAGCTCGCCGAGACGAAAGCCGCTCAGCAAGCGCAAGAGGCTGCCGCAGAGAAGGACGTTGAGATTCAGCGGCTCCAGAACGAGATCGAAGGGGCCAGCACAGCGCAGGCGCTCGCGATTGCGAAGGCAGCTCAGGAGGCGCAGAAGGCCCTCGGCGACAAGGACTCTCAAATCGAGCGCCTCAGGGCTGAGTTGGAAGGCGCGGACACCGCCCAGGCTCTGGCGGTCGAGAAGGTCGGCAAAGAGGCCCAGAAGGCCGCCACCGAGAAGGACGCGGAGATTCAGCGCCTGAAGGCCGAACTCGACAAGGCGGGCACCACACAGGAACTCGCTCTGACGAAGGCCGTCTCGGCGTTGCAGCACAAGCTCGATCAGGCCGAGAACAAGCTCGCCCTTCAGGAAGCCGAGCAGAAGGTCACTGAGGGAGCGCTCAAGGAGAGCCACTCCAAGGAGATCGCGCTCAAGGACGACCTCATCGAGCGCCTCAGGGACCTGAAGGCCAAGCTTTCAGTGAAGCTGCTCGGCGAGGACCTCGAGCAGCACTGCGAGATTGAGTTCAACCGGGTGCGGGCGCTAGCCTTCCCGAACGCCGAATTCGGTAAGGACAACGACGCATCCGGCGGAACCAAGGGTGACTACGTCTTCCGGGACTTCAATGACGATGGGGTCGAGTACATCTCGATCATGTTCGAAATGAAGAACGAGTCCGACGCCTCGTCGAACAAGAAGAAGAACGCCGACTTCTTCGCCAAGCTCGACAAGGATCGGCGAGAAAAGGGCTGCGAGTACGCCGTGCTCGTGTCCATGCTCGAAGAGGATTCCGAGCTGTACACCGGCATCACCGACGTCTCACACGAATACCCGAAGATGTTCGTCGTCCGGCCGCAGTTCTTCCTCGCGATGGTCGCCCTGCTGCGCAATGCCGCCCAGGAAACCATCGTGGTCAAGGCCGAGCTGGAACAGGTGAAGAAGCAGAATATCGACATCACCGATTTCGAGGCCGAACTCGATGGATTCAAGGTGGCGTTCGGCAGGAACTACGACCTGGCGAAGCGCAAGTTCGATGCGGCCATCAAAGATATCGACACCGCCATCGATCGCCTCCAGAAGGTGAAGGACGCGCTGCTCGGCTCCGAGAACAACCTCCGCCTCGCCAACGACAAGGCGACCGCCCTCACCGTCAAGAAGCTCACTCGGGGCAACGAGACGATGAAGGCCAAATTCGCCGAACTCGAACCACCCGGGGAACCCGGGGCCGCCTAGCCCTTTTCCGTTTGGAGGTGCCCCTCAGCCTGTCCGGGTTGAGGGGCACCTTACTGTCGGTATCTTCACCAGTGACCGCTGCTCACAAGTGAGGAATTTCGGCGAGCACAGCCGGAAATTTTCGATGAGCGCCGTCACCGGCGCGGAACTGGTCCTCCTCCTGCCGATCCAGCTCCGCCTGACCGAAGCCTGTGGCCTTCGGCCCCGGGTCACCAGCACTCGTGCTTGCCTGATGCCATCTCAGCTGGTGTATACGGCAGAAAGCACGTACCGCACTTCTCTGGGGATGCTGGCGCGGTGCATCCGCATCGGTGGCAGTGCGGGCACTTGAAGTCCTGACAGGTCTCGCAGCGGCCGCTGGACGACTTCGCCTGAAACGACTTCTCGCACACGGGGTTGGAGCATTCCTGCGAGGGAAACGTCCACGTGCCCGCCCCGTTCGCGGTCGTCGGCCGCAGGGCGAGGAACACGTACCGCTCCTCATGGTCGAGCGCAGCCTCCACGCGCATCCCGTCGAGCACCGAGCCGGTCTTGTACTCGATTCCCTCGTGGAACTCCCGACGCACAGAGGACTCCATCACCTCGGCCGCGACGCGTCTGAACCCCTCCTGCGCAAGACCCTTCGGAGGTTGTGGGTCGTCGTAGGTGGTCGCCGAAGTGATCACCATCCCGTCTATGTCGGAGACCGCGAGGAGCCAGCGGGCGCCCGGAGGCAACATCTCGCGCACGCGTTGCAGGACAGCAGAACGCGACGCTTCCCACCGGGCGAAGAGGCCGGCCATGACATCGGCAGGGTGGAGTGAAGTGGCGTGGCGGTCGGTGTCGTTGACCGGCATGAGCACCTGGGCGGCGAACTGGTCGCACACCTTCTCCTCGATGTCGCGGCGCTCGCGATCGGCCATGTCGATGAGCGTGAACCCCCACTGGTCGTGCGTCTGCTGCAGATGGTGGCCGAGTTCGTGCAGCACGGTGAAGTTGTCACGTCGGTAGGTCGCCGGGTGGAGGTGAATCGTCGGCGGTTTCGGGCGGTAGTAGCCGCCTCCGCCGCAGCCGGTGTCGACGAGTCCGTCCTCGATCTCCACCTCGATCCCGGCGGTTCCCAACAGCGCCCCGAGTGGGTTGTCGCGCAACGCGGCGAAATTGAAAGTGGTGCACTCCGCGATGATGCGGGAAGCAATCGCGTGGGCGTCACGACCGGCGGCGAGATCATCCCACCCGTCCACCGGACTCCCTGACGTCCCGGCCGGCGCGATTGATCGCGTCGCGCAGCTTAGCCTCCCGGAGGGCGTCGCTGTCGTTGCGCGCAACCAGGGCGAACTCACGGCGGGCGAGGCGGCGAATGTCCGCCTCCCCGATGCCGGTCGCCTCGGTACGCGCCACGATCAGGTGCTTGTAGCTCGGAGAGGCGATGTCGATCACGACGCCGGCGAGGGGGTCGGCTCCGACGAGCGCATCCTCGTCGACCCCGAGGTGCTCGGCGACGGCGGTGAGCTGCTCGTCGGAGATCGGCACGACGCCGTCCATGAGCCCCCTCAGTTCCCGCAGCGCGAGTCCTAGTACCTCGCTGACGATCCGCGAGTTTCCGCCAGCCTGCCGGACCTTCGCCGAGTCGAGAAATGAACCTTCCTCGGCGCCGCCGGCGTTGAAGCACAGCTCGGTCCAGTGATCCACCATCATTCGGTCGGCCTCAGTGTTGTCAGAGTCGCGAGCGGAACCTGGTGCGAAGGCCAAGCCGGGGTCGTCGCTGTCATCGAGCGCGAAGGAGATCGGGCGGATCCGGTCGGGCAGTAGCAGCTGCCCCAGGCTGCGATCGAGAAGGTGGTCACCGATGCCGGTCTCCCTGGTCGGCCAAAGGGTGACCGGAACCCCGAGTGGTGAATTCTCCACAACCAGACCAGGAGCGAACGACACCTCACCGGGCAGCGTCACCGGCCAGGCCAAGACGAACCCGTGCTTCGCCGCGGCGATCGCTGCGAGCCCTACGACCTCGCCGTCCCAGGAGAGGACCCACAGGTCTCCGGCGCGGACCTGCTCGCTCTGCGCGCCGTTGTCCCAGAGCTGGTGCGCAGATGCCGGTATTCCGGCCGGCCGATCACGTCCGCTCACTGCTCACCTTCTTCGGTCGTCGCTGCAAAAAGAATCGCCAGAGTACAGGTCACGAGTCGTACAGCCGACCCCGGTAGACCTCCCTGGCCACCTTCACCTCATCTTTGGGCAGCTGGCCGAGATACTCGCACTTTCCGGCATGCCCCGTGACCGCCTTGTAGACCGGGTGGATGTACCGGGCCGTCCACCACCCTGCGGTGTTCAAGCGGGTCGTGTGAATCTCCGGCATCGCCTTGCTGGGCTGGTCTTCGAGCTTTTCGTCGCTGGTGATCCGGGGCAGCCCGGCCCATGTCGTGTCCTCGCGGCGCTCCGCCATACATGCCATCGGACGTGCGGGCTTGCCGACGCGCGCCGGGTTCTGGGTGGCCTCCTTGGTCACCCAGTAGACGTCGCCGAACTTGGCGTCTTCCTCTGGCATGGGCGGCAGCCTACAAGCGCTGACCGACAGCGCCGGAGCGCCGCGCTGCGTGTGCAGGGCCCGGGCTGCGTTCACCCATTCAGAAGTCTTGATCGACCCGGCGCAAGATGTTCGCGAGCATGATCACCGAGTCCGCCGCGATTCCGGCCTCCCGCCGCGTAGGCGCGGTGGAGTGCTTCACGCTGTGTGCCAGCTCGACCACCTTGTTCGCGACGCCGCGGATCGCCTCGTTGTTCTTGCCCGCCAAGGAGTCCTCGACGTAGCGGCCGATGCGCTGCTTTGTCTTATCGGCCGGCGGCTCGGTCTCGCCGTCTCGGAGATGCACGGCGGGGTCGTAAATAGTGCGGCTCAGCGCCTCAAGCACGCCAACGGCGCGGTTGCCGACGTCGCGATAGTCCTGCGTGGTGGTGGCGGTGCGAAAACGCCGGCGAAGCTCGGTGAGCTCCTCGTCAACCTTCGGCCAGCCCGTCTTGGTATGCGGCGACACCGCCTCAGCGTTCACAGCGCGGAACTGATCCTCCTCCTGCCGATCCAGCTCCGCCTGCACCGGGGCAAACAGCTCGTTGAGGAGGTCTCGGCGGGCTTGCCACGAGTTGTAGCAGCCGTTACGCAACCAATGCGTCTTGAAGGTGGCGAAGTCCCGCCAGGGGAAGCTCAGCGTGATGCCGATTCGCGAGAGGGTCGCGGTGAGGGCGCGCTGGGCAAGGGCGATTTCCTTGTCGTCGAGCGCGTTGCTGCCGTCGGTGCCGAACGCAGTCAGGTTGTCCCACACCAAGTGGGTCAGCGCGATCGCCGCGTCGAGGTCGTCCGCGCCGGCTACGGGACCGGCGCGCAGCTCATTCAGCAGGTCCTTCCGGAGCTTCGTCGCGATGGTCGGTTCACTCGACCATGGACTGACCGTTTCGATCTCCTCGAAGAAGTCATCCGGGCCCATGGGAAGCGACGCTACCGAGGCAGGGTGACATCGCGAACTGTCACTCGCCCGCGAGGGCCCGACCGAACGTGACCGCGAACTCTTTCTGACGCCCGGATGAAGGGAAAGGGATCCGCATCTGGCTGACCGGAAGGCCTGCGGCGGCCAACGCGGGATATGCCACGCGGAGCACGTCGGCCTTGATCAGGATGATGCGTTCGGGTTCCAGCTCGGCAATCCGGTCAAGGAGCGCGGGCACGTAGGGCGACAGGTCGGACCCGTCGACGGGATCAGGCTTGAGGTCGATCAGGAAGATGCCGCGGTCGCGCAGCTGCGCCAGCAGGGATGCCTTGTTGGTCCGGGTCGGCTCTACGTGAGGCAGGATTGCCCGCGCGACCGCCCGAAACAGCCAGTCGTGCTGCGCTACATCGAGAAAGTAGAAGTAGCGGTCGTCGGCGTCAGGTGGCGCTTGGGCCACCAGCAGAAGCCGAACCCTGCTGGGCTGGTATTGCTTGGCGGCCATTGCACGACGTCGGCGCACCTCGGCGGGACCGGTGTCGTCTCGCGGGGTCTGCGGCGGTGCCGCCACGGCGACGGGTTGGCCATACCCTCGCGAGCGACTGGCCGGACCATGAGTGCGGCACCACTGGCGCCCGGGCTTCGTAGGCGGGTGCAGACCGTCGCGGTAGCAGGGACTGTGGTCGAAGTTCGTTCGGGATGTTGGGTGTTGCATGACTCCAATACTGCTTGTGGTCCTCTTCTTGGTTAATGCAGATCTTCGTCGGCGAATCGCCGGGCCGGAGCCAGCACGGCAACGTCGCGCCCCCCGCGAGTGATCACGAAAGTCCGCCCTTGTTCGGCTTCGCTGATGAACCGGCTGAAATGTCGGCGTAGTTCGGTGATGCTGATGCGCGGCAGCGAAGGATCGATCAACGTTTGGCACCAGCATCGGCGACGGCACCGAACATCTCGATCCAACTTTCGAGCTGAGCGGCGGACTCGGTGAGGACGAGCGCGAGAGCCCGCGCGTTCTCAATGGTGAGTCCAGAATCAGGGTGGAACTCGAGGTAGATGTGGGGAACGTCGGCAGCAGTCTCAAAGCTGCCGTCTTCGACCTGAATCGCGCTGATGCGGACTCCAGCCGTGCATCCGGCGGGGAACCGGTCGGGTGTGTAGACGACGCGGGATGCGATGCCTTGGTCCAACTCCCATTCAGTGCAGAGCGATCCGATTGGAGTAGCGGGCTCCTCATGACTTCGGCTTGACATTGCCACCACCGTCCTTCCTGTACCAATGAGACTCGCGTGAATGGTTGCTCGGCGCGACTTCGACTTCATCTGGGGGAGCGGGCAGTTCACCCAACACTGCCTGCCGGAAGGGATCCGACGCGCCACTCGGCGATAGGCCGGGAACGATGTTCTGAAGTCGAACGAGGCCCTCTGCAATGACAGTCACGGCGGAGGAATGCCGTCCCTCCGACGCTTCGTGCCGCAGCGAGATGATGACGTCGGTCAGCGCCACCGCATTGGGGTACCAGGCCGCGGCTTGTCGTGGAAGCATGGACGGTGCTTCCTCGGGTACACCGAGCCGTCGCCTGCGTTGCTGGACATCAGACGCACGAGAGACCGCCGGCCAGCCTGACCACAGGGAGAAGCAGGTGACGGCGGCGGTGAAGCCGGAGTACGTGGGGCCGCGCCCCCAGCGTCGAATGAGACGACGGTGCTCGCGGTGTGCGCGTGCAATGTCAGGACAGAGTCGGACTGAAAACTGTTGCTGAGCATAGCATCTCAGTGCAGAACTTCCGGTCCATTGCTGGTGTACGGCGCAGAGCACCTGTTCATGGCTGGCGAAGACAGTCACCGCGTGGCTTCGACTTTGAGTCTGCGCGGCGGCGCAGTGTCTACATGCGGATCGGATCCCGGCCCGCTGCGAGACGTGGCCGACCAGGTGCGGCCATCGCTTGAGTGCATGCGGAGTTCGGAGTTCTGGAAGCGCCGTGACCAACCCTCGCTCGGTCAGACCGGTGAGCTCGACGAGGTTCGCAACGAAGTGGGGCTGTCGGGAGAGCTGTGGCAGCCAGCCGGGTCGCAAGAGGTTCTGATCCGTCACCCGGCGGAGGTAGCTGTTCATCGTCTCCGAACACATGGGAGAGACTGGCACGGGCAGTCGTTGACGGCTGCGGCGGACACCGTCCGGGATTGTCGATGACCGTTCGGCACGAAGCGGCATCAGCGGGCCACCCCTGGATCGACGTCGTCGATAGCAATCGAGTCGAGGAGGTCTAACGTGATGGCTTCGGTACCGAAGTCGATGGCGTCGGTGGCTGCATCGATGATCAGATCGCTCAAGGATGCGATTGAGCCGCCGGTGCGATGGTAGAGGTAGTCCGCATGGCGTTCGAGCATTCCGTGTTCATGCAGGGGGAGAGGAAGAATGCGCTCAATGGATGCGACGAGCTGCACCCACTCCTTGTGGTCGGCGTCGTTCGAGAGTGAGTAGTTGCTCAGGTTGATGGGCCGGGTGCGCTTTCGCCACTGCTCTCCGTTCTCGCCACTGAACAGGGGAGCGGTCTCCAACGAAATTCCTGCGAAGAGCATTGTTGCATCGAGGTTTTCGGCGAAGGTCTTGATGTTGTCGGCGACCTCGGCTCCTGCGGCGCGATCGGTGTTGAGGCGTGGACGTCATCGAGGATGACGAACTTGGTGCCGAGGCTCTTCAGCAGTCGCGCCAGGTCCACGAGTCGCTCATCGGCATTGCTACCTCGCAGCTCGCGCGCTCCGACGAAGTCGGCGAGGCGCACCCAGAGTTTGTTCGTCGTTGTCGCCGTGGCGATAGTGGTGTAGACGACGGGCAGGAAGGACAAGTCGTTCTCCCTGCCGCAAGTCCGTCGTATTTCCGCGTCCAGTCGCTTGCCGGCGGCCATCACATCGGTGGTTTTGCCGGTCCTGGGTTCCCCGGATACTCGTATACCAGGCCTGGCTACGAACTTCTTGGCTCGTGATCGGCGAAGTAGTCGCCGTGCGTGGTTGAGGATGCGGGTGAGATCCCGGGTGGGAAACACGCGTTCCTCGTTCAGGTAGTCGATGCGGCGTTCGTTATACGCCGACCGCTCGACGGTGCCGAGAGCCTTGATCTCGTCCGCACTCAAAGAGGGTCGCTGCGAGTCCGGGGTGGGCTCGTAGGTGCAGTATTCTCGCCACTCTTCGCGGGTTGTCGGTGATGCCAAGGTTCACCACCCTTCAGACAGGCGCATCGGAAGCATGGGCTCAACGAGTCCGACCGTGGGCTGAACAACCGGCGCGACCGGAGTGTCGTCGCTTCGTCCGGGCACAACGACCTCAGCGGGAGGTCCGGCGCTGAGTTCTTGTCGCGCGAGGTTGGCGCGCCCGGCCGACGCTTCGGCACGGGAGAGCGGTCGAGGTTTCGGTTCTGATGGGCCGCCGAGCAATTGACGATGAATCTGCTCCGCGCGCCTGAGCACTTCTTTGTCGGTTGGTTTCTTAATCATGTCCCGACGAATCGCTTTCACCATGTCGATCCCGAATGGAATGGTCGCATAGTCGGCCAGAACCCAGCGGCACTCGATCCAGCCATTGTCTTCGACTTTGCGCTGACCCTCTGAGTCGAAGACTAGGGACTCGTCTCGCACCCAGATCTGCATCAGGTTGGTGGGGTCGTAGCGCACCTCCCACTTTCCATTCTGTTTGGAATTCAACGATTTCGCTCGGCGCATCTGGTGAAAGCGCGGCGAGTCGGAGTTGTACACGAGGTTCTCCAAGTTCACGCCATAGCGGTTGATACGACGAAACTCGTGTGGTTTCAGCGAGATCCAATCGTCGCGTGTCATCGTCCGTACTGGAGTTGGTGCCATCTCCGACATCGCTCGATACATGGCATTGGGAGAGAGCTGCATCCGAGGGGCCGCCGTCAGGTGAAGCCCTGAGTGGGGACGGTTCTGATACACCGTGATGACCCATCCGTCGAGCAGCGCCTGAAGTACAAACAGCGGCCACACAATGTCCTTCTCCGGGTTTCGGCCCCGGTGGCTGACCGAGCGTCCTTTGTATCCCGGGATCCATCGGACAAAGTCGTCGCCGATGGTCTTGAGCAAGCGTTCGATATGAGGCTTGGCGGTGGGCTGGTGCGGAGCAGCGATCCGAGGGTGAACTCCCCGAAGTTCGGTTGCCTTTTCGAAGGCTTTCGAGACGAAGATCTTGCCACGGTCGACCACGACACCCCGCACGTCGATGATGGGCTTGTTTTCGAGTGCCCTGTCGAGATCGATCTGGGGGGATAGCTTGTCCGACAGGTAGCTTCGTGCAACGGTCAAATTCTCAATCCAGCCTGGCAACATCTGTTGCGGGATACAGGAATTGGCCCAGAGTTCAATAGCATCCACGGTTTTGCAGGCGTTCGGGCGGAGAATTGCCGCGGTGATGCTCAGTGTCGCGACGTCGATGCCGGCAGCCAAATCGATTCGGCATGGTTGACCATCAGGCAGTAAGGCCATTGCGTCAAGTGGTGTTGAGTCGAGCTGAACTTCTTCGCCTGGATACAAGGCGACGATCTTCGAGAACGCTCGGTCGGGGCTGTTCGCGTGACTGCGGCGCGACGTCGCATCGCCGGTGGTGTGCTCACCGCGGTCCAGTGCAGCCAGTAACGCGTACATCGACGACCTGCACGGCACCGGCACGTTGTCGTCACGAAGACGGCGCTCCGCGATTTCGAGGATCTGCTTCTTGGTAGGCGTCGACTTGTCTACGTAGTGCGCCTTCACCATCTCCAGGACGACGATCACACGCTCGTGCACCCCGGACAGGCGGACGTGACCCGGCATGCCGCGCTGATCGATACATCCGAGCAGGCCCGCAGTGTTGAAGCGTTGCCACTTACGCCACATAGTGGTCATGGAGACCGGCCGCCCCAGGGTTCGTAGCTCGGATCTTTTATCCGAAAGTCGTTCTTGTACAGTCGCGATCGGGGTACCCGAAGAGGCTTGTCCATGAGGCGGCTGTTCCATGGCGTGTTTGATACCGGAGAGGTGCTCATACCAGAACTCGGCATCTCGTCGCTGTTCGTCGGTGGCGAGGTCGAGCAGCCGCTGATCGGCGATACTTGGTCCAGAGGCGTCGGGACCGACGAAGGAATCGTCGCAGAGCAACATCGCTACCGGCAAGGTCAGGTCGCTGCCGTCATCGAGACACTTGAGTCGAAGTGCCAGTCCGTCGCTGTCGCGGATATGCCAGCTCTGGCCACGGAGTTCGATGATGTCGCCGATATGCAGTTCGATCACGAGGTGATCACCGTGGTCCAGGTCAGCGGGCGGGCCAGGTCGACGTGAATCTCTCTGTTCCAGATCATGTGGTACGTGCTGCAGATGAGATGGCTTTCGTCGAATTCAGCCCTGTCCGAGGCATTGTCGATCAGCTCGCCGAATTGCACGCCGTTTCGCCCCGATCGATTCACGCAGATCGTGATAGCGGATCGTGCTTCTGCTGACCCTGCAAACCGCGGATGGTGGTAGGCGCATAGCAGCCGTAGGTTGCGTTCTGCAGTCTTGTCTATCGTAGTGAATTCTTCGTACTCCCAGTCCAACTCGCGACATACATCGCGGGTGCGTTGATGCTGGAGCCGATCCTTCTCGCGGAGACGATCTGCCGGCTTGACGTCGACAACGAGAGCCGATCCGTCGCGTCGTCGGATGAAGAAGTCCGGGGCGTGCCGGTGGTGCATCTGACCCTTCGGCCACAGCAGCCAGAACGGGTTGGAGCTGACCGCGATTGCGTCACCCCGAAAGTCGACCGTCATCAGGGCAGTCATCTCGAACCGCGACTCAAAGCTGACATGGCGTTGTGAACGCGAGAACCAGTACTTGCCTTGATGGGAACGGCGACCACGGTAGGCCGGGAAACTCCGGATAGGCCTGCATAGCTCAAATGACACGCGCGAAACCTCAGGTGTGAGACGGGTTCGTACGCGCTGCCCGGTCTTCGGATCCTGATAAAGCACCATCGTGTAGGGCGCGTCATTGACGGGCAGTGGCCCTTCCGTCGGGCCCGGCGGCGGGGTCACGGCCGTCTCCACCAGCCATCGGGGCCTGCAGCCCGCGATGGGGTCGGAGGCCAGGATGCAAAGCAGGGGTTGACATCGTGCCGGAAGCGCGCTGAAATAAGCATGTCTCCCTCTCAAGGGTGAAGTAAGCGATTAGCGGCCAAGTGCCGCACCGAAGAAGCCGGGATTCCAGCCCGGCTTTTTCAGCGTCTGGGGAATCTCGATGCCCCGTCAGCGGAAAACTTTTGAGTCGCTTTTGCGGTGCCACCTCCTCGTTGACCTGGACGTTCGACTGCCTCCGATGGGCGCACTCATCGAGCCCCGTGCGTTTATGCGCAGGCTGAAGGGCCTGCCTCCTCACCGGAATTAGCAACGTCAGTTGAGCACAAAGTGACAGAATCGCACAAGGGTTGCAGCAACTACCACTTTGTCCAGCTTTGCCGAGATGAGCGGAACTATCGCGCGATCTTTCGTGGGTTGTTTGCGAACGCCAATGGCTGCTGGAACCGCGGAACCTAGAGGATAGGTCCTTCCGTATTCCACTGCTGCACACTCGATTACCGTGTTTGACGAGGTAGAAGCCTTTTGAACCGCGTCCCAGCGTCAGCGTCTAGTTGGCCGACGCGGGTCCGCGTGTTGCCTATAGGCAACACCTGTGAACTGGACCTTCCAGCAAATTACTGTTCACTGATACCCCTGCGAGCAGTTAACATAAAGTCGACTTAGCACTCCGGAGTTTGCTGATAGATCCGCGGCCGACCGCATCGAAGACGCCACCATACCGACCGTGACACCACACTGGCAGCGTCAGGGTCTCTGAACCTGTGCTGCTGGTTCGGCTCATTTCGCCCGCGGCCTGTCGGTGCGCCGCGCTATCTTGACCCGATGCGCTGGTTTGCCCGCCCTGATAATCGCTCGCTGGAGCTGAGGGTCGCCCCGCGGCTCGCCTCGTGGAACAAGGCTGACGATCCAGATCAGGTCCGATTGCAGGAGTACCTCGACGATACGGAGGATTTGATCGCTGGCGGCGCACGGATCAGGGGCCCGTGGGCGCTGCGCCTCGACGTCGGTTTACCGAGTTCACGAGACCTGCTCGATGCCAGCGACCTGGATAACTACGCGTATCCGCTCGCATCGCGCCTGCGCGATGTCGACTTGGTGTCGGTGTGGTGTACGAAGCGCCATGGCGAACAATCGTCTGTGCGGATCTGTGCCGCCCGAGAAATTCCTGCGCCCACCGCCGCCGGTGTGGTCGTCGCGACCACTGCGGCTTCTTCCACGAGCGTCGCCTACAAGCAGGCTATCCACGCCGCCGTCTCCGGCGCTGCCGTACTACCGGATGGTCCAGTTCGGCTCGAATTGTCCTTCGTGGTCAGTCCACGTCGCAATTGGCTGAACCTCTGGAAGCAGACGATCGATGCGCTCGACCCCTTGCTGGGTCGTACCCGGCCAGATCGGGCATGGCATCCCCGCGACGGCCGAATCACCGATCTCGGCCTGCACTGCACCGTGGACCAATTCGCCGGCAACAAGGTCGTGGTGGGCATCTACGCATCGGCCGAATCCGCCAGTGTTAGCGAGGACAGCTCGTTCGACGTCCCACAAAGACCGGTTGGCGAGTTCGTCGACGTCGTGCCAGCTGATGCACTCGCCGGGGTGGATCAACGCACCCGCGCACACGAATTCCGGAATGACGACGCTGGCTATCTCGCATGGCTCGCCGCCAACCCGGAAGGCTTCGTCGTGAACATCACCCGTAACTACAACGTGTCTACGGCGCGAGTCCATCGCGCAACGTGCCGCACCATCAGCGGTCAGAATCCACACAACGGGCCATGGACCGGTGCGTACGTCAAGGTGTGCGCTATTCAGTCGGCGGACGCCGAAGAGTGGGCCGCAAACACCGTGCGAAAGCCCATCCTGCCGTGCGGAACTTGCCGGCCCTGACACGTCTGACCGCCGCGGAGCGTAAAGATGCTCATCTGAGCTCGTCGGACTGGGACGCAGAACGAGCCCGTGCGGCCAGTCGCTCGACTTTCGTTGACGCGCTATGGAACTCGGACGCAAGCTGGGCGTAGCCAGCATCCAGGATTTGTTCGTGCATGGCCTCGGCGCCCACCCGAAGCAGAATTCGCATTACGGCGGCATCCGAGCTGATGTCGCCCAAGGAATGGTGATTGTGGTGTGCCCACTGTCGCAGGACCTCGAAAGCTGGCGAGCCCCGATGGAGGAAGGGAGCGAGCATCGCCTCGTCTGCATCGCGGAGAATCAGGCTCACTCGCTTACTCATTGCGGGGCCTTCCTTCGTCGTTGGTGCACATAAATCGCTTCGTTCTCAGCCGGTCCCATCGTCCTCCCGCAGTTCGGTCAGTAGGGAGTAAAGCTGGTTTTGCGCTGCTGCACTTCGTGTTTCAATCCCTGCAGCCGTTACGTAGCGCTGCGATGTCGTCATCGACTCATGTCCGAGGAGTTTCATCAGTGTGTAGACGCTGACATTCGAGGTCGCGAGCTCAGTTGCGTAGGTATGGCGAAGGCCGTGCACCAGGGCGCCGGGTACGGGGCGCGCGTCTGGCCCTGCGCGTTTGAACGCGCGCTTGATACGTGACTGTAGAGTGCCACGAGTCATCCGTTCACCGTCCCGACCGACGAATAGCGGGGCGGAATGTGGCCAGCCCGACAATGGCGTGCTCTTCGGCGACGGTGTGCGCTTCTTGGCCTGAGGAAACCGTCCGACTCGACTATCCATATACGTACCGATCACCTCCAGCAGGGCTGCCTCGATGGGGACATTGCGTTCTTTCCCGCCTTTGCCTTTCACGTTGATCACGGCGGAGCCGTCGTCGAGCGTCCGTATGTCACCAACGTCGACCAGGCGGAGTTCTTCGGCCCGCAGTCCCGCGAGGAGTGCAGTGAGAATGAGTGCGAGATCCCTTTCTTTCCAATCTGTTCGGCGAGCATCGGACTCCTGCGTGACAGCAGAGAGCAGGGCTTCCACTGCGGTCCGGGGGAGCGCCTTCGGTAGCGGCTTCTTCAGCTTCGGACGTCCAACAAGCTGCATCGGGTTGGCCGCCAACAACTCGTTCGTATAGAGGAAGGTGCACAACACATTCCACGTTGACCAGCAGCGTCGGATGGATGCCGCCTCGTGGTCGGCTGCAAACGCCGCGAACGCTGTACGCATCGAATCGCGAGTTATGTCAGCTGGACTGAGCCGGACCGGCTCACCGCCGGTGAGCAGATTGGCAATGGCGGCGAAGTCACGCCGGTACGCCTTCATTGTGTGCGCCGAGGGCTTACTTGCCTGCCGGTGATCCAAGAACTGCTGGAACCACTCGGGGATCTCACCGACGGCCGGCATGACGGCAGCAGCTTCATCGGCGCCTTCGGTGACGGAGTAGCCGGAATCGGTCTCGTGCGGCACACGGTCAGCCTCGCAGATAAAAGATGGATAATCAACGTTATCCATCTTATTCAGTGTTACGCGGCTCCAGCCTGCGCGAACAGGGAACGCTGCATCACCTACATAACGTCACAGTGATGAATTAACTGCTTCATGCTGGACCTCGAAGGCGCGGAGTGTCCGCCGCTGTCAGGTAGTTCTGGACTATCGACGGTCCTGTCCGGCGCTGTCAGATAGTCATGGATTCGGAGTCACCGCCTTGGTTACGCCGGCCGAAGATCCGCAGGTGCATGGGCAGGGACCTGGGCGGGTGTCACTATCAGATAGTTCTGGAACGGAGGCGGGAAATCGGACAGCTACCAGGTTTCCCGGATTACTCCCAACTAGTTCCGGATCGGACAGTCTGGTCGCGTCACCGCTTGCCACCGATATCACCAGCATCTGCTTTTGCCGATAAGCTACATTATGTCAGTTAAAGTACGCCGCAATGCAGTGCCTACCGATTGCTTTCGTCGTCTCTGTTGTCCGTTCCGGGTTTAGTTGGCAGTTTTCCAGATGATTGTGACAAGCTACGGTGTGTCGCCTGATGTCCGGAAGTAAATGGCATACCTTCTCATTTGGTGTGACGGCCGAGATTCAGTCCGCCTCAGCACCGTGTGGAGGTTTGTTGTGGGTTCGGCGCTGAACGAGTCGCTGCCGGTCAATTCGACCGATCGGACTCGTGTGTTACTGCGGTTGGGCGGCGCTATCCGCAACGACGATGTGTCGGCCGACTTGGCCTTGCTCCGCGTGGAGCGGGCTGTTCCGAGTCGGCGATTTTTCGCATGGCCGGGTAAGCGGAACTATGAGGGCTTGTGGTGGTCGAGCACGGTGCGCGCGCATGTGCCGTTCGAATCGCTGTTGGAGCGCGAGTACCTGATGTGGGCGGACTTCGAGCTGGACATCGTCGCGATCGCGGCTCAGCCGCTGGCGTTGTTGTGGCCGCGTGGGACGACCGGTCATAAGAGTCATGTCCCCGACTTCTTCGTCCGTTTGCGCAACGGCGACGGCCGGTTGGTCGATGTCCGCCACCGAGACTGTGTTGATGACGCCGCCGCCCAGTTCGACCTGACGCGCCGTGCCTGCGCCGAGGTTGGTTGGCAATACGCGGTTTTCACCGGGCTGGATCCAATCACTGAGCAGAATGTGCGGTGGCTGGCTGGGTATCGGCAGGACCGATGCGCGCCGACCGACGACGCGTTCACCGCGATCGCCAGTTGCTTCGCCCACCCGCTGCCGTTGGGTCTGGGTGCGCATCGTGTCGCCAGGTCGACCGGCGTGTCAAAGGACATGGCGTTGGCCAACGTGTTGCACCTGTTGTGGCGGCGGCAGCTGTCGGCGAACCTGCGCACCCCGTTGTCGCTGGATTCCGAGGTGTCGGCGTGAGATCGGTACGGCTGTTCGACTGTCTGCAATACGACGGCAACAGCTGGCAGGTCGTCGCGCAAGAGGGCGCGACACTGGCATTGAAAAATCTTATGACGGGCCGGATCCGCAAGGTCGCGGTCGCCGAGTTGCTGGGTGACGACAGTTACCTCCCTGATTCGCCGGATGGGCTGCCGAACCTCGATACCGCCGCCGTCCTGGAAACGTTGGATCCCGAGACCAGGCGGCGTGCGGAGTTCCTGCACCAACATGTCGTCGAGATCCTGACTGGCGTGCCGCCCGTACCTGACGGCGGTGAGGTCGAACCCCGTCCCGAGTATCATCCGCGCAATCTGCTGGGCGCGCGGATTGAGGCCAAACTGGCCGAGCTGCGCGCCACCGGAACGCCGATGTCAGCGCGGACGCTACAGCGCCATCTGGCCGCCTACCGCCGTGACGGGGTCGCCGGCCTCGTGGATGGACGCAAAACACGAGAGTCCTCCCCGACTGGCCGCATGGACCCGCGTGTGGTGTCGCTGCTGGAGGCCGCGATCGACCGCCAGACCAACTTGTCGACCGGCACGAAATCACGGGTTATTGCCCAGGTGAAACGCGAGGCGCAGCAATTGGGCGTGCCGATCCCGGGCCGCTCTACGCTTTATGAAGCATTGGGAAATCTGCACCGCTCCAAGCACCCGTTCGGCAATGCCACGACCCGCCGCAGCCAAGCCAGTCGACCGGATCGCGCCTGGGGTGGCCAATCCCCTTCCCGTCCGGGCGAACTCGTCGAGATCGACAGCACGCCTCTGGATCTGATGGTGGTCTTCCCGGATGGTTCGGTCGGGCGCGTCGACCTGACGGCGGCGTTAGACATCGCCACCCGGACGCCATGTGCGGCGATTCTGCGGCCGGTCGCGACCAAGGCGGTCGACGCCGCGGTGCTGCTCGCGCGGGCATTGACTCCCCTACCGATGCAGCCCGGCTGGCACGCCTCGGTGAGTTTCTCCCGCTCGATTCTGCCGGCCGCGATGATCCCCGGCGACGACGAGCTACGCGCCGGCATCGCGGCCAAGCCGGTGATCGTGCCCGAGTCGATCACCGTCGACCGCGGCAAGGTCTATGTGGGGTCAACCTTCATGAATGCGTGCGAGCGGCTGCAGATCAGCGTCACCAAGGCGGCCCCGCGCACCCCGACCGACAAGCCGCACATCGAGCGCGTGTTCGCCGCGATCAACAGCGGCTTCACCCAGTATCTGGCCGGCTATGCCGGACCTAATGTGGTGCGGCGCGGCAGATCCCCTGAGCAGGAAGCGTTTTGGACACTCGCTGAGGTGCAGAACCTGCTCGACTTGTGGATCGTCGCGGTGTGGCAGAACAAGCCGCATACGGGCCTGCGTCATCCTGCGATGCCGAAGAAGGACCTGACCCCCAACGAGGCCTATGCGGCGCTCGCCGGCGTCGCCCCGACCGCGCACGTGGCGCTGGGCCGTGACGACTACATCGGGCTGCTGCCGGTGGCCTGGCGCAGCATCCAGCCGTACGGGATCAACTTCGAGGGGTTGCACTATGACAGCCCCGAGCTGCATCCGTTGCGCGGCGTGAGCAGCGGGCTGCCCGAACCCGCGCGTGGACGTTGGGAGATCCGTTATGACCCCTATCGGCTGCAATCGGTTTTCCTGCGGGATCACAAACGCCGCAGGTGGATTGAGGCCGAATGGACCCTGGCGAGGCGGGCGCTGGCGCCGTTTTCGCTGGATGTGCTGCGCGCGGCCCGCAAGGCTGTCGAGCGTCGTGACGAGACCGCCCCCGCCGTCGATGTGCTCACCGAAATCAACCGCATCCAGACCAGCGGCGCGAACACGACGCGAGAACGCAAGGCCGCCAAGCGTGACAGCGTGAACACCCCGGTCGTGCCTCCATTACATGTCGTCGCCGACGCCGCCGGGGACCTCGATGAGGTCGACACCGAACCATCCCCGGCCGCGCCGCCACAGCGGCGAGCCGCCAGACGCATCGACATCGACGAGGAGCGCTAACCGCCCATGGCCGTCCCGGATTCATTGGCCTCCTGGCGAGAGTTCGTTGACCGGCAGCCGGTCGAGCCTCGGCGCATGACGATGAGGCAGATCAGCGGCCTCTCCCCCGACGAGAAGGCCGCCTATGACCAGGAGCGGTTCGCGTGGTTGGCCGCCGACGTGGTGCTCGAAACACATGACACCGTGGCTCTGACGCGCCAGACCAGGATCATCATGGCCCGAAACATGGCCAAGACTGCGACCGCGCGCCGCGGCTTGGCGATGTCGGGATCATCCGGGCTGGGGAAATCAACCGCGGCGCTGCTCATCGGCAAACGCCACGAGAAGGCAATGCGCAAGAAGGCCGGCCGCCACGATGACACCAGCTATGCCCCGGTCGTCTACGCGGTGGTCCCGCCCGGCACCACCCCGAAGATGATGATGCTTGCCTTTGCCAACTTCCTGGGCCTGGTCAACCCGAACAGGGCCACCGCCCAGGATCTGACGGAACGAGTCGTCGGTGTTATGCGCCACCTCGGTACGTCGCTGGTCGTCTGCGATGAGATCCATAACCTGCGTACCAATCATCAGGCAGGCAGCGAAGCCGCGTCGGCGCTGAAAGTGTTCTCGGAACGACTTGACGCGACCTTTCTCTACGCCGGAATCGACCTACTGCAAAGCGATCTGCTGTCCGGCCACATGGGTCGTCAGATCAAGGGCCGCATCACCATTCACGAAATGCGCCCCTACAGTAACGGGACGCGCGCACAGCGAGATGCGTGGGAAGAACTCGTCCTGGGCATCGAAACCCTGCTGCCCCTCGGCCGCCACCCCGAAGGGTCGCTGGCCGCGCTGACCAGCTACCTGTACGACCGAACTGGCGGGTCGATCGGATCGCTACGTGCCCTGCTCAGCGATGCCGCGATCGCGGCAATCCTCGACGGCGCGGAAAAGGTCGACCGCAAGCTGCTCGACTCGATTCCGACCGACCACGCAGCTGAGGAGTTCCGCACCCGCACGCCGGTCAAGCACGACGGGGCGCCAACACCGCTGCGCAGGGCCGAATGAGGCTGCAGCCGTTGCCTGTCCCCACCCGAGTCTACGGCGGTGAGGGCGTCGTTTCCTACAGTCACCGTCTCGCGGCACGCAATCACAGCCAACCCGGCGAGATCGAAATCGGCCTGCGTGAGCGCGGCGTCCGCCTGTCCCGAGCGCGTTGTGCAGCCGAACGTATCGACGTCTGGCGGCAACTGGGCAACCTGCACCCGAGCGCATTCACGACGCCGGCCAGGATCAACGGCGATGCGGTCACCGACCGGCGCCTGTGCCTGCGCTGCACCCAGGGCAACCCAGCCATCGGCAGGCTGCCCCACGCCGGCCTTGTGTGTCTGCGGCACAAGCGATGGATCGGCAGCTCGCCGCAGGTCGACCTGCGCGCGTATAGTGCCGCGCTGACCGCCGAACGACACTACAGAAGCCACCTCGCCGCCCGCGGAGTCCTGTTCGACTCGTTCGCAATGGAACTCGGCAGAGCGTGCGCGAACTCGGTCTTCATCGGCATCCAGGAAATCGAACGCCGCAGGCAACACACCGATATCGAGACCATCGCTGCGCTTGTCTACCCAGAACAGGTGAAGTTCGCGCGAATGCTCACCAGTCGCACATTTCTCGAGTATGTCACTGATCCCGCGCGCGAAGCCAACGACCGCCGCGCCCGAATCACTCAGGAAATCACGAAAATCCTTCCTGTATGGGATGCTTCGGAGTCCTGGCGAGTAACCGAACGGATCTGGGAGGTCGCACGCCGACTCGCCCAGCTTCGACGCGAGTCCCTCCTATGGGGCACACCGATCCGCGACTCCTACTACAACCTGCTTCGATTCATCGGCCGACCGGACCTCGTGATCGACGACAAGTGGGACGACTACGGAATCCGACCTTCCACCTACAGCCGCGGCGACCACACGGTCGCCGACAACAGCCCGGTGTGAATCGGCCACGCATGCGGTGGTCGACGAGGGCGACCTCTCCCCTATATCTGTAGGCCTCGCCGGGCGCGACGACACGGCGTTCTCCGACGGCGCGGCGGTCGTGTCCCACCAGCGGTGTAAATGGATCCGGACGTAGGTTCCCTCCAAGACCGGGAAGTCTGAGGAAAGGAACCTACGTCCGTGTCGAAGAGGATATCGCCTGCACAGCGGTTGCAGGCAGAGATTGATGGGGTGTTCGCCGGCGGCGAGGACCTGGCGGGTGCGATCGAGCAGGTAGCCCGGCTCGGCGCCCGGTTGCTCCTGCAGTCCGCGATCGAGGCCGAGGTGACCGCATTTCTGGGGCGGGATCGCTACCAGCGAGCCGCCGCGGCTGGTGAGGATGCCCGCGTCGGGATGCGCAACGGGTATTGCCCGACCACGGTGAAGACCACCGCCGGGCCGGTGACGTTGCACCGGCCGAAGGTGCGCGGCACCACCGAGCGGTTCGCCTCCCAGCTGTTCAGCAAGGGGGTGACCAAGACCAATGCGCTGGAGTCGCTGGTGATCGCCGGGTTCGTGCGCGGGTTGTCGACCCGGGATGTGCAGGCCGCGTTGACCGAGGCGCTCGGCGAGTCCGTGGCGGTGTCGAAGTCCACGGTGTCGCGGGTGTGCGAGGACATCGCCGCGCAGTTCGAGGAGTTCGGCCGCCGCAGGCCTGACGAGGTGGCGCTGGACTACTTGTTCCTGGACGGCAGCCACTTCAAATACCACCAGGGCGCGGCTGCCGGGCCGGTGCTCGCGGCGTGGGGCATCGACACCGACGGCAAACCCGTGTTCGTCGGGCTCGACGCCGCCTCCAGCGAGTCCGGCGACGCGTGGGAGGGGTTCTTGCGCGGGCTGGGCGAGCGCGGGCTGGCGTGTCCGCTGCTGGTGATCAGCGACGGCGCACCCGGGCTGATCGGCGCCGCCGAACGCACCATGGGTGGGGCGCTGCGGCAACGCTGCCTTATTCATCGGGCCAGAAACCTGCTGGCCAAGGTGCCCAAGAATGCCCAAGCCGACGTCAAAGCGGATTACTGGAAGATCTTCGACCTCCCCGAGGACATCGCACCGGGCATCGATGCGGTCAAACTCGCCCAAAAGCGCATCGACGCGTTCGCCAAGCGCTGGCGCGACTCCTACCCGGCGGCGGTGCGTTGCCTGCTCGATGACCGTGAATCGCTGACGGTCTATCTGCGGTTTCCGCGCGAGCATTGGACCCGGGTGCGGCACTCCAATTTCATCGAGCGAACCTTCGGCGAAACGCGTCGTCGGGTCAAGGTGATCGGCTGGCTGCCCGGCGAGCACTGCTGCCTCAAGCTGGTGTGGGCCGTGCTCGACCGCGCCTCGGCCGGCTGGCGCGGGTTCACCATGACCCCGGCTGGGCTGCGGCTACTGCAGGACCTGCGAAGGTCGTTGCACGACCCGCCAACTCAACTGCCGCAAAGGAATTCGGATGTTCACTCCGAAACCGACCTGGCGCCAAACCATTCCGCCGTTATGGCATAGCATCGATTCTCACAGGACAACTTTCGTTGCGGGTGGGGAGCGGAACCTCTCCCCACCCGCACGGCGGGCCTATGAAGTGAAGCCGGGCACCGGGTAGCGACCGTTGAGTATGTAGTTGCCGACTTCGGCGATCTTGTAGGAGACCGGGTCGTGGAGGGTATGGGTGCGGATATTTCTCCAGAACCGGTCAAAGCCGTACTGGGGGTGCGTGCCGCGGGCTCCGATGACCTCGAAGATGCGGCTGGTGATGTCGAGGGCGGCCTGTGAGGACAGTGCTTTGACGCCGGACACGCGGACCATGAGTTCACCGCGATCCTCGGCGGTCAGTTGTTGGCCTTTGTCCCAGACGGTTTGCAACAGTCGCGCTGAGTCCCGCGCGGCGGCGTCCGCACCTTGGTAGGCGATGCCCATTTCGCCGAAGGCCCGCACGACGTAGGGATCCTCGACCGCCTGTGTGACACCCGCTGGTGTCCACGGGCGGGCCTGGGTCTGGGTGTAGTCGCGTGCGGCGTCGAGTGCCCCCTGCGCGATCCCGAGGTAGACGTTGGCGAATGCTAGCTGGACCATAGGCCCGAACAGGCTGGCGGGCTGGAACTGGAAGAAGGCATTGATGATGCTGTTCGGGTCCCCGAGGACTTCGTCAGCGCGCACCTCGACGTTGTGGAATTCGGTTGTTCCGCTGTCGGTGCGCCGCATGCCCAGGGCGTCCCAGTCGTCGTTGACCTTGACACCGGCCCGGTCGGTGGGAATCACCGCGGTGATGATCGCACCCTGCTGCCCTGATTCCTCTTCCTCTTGCACCACGCCGAAAACCAGCAGCAGGTCTGACGCCTTCGCGCCGCTGGTGAAGTGCTTGGTGCCGTCAAGTCGGTAGCCACCGTCTCTTTGCGGTGTGGCCCGGACCTTCCAGTCCAAGACGTGGCTGTTGTTCTCGCTGGATGCGTTGCCCGCCCACGCGTTGTGTTGCGCCACTTGGCGGTAGACGTTCTCCTTCTGCTCGTTTGATCCCAAGAGTTCGACGAAGGCAACGCATACGGTGTGGTAACCAAAAAGGTGACCCAGCGAGCCGTCTGCTTTGGCGATCTCGCGGACAACCTCGAAGATGGTGGGCCAGTCAGCGCCCCATCCCCCGAACTCGTGGGGAACTACCAGCGACAGGAGACCGCTGGCACGCAGGTCTTCGCGTTCGGCGGTCGCTGATCCGCCGGCACGGTCGCGCTCGATGAGGCCATCCTGCCATTTGCGGGCCAGGTCTCGCGCCACGGTGACGGGGTCGGCGAGGTCTGATGGCCGGGGGTGGGCGGTGTCGGTTGTCAGTGTCATTTATCCGTTTCCTAAGTTCGATCGTTGAAGGAGGCTTGCGGCCAAGAATTCAGGTGCGGCCCAGTGCTCGAGATCAACTCGATGATCGATCAGATCGTTATCGAGCAGGAACCGTTGTGTCTGGTCCAGCAGGTCGAGCTCGGATTGGTCCAGGCCCGGCACGAGATGCTCGGCGAAGTCGGGGCCGAATCCTCGGTCGATGGCCGAGGCTGCCACGCCGAGGTTGGCGGCGTGGATTGTCACCACCTCGTCGTGGTGATGACCGGCCCACTGCCCGGCGCGCACCGCGGCATCGACAAGCCGCTGCACAAGATCGGGGCGTGTCGCGACCAGCTGCGCGCTGACTGTCCAGACGCTGGCGTACAGGTTTCGTTGATCATCGCTGAGGTCGGCGAGCACGCGAGCGCCGCTGAGGTCTTCCAGTTCGGCAGCCCACGGCAACCAGCTGAACAACGCATCGACCCCGCCGGCGTCTAAGACGGCGGCTTGATGGTGGGCCACCGCGGGAAACAGATCGGCACCCTTGACACTGGTGGCGGTGTTTAAGCGGTCCGCGGGCAGATCAACACCGGGGGTCTCGATCACGACCAGGTCGACGTCGGCTAAACGTGCCCCGCCGCGCGCCAGTGTGGACAGCAGAGCGCGGGCTTCCCAGGTGCCCAGGGCGATCAATGTCTGAGGCCACGGGTCGAGCTGACGGTAATCACCTAGCTCGCGGTGCAGGATGCGGATCGCCGCCGCCGAGACCCCGACCCGGCGGCCCGCCAAATCGGCGGGCGAGCGCACGGGACTGTCGGCGCGCACGTAGAAGCCTTGGCGCCCGGCAAAGCGGGTGACGCCCAGCAGACGGGTACGCCCCGGTGCGCGCAGCCCTTCGCTCACCAACGGCGGAATCTCCCCACCGAATCTGGTGTAGGCGGGGTGGTCGTAAGTGAAGTGCAACGCGCCCTGGGCGCCGCTCAACACCTCCAGGGCAATACCCTGCTCGGCCAACACACCGGTTTCCAGGGCGGTAAGCAGTGCATTGGGAACCGGGCAGTTGCTGTAGGCCAGGACATCACGGTCGACCGATGTCGTGGTCATTCGCTGCCCTCGCCGGTGGGGCGGCTCAACCCGAGATGCTCACGCAGGGTCGTGCCCTCGTACTCCGTGCGGAACACTCCGCGATCCTGCAGCAACGGCACCACCTGATCGACGAACTCCTCGTAGGCACCTGGCAAATAGGCAGCCGAGATGATGAACCCGTCCGCGGCGCCGGCCTCGAAATGGCTGACGAGCTGATCGGCGATGTGCTCGGCTGTCCCCGCCCACTGCGGCACGAACCCGACGTTGGTCCCGTATCGGCGCCCCAGTTCGGCCAACGTCAAATCGCTACCCCCGCCGGCAGTTGCCGAGAACATCTCCAGCATGGTCGGCACATGCCGGTCACCAAGGTCAGCCACGATATCGGAGTACTTGGTGTCCAATGGATACACGGAAAGATCGATCCCGCTATGACTCGAAAGCGTTGACAGACCGACCTCGGGATGCACTAAAGAGTTGATGTATTCCAGCCGGTCTCGGGCTATGGCCGCGGTCTCTCCCAGGACCGGCATGATCGCCGTGAACACCTTCGTCTGGTCCGCCTCGCGGCCAGCGGCGGCAACGTTGGCCCTGATGTCCTGATAGGTCGCACGCATGACGTCGAGGTTTGGCGAGATGCTGAACACCGCTTCGGCCCACCGCCCGGCAAAGCGCCGACCCCGCGGCGACAATCCCGCCTGCAGGATGACCGGTTCGCCCTGCGGTGACCTGGGGACCTGCAACGGGCCGCGAACCGACAACCATTTGCCCTGGTGCCCGACGTATTGCACCCTTTTCGGGTCAGCAAACCGCCCGCCCGCCTTATCCAACAACAGGGAATCGTCGCTCCATGAGTTCCACAGCTTCTTCACGACCTCAAGAAACTCGTCGGCACGGTCGTAGCGGAGGTCATGTTCGAGGTGCGTGTCGACTCCGAAATTTTTTGCTTCCGAGTCGTTCAGCGACGTCACGACATTCCAGGACACGCGGCCATCAGACAGGTGGTCCAGCGTCGCGAAGATCCGGGCGACGTGGTAGGGCGGATAATACGTCGTGGAAACCGTAGCGCCCAAACCCAACTTGTCGGTCACAGCGGCCATCGTCGCGACGACACTGGTCGGTTCCATAGCGATCGCACCCTGACCGCCCAAGCCGACACCGGTCTGAAGATCCTCACCGTAACTGTCTTCGACCGCCAAAGCATCCGGCAGAAACAGCAAATCGAACTTCCCGCGTTCCAGCGTCCGAGCGATCTGCTTGTAATACTCGCCGCCCAGAAAGCCATTCGAAGCGCCCACATGACGCCAGGCACCGTGGGCGTGGGTCACGTTACCGGCAGAGAAAAACCCAGCAAGATGCAGTCGCCGTCCTTGAGGCATAGTCGTGGTCAAAGATGTCCTCCCGTTCGAAGAGTGTGCGGCAGATCCAGGCTCATGCACGAGCCGTCAGCAGCGCAGGGTTAAAACCTCGATGATTTCTTCTCGTCGCGCGCTGAGGTGATCAGAATGCACGGTCTGTCAGACACGGCGGTCGATTGACACCGGCGGGACTTCCAACTGCTGCAACGGATTCGACAAACGCAATCCGAAACCGGCGTCGGTGAGCATGTCACGATCCAAGACATGGACATGCTCGCCGTGGCGGCATCCAATTCGTCAGCGATCGCATAGAGTCACCAACGCAAAACAGGGAGCTTACGTGGGGCCTCTTTTAAACCGCTCCTGGGACATCGCCACGGCGCGGTCACGATCACCTCATCCGAGTTCGCACATGGTGCCACCACACTCTGTGCCATTCTTGCCGTGCGCGGTCGGTTTCAGGTCGATGATCAACCCCCAGCGCCACCATCCGCTCAGCGCGACTGGCGATTGCGACGCTGGTGCAGCGGATACAACTTGCGGGCCGCTCTGGCCGGCGCGGGGTGTCAGCGCACGCACAGCTTCCCGTCGAGATAGTCGGCGCGGCAGGCTCGCCGGGCGATTTTGCCGCTGGTGGTGCGTGGGATGGCCCCCGCGGCGACGAGCACCACGTCGGCCACGTTCAGGCCATGGCGGCGGGAGACCGCGGCGCGGATGGCGGTGCTGATCGGGTGCGGGTCGGCGCGGCCCGCTCCGGGGGCCCGCTCGGCCACGATCACCACCTGCTCGCCCGGTCCGCAGGCCGGTGCCGCCAGCGCGTCGGCTGGCACTGAGAACGCCGCGATGAATCCGGGCCGCACGGCTGCGCAGGCCTGTGCCGCGGTCGCTTCGATGTCCTCAGGGTAGTGGTTGCGCCCGTCGATGATGATGAGATCCTTGATGCGCCCGATGATGTAGAGCTCGCCGTCTAGGAACACACCCAGGTCGCCGGTGCGGAACCAGCGTGCGGCGTCGGGGACCCCCTCGGCGCGGCTGCCGTATTCGGTGCGGGATTGCAGCTTGTTCCCGAACGCCAGTTCGCTGTCACGGCCGCGACCCCAGTATCCGCTGCCGACGTTGTCGCCGTGCAGCCAGATTTCGCCGACGTCGCCGTCGGGCAACTCCGCGCCGCTGTCGGGATCGGTGATTGTCGCCCACAGGCTGCGTGCGACGTGCCCGCAGGACACGTGCGCCACGGCATGCAGATGGTCGGGGGCCACCCGCACCGCGTGGCCTTCGCGCAGGTGGCGGCGGTCGAGGTGGATGGCGGTCGCTCGGGCCGTGGGGTCAATGGTGGAGATGAACAGGGTGGCCTCGGCCATGCCGTAGGACGGTTTCACCGCGGTCGCCGGCAGGTTGTGGCGGGCGAATGCGGCGTTGAACTTGTCGATCGAGCTGATGCTGACGGGTTCGGCGCCGTTGATCAGGCCCGCGACGTTGCTCAGGTCAAGTTCCTCGCCGTCGGGGGGCAGGCCACGCTGCGCGGCGAGTTCGAACGCGAAGTTGGGCGCGGCGGCGAAGGTGCGGCCGTGCACGGACTGCGCGGCCAATTCTTTGATCCAGCGATGCGGTCGCCGGACGAAAGCCATCGGCGACATCAACGTGATCTGCCCTCCGAACAGCACGGGGAACATGATCATCAGCAGCCCCATGTCGTGGTACAGGGGCAGCCAGCTGATACTGCGGATGTCCCAATCCAGTCCGACCGAGATGATCATCTGCACGATGTTGGTACACACGGCGCGGTGGCTGATCTTCACCCCGGCTGGTGTGCCCGTCGAGCCCGAGGTGTATTGCAGGTAGGCGATGTCGTCGGTGTCCAGCGGCACCGGAGCGAACGTCGCACCGACCGCCTCGGGGACCGCGTCGACCGCGATCACCCTGGGCTGTCGAACCCGCGGAAGCTTGCGCACGGACGCGACGACGTGCTCGGCGGCGGCCGTGGTCGTCAGCACTACGGCGGGCTGGGCATCGGTCAACACCGCGTTGAGACGCTCGGCGTGGCCGGGCAGCTCCGGGGCGAACAACGGCACCGCGATGGTGCCGGCCCGGATCGCCGAGAAGAACCCGACCACATAGTCCACGCCGTGCGGGGCGGCGATGGCCACCCGGTCGCCGGGCTGGGTGACCTGCTGCAGCCGGGCGCCGACCGCGCGAAGCCTGGACCCGAGTTGACTCCAGGTCAGCTCGACGACTCGGGCCTGGTCGTCGTGGGTGTAGTCGAGGTAGCGGAAGGCCGGGCTGTGCGCCCACTGCGCGATGTTGCGGTCCAGGAAGGACAGCAACGTGATGCCACCCGGCAAAGCGATGTGGCCGTCGGCATCCAGATAGTCTTCGATCCGCAGGGCGGTATCCCGACCAACGTGCACGTGGTGCTACTCCTCTCTTCCCTTGTTCCCCTTGTTGCTCTGGCCTCACGCCGGCAGCGGGGTGGCATGTTCTGGGTTCAACCCGTCCAGCAGCAGGCTCAGGTAGCGCCGCTGCGCCGTCCTGTCGAGATCCACCGCGGTGAGCGCGGTGACCAGCATCGCCAGTATCGGCGGTATGTCGCGGGCGGTTATGTCGCGGCGCAACTGCCCGGCCGCCTGCGCTCGCTTGATCATCGTCGCGAACGAATCATCGCTGCGGCTGAGCAGCCTGGTGATGATCTCGGTGAGGTTGTCCAGCGACGACAGAAGCCCCCACTGCCGGTGCAGCGCGGCGATGAGCCCCTCGGCGACGTCGAGTAGCTCGGCCCGTGCGGTGTCGCTGTCCTGAAACTTCGCCAGCAGCGGCTCGATGTCGGTGTCGAACGAGGCCTCGCAGACCGCCAGCGCGAGGGCCTGACGGTTGGGGAAATGCCGGTACAGCGTGGCGGTGCCCACCCCGGCCCGGCAGGCTACCTGCGCCAACGTCGCCGACGCGCCCTCCGCGGAAAACAGCGATCGGGCGGCGGCCACGATCCGGCTGACGTTGGCATACGCGTCGGTTCGCTGCACTTTCTGGTTCACGGCGCTGCCGTCCTCGCTTTCGGACAATCGATGTGTCATCACGGCACTGCGGTCGTCGGCAGTGTGTTCTGGTCAACAGGTGATGGCTAACTCTCGGATTGAGAGAGTACTCTCAAGTCGTCGAGGCCGGCGCGTCGGTGTCCATCACGCAGAACAGAAAGCGAGATCGTGTCGAGGTTCCTGCATCGACTGGGGCGCATCGCCTTCCATCAGCCGTTCCTGTTCATCGGCGGGTGGGTCGGGCTGATCGCGGTCATCGTCGCGATCCTGGTCATCAACCCGCCCGCGCTGTCCACCGAACTGCGCATCGACGGCACCCCGGCCCAGCAGGTGATCGACGACTTGACCCGACAGATGCCCCAGGCCTCCGGCGGGCAAGGCATGATCGCCTTCGCGGTACCGGATGGTCAACGCATCGATGAAGGGCCGCGCCGTGCCGCGTTGCTGGCCGCGGTGAATGCGGTGTTTGCCGCCGACCATGTCGTCGACACCCGTGCGGCGATGGCCGCCGAGATGGCCAGAGGCCCCGCCAGTGCACTGATCTCGGCTTCACAGGCGATCGGCCGAGCCCAGGCGCAAGCCGGGCCCGGCCCCGGCGCGCCCCAACCCCTGCGCGTCGACGGCGCGGCGGTCCCCGGGGTGGTGATCTCGCCGGACGGTGCTGTGGCGCTGTTCCAATTCCAGTTCGATCGCCAAACCTTCGAACTGCCTACCGGCACCGTCGAGCACACCGTGGAGGCGGCGCGAACCGCACTGTCGGGCACCGACATTCGGGTACTGCCCTCGGCGAGCATGCTGCAGGTCCCCGAACTGATCGGGGTCGGCGAGGTCGTCGGTGTGCTGGTGGCCGCGCTGGTTCTGGTTGTCACGCTGGGTTCGGTGCTCGCCGCGGGCCTGCCGTTGGTCACCGCGCTCACCGGCGTGGGTGTGGGGGTCGGCGGCGCGTTCGCGTTGTCGCACCTGGTGAACATCCACTCGCTGACCGCGGTGCTGGCGCTCATGCTCGGGTTGGCGGTCGGAATCGACTATGCGTTGTTCATCGTCAACCGCCAACGCCGGCTCATTCTCGACCTCGGGCTCAGCGCATCGGCGGCGGCGAGTCGGGCGATCGGCACCGCCGGCAGCGCCGTGGTCTTCGCCGGCTCCACGGTCGTCATCGCGCTTTTGGCCCTGACACTGGTGCGTGTGCAGGTATTGACCACCATGTCGATCACCGCCGCCGCGACCGTCGCCATCGCGGTGTTGTGCGCGGTCACCCTGCTGCCCGCACTACTGGGGCTGGTGGGTGAACGGATCTGCTCACCCAAGGCCAGGACCAGGCTGACCACGCTTCGCGATCGCAGCCAACCGCACCCGATCGCCGCAACCTGGGTGCGGCTACTGATCCGGCACCGGTTGGTGGCCGTGAGCGTCGCCGTGCTTGCCGCCGGACTGCTGGCCGTGCCTGCGCTGTCCATGACCTCTGGGCTGCCCTCGGGCGCCAGCTACAACACCGCAACCGCGCAACGCGACAGCTACGACCTGGTGGCCGAGCACCTCGGCGAGGGCTACAACGGTGCGCTGATCGTGGTGGCCCAGCCGGCATCGCACGACGCGGCGCTCACCGACGCCGCTCTGGTCGACTTGGTCGCCAACCTGCAGCGCATTTCCGGCGTCGAGTCGGTGGACCTAGTCGGCCTTGATGACACCCGCACCACCGCAGTATTGTCCGTCATCCCCGCCAGCGGGCCCAACGACCCCGCAACCACGGTTCTGGTCAAGGAAATCCGGTCCCACTCGGGCCAACTGGCGCGCGCAGCGCAGGCGTCGGTGGGCGTCACCGGCTTCACCGCGCTGGCCATCGACGTGTCAGACCGACTCACCCACATACTGCCGACCTACCTCGGCGTCGTGTTAGCCCTGACGCTGATCATCCTGCTGGTGGTCTTCCGCTCGGTGATCGTGCCCCTCAAGGCCACGCTCGGATTCCTGCTCAGCATCGCGGCGACCTTCGGGGCCACGACCGCAGTGTTCCAATGGGGCTGGCTACAGCAACTGCTGGGCATCGACGCCACCGCCCCCGTGCTGAGCCTGCTGCCCATCATCGTGACCGGAGTGCTCTACGGCCTTGCGATGGACTACGAGGTGTTCCTGGTGTCCTCGATCAAAGAGGCCCACGTGCACGGCCACCACGGCGACCACGCGATCGAACACGGCTTCACACAGGCCAGCCGTGTGGTCTGCGCCGCCGCGATCATCATGATCTCGGTATTCGCCGGGTTTGCCTTCAACCCCGACCCGATGATCAAACAGGTCGGATTCGCGCTGGCGTTCGGCATCCTCATCGACGCCTTCGTCGTGCGCATGACGCTGGTCCCCGCGGTGATGTCGCTGTTCGGCGACCGAGCCTGGTGGCTGCCTCGCCAACTGGATCGCCACCTTCCCAACCTCGACATCGAAGGCGATACACTCGCCGCCACGCTGCACGCCACCGACCACGACCGGCCGCCGAGCCCACTGTCAAGACCGTAGAGCCAATGGATCGACGAGCGGCGAACTGCAGCACGCGCCCCTATCGGCAACTCCAAATCGTGCAACGGAGCGGTGCACCCGATAGCGGCGCGACCCGAACACGCGTCGCGGTAGCGCCCGGCAGCGGCGGTGCGCGCGAGTACGCCCACACCGACGCGGACCGGCGCCGCGTGTGGGTGTCGCTGACAGCCCGCGGACGAGCGGTCGCCGAGGATTTGCGGTGTGGCCTGGCGGACAAGATTTCATCGGTGCTTGGGTCCATGGAAGCCGCGGCCCAGGATGCGTTGGTCGACGCGCTGCGGCGGGTGGCTGCGTCCGCGCGCGAAACCAGCAGTGACCACGGTCTTGCTGGCTGCGGCCTTACGCGCCCGGTGGCGCCGTGATGGCCAGACGATCGGCATCAGCGTGGACGTTGCGCACCGCGCCGACGATGTTGACGGGTCTGTTGAGCACTCTTTTCGTGTCGGTGCTGCTGCGTGAGGTGGCGCGTGGCGGGTCGGATTCCCCGCTGGTGGAGCGGATACTGCGATTGTGGGGCTGGTCGTGGCTGATACCGGCGGGCGCCCGGGTACGGGTGGAGGGACGAGAGCATATTCAACCCGGCCAGTCCTACGTCGTGGTTTCGAACCATCAGTCCAACTTGGATGCCATGGTGCATCTGGCCGCACTCGGGCTTCCTCTGCGAATCATGGCGAAGCGGGAGTTGTTCGCACTTCCGATCTTGGGCCCGGCGCTGCGCGCTATCGGCATGGTGGAAGTGGATCGCGCACGTCCCGACGTCGTTGCCATCGACAGTGCGGCTCGAGATGTCCTGGCCTCGGGGCGAAGCCTGCTTGTCTATCCGGAGGCGACGACCTCGTCTGACGGCACCATCCATCGCTTCAAGAGCGGCGCGTTCGCGATCGCGATCGGCCAAGGCGTTCCGGTGCTTCCGGTAGTACTGCACGGCACCCGCTTGATCTGGGCGCCCGGTGGCAACGCGATCCGCGGCGGCCAAGTGCGGGTCGCCATCACCGAACCGATCACCACCGGCCACCTGACCCCCAGCGACATCGCGGGACTGCGCGACGATGTCCGCGCCGTGCTCAGCTCGACGCTCGCGGTCGTGTCCGGGGCGCACATATGAGTGCCGCGTCAGCGCTGCCCCGTGCGTCGCGGTTGGGCCTCGTGCTTGGTGCCGGGGCGGCTTTGGGCGCGGCCCACGCGGGTGTCCTGCAGGTCCTCGACGACGCCGGTGTGCATTGCGCGGTCGTTGTCGGCGCCAGCGCGGGGGCATTGATCGGCGGCGGATACGCGGCCGGACTCTCCGGAACTGAGCTGGCGGACTTGGTCCTGGCGGCTGACTGGGGCACATTCGCTAGTTGGCGCCCGAGCCGACGCTGGGGCGTTTTAGACACCAGCCCGTTGGAGCGCACCATCGAAACGCGCATCGGTGCCCGACGCATCGAGGAACTCGGCCGCCGCTTCGGGGCCACCGCCTTTGATCTGCGCACCTGGGAGCCGGTGTTGCTCACGTCGGGGCGATTGGCGACCGCACTACGGGCGAGCAGCGCGGTGCCCGGCTTGTTCGCGCCGGTGAGGGTGGACGACCAACTGCTGGTCGACGGGGCCGTCGCCGGCAACGTACCGGTGTGGGCTGCCCGTCGGCTCCACGCCGACCGCATCATCGCGGTCAGCCTGGACAACGGCCCCGCCGACGATGCCTGGGGTGCTGCCCGCCTTTTCGACAGGGTTAACGGCGCGCGGACGCGCAAGCGCGACCTGCAGCGGACAAGCGCCACCGCCGATGTCCTCATCCGTCCCGATATCCGGGGGTTGTCCCGGTGGAGCCCGAAGGACGTGCCGCGACTCGTCGAGGCCGGGCGGATCGCCGCGCAGTCCCGCCTGCAAGACATCAGCCAGCTGGGCAGCGCGACACCCTCAACGGCCGACTGGCGACTCACGAGTTCGTCTTGACCCCCGTGTTTCGATTGTAAAGAACCGAGACCACGGCAAGCGGGCTCACCTCCCCACCTGTCGCTGTGATCTTCGGCGGCGAGTCTTCAGCGGTAAATGTCGTCAGGCGAGCCGGGGAGAACGAGACCTCGCGTGCGATGTCGACGATCGGGTGGGCCGGTTAAGCGTTTGGCGTCTTCGCCGGACGGGGAAGCTCAGCTTGCTCTCGACGAGAAGGCCGGCGGTTCCGTGACGCGGGTCCGGCGTCGTTAGACGCCGACGAAATTGTCATGTTGATCTGGACGATCCACCGAACGAAAATCCGACGAATGTTGACCTTCGCCAACCTCGCGCATGCCAACTAAACCTGGAACAGACATCTGTCTGGCAGCGATGATGGTGTCAAAGCGCTCATAGCTCCAGCACGACACGCAGGGCCGCATCAACGCGGCGCAATTCGTCCAAGCTTAGGAACCCAACGCTCTTGCCGAGCCGGCCCGGGTCGACCGCTGCGGTCTGCTCAGCAAGCACTCGGGTCTGCACGCCGCCGACTTCGATCTCGGGTCGGAAGCTGGCAGCGCGAGCCGACGTGGATGTCGGCGCAACCAGCCAGGTCGACAGCGGTAGTTGATCTGACTGGACGACTACCGCGTATCGGGAACCGGACTGCTCAGGACCGCGACTCCTCCTCGCGGACTGCAACCGAAAGACCTCACCACGCACGCAGCGTCTCCATGTCGCGCAGCACTTGCATGGCCTCAGCGCGATCAGACTCGTCTTCGGCGAGTCTCTCCGCCTCGGCACGAATCGCCGCGCCAGCCTTCCGTCGTGCGGCATCGATAAGAGCAGACCGAACGGCTGCCGACACAGCCGTACCGTCTTTGGTCAGGACCTCCAACGCCCTCGATGTGTCTTCGTCGGGCCGAAAGGTAATTGTGCCAGCCATAGCTACAGTGTACGACGTTTTGTAAGACAGTTACCGGTCCATAGTTGCGGCAACCCTCAGCAGCGGCGCCCACCGGCATCCCGGCGTGGCCTCCAGCGGACAGAACACGGTCATTCGGATCGTCTCGTCATCGCTCATGATAGCCACGTTGCCACTACGAAAATCGGCGCTCCAGTCTTCCCGGCACGCTCGCCTTCGCTGCTCGATCCACGCAGGACGCGGGGTCAGATTTCAGCCGATGCAGACACCGCGGATTCCGCTGCAAGGAACGCGGTTCGGTATCTGCCCGGTGGAACGCCCTGCCACCGAGCAAAGGTCCGGTTGAACGCATATTCCGAGGTGTATCCGACGTCGCGGGCTATATGTGCGACTGGGAGTGTGGTGAGCCGGAGTTTGTTCGCGGCCAGTTCCATTCGCCATTTCGTCAGGTACTCGGCCGGCGGGGCACCCCACCTCTGTGCTGAAGCGGCGCGCGAGCGTCGCACGGGAAACTCCGGCGCTTCTGGCGAGGGTTTCGAGCGTCCACGGATACGCCGGGCATTGGCGCTGCCGCGCTGGTTTCGATGAGGAGCCGGGCGATCAGCGCCATGCGTCACCACGTTGATCGGGATCGGTCATCTTCCCAGTCCGCCGGTCTTCAGCCGGCTAGTGCATCACGGTCGGCAGTTTGTCGGTACCTATTAGGGATTCCTGCCGTCTTCACGCGTTCCACTGCGCGCGTCGAGTTCTGCGGCGACACCGTGCGCGAAGACCTCGAGCGCGAAGCGCAGTTGCTCACTCTCATAGGTGTTCTCGCCGTTCTGCGCGATGCGTGTGAGGTTCGGGTACCTGTCCGGGTCCCGGGGGGCCAGGGCGCGCAGGAGCGACCGGTGACGGGGGCGGTCCGCGCCCGCCGTCGCCTGGGTGACGTCGCGGGCATGGCCGAGAGCGATGGTGGTCAGCAGGGTGACGGCCCGGATGCTCAAGTCGTCGTCGAAGCCCGCCTGGGCGAGCTTGTCGAAGAGAAGCTCGGTCGGCTCGAGGAACCAGGACGTCAATGCTTCACTGAACCAGAGATGGTCGGAAAGGTCCTCGGCCGCAACGATCCCACGGACGAACGCCTGAGCGAACGCGGTGCAGGCCCCCTGCCAGGACGACGTGCGCGCGATGTCGAGCGTTGCGAACTGTGCGGCGAACGCATCCAACGCCACCAGTGTGAGCAGGCCGTCTCGATCGGGAACGTAATTGTACAGAGCCTTACGGTCCACGCCGAGTGCATTCGCGACCGACTGCATCGTCAACGAGCTGCGGGGCATGGACTTGGCCACCGTGAGGATCTGTTCGAGATCGATTCCTGCACTCTCACCCCGCCCCCGTCTGCGGACCACGGCCGACACCATCGGACCTCCGTTTCGGATCGTCGCCGGCCGTTTGCTCACGACCTAGGTAGAGCGTAGCCTCAGATTAAATCCCGCGCGGGATTTAAGGAGAGGAGACGTGATGACCACGGCGCACAATCACCGGGTGGATCCGGTGGTGACCAAGGAACGGCTGCTGGGATCCGAGTCGCGCTGGCGCAGGTTCGGCAAGCCCACTCCGGCCGGCGAGCAATCCTCGGACTACGGCGTCTTTGGCCCCGATTCCGTGGCGTGGGAGGTGCTCCTCCACCCCGCGACGATCGTGTTCCAGAGTGCGGCTCAGTTCGTCCTGCAGTTGACGTACAAGCCGATCTTCGCCGGTGTGCGTGATTGGGACCCGATCTCCCGCAAGGCGCGGGTGGGTGAGCTCACCGTCTTCGATCTCTTCGACCGTGCCCAGCGTAATTCCGGGATCCACGCGCCCATGTGGCTCGGCGACACCACCACCGCACGTCGGGTCGCCACACACCTGGGCAACATCCACCGGAAGGTCGCGGGCGACGTGATCGACGTCGGCGACCCGTCACTAGGTTCCTACGATGCGAACTCTCCCCGGGACTCGATGTGGGCTGCGCTGACCGAGATGCACACCATGCTCTGGGTGTACGAGGCGCTGGCGTTCCGCGACGGGCACGGACCGCGGCGCCTCTCCGACGAGAAGAGGGACCAGTTCATCGCCGAGGTCGCTGAGTACTGCAAACTCTTCCCGGCCGCCGACGAGATCCTGCCCACGACGATGTCGGAGCTGCGAGCGCTGTACGAGCGCGACGAGCGCCTGTTCGGCCAGTCGCCGTCGATGGCTATCATCCCGGACACGGGAGAGAACTACCCCGAGGTGGTGGAGCAGTCCCTCGCGAAGAACCGTCACCCCTCGCAGTTCCGGGTCCGGGTTCAGCTCTGGTTCCAGAACGCCCTCTTCCGACTCCCCGTACTCGGCGCCGTCTCGGGCAAGACCCGCCGCTCGATGCACCTGACCCGCAGGCAGGATCTATTGGCCCGGTCCTCGCTTTACTGGATGCGGCCGCTCATATGGTTGTTGCAGCAGCCGATGTGCGAGCGATACTTCATGCGGATGATGTGGGGCCCGGACGCCGTCGAACTCATTCGCCACGCGCGCGAGCTCCAACGGACAAGGCGATAGCGGGGCATCGACCGTTCATGCCTGGGTTCCGTCGACCTCTGTGGGGGCTGCTTCTGGCCGGGATGTTTGAGCCTTAGATGTGGGTACCGGCCCGAGCGGCATCGCATGCGCGCTGGGCCTGTGCTTTGTCGTCGAAGGCTTGGTCAACCCCCGGCCCCTCTGCGAACCATTCCCCGGTGTCGAGGTGTCCCACCACGTACGCACCGGACCCGTACAGGCCGGGTCGTACACGCTTCCACACCATCGGCCCCGCTGTCGTGCGCAGCCACGACGTGAGCGTGCGGACTGCGTCGCTCTCCCCGGCGATGACCGCGATCGGCGTGGCCTCGGCGCCGTCGCCGGATACCGCGTAGGTCGTCATCAGCCAGCCGAGGTCGTCGCCGTCCGTTTCGACGACCACGATTCGGTCGCCGACACGAACCGCGTCAGGCCGGCGGACATCGGCTCCGGAGCACCACGCATCACCTAAGCCACCGCTGGTTCGGATGGCTGCGCGAACAATGTCGGCGGCAGTCACGGCCTTACCCCCGTCCGGCGCATCTCATCTGCGAGTCCTCGCTGTCAACCGCTAGTGCGCTCCCGCGGCAGCGTCAACAAACGCTGCATAGTGCGTTGTGGCCCAATGTATTTGAACCCGCGCGCCCAGCTGTTCTCTTCTACCGCGCGGGGCCGAGGAATGCCATCATGGCTCGCTCGCCTTCGACGACTTGTTCCGCGTCTCTGCTGTCTCGCTGGCTAGCGCCCAGGAAGGCAACGTGCCTGCTCCCCGCCGACGACCTGCTCTGCGTTGTCTGCCTTTGGACGTCAATAGCAACGTGAGGACTCGGCCGTTTACAAGCCGGATGGCACGACGTTGCCGTTGACCGTCACCTCGACATCGCCAGTCTTCGGATCGAACGTGATCTTGCCGTGCTCGAACGTCGTCACCAGCAGATCGCCGACGAGGTTCTCATCGCTGGTCGGTACGCCCAGCGGGCCCGGCGAGCCGTTCTTGCCCATCACCTCCGGAACGCCAGCTGGATCGCGTTCGACGTTCCAGGCCTCCCGGATCTTTCCCCAGGTGATGTAGGCAGGTGTGCCCGGCTGGTCATTCTTGGCGACGATCACGCCGCCTTGGAACTGCTGGAACACCACGCCGCTTTCGCGGGTTCCTGCGTTGTGGCTACCGGTCAGCGGCTTGCCGAGCGCCTGTCTCTGACTGTCGGTTGCCGTTGAGTATTTCGCAGCGATCGGGCCGGTGAGGGTCACTTCGACGTCCCGCTCCCCGATCAGCTTCACCTCGGTGGGTGGCGCCTGCACCTCGGATGTGGCAATCAACCCGACCTGCGGCGGCATCGACGCATCGACGCTCCGGTCATTGCTGCACCCCACGGTTATCAGCGCGATCGTCGCTAGACCGCCGATCACCGATGAGCAGCATTTCTTGGTACGCAATGGGCTTCCTCTCACGCCTGGTAGTTGCGGCAATCCCGCGACGGCCCGAACTCAACTCAACGACCAACCTATACGTCACGTCGGTGACCTCGAACGCGTCTGCTGAAGCTTGCTTCATCGAGTGTCTCTCCCTCCCCGGCAGTCGCTCGGCGGGTCGGTGTGTTAATAATGAATATGCATTAATAATCGTCGGATCTGAGGAGTTGGCAATGGGCACACACGACCCCGCACGCCCAGAAGCCCCCAATGTGGTCATGATCGTGCTGGACGATCTCGGATACGCTCAGCTCGGCTGCTACGGATCGGACATTCAGACCCCAGCCATCGATCGCCTCGCCTGCAATGGGCTCAGGTACAACCGTTTTCACGTCACCGGACTGTGCTCGCCGACGCGAGCCTGCCTGCTCACCGGCCGGAACCACCATGCGGTAGGAATGGGCTTCCTTGCCGACATCCCGACCGCCCATCCGGGCTACACGGGCAAGATCCCGGCTTCTGCGCCGACCCTGCCTCGCGTACTGCGGGATTCCGGCTGGAGCACCATGGCCGTCGGAAAATGGCATCTAGCGCCGCGTGGAGAACGGACCAGTGCCGGCCCATTCACCCGTTGGCCGGTGGGCCTCGGGTTCGAGCGCTATTACGGCTTTCTGCTCGGCGACGCCAATCACTGGGACCCGCAATTGGTTCGCGACAACTCGTACGTCGACGGACCTGACGTGCGCCCGGCTGGGTACCACCTGACCGAGGACCTCACCGATGAGGCCATCAGGATGGTAGTCGCCCAGCAGCAGTCAGCACCGGACAAGCCCTTCTTCCTGTACTTCGCCACGGGGGCGATGCATTCGCCGCACCATGTACACAGGGAGTGGGCCGACGCCTACGCGGGGCAATTCGACATCGGTTGGGATGCTTGGCGAGAGCAGGTATTTGCCCGACAGCTCGCCGAGGGCGTGGTACCGGCAGGCGCCACGCTCACCGAGCGACCGAGTTGGGTGCCGGCCTGGAACACTCTTACCGCAGAAGAACGCGCCGTGTATGCGCGTATGCACGAAGTGTATGCCGGTTTTCTCAGTCACACCGACAGCCAGATCGACCGCTTGATCCGCACCCTCGAGGACCTCGATGTCCTGGACAACACGCTGGTACTCGTCATGTCCGACAATGGGGCCAGTGCAGAAGGGGGCGTTGCGGGAACCAGCAACGAACACCGGTTCACCCATCGGGTGCCAGAGTCGCTGGCCGACAATCTCGATCGCCTACCGGATTGGGGTGGCACGGCGGGGTACCCGCACTATGCGTGGGGCTGGGCGTGGGCGGGCAACACACCCTTTCGCCTGTGGAAGCGGTACGCGTGGTTAGGTGGTACGCGGGTCCCGCTGATCGTGCACTGGCCCCGCGGTGTCCGCGACGGCGGCGCTGTCCGTCCCCAATTCGCACACGCGATAGACGTCATGCCAACAGTCCTGGATGCCTGCGGGGTTCACCTGCCGTCGGCGGCGTCTCCAGAAGCCTCTGACGGCACCGTCCATGGCGCGAGCTTGTTGCCGACTTTCACCGACGCAGCGGCACCTGCTCCCCGATCCACTCAGTACTTCGAAGTCGTGGGTTCCCGCTCCATCATTGCCGACGGGTGGAAGGCCACGACCGATCACGTGGCCCAGGGTGTTGTCGACGAGGAAGTGCTGCTGGACGGCAGCCGAGACTTCGCCCTCGATCGGTGGTCGTTGTTCCGGGCGAACGATTTCTCGGAGGCTCACGACCTGTCGGCTGCCCACCCCGACGTGGTGTCGCGACTGGTCGCCCGCTGGGCTGCCGAGGCCGCCCGCTACGACGTGCTGCCGTTGACGGATTCGTTGGTGGCGCGAGCGGCGGACATGGTGTGGGCCGAATTTCCGCCTGGCCAGCGCGTGGTGTTGCGGCCCTCGGGGGGCCCGGTCGTCGACGAGGCGCTTCCTCCGCTCTACAGCCGGTTGTCTGCTGACGTCGAGGTCCCGAGTGAGGGTGCTGACGGTGTGCTCTTCGCGATCGGGAACTGGACCGGGGGTTTGGCGGCGTTCGTGATCGGGTCCAGACTCCACATCGCCGTCGTCGCCCCAGGCGGCAGTATCCGGGTGCGAGCCGATCGGCTGCTGAAGGAGGGACGCCACAGCGCAGGCTGTCGGTTGCACCGCCTCGACGGCGCGACCCGAGTCGAAGCGGTGATCGACGACACCGTCGTCGGCTCGCTGGTTTCCCCGTTGACGCTCCCCCACGTCTGGCAGCATGGCGGAACATCGTTGCTGTTGGGCCGAGACCGCGGGCTTCCGGTGTGCGACGAATACCGACCACCGTTTCCGTGGACCGGGGTATTGCACTCGGTGACGGTGGAATCCGATCTGGAATCGTTGCCGGGCCGGGAGCTGCTCAGAGCGGCACTCAAGTCCGACTGAAGGATTCGTTCAGGACGGCAACGCCTCGATGGTTTCGGCTGACGCCGGCGCGCGGATGATCGCGGTCAGTGAATCGATGAGGTCCGCAGCGAAAATGGCGGTGGGCGGAGCGTCGGCCGCGGTTGCCTGGTGCCGCTGGTGGTCTGCCAGGGCGTTCAGGCAGCTTGTGTAGACGAAACGAAGCCGCATCGTGGATATGGCCTCCGGAAGATGCGAAAGCTGTTGCCAAAGAAGCTGGTTGAGTCGTTGCCCGTGACCGGTCAACGACGCGTCGGCCAGAATCCACGCCGGCCCGCCCACTTCGCCGTAACCTCCGAACAGTAACTGAGCCACCAGTTCGACATGCCGCTCTCCACGCTTGATGCTGCTCACCTGGGGACGAACCAAGGCCTCGAGAAGGCATCTGAGGTCGACCGGTCGATCCTCCGAACAAGCCTCGTCGAGAATCCGTCCGCGTTCTGCGTCGATGCGGTCGAGGCGATCTTCAAGAATGGCCCTAATCAGCTCTTCCTTGGAGCCGAAGTGGTAGTTCACCACTGCGGCGTTGCTCTGTCCGGCGGCGAGTCGGATTTCGTTGAGGCTGACGGCAGCGATGCCCCGATCGGCGAACATGGCCTCCGCAACGGTGATGAGTTTGATGCGCGTCGCTTCTCCGCTGCTGTTCCGGCCGCGTTTACGCGCCCGGTCCCGAGTGC
>Ga0208330_1000077_pt1 | contig 61651 bp, 58 predicted proteins | sample DeeseametaMP1896_FD_184180 | JGI IMG/M metagenome (GOLD analysis project Ga0208330, IMG submission 184180) | Marine microbial communities from the Deep Pacific Ocean - MP1896 (SPAdes) | ecosystem: Environmental > Aquatic > Marine > Oceanic | place: East of Hawaii, North Pacific Ocean | collected... | reverse complement strand
ACGCCGTCGATCAGCACGCCGAGCCGATCGGCCATGGACAGCGCTTCAGCCTGATCATGGGTGACATAAACCGTGGTCCAGCCCTGGCGGCGGTGCAACTCCAGAATCTCGCGCCGCATGCGTGCGCGCAGCGGCGCATCCAGGCTCGACAAGGGTTCGTCCATCAATACCAACCGTGCATCACGCAACATCGCCCGGCCCAGCGCTACGCGTTGACGCTCACCGCCCGACAACTGGGAGGCCGGTCTGTGCAGCAGTCCGCCGAGCCCCAGCCGCTCGGCCACATCGGCGGCCCGCGCCTGGGCGACCCGGCGTGCAGTGCCGCGAGCGCGCAGCCCGAACATCAGGTTTCCGGCAACCGTCAGATGCGGCATCAGCGCATGATCCTGGAACACCATGGCGATATCGCGCTTGCCCGGCGGCAAGCCATCCAAAGCGAGCCCTCCGGCTGCGATGCGCCCGGCGGCGCAGGGCAGCAAACCGGCAATCGCCCGCAGCAGCGTGGATTTCCCGCTACCCGAAGGTCCTGCCAGCACGACAAACTCGCCGTGTTGCGCGCGCAATTCGATGTTGTGCAAAACCGTTTGCCCGCCCAGTTGGACCGACAGGTCAGCAATGTCCAGGCCGGCCACCGCCGACGCCATCTGGCTCACGAGCCGTCGTCCACTGCAGCCGGCGGTCGCAGCAAGTCACCCGCCGCGGCCTCGATGCGGCTGACCAGGAAATAACCGTCCCTCAACCCGAAGTTCTGCTCGCCGGCCATCTGCGCGACCGACTCGAACATCCACTCCTCGATAATCGGGTTAATCCGCGTTTCGATTTCGTACCAAACCGGGATGTTCGGCGTCCGGCGCAACGTCGGAATGGTGTCGAGAAAAACCCGGGCGGATGCCGGGGGCTGATTCGGGTCCAGGAATGCCTCGCTTTCGGCCACGGACTTGCGCACCGGCACGATTCGCCCGGACGCTGACAGCAGCGCCTGACCTTGCTCCCCCGTGGCGAAGGCAATGAAGTCCCGCGCCGCCGCCTTGTGACGGCTTTGGCGCCCGAGGCAATAGGCATCGGCATGCAGCACCGAAGCAGCCTGCTGGTTCTGCGGCAGCGGAGCCACATCCCAATCCAGGCCCTTGACGGCGCGCAGGGTCGCCGAGAAGCGCCGGCTGTTGAGCGTCATCGCTGCCCCGCCGCGAATGAACCGTGCGTCCGGGCTCTCGGCGCGCCGCTCGATCAGAGGCGGAATCACCCGCACTTCGTTCTTCAATCGCTTGAGGAACATCAGCCCCGTCACGGCCCGCTGCGTGCGCAGGGCAAATCGAGTCGGCTGTTGCACATCGTCGACGAGTTGACCGCCCGCCTGCCACACGAAGGGCGCGAGACGAATGATCGAGGCATCGACATCGAGACCATAAAGATCCGCTCGCCGATCACCATCGTTATCGCGGGTCAGCGCCCTTGCAGCATCATGAAATTCGCGCCAGCTCCAATCCGCCGCCGGTGGCTCGACCCCGTACTGCTCGAACAACGCGCGGTTCCAGTAAACCACCAGGGACGACACGTTCTGCGGCATGCAGATCAGTCGGCCATCGACGGTGAAGCCGTCCAGCGGCGGCGCGTAGAACGCATCGCGGTCGAGCAACCCGGCCTCGTCCAGCAGTGGGCCGACCGGCTCCAGCACGTCGCTGGCGATGAACTGCCCCCAGCGGCGGAAGTTGATCAGGAACAGGTCGGGGGCGTTACCGGCAGCGAATGCCGTGGTCAGGCGGGTCACATGCTCGGGGTGACGCCCCACCGGGATGAATTCCACCTGCACATCTGGACGCTGCGCCTCGAATGCCGCGATCAGGCCGCGGTATGCCTTGGCCTCGACCGGGTCGGCCACGGCCTGCAAGCGCAACGCCGTATGGTCACCGCCCGCATCACGGCCGCAGGCAGCAACAGTCAGCGACACGGCCGCCCAACAGCCCACCCATCGTGCAGCGCTCAAATCACCCTCCTACCGATCGATTCAGTATCCGCGGGACCACCAGCAAGATCAGCACCACCGGTGCGGCCAGCACCATGGCAGCCGCCATCAGCACGGACCAGTTGCTCGCCCCAAGTAGTTCCAGTGCATAAAGCATGAGCGGCGCCGTCTGTGAACGTTCGCTGTGCAGGTAGAGCAGCGGCTCGGTGAAACTGGACCAGCACCAGGCAGTCGCCAGCAACGCCGCCGCGAGCAACGCCGGCTGCATCTGTGGCAGGGCGACACGCCACCAGATTCGCAACCAGCCCGCCGACTCCAGCCGGGCTGCATCGATCTGCGAGGACAAAATGCCGCGAGCCGAAACGTAGAACAGCAGGACCAGCAGGGGATGCCCACCCATCAGCGCAGGCGCCCACAGCGGAATCCAGCTTCCTCCCAGGCCCAGCCACTGAAACAACATGAAACGGGGCAACCAGATCGCGGCATAGGGCACCGAGGCGGCCGCCACCAGCAAGGCGATTGCGATCAACTGCCAACGTGGCGACATCAGGCGAATACCAAACCCGCCGAGGCTGCCGGTCAGCAACGCCGTCGGCACAAACAACAGCAACAAGACAACCGAGTTCAGCAGGGCGCGCGCCATCGGCACCTGTTCGAACGCAGTGAAATACGCAGCGATACCGGGCGAGTCCGGCCAGATGTCACCCGGCACGGGCACCGAGCCCGGCGCATGCGTTGACGCAGCCAGCAACAGGACCATGGGCAGGCCGAACGCCCCCGCGGCCAGCGTCAGCCCACAGGCGCGCAAACAAGACAACACGAATCGCACGCGTGGCTCCATCCGAGTCAGAGCGTGGATTATCCCTGGAAGTCCGCCGCCACGCAGCGCCCGCATTCAGGCGGCATAGGCCCCCTGTGCTTGCAGCCAGCCGATCACATCTGTTCGATCCAACGCGCGCTGCGCCAAGACGATGGAGCGTTCCAATGACTCGGCATCGCAAGCCACCTGATGCCCCAGCTGCTCGGCGCAGAGCTGCCGGGCAATCCCCACGAGTATCCAGGGTCCCCAAGGCTCGGCCGCGGGACGCAGACAATGCAGCGCAGTCTTGTACACGGCATCGCCGAGATGCCAGCGACGCGCCAGTGCGCCTCCCAGCGCACTGGCGTGATGCCGCGCGGCGCTGTAGTAGCCCGATGCAGAGCCGATGTCGATCAGCGCCGGAGCGGCGCTAAGCAGTGGCACCATGCCGATATTGTGAAAAAGGCCGATGGTAAAGGCGGCATCCGGATCGTCGAAGCCGAACTCCGGGTCTGCGACCCGCCGGAGCATCGTCGCCACTGCAGCAGCCAGCGCCCACTCCTTACCCAACAAGCCGGTCAATGCAGGATGTCGGGGCTGAAAGGCCGACTGCATCGCCTGATGCATCACCCGATCCCGGGTTGCGCTCATGCCCAGCCGCATCACCGCGTCACGGACCGAACGGGCCGGCGATACGCCACGGTTGGCCACGGAATTGGCCGCTGCCATCACCGCCGCAGCCGACGAGACATCGGACTCCACCACAGCCACAACATCGGCCAGCGAAAACTCATCGCCGCGCAACACCTGCAACAACCGCATCACCACCTGTGGCGGCGCGGGCAGGGTCTGCTGGGTCGCCAGCCGAATCACGGATTCCTGGGTAATGGTGTCTAGCACTGTCGGGCTGGCCTTGTTCAGAACTTGGCCCAGGTATCGACGCCAACGGCTGAATCTTGAGGTCTTTCAGATCACAGAATTTACGATGGAAAAGATCGACAACAGGAGTAGTGTGGGAAAAAAGACCAAGAACGGTAGGGGAGCATGTCTCAATTCGTTGATCCAATGAAAACACGCGTCGCGATGCCAACGACGATGCAAGCCCTACGTGAAACCATGTCCCGAGACATGCTGCTGGAGACGGTCAGCCTGCTGCTCGACAACATCAATGACGGTGTGGTGCTGATCAACCCGACCGGCCATGTGATCTACCAGAATGCCAATGCTGAAAAGCTGCTTGGACATGGCCCAGTCATTACATCGCCTGATCACTGGGCTGAAATTTTCGGGGTTTATCATCTCGACGGTCGGACGCTTTACCAGCCTGATGAATTCCCACTGGCCAAAGCGCTGAAAGGCATCGAAACACCTGCCTATGAAATGCTCATCAGACCGGACTCGGGCCAACCTGGCCGGCTGATACGCGGGCGGGCAAAACCCCTAACCGAAGCAAACGGTCAACTCGTCGGAGCCATGGCGTGCTTCCACGATGCAACCGAGCATGACGAGTTGCTCCGCCGCGTCCGTTATCGCTCCGAGCACGACAGGATCACAGGCGTTCAGAACGGCGTTAGCATTCGCGGAACCATTGATGCGATGAGCCTAGAGGTGCACGAAACCGGCACAGGTGGGTTTGGCGTACTGCTGGTCAACCTGGATCGCTTCGGCATCGTGAACAATGTGGTGGGACGAGACGCGGCGGACGGCGTTCTGCGACGCATCGGGCGGCTATTGCAACATCGCGAACATGTCCTTGCGACGGGGCGGCTGTGCGCCGACGAGTTCGTCTTGGTCCTAGCTGCCGAGAACTTGGACGCCACTCAGCGCGAAGCGGACAGCATCGTTCAGGCCTTGCGCAGGCTGGACCTGACAGCGGCGCGTTTCACGACGCACCTAACCGCCAGCGTTGGGGCGACTTGGGTCGGCCCTGGGGTGATGCACTCGACCGAGGAGGTCCTCGCCGCGCTCACCACTGCAGTCGAAGACGCCAAGCGGGGCGGCAGGAATCGATCGGTACCGGCGACGTTGCCACATGCTCCGCAATCGCCTGACGAGACCTGCCGGATCTCGGACGTGCTCGGCATTCTCAATGAGGACCGCCTGTGTCTGTTCGCAGAACCGATACTCCAACCGTCGGGCGAATACCTCGGCTACGAGGTGCTGACACGCGTCTGTAACGGCGACGAAAAACCTCGGCTTCCCCGCCAGTTTCTCCCGACCGCCGAGCGCTTTGGCCTGATCGGGCAGCTGGATGTGCGAAACCTCGCCCGCCTAATGCAGTGGATGGGGACTCAACGCCTAGATGGTCTCGATATGAAGCGGATGCACATCAATCTGTCCGGTTATACCTTGGCCAATGAAGCCTGCCTGCAAGACTGGCTAGCCGTTCTTCTGACCAACCTGGACGACGCCCGCTACATCACCGTGGAGATCACCGAAACCTTCGCCATGAAGAACCCGGTCGAAGCCTCGGCGGCGCTCCACCAGATCAGGCAGCTGGGCTGCCAGGTCGCGCTGGACGATTTCGGTTCAGGTTATTGCTCGTTCTCGCGGCTAAAACAGCTACCACTGGACTACCTGAAGGTCGATGGCTCATTGGTCAGAAATTTTCTGGAGGACAACCAGGACAGAGCCATTCTCCAATCCATCATTCAGTTGGGACGAGCGCTGAAACTCCCTCTGATCGCCGAGCACGCGCACAACAAAATCCTGGTCAAGGCATTGTTCGATCTCGGCATCGACTACGTGCAAGGCCATGGGGTCAGTCAAGGTCAACTGCTCACCGCATGTGCTCCGGTCACGCCCTGAACTGGACGGCCAAAAGCACCCCCGTGAGGATCGAAGTCGCAAGCCGTGCTGCGGCCAGCAGCCAGCGATGCCTGGGGTGAGATGGGCCTGCGTAGGTCGACACCGCACACAACCCGGCGTGCAGGACCGCCAGCGAACCCAAAGCCCAATCACCAGCCCGGCTCACGAAGACCAGGCCCAAGACCGCGACGAACGGAAACAGCAGCGCACCCGTGCGCAGCCGCAGCCGACCGTCGGCGTAGGGGTTGGTACTGGTGTTGGTGTCGCCGATCGACGCTGCTGCGGGACGACCACGATGAACTTGCGCCCCGAAAACGCCGCCCCCCATACGACCGCTGTTGCCCAGCAACCAGTAGCCGACGATCAACGGTAGCGCTGCGACCACTGCATCGACGGCCTGCAGGCAGATGCACAGCGTCAGGAACAGCGCGCCCTCGGCGGCAAGCCATTGGCGTGGCCGCAGCAGCCGTGCCCAGGGACGAAGCCGTGCACGCCCGCCAGCAGGGGCCGAGAGATGCAGCACCAACACCGATTGGTTGCGGCCGAGCACGTTGGCGGCCCGCCGCATCCACGGCCCCAGCCCGACAGTGGTCAAGCCGCCGGCATGACGCCAGACCTGGAGATCCGAATGTGAATCACCGACATACTCAAAGCCGCCGTCACCAAAGCGTTGCACCAGCCACCGTGCCTTGCGCGCACCCTTGAGGTTGAGCGACTCCGACGAACCCTGCCAACCAGCGAGACCGCCGAGGCGATCGGCGATACCATCCACCAGCCGCTGATCAGCCGATGACACGAGAAACACCGACCGCTGCATCCGCCGGGCGTCATCGATCAAACCGAGGACGTCGCGATTCAGTGGCAGCCGGCCCACGTCGAGCGTTGTGGCATCGGCCAAAGCCGATTTCAGCGCGGCGCGACCACGCCGAAGCGCGTTGAGGCAGGCCAGCGTCTGTAGCGGCTGACGCCGCAGACCATCGATCAGGGTTTCGTCGAAAACATCCGTACGGATCAGGGAATGATCCAGGTCGACAACCAGCGGCAGATACGACGCGACCACGCCGGCCGTCGCGTCGGAGTCCTTCACTTCGCTACGGGGTCAGGCGAGCGGCGCGGCGCGAGGTGCGGAGGGCTGCTGGCTGTGCGGACATTGCCGCGAGGGCTTGTAAAAAGCCGTAGTAGTCGTCGGCAAGCGGGGTTCCTGATGCAACCGCCGGTCCCAGCGTGATGGCTTCCAGGGCCAGCCAGACCGCTCGGCCCTCTTCCGGCTGCGCCGAACCGGCGAGCAATCCGCCGAGCAGCCCGTCCAGGGACAGACGACTACCGGAGAGCAGCGAGAGATCCGCCACGGAAAACATGCCATCGCCGGTTTGGTCCAGCCCACCGAAACCAAGGTCTGCAAGACTGGTGACGTCAATCGGGCGCAGCGTGGGGCAGTGCGTGATCAGACCGGTCGATTGGCAGACCGGGGTCGTGTCGCCCGTGCTCTCTCCCGCGGCAGACCCGGTAGCGATGCCGAGAATCAGATGCTGTGGCGCAAGCGCACAAGCGCCCACAGGGCCCGGATACTGGCAGTCTTCCCGCATGTCCCGGGCGGCCGAGCTGTAGCCGGCAGCCTCGGCGATATCCGCGAGGTTCAACACCGCCGCGCGGGAACCTGCCCATAGCGGGTCGGTCGCCAGCTGCTCCGAACAATGCATGCTGCCAAGGTCAGTGGAGTCGCCGATAAGACCGGGCTCCTCTTCGCAATTCGCATAGTCGCGAGCGATATCGTCCTGACCGATCGTTCGGTAAAAGGTGCCGACGATCTCGTGCTCGCGCAGGATCAGAATCGTGCCACCGTAGGCCGCCAAATAAATCGCACAGTTGACAGAACTCGAGCTGGTGTCCTTACAGGCTTGACGTATCGCGTGGGCCGATTCCGAATATCCGGCTGTTTCTATCAAGTCTGCCGACTGGAGCGCCACCGTGCGGATGCCCTGGTCAATCGTTTCGTACGGGATGTCCGGAAGCACTTGTGCCGAGGCCGGCTGACAAAGCCCCAGGCCCAGACAGAACAGCAATACCGAACGGATCGTCGTTTGATTCAACATGATGCACCGACCTGTGGTCAGGTTTTCCCCAGTGATTTCACAAGAATATCACCTTGAAAACACTGTGCAGTGTTCCGAGCGACCGGTTGTCGGGCGCATGCGGCGATGCCCGGACGCTCCGGCGACGCATAGCAGCGCCGCCGGAGGCACTTCGGCTCGATACGGCTCTCCGGTTAAGCCGGCGCTACGGCCACCGGTTGTTGAGCGGCGGCTTCGACCTCGACGGGCTCCTGGGCAGGTTCCGCGGTGGGCGGTGTCTCGCCGCCGGCGCGGCCGTAGACATCGTCGAAGCGCACGATATCGTCTTCACCGAGATACGTACCCGACTGCACCTCGATCAACTCCAGCGGAATATTGCCGGGGTTCTCCAGGCGATGCGTGGAACCGATCGGGATGTAGGTGGACTCGTTCTCCGAGAGCATGAAGGACTCCGTATTTCGGGTCACGATGGCCGTACCCTGCACGATGATCCAGTGCTCGGCGCGGTGATGGTGCATCTGCAAGCTGAGCTTGGCACCGGGCTTCACGCAGATCCGCTTGGTCTGGAAGCGTGCCCCGTAGGCCACGCTCTCGTAAAAGCCCCAAGGGCGGTAGACCCGCTGGCGATGCTCCACCTCGGGCCGCTCCAGCTGTTCCAGCTGCTTGACCAGTTGCTTAACCGATTGCGCGTCATGCTTGTGGGCGATCAGCACGGCGTCGGCCGTCTCGACCACGATCAAATCGCTCACGCCAGACAAGGCGACCAGGCGCTTGGTCGAATGCACGATATTGTCGTGCGCGTTCAGCACCTGCACGTCACCGCGCGTGCGATTGCCCTGGTCGTCATCGGCCGGCAACCGGTCCAGGTACGTCCAGGCGCCGACGTCGTCCCAGCCCGCATCCAGAGGCATTAGTGCGATCCGGTCGGTTCGCTCCATGACCGCATAGTCGATGGATACCGAACGGCAGGCCTTGAAGGCCAGCGCATCCAGACGCAGGAAGGCACCGTCGACCTCGGCGTTGATCAAGGCCCGGCGCGCGTTCTGCATGAGATCGGGCTCCAGCGTTTCCAGGTCGTCGAGCATGCGATCGGCGCGAAACAGGAACATGCCGGAGTTCCAGTAAGTGGCGTCATCCGCGACATAGGTCTCGGCAATCTCGACATCGGGTTTTTCAACAAAGGCATCCACGGTGCGAGCCGCCCGGCCATTGGTCGGCAGACACCGCACGTAGCCGTAGCCGGTTTCCGGCCGTGTCGGCTTGATTCCGAAGGTGACAATCTCGCCGGTCTCACCGACATCCATGGCCGACTCAACAGCGGCGCGGAACGCATCCACGTCGTTCACTGCATGATCAGCCGGCATCACCAGTGCGATGGCATCCGGCCCGTGCCGGTTGGCGACCTGCTGCGCGGCGATGGCCACGGCCGGCGCGGTGTCGCGGCCTTCGGGCTCGAGAACAATGCAATCCGGCTCGATGCCGATCGCCTCCAACTGTTCGCTGATCAGGAATCGATGCGGCTCGCTACCGACAATCATCGGTGCCGCCACCCGGCTCAAGCCGGCGCTGCGCAACAGGGTTTCCTGAAACAGCGAATGCTGGCTGGTCAGCTCCAAAAACTGCTTGGGTTTCTGCTTGCGCGACAGCGGCCACAGGCGGGTACCGGAGCCACCGGCCAGAATCACCGGGACGATGACGCGACCCGGTGTCCGTGCACTCGTTGTTTCGGTTTGGTAGTCGTCCATGATTTCAGACCTCCAACGGTCGGTTGAGTGCGCAGCGCCCCCAGGCATGGCCCGGACACCTACGCGACGGGGATTAGGAAGATTCACGCGGGTTGAACAAATCGGTCACGTTGCCGCCAACCCGGTAGTTGTCGAGCGGGCGGTATTCGGAAAGCCGGCGGGCGAATTCACCACGACAGGGTTCGATCGAGCAATACGGCTCCAGCCAGCTGAACTTCGACGGCTTGAAATCGTCGAGCTTCTGCTCGGCACCGGCCTTGTTCCGGAACGCCTCCGGTTGATCCAGGCCAGACATCACGCGTTCGGCCAGGCGCGTCAGTGCATGGTCGCCGCGCTGCTCCAGATCCAAGCCATTGGCGTGGCCAAACGCCGCCATCATCGCCAGCGGTGGCAACGCATAGTTGTGGTAGAACAAGGCTCGCGTCTCACGACGCAACTCATTGTTGAGATAACCGTCGTCGGTCACCTGATTGGCGGCCCGGTCGTACTGCGAAACAGCCCAGTCGAACAGCTGCCGGTCGTCCACGACCACGGCAACGCTCATCACCGCCCAGGCGGCCCAGTACTCATGGTTGTTGAACTTGCGCTGGGGGACATTGCTCCAGTCACCGATGACCAGGTACGCCAGCTCACCGAGCCAATCCTCAACTTCGGCAGCCTGATCCTGATACGGCAACAACGGTTCGCTGGCCGACAGTTTCAGCCGTAGATAGGACGATGCGATGCTACCCAGTGACCATTTACGCATCGACTTTCCGGTGTGGGTCGTCACCGGCCCGGTCATCGCGTCCGCTCGGGCCCATTCCAGCATCCAGTCCAGCGCACAATCCACCGCGGCCGGATCGGCCGTTTCGAGGTAGTCCTCGACCAGCGTATTGATCCCGCGTTCCAGGTCGCGAATGGGTTCGACCTGCGTCCGATAGCGCTGCGCAGCATTCTCGTTGAGATCGTCCCGGGCGGAGTCGGAACCCTCGTACTTGCTCGGGAAGTTCAGCGGACCGGTGTGCGGCGCGCTGGTCTGCGGGCAGCCGTCAAAATCATCCTCGGTGCGGGCCGCAGCGTAAAACCCGGTCGGCGCTTTGAGCCGCGACGTGGCCGTCGCCGGGTTTGGTGCAGGCGAAGGGCTGTAGACCGCCTGGTCGGGCTGGCCCGGGTTGGTGGCGCAGCCGGCCGCCAGCAACAGTCCAGCGCATGTCGCGGTGATGGCGGGTCGGCGATAAATCAGGGGGGAAAACGTCATGGTGTCCTCGTTTAGGCGCGGCGCTCGCAAAGCGTCACCGTGGCCTCCGTGCCCTCGGGCAGCGGCGGCTCACCGGCGTCGGGATCGGGGCCCAGATCCAGGCCCATGAACACGGCGTCGGTGAAGTCCTCGCCCTCTCGCAGGGTGATGACGAACCGACCTTGTGTGTCGATGTGGCGCGAGCGCTCGATGGTGAAATTGTCGTTCTTGCCGTTGGTGTACCAAACCGAGAAATGCAGCTTGTCGATGTCGGGCCGGTTCAGCTTCACGTCCAGCAGGTGCTGCCCTCCACGAATGGACTCGACCTTGCCGTTACCGTTGAACAGCGTTTCGGTGAGTGAATCCGGCTTGAGCGGCGTCTGCACCTGCATCACGGGGTCGTCGTCCGTGCAGCCGTCATCCACGGACGGCAGAATCTGGCGGAACAGATCGGCCTCGTCGAAATTGCTGTAGACAGGCATTTCCCAGATCAGGATCTTGGGCGGTGAATCGCGGAAGTCTTCGCTCATGAAGTACTGCAGCAACGCGGCGTCGATGCCCCCGCCGGTCACGGACATGTTGAGCACATCCACGTTCAGCGCCTCGGCAAGAAAGCCGGCGAAGTTGTAGGCCGGATCACTATTGCTGGTACCGGCCAGCACGATCTCCGGCTTCTCGGCATCACCGAACAGGTCTGACCCGCTGCCCTCGGTGGACGTGGTGAATCGCGGAATCACCTGCTCGGGGTAGCCGAATCCACACATCCGCTCAACAGCTTCGGCATAGGTGCCGGACTTACGCAGAACGCCCTGCTGGCGGGTCGTGAACGTCTTTCCTGGAATGTTCTTGTAGGCGTCTAGGCCGCGCAGCGTCTCGGCCGTCACCGCAGCCGTGCGCTTGGCACCTGATGGTGTCCAGTGATGATCGCGCTTGAAGTAGAACGGCTGGTCTTGGTTTCCGTACAGCAACTGACCCAGTTCCGGCACCACCACACCCGCGCTGCGCAGGTCTTCCAGCAACACCTGGTAACCGACCCGCGCCATGTCCCGAGAGACTCCCTGGCGCAGCTGCTCGGGCAGATTCTGCCAGGCCATCAACCCACGCGGCGGCAGCGGCAGCATGACCAGGGTCACACCACGGGCTTCCAGTCGCTGCTGCAGCATCGCGACCGACTGATACGTCGACGGCAATAACGCGTAACGGTCCTTGAGGTCGTCCTCGGTCCGGAACAACCAGCCATTCTTGCCCTGCACCATCATCCGGAAACCGTCCAGGTACCCGGTATAAGTCGCCGGATTGGCGGCGGCCGGGCAGAGGTCGCAGCAGGGCTGCAATTCATAAGTGGGCAGTTCAGGAAACGCAGGCGCCTGTTGAGCGCTTGCGCCCATTGCTGCTGCCAGGAGGGCGGTCGTCGCCGCGGCGAGCAGCCCGCGCGGCCAGCACCCTTGGGTGGTCGATTGGTTGTTCAGCATGCCTGCATCCCTTTTTCTTATGTGCCGTGAGTGTTAATCGATGACCCAGGTCAACCGCGGCTGGCCGCGACCGGGCGTGACGAACAGACTGAAGGCCCGTCCCCGGGCGAGGTTGACGGGGTCGGTGTCGGCCAGCATCTGGTCGCCTGCATACACCGCCATCGAAACGCGCAGCGGGTTAACTTCGCGGGTGGCGAAGTCGCCTCCGGATGCCTCGGCGATGGTCGCCGACCCGTCAGCCGTCTTGAGCTGCAAGGCGTCGTTACCGGTCAGGTTGTAGAACACCACCAGCGCCTTGAGATCGTCTTCGGGCGTCTCCAGTGCGTGCAGCGACAGTCCTCCGCTATCCAGGGTCGCGGTGTAGTAACGACCCGCTTCCAGCGATTCGGTGACCGACTCCGCCCCCGTCGAAATGCTGTGCTCGCCGGCCGGCAGAAACGTGTAGCTGCTGGCCTCATATTGATCCAGGGTTTCCACCGGCTCACCGCCGATGCTGCCACCGGTGATCGATGCCGGCGTCGCATTGAAAATGCGCACAAAGGCCGACCCCGGCGGGGCCTCTGGGCCGTACAGGGCATCGTCCCCGGCCTGTAGCCGCGGGCTGATCGAGGCGAGCGCGGCGAGGCCGAGCAGCCACAGAACCGGGCGCAAGCGCGAGGCGTGGAGTGTCGTGACGTTCATACTCGGATCTCCGTGTAGCGTTGTGCTTGAGTGGTGCGTAGCGGGGGCATTTCGGTGCTGTCGTCCGGCTGCACCAGATAGCGTTCGGGGATCTCCCAGACGACCAGTCGAGGCTCGACCGTCTTGAGCACGTCGCCGGCGAGAAACCGCGCCATGGGCTTGAACGGGCCATGTCCTTCCTCGGCGTAATTGACGACGTCACGCGCCAGCGCCTGCTGCAATGCGCCCGTGAAATGCCAGAGCGGGTCGGCGCTGTAGCTGGTGCCCACGAGCGCGACCGGAACGGTGTCGGAGCCTCCAAACAAGGCGCTGGCCGAGCCCGATGTCTTGGCGACGGTCTCGATCTGTGCGACACGTTCGGCCTCGGGCAGCAGCGATTCGAACACCGGTGCCAGCGGCAGATAGTTCATCAGGTCGCCGCGATGCTCGACCGTATCCTTCAGGTAGGTTTCAAACTCGGTGGCCTCGGCATCGGCGATCGCCAACTGGGCGCGTCGATCGTCGGCCAACGCGGTCGCCACACACTCGGCACCGTCGGGCGTCCAGTGCGTGTCGGTTTTCAGATACACCTGGGTTGCGGATTTGCACTGCTGCATGGAGCCCAGCAGGTCCGGCACCAGCACGCCCGAACTGCGTAGCTGCCAGCGCGCATGGGCGTATAGATCGGCATGCGCTTCGGAGGGCGCATGCTCGCCACGATACTCCTCGTAAACGCGCGCCTTGGCGGGCAGCAACGCAATGGCGAGATCGATGCCGCGGTCGGCCAGATACCGGTGGACGGCGACGATCCACTGCAGGTGCTGTTGAAGATTCGCCTCTTCATTCGGATACGGGCGGAACTCCTGTTCGGTGAAGAACCAGCCGTCCTTGCCGACGATCAGCCCGTCACGCCCTTCGCCCAGCAGCTCGTAGCGCGCCGCGGCCCACAGGTTCTGGCCGACCTGCCGCAACGGAAACGCCTCATCGAAATGGCCCTCGAAAGTCTCGGCCGCATCGCCATCGGTCCAGCCCACCTGCTCGGGGAGCTGGAAGGAGGCGGCGGACACCACCGACCAGGCGCCGACCAGCAGGGTGAACGGCACGACGAAGACAACGGCAATCCAGGCATTGGGTGATCGCATGGGGCAGCCTCCTAAAACTGGAAGTACAGGAATGGTGAGTAGCTGTCGGCAGACAGCTTCAACACGGCGGCAACGAAGACCGGCAGGGCCAATGCACCGGCCCAGCGCAGCACCAGCGGATGCCCCCCCGGATGCGCCGCACCGGCGGCCGCGAGGCGATCACGCAGCCCGCCAAGCAGCAGCACCGCCACCCCGAGGCCCAACAGGGCCAGATTGAACTGGGAGATGGCGGCCGCGTAGGCCGGCGACAGCGCCAGATCGCCAGCGCCGAACATCACGGCGTAGAGCCGCCCGGCATCGCCCAGCGTCTCGGCGCGGAACGCCACCCAGCCCAACATCACGAACAGGAAGGTCACCGCCCAGCGTGCAGGGTTGAAACCCTTGGGGCTGCCATTGACACCCAGCATCCGCTCGACCGCCAGAATCGCACCATGCCAGGCCCCCCAGACCACGAAGGTCCAGTTGGCGCCATGCCAGAGCCCACCGAGGACCATGGTCAGCAACAGGTTGATGTAGGTGCGAACCTTGCCGCGGCGGTTGCCGCCTAGCGAGATGTACAGATAATCCTTGAGCCAGGTGGACAGGCTGATGTGCCAGCGCCGCCAGAATTCGGTGATCGACTGCGAAACGTAAGGCTGACGGAAGTTCTCGATGAAGCGAAAGCCCATCATCAGCCCGAGGCCGATCGCCATGTCCGTGTAGCCGGAAAAGTCGAAGTAGAGCTGCACCGTGTAGGCCAGCGTGGTGAGCCAGGCATCGGCCATGGTCGGGTCTTCCAGCGCGAAGCCGGCATCGACCAGAGGCGCGACCGAGTCGGCGATCAGCACCTTCTTGATGAAGCCCTGCATGAAGCGGGCGACACCCTCCCCGAACAGATCCGCCGACAGTGGCCGATGCTTGAACTGCGGCGCCAGATCCTTGTAGCGCAGCACCGGCCCGGCGATCAGCTGTGGGAACAGCGCGATGAAGGCGGCGAAGTCGACGAGGTTGTCGGCGGGCGGCGTGTCTCGTCGATACACGTCGATGACGTAGCTCACCGCCTGGAAGGTGTAGAACGAAATGCCGATCGGCAACACGATGTCGGCCAGGTGAAACGGTGCCACGCCAGCCGATGTGAGCATCAGGTTGAAACTGTCGACACCGAAGTTCGCGTATTTGAAATAGCCGAGCACCGCCAGGTCGGCGACCACACCGGCCACCATCCAGCGACGGGCCGATGCATGCGCCTCGACCGCCTGCGCCGCGAAGATGCGGCGCCCCACGACGTAATTGACCAGCGTCACACCGACGAACAGGGCGAGAAAATCCAGCCGCCACCAGGCGTAGAACGCATAGCTGCCCAGCACGATCCAGGCGTTGCGCCAGCGTGTCGGGCTCAGGAAGTAGATCCCCAGAAACGCCGGCAGGAAGACAAACAGGAAGATGTTCGACGAGAAGACCATGTCAGCCATCCACCCGGCGCTGGATGTTGTCGGGTTCGATCACCACGGCCTGACGCTGGCGAATCATCACGTCCAGCACCTCCGGCAGGTGCTCGCCAAGCACGCCCGACATCTCCACGCCGGTGGCGTTGGCCGGCGCGAACATGTCCACGTCGTACAGTTCCACGCTCACCGGCTGGTCGATGGAGATCGGCCCGCCACCGTTGTGGATGAGCCGGCCACCGACAACCACCATGGAAATGCGGGTGTCGTAGGGGTCCAGGGCAAGGTCGCGCGTCGGGTCGTTCAGGGTGCGGACATGCCCGTTGATGCCGGTGTAGGCGTTGGCGATCGCCCGATTCTCGTAGAGCTTGACCCCCACGCTGTTGCGCACCCGGTAACCATGCGCCTGGTTGCCGATACTCTGATTGGCATAGAGCAGATTCTCGGGCGATTCGTAGATGGTGATGCCGTCCGAGCCGTTGCCGTGCACCTTGTTGTAGGCAACGATATTTCCGGTGCTCTGGCGATCCACCATGATCCCGGAGCCATGGTTGTCGTAAGACTCATTGCGGAAGATCCAGCTGTCGTTCACCTCGCGCGAGACGATGATGCCGTGGCGCTCCCGGGTGCCGAACGCCGTGTTCTCGGCAATGATCAGCCGCAGCGACCGGTCATGCGGGTCGATGCCATAGATGATGCTGTCCTTGTAGACGTTGCCGACGATGGCCACGTCATCGGCCTCGTAGCAGTAGAAGCCATAGAGCAGTCCATCGAAGGTGGATCCGACGATCCAGCCGGTGGGTCGAGACCGTGTCTTATGCCGTTCCACGCTTTTGCTGTACTGCGAAAAGCTGATCCCGTACGACTTGGTGGCGCCGTAACCGAGGTGCTTGAACTGGCTGTCGATCAGGTAGGTTTCCGAGCCACCCCAGGAGATCATGAAGGGTCGGAACTTCTTTTTGGACTGGTAGCCTGCCGCCTTCCCGGCAGCCTCATCCCAGGCCACGATCTCGCTGTCGGCCACGAACAAACGGCCGTCGTTCACAAGAAAGGCCCCGGCCTGTTGCGACAGCCGCAGCGACCGCACCGAGCCATCGATGAGCAGCGTGGCCGATGCCGTGATCAGCAGCGGCAGACGCAGGGTGTAAATACCGCTCTCGGTGGCCTCCAGGTGATAGGGCTCCACCTTGCCGAGCACGTCGGAAAGCCGGAACAGACCGTCCTGCAGCACGATCGCGACCGGGTTCTGCCGCTGACGCTCGGCCCAGGTCGCCAGCCGCCCATCACTGCCGACAAACTCGTCGAACTCGATCAGATCGACCATCCGCGTGAGCGTGATCTCGCCGGGATGGCGGCGCACGATCTTGTTCAGCGCGGCTTGCTTGGTGAAGCCGGTGATATCCGGCAGGGCCGGCTCGGCCATCGATAGGCCGTCGGGCTTCACGGCACGCACCACGTAGCTGTCGAAATGCGTCGCGTTGAAATCCTTGGCGATGGCGGCGCTGGCGGTCAGCGGCATGACCGCTGCCAGCGCCCACATCACGCAACGCGCCCGGATTGACTGCGTCCCCAGCGTCATTGCATCAGCCCTCGACCTTGCGTTTTACATTGTCGAGTTCGATGACCACGGCTTTTTTCTGCCGCACCATCACGTCAAAAACCTCGTGCAGGTGTTCACCCAGCACGCCATCCAGGGCGAACCCGGTTTCGCTGGTCGGCGCCAGCATCTCCACGCCGGCCATCTCGATGCTCAGCGGCTGCTCTATCGCAATCGGGCCGCCACCGTTGTGCACCAGCCGCCCCCCGACGATGACCATGGAAAACTCGTCGTGGTAAGGATCGAGTTCGAGATCACGCGAGCCGGGTGGCAGCACCTTGGCGTGGCCATTGATGCCGGTGTAGGCGTTGTTGATGGCAATGTTGTCGTACAGCTTCACACCGACGCTGTTGCGAACGCGAAAGCCGTGCGAACCGTTACTAATTGCCTTGTTGCCCCAGATGATGTTGTCGGGGCTTTCGTACAGCGTCAGGCCGTCGGAACCGTTGTCGATGAACTCGTTGTCGGCCACGACGTTGTGGCTGCTCTGGCGGTCCAGCACCATGCCGGACAGCTTGTTGCGGGTCGTGATGTTGTTGAACAGCCAGCTGTTATTCACCTCACGGGAGATGATGATGCCGTGCTTCTTGCGCGTGCCCGACACGTGGTTCTCGGCGATGATCAGCCGGTTCGAGCGGTCATGCGGGTCGATGCCATAGATGATGGATTCGCGATAGGTATTGCGTGCGATCACGACATCGTCGGCCTCGTAGCAATAAAAGCCGAACCACATGTCGTCGAATTCCGAATCGATCACCCAGCCGGTCGGGTGCGGCCGCTTGAAGATCTTGGCCTGCGCCGGCGTGTATTGGGAGATCGAGAAGCCATAGGACTTGCTCTCGTCGTAGCCCAGGCTTTCGAAACGGCTGTTGACGACATAGGTTTCGGTGCCGCCCCAGGACAGGACGAACGGCCGGTAGCCCTTCTCGTACCGATAGGTCGCCGGCGTGTTGGTGGATTCGCGCCAGCCGATCACGGCCGAGTCCGTGACGAACAGCCGGCCATCGTTGACCAGGAACGAGCCCGCGTCCTCCGACAGCCGCAACTGCTGGACCGAGTCGTCGACATGGAATGTGGCGTCGCGGGACACCAGGATCGGCAGCCGCGCCACAAAAATGCCGGGCGCCGTTTCCTCCATGGCCTCCGGTCCCAGCACCGTTGCGATGTCGGCTGGCGTGAGATAGCCCTTGCGCAGCACGATGGCATGCGGATTCCGCCGCTGCCGCGCCGCCCAGACCGCAAGGCGCCCATCGCCACCGACGAATTCGTTCATCGGATCCAGATGCACCATGCGAGCGCTGCTCACCTCGCCGGGCTGGCGTGAACCGATCTTCGCCATGACCGCCGCTCGGGTGAACGGCTTGAGCGACGGCAGTTCCGGTTTCGGCTCGTACAGCACATTCGGATCTTCCGAACGCACGACGTAATCCGCCGCCTGCGCGCCGGCCAGCGGCAGCAGGACCAGGGTGGCGAGCAACAGGAATCGTGAGGGGCTTAAAGGCATCACAGTTTCCAACTCATCTCCAGAATCGCGCGATATGTGGAATCCGCGTTCGATGCATAGGCGTCGCCTGGCTCGAACAGCGAAGCCCGCAGCCGCAGCACGCCGCTGGGGCCGGAGTCACGCAGAATCACCCGGTCGAAGCCTTCGAAATAACGCGCCACGACGATGTCGTAGGAGCGGCCAATGTCATCGTCACCACCCGGCTCGGGGTCAACCCGCAAGCCGCGAGATTCCACGCTGAAGGCCTCGGCATCGCGCTGGAACTGATGCGCGACGAGGCTGATGTCGAACACTTCGGCCGGGAACGACAGGAACACCGTGCCCACGTGCAGATTCGTCAGCTCGAACTGCGCGGCCTCGCTGAATCGATGAATCTGGCTACGAGTGCCCGTGAACCGGGAGCGGTTGCTCTGCAGCCCCGTCTGTTCGAAACGTTCCGATTCACCGCTGCCGTCCACGCCGCCAGAACCCAGCGAGTACATGAACCCGAACTGCGCCGGCGTTTGCAGCGATGGCCGGAACCGCATGGCGAACGAACCGGCGACGCCGTTCACATCACGTTGGTCAAAGGTCACCGGGCCGCCCAGCACCGGGTCTGGCTGGATGACGTATTCCTCGTCACCCATGACGCCCATCACCTCGGCCCAGTAGGCCACCTGCTCCAGCGCCGACTCGTTGTAGTAGTCGCTATGCACCGCGAGGCCGACCCAGGTCAGGCTGCGATCACGATCCCGCTCGGGCTCGTCCCGCATCTGCTCTTCTTCGAGATCGACATCGTCGCCGGCATTGGCCAGACGCAGCTCGACAAAATGTCCCGGCCGGAACTGTGTGCCGATATCACCGAAGACGTAGAAGCGGTCTTCCTGGTCCTTGTCGACACCGGCGTCATCGGTCCGAAAGCCTTCCAGTTGCTGCGCCACGCCCAGCGAGGCCTGCAGCAAGGTCGTGTCGAACGCCCATCGGGCGGCAACGGCATCGTCGTCATACCAAAGCGCGTCATCGTCACGAATCCGCTGCCGTCCCAGACGCAACACTTCGCCCGGAAACGAGGTCATCGCGCCGATGTCGATCCAGGCCTCGCGCAGGGCGATGTACTCATCCGACGGCTGCGGGGTTTCGTCCGTGTTCAGGAATACTTCGCCGGTGGAATAGAACGCCTGCACCCGGAGCTTCGTGGAAAAGCCTGGGGCGTACTGCGTGAACAACGAACCGTGGATCTCGCCGAAGAACTCGGACGATTCCTCATCGCCACCCAGTCCCAGATCACGCTCGCCTTCGGCGAAGCCACCGGCACGCAGCTTCAGCTCGGTTTCGTTTTCCATTTGTGCAAAGGCTTGCGTGCTGCTGAGTGTCGCAGCCAGCAACAACATCCATGTTGTTGTTTTCACTGTGTCTCTCCGTCCTTCAATGTGGATTCAGATGCGGTCGCGCCGGACTCCTGATTCAGGGCCAGACCCAACATCGGTTCGTTGCGATAGCGCCGCGCCTCAAATTCCTTCTCGGCCACCGAATTACCCTTGGCGACCATGTCGTCGGTCAGCCGTGGCTGCAGTTGATTCAGGAACTCGGCCACGCCGCTGACCTCATTGCGCTGCGCGATCCGCGCAAACGCGAAGGCATAGGCCGGATTGGCCTGGACCACTCGGTTCTCGGCGTAAAAGCGCGCCAGATCCAGGTCAGCCCGCTGATACCCGGCGCGGGCGGCCTCCAGCAGCAGCGGCGCCGCACGCACGTACTCGTCGTCGCCGGCAAAGCCGCGCATGTAGAACCGTGCCAGCGAGAATTTGCCGGCCGGCAGGGTTTCGGAAGCCTCGGATAGATACTGTTCGGCACGTGACGGATCGATCTCGACCAGAGTGCCGTTCATATAGGCGCGCCCCAGCGTCAGCGCGGCATCGGCCGACCCCGCAGCGTGTGCCTGTTCCAGCATCTCGATCGGGTTGGCGTCCTCGATCAGGTCAGGGCGGTCGGTGAGGATCTCGCCCAGGCGCGCCAGCGCGGGCAGATGGCGCGAGCTCGCGGCTTCGAGCAGTTCGATCGCATCTGCCTGCATCGGCGGCTGCGGCACGTTGTTCGTCAGCAGGCGTGACGCCATGTCGTACAGCAGGCCGGCATCCACCCGCTCGCTGGGGTAGCGGGCCAGCGCCTGATCGACCAGCTCCGTCACCCGTTCGGGGTTACGGCCCATCCGGGCGTTGAGCGCCAGATCGGGCAGGCAGTCATCGACCCGGCGATAGTGGCGCGCGCAAAGCTGGATCAACTGGACGAAGTTCTCGCGAACGCCGTCGTTCTTGCGATACCAGTCGATGACGGCAGCGATGTTGTCAGGATCATCGGTCGCCAGCGCAGCGCCCAGCACATCGCCGATCTTGTCGTCGTCGGCCAGGCCGGGAAAGTCACGGTAAAGCCGCACCAGACGCTTCAGCGCATCCGGATTCCCGAACTCGCGCTGCTGAAGCAGCATTTGTTCGACTCCGAGCAGATGCTGCGGATCACGCGTCGCCTCGAAGCGCAGACGGCCCAGCGGATCGGCATCCAGCGGGTACTTGGACACCGACTGCTCGTACCAGCGGATCGCCTCGTCCCGGGTCGCTTCTGTTCCGACCTGTTTGTAAAGGCGCGCCAGATAATGCTGGGCATCGACGAAACCGCGCTGGGCCAGAGGCAGCAGATTTTTCTCGGCCTGGTCCAGGCGGCCGGCTTCCAGAGCCTGCACGCCCCGGCCGATGTCCGGAAGCACGGCAGCGTGCGCCGCCAACGGCAGACAAAGCAGGAGTGTGGAGGCCCATTTACGCATCGGGATCGCTCTCACTCGCGACCGCTGCCGGGATCGCATCCGTGGAGAAATCACCCAGACGCGGCATGAAGCTCGGCGTCATCATCGAGACCTCGGCAGGACGATTGATAAAGTCGACCGGCAACGCCCGCTTCGGCTTCACGACCACTTCCAGAATCGACCCGGAGGCGGTTTCGCTGCTGCCATGGGCGATGCGCAGGATTTCGCCGGGAATGGAACCGTCGGTGCCGGCAACGGCGACTCGCACTTCGCGGCCCGGTTTCAGATCACCCAGGCGCTTGTAGCCGAACCGGGCAATCACCAGGGGTTCGCGCTCCATGTCGACCAGCTGGAATACTTCCTGGCCTTTGCCGACAAACTGGCCGTTTCCAACCATCATCCGCTGCACACGGCAGTTGCAGGGGCTGGTCACCGTGCCCTTGATCGTGTCTTCGAGCAGGTCGTTGAGACGCTGCGTGCTCAGGTTGGCCGCCATGGCCTCGCTGCGCACAATCTCCAGCATCGGCGTTTCGAAAGTGCCCAGTGGTGCGCCCTTTTCGACCCGGCTGCCCTCTTCCACGAGGCTGCGGAAGGTGCCTTCGCGCGGCATGGTCACCGGAAAGCTCGCGCCCTCCACCGTGGCGACCGATGAGCTGGTCACAAAGGCGAGCCCGTATAGCTCCGAGGCCACATAACCCAAGGCGATGACACCAATGGCGAAGCTGGCCGCCGTACCCAGCCAGGCTCGGAACTGGCTGCGCGGTTCGCCCCGCGCAGTCTTGGCGTTGCGAGGCTTGGTGAAGTTGTCGCGGTTCATGGTGTGCAGCACATCGCCTGCATCCACAACCTCACCACTGACATAGGCGGTGATCAGCTGGCGCAGCGAGACGACAGCCGTGCGGTCAAGGTCATCGAACTCGGCGCAGCAATAGCCGTCTTCATCACGCAGCGCGATCAGCTTGACCGGGATGGTGATGCCGATCCCTTCCAGGCTGACGGACACCGAACCGCTCAAGCGCTGGCCCGATGCATAGTTCTGCCCATCCGGCGCGAAAGAGATTCCGCCGACCGACAGATCGCGAACGGTGTGCTTGCGGACGCTGCCGTCCTCCAGCCTGATCCGCAGCACGGCAGGCAGCCGCACGCGAACGTACTGGCGCTGTGTCTCGGATTCGTGAACGACGTCGGGAGAGATTTTCGAGGTCATGGTCGTGTTCCTTGGTGCACTGCCGTTAGACGACAAAGAAGACAAAGGCCAGGAAAATGCTGGCGGCCGACGTCGTCATGACGCGAGAAGACCAGCGGTTGAAGGCCACCTGGAAATGTCCGAGCTCGCGGACGAGCTTGGTGTCCTGACGAGTCCAGGACTGTTGATCCAGCCGGTTGAAGACGTAGATCTTCACCAGCGAACCAACGATTTGTGAGTAGTAGAGAAGAATCGGGAACATCGGCCCGACGCCATGCCCGGTGAACCGCAGCACGATGGTCACGGCCAACCGGGTAAGCCCGATCCACAGCATGTAACCGAGGAAGATCGCCCAGCCGTAGTACATCGCCCCGATGATCGAGACGCCGAGCCCGAACAGGCTGGTCCACATCGAGATCCGCTGATCCCACAACATGTAGTAGGTGAACCACCCGAGCCGCCGTGGCCCGAGCTTGGTTGCACGCGAGTTCTGCCGTAGCGAGTTGCCGTACCAACGGAACATCAGCTTGCGGCTGGCGCGCCAGAACGACTTGTCCGGCGGATGTTCCACGGTGTGGATCGCCGCGTCGGGCGTGTAATAGGTGTCGTAGCCGTGGCGAATCAGGCTGTACCAGCTGGACTTGTCGTCACCGGTCAGGAAGGCGAACCGGCCCAGCCGCCAGTGGTCCAGCGCGTCGGCCTGCACGTCTTCGATGAATTCGGGCGAGGTGATGATCGAGGCCCGGAACATCGACATGCGTCCGGTGAGCGTCAGCACCCGCTTCGACAACGCCATGGAGCACATGTACATGTGCCGCTGGGCGAACCGCAGCCGGTGCCATTCCTGCATCGTCCTCGAGCCCTCAACGCTGCAGAATTCGTTGGTCGTCAGCGCGCCGACATTCGGGTAGAGCTTGAAGTAGGGCGCCGTCTTGCGAACGATGCCGGGCTCGATCACGGTGTCGCCATCAATCACCGCCGCCACGGCATCCGGTGGTGGCGCGCATCGCGAGATCGCCCGAAATCCATGAGCCAGACCGTCGCGTTTGCCGGTGCCGGGAATACGCACAATCCGCAGTTCGCTGACACCCTCGGGGTCAACCTTGCGATGCAGGTCGCGGATTAGCGACTCATCGCCGTACTCGACGATCGATGCCACCACCGTGGCCGGCAGACCGCAGTTCACCGCCTCGCGGAATGTCGCCATGTACACCTGCGCGGTTGTTCTCGGCTCGATGCGAAAGCTCGTGACCAACAGGTACACATGACTGGGCATGGCCGCATCGCCCATGGCCTGGATACGACGCCGTGCCCGCGGATAGGCGATATGGGTAAACCACATCGCCCTGAGAAAATGGTAGATCCCTAGCGAATAGCGCCACAAACCCACCGCACCGAGTATCAGAATGAACTCGGAGCTGGCCGGATCGAAGTGCGTCTGTGGAAGTGCCCCCGCCAGCAGCATCAACGCCGCGACGTACGTGGACCATCCCAGGATGTCCTTGAAACTCATCGGATTTCCCCGGAGCTGAACGCGGGCCGGCATCAAGGCCGGCCCGCGTCAGGCTGCTGTTACCAGCAGATGCCCTGGCGGGCGTGGGTGGAGGTATGCGTCATCAGGCCGACCAGATCGACGGCCTTCTTCTCCTGCGGCAAATTCTCGTAGGCGTCGACGATCATCCGATCGCGATTGCCGAGCACCATGAGATTGGAGCCGCCGATCACCTCGTCGATGTCGGGGCGCAGCAGCGAGGAGATGTGCGGGATCTTCTTGTTGATGTAATCGCGATTGGCGCCGTGCATACGGGCGTAGTCGACATTGCGATCGTAGATCGCCAGCTCGAAGCCCTTGCCAATCAGCGATTCGGCCAAGGTGACCATAGGCGATTCGCGAAGATCATCGGTATCGGCCTTGAAGCTCAGACCCAGCATGCCGACGCGGCGCTCGCCGAAGGATTCGATGATGTCCATCGCCCGATCGACCTGCTGCTGGTTGCTGCGCATGATGCCGGCGATCATCGGATGCTCGACATCCAGGCGGCCGGCGCGATGTGTCAGTGCCCGCACGTCCTTGGGCAGACAGGAGCCACCAAAGGCAAAGCCCGGCTTCATGTAGTAGTCGGAGATGTTCAGCTTGCGGTCCTGGCAGACCACTTCCATCACATCGCGACCATCGATGCCCATGCTCTTGGCGATGTTGCCGATCTCGTTCGCGAACGTGACCTTGGCGGCATGCCAGGTGTTGCAGGTGTACTTGATCATCTCGGCCACTTCGATGGGCTTGCGGATGATCGGGGCGGGCAGCGATTCGTACAGCTTGTAGAGCTGATCGCCCGACCAGGTGTCCAGCTCGCCGATCACCGTCATCGGCGGCTCGCGGTAGTCCTTGATCGCCGTGCTTTCACGCAGGAACTCCGGGTTCACGCCGATTCCGAAGCCTTCGCCGGCGCGCTTGCCGCTTTCGGCCTCGATGGTCGGAATGACGATCTGGCGCGTCGTGCCCGGCAGCACCGTGCTGCGTACCACCACCGTATGCGGCCCGTTCTTATGCTTGAGCGCGCGACCGATGTGCTCGGATACAGAGCGCACATAGCGCATGTCCAGATCACCGTTGCGCTGACTTGGCGTGCCGACACAAATCATTGAAAGATCGGTGTCCCTGACAGCTGCCTCGGCGTCCGTGGTCGCCCGCAGTCGGCCAGATTCAACCTGCGCCTTGATCAGATCAGCCAGGCCCGGCTCAACAATGGGCGACTCGCCGCTGTTGATCTGGTCAACCTTGGCTTCGGAGACATCCACACCAATCACTTCGTGACCGTCTTCCGCGAAACACGCGGAGCAGACCGCCCCGACATAACCCATTCCAAAAATACTAATTCGCACGACACTCTCCTATGAGGGCAAACATTCAACTCAGGTCCCTCCCCTTCAATCGAGAGCCGATTGCCATATTCCCGCTAGTCAGCCGCAAAGCTGACTTGGCTCTTACATGGCAACCGCGGTGCCAAGTCCATTTATTTCATTATTATCAATGACTTATTCGTTACCCCCTGAGACTTATGCTGCATTGCACCCAGGAAATGGGAAAAACTGTCGCTGAGGGGCTACACCAGCCCTGCCGGCGTCCGGCAAGTGCTTTGTTTTTCAGGGATTTCCGCCTGTCTCTCCGACGCGACAGTCGTTCACACGCCACAGAACCTATGTTGTGTTCGGCCATCCCGATTCCACGTCATAGCAGCGTTTGAACCCGACACGGCCATTGCGACAAGCACAAAAAAGCCCGAGGCAGGGCCCGGGCTTTTTCGTCAAATCGTGGTTGTAGCGGTCTGCGATCGGATCGGGGGACGCGCTCCGCCGTCGCTGCGCTACTCCCCCGGCGGCTGCTCGGCCACCGGCGCATCCGGAAAACCATCCAGCATCGCCTCCGAAACGGTCAGGGCACTGGTGCCCTCGATCCAGCTGGTATCCAGCTCGAGGTACTCCTCGTTCTTGCGCGCCAACACACGCAAACGCTTGGGATCAAGTATCAAAGCCTGGCCGCGCTTGATGTCGACCACGCCCATCTCGCGCAGACGCCGGATGACCCGAGAGATATGCACCGACGTCAGGCCAAGCGTATCCGCCAGGTGTTGCTGGGTGAGCGGCAGCTGGATTTCATGGCCGTCGACGGTGCAGGAATCCTTGAGCCGCTCCTGAATTTCGAGCAGGAAATGGCAGACGCGTGCCAGGGCATCACGCCGCCCCAGATCGAAAATACGCTCCGAGAGAATCGCCTCGCGCTGCATCGCGATCAGCACGAAGACGCCGGACAGGCGAGGGGCGTCCCGGAACATCGTGTTGAGACGGCGGCGGGGAAACGGGCAGACCGTGGTTGGCGTCACGGCGCGCAGCGTCGATAGCCGGCGGGCGAACGCCACCTCACGCGTGCCGATGATGTCGCCGGGCAAATGCACATCGATGATCTGGCATTGCCCCGTGTCATCCGCAATTTCGCTGATGCACCAGCCCTGCGACACCACGAATAGCTGATCGCAGTGGCTCGCCTGCGCGGCGATCACGTCGCCGGCGTTGAAATCGGTCGGTTGCTCTTCCAGCGAATGCAGAAACGCCTTCTCCGCATGCGAGAGACTGACGATCCGATCATAAGATTGAACAAGACAACTATCCGTCATGCCGATCCCGTGCGTTGAAACCAGTAGGTGACGGGGTCAACGCGATCGCGACCGCCTGACGAAAGACAAGGTCGAATGCGCAGTATGTCTGGACTCGGCTGAACTTCACCGCTTGCGACTGCCGCGAAACGATTCGCGCGTCCAGCCAACGACCACCGTGCCTCAGAACCGACCGCAGAACGCGGCGGCTAGTTCCGGACAGCGTCTTGTTGCGAGCTGGTGGAAGCCCCCTGCGGTGGCGGCTGCAGACGCTGCGCCGCGATGGGTCGAATGTCGACGGAGTTCCCCGTCCCCAGAAAAATATCCCGCCCCCCGCGGGCCACGAAAAGCGATGCATCAACGTATCTCTGTACCTGATCGATCGTAAGTGCCGGCGTGTCATACGCCTCGACCACCGTCCCTCCCACACTGACCGTCACGCGTCGGCTAGGAACATCGTCCCGCTGGATGTTCAGCAGCTCCACGGCCACTCGAATCTGTTCTCCCACCGCCTCGACACGCGCCTGATCGCAGCCCGGAATCACCACGGCAAATTCATCGTTCATGTAGCGCGCGACAGTAGCGCGCTCGTCCGAGACCGCGAGGACGATTGCGCGGGCGATGTCCTGCAGGCAACGATCCCCATCGGTCTCGCCGTAGGCATCGTTGAACGCTTCGAAAAAATCGATATCGATGCGTAGCAGAGCAAACGGCCGATCCGCCGCGTCATCCGATGCCCACAGGGCGGTCAGGGCCTCGTTGAAGGCACGCCGGTTAGCGACTTCGGTCAAGGGGTCGGTGTAAAGCTTGGAGCGCATCTCGTCGTGGCGGGAATCCACGGCATGGACGCGCCGTTCCAGTTCACGCTGCGCCAGCACCTGCTCGGTCACATCGTTCTGAATCCCAAGAAAATGCGTCATCTCGCCATCGGCATTGCGAACCGGCGAAATACTCAACTCATTCCAGAAGCGGGTGCCGTTCTTTCTGCGGTTCTCCACCGTCACCCGACAATGCGCGCCGTCAACCAACGCATCGCGCAATTGGTCCAGTTCGGGCTGGCGCTCCAACCCCGCATTCAGCAGGCGGCAATCCTCGCCAACCACCTCGTCCGCGCTATAGCCCGTCATGCGCTCGAACGCAGGGTTCACAAAGACAATGGGCCGACAACCCGACGCACCAACTTCGGTGATCACGACGCTATCTGCCGAGTCCTGCAATGCGCGCATCAGAACATTGACATCCAGCATCCCTGCCTCCCTCTGTTGGCGTTCGGGCAATGTGAACGAGCGTGCCCCCACAGACCAGAACATAAGTTAAGGAAACACTGATCCATTCACGCCGCCAAGTTGCCACCTCAAGATCAGCGCCGCGCCGCAGGAAAAATACCGGTTTTCAGCCCCTGGCCAGCAGCGCCGCCGCCAGCCCCTGCGCGCCTTCGGTCACGTCGCGCCAAGTCGTGTCGAATCCCGAGGAATCCCCGTAATAGGGATCGGCAACCGGCTCACCGGCACGATCGGGCACGTGATCCAGCAGCAAGCTCAGCTCGGCCGTCGCATCGACCGGCTGGAGCTTGCGCAGGTCCAGCAGGTTGAAGTCATCAAGCGCGATGATATGAGTAAACTGGTTAAAATCCGCGTCTTCGACCTGCCGGCCCCGGTAGCTGGAAATGTCGATGCCGTGTCGTGCTGCAACCGTCTGGGCGCGGCGATCGGGCGGTGCCCCGATATGCCAATGCCCGGTCCCGGCGGAATCCACCTTCGCGCTCAGGCCAACACGCTGACACTCGGCACGAAAGGCCGCCTCGGCCAATGGCGAACGGCAGATGTTTCCCAAACAGACGAAGAGCACGGCGGGCTGTTGCATCAGGCGATTTCAGCGGGAAATCCGCCGCGCATCAAGTCCGCGAGCCGCCGGCGAGGCGTTGTCGCGATGGTTTGCGGCGGAGGCGGTTAAATTCACCGAATATCGGCCTAGTTGCCCCCAACATTTGGTCGGCTGGGCATCAGCTTGGCGCGGCTAACGTATAACTGATTGTTATTTATCAACTTTTTGATCTGGCATGGGGCATGCTCTGATCACCGCAACACTCACTCAAGCGAGCTTTCATGAAAACCTTGATTCTTCCCTTCGCCGCGGCCGGCCTGTTGATGACCTCCGGTTGTGTGCTGAGCATCGGCGGCGACGATCACGACGCCTATGACCACACCAGCGTTCGCGCGCAGGAGCGCAGCAATCGTGACTACATCAGCAGCATTTCGATGGGCACGCCATCGACTGCCGTGGTGACGCATCTGGGCATCCCGGATTTCACGGACGTGTTCAAGGGCGAGCAGGGCGAATACCGAATTCTGCGCTACCGCACGCACCGTACCGATGCAGACGGCGACACCACCCGCGACGAGACCACTCCACTGGTGTTCCTCAACGGCCATCTCGTTGGCGTGGGTGAGCAGGCCATTACGCGACTGCAGTAAGCCTATAGCCGGGTCGCGCAGCAGCGGCTGCCCCAAACCCGAGGCGCGACAGTGCGGACCGGCCGGTTCGCGCTGTCGAACCAGACGTTATGATCATGCTCATACAGCGCTGGAGCAGACCTCATGAAACGAGTCGGACGCCGTTATCGGCCACAACGCGTCGACGAGCATTACGACGTGATCGTCATCGGTTCCGGCATCGGCGGGTTGGCGAATGCGGCCCTGCTCAGTCGCCTCGGACGCCGAGTCTGCGTGCTTGAGCAGCACTACACGGCCGGCGGATTCACCCACACCTACGAGCGCAACGGCTACGAGTGGGATGTTGGGGTGCATTACATCGGCGAGGTCCACAAACCTTACTCGCCGCTGCGCCGAATCTTCGACGTGATCTCCGATGGCCAGCTGCAATGGGCGCAGATGGACGACACCTACGATCGCATCATCATCGGTGGTGAACGCTACGACTTTCGCGTCGGGCGCGAACAGTTTGCCGACGACCTCAAAGCCCGCTTTCCCGAAGAAGCCGATGCCATCGACCGCTACGTGGACCTCGTGGTGCGTGTCGCCGGCTCCATGCGCAACTTCTTCACGGGCCAGGCGCTGTCGCCCGGCATGAACTGGCTGTACCGGCTGATCCGCGACCAGCGCGTGCCCAAGGAATGCACGATGACGGTCCGCGAGGTGCTGGAATCGCTCACCCAGAACCAGCAGTTGATCGGCGTACTCACCGGTCAATGGGGCGACTATGGCATGCCGCCGGCCGAGGCGACGTTCCTGATGCATGCGTCGGTGGCCAAGCACTATTTCAGCGGCGGCTGCTATCCGGTCGGCGGCTCATGGAAAATCGCCGACACCATTGTTCCGGTCATCCGCGCCAGCGGCGGCGAAGTGTTCACCTACGCTGAGGTCGCCGAAATTCTGGTGGAGAAAGGCGCGGCAACCGGCGTGCGTATGGCCGACGGCCATGTGATCCACGCCGGACGGGTCGTCAGCAGTGCGGGGGCCCGCAACACCTTCGAAAAGCTGCTGCCCGAAGCCGAGCGCGGCCGGCTGGGCGTCTCTGACAAGATGCAATCGGTGCGGCCTTCGGCCTCGCATATCTGCCTGTACGCGGGTTTCAAGGGAACCGCCGAAGAACTGGGACTGCCGCGCACCAACCTCTGGGTGTACCCCAGCGCGGAGCACGAGCAAAACCTGGCCCGTTTCGAGGCCGACCAGAACCAGCCGCTACCGCTGGTTTATATCTCGTTTCCATCGGCGAAGGACCCGGACTGGATTAACCATTATCCGGACAAGAGCACCGTGGAGGTCATCTCGCTGGGTCCATACGCCTGGTTCGAGCAATGGCGGGAGACCACCTGGAACCAGCGCGGCGACGACTACGACAGTTTCAAGACCCAGCTGTCGGACCGGCTGCTGGAAGCGCTGTTCGAGCAGATGCCGCAACTGCGCGACGCGCTGGACTACTTCGAGCTGTCCACGCCGCTGTCCACCGAATGGTTCAACTTTTACGACCAGGGCGAGATCTACGGCCTGGACCACGACCCCGAGCGCTTCCGTCAGCGCTGGCTGCACCCCGTGACCCCGGTCAAGAACCTCTACCTGACGGGTCAGGATGTGGTCACCGCAGGGGTGGGCGGCGCCTTGATGGGCGGCGTCCTGACCACGGGAGCCATGCTCGGCCTGCAGCAACGCAAGCTGTGGCAGCTGCTCAAGGACTGGCAGCCCCCGGCCGGCGACGATCCGCACCGCCTGCAGAGCAAACCGGCATGACATCAGCGGCACGACAAGCCCACCAGCAGCGTGTAGGCCGATGGTTCCAGCAATCGTGAAACGACATCCGGTGCGATTCGGCTTGCTGGCGGTCGTGCTGGCGACCCTGGTTCTCGCGGCCTGCCTGGTCTCCAGACAGCTGCCGGACGGCCCCATTCCGACGGAGACCTACGCCGCGCTCAGCGGCAAGGCCGATGGTCCGGTCGTCGTCGTGCTGCCCGGCATTCAGGACGACATGGAGAGCTTCAAGGCATCGGGCATTGTCGAGCAGATCCAACAAGCCAACGCGGATGCCACCGTCATCCTGGCGGCCGCCGAATTCGGTTACTACATGGACCGCAGCCTGCTCGAACGCCTGCAACGCGAGATCATCAATCCTGCGGTCGTGGCGGGGCATTCTGAATTCTGGATGGCGGGCGCGTCGCTGGGCGGCTTCGGCGCATTGCTATACGAGCGTGCGCACCCCGAGTTCCTGACCGGGCTGGTTCTGATGGCCCCGTTCACCGGCCGCAAGGAACTGGCGAAGAACATCGCCAAGGCGGGCGGCCTGGCCCAATGGCAACCGGGCCCCGCACCGTCGGTCATCCACCCGGACGATGTGCCGTACGAAGTCTGGCGCATGCTCAAGCAATTCACCCAGCAACCAGAGCGCGCCGCGCGCCTGTGGCTGATCTGTGGGCGCGACGACAAGTTTTATCTGGCGGCACAACAAATTGCCGGGGTGATTCCCGACTCGCATTACGTCGAGCCCGACGGCGGACACAAGTGGAAGGTTTGGGCACCGGCGGCCGGCGAGGTGTTCAGCCGCATCTTCCAGAACGCGCCGGATTCCGCCGGACCGCCGGACTAGACGCTCATCGCCCAACTTACGCATGGCGCCGTTCACCGGTACACTACGCGCCGAAGGGCGCACGCTGTTCGGTCGCGACCAGGGAAGCGACATCGTGCTGCACCGCCAGGTGCCTTCGAATCCTTCCGTCCCGCGCTCTCGGCGCGGGGCCCTACGTGCCAGCCCATCGCTTTAGATCATCAATGAAATCGCAGGAAGATATCTTTTCGACGCTCCAGCAGCTGTTCGAAGAACTGTTCGAAATCGAACCCGAGAAAGTCACGCCGCAGGCCCGGTTGTATGAGGACCTCGACATCGACAGTATCGACGCCGTCGATCTGGTCGTGCGCCTGAAGGAGATCACCGGCAAGGCGGTCGAGCCGGAACAGTTCAAAAGCGTGCGTACCGTGCAGGACATCGTCGACGCCGTTGACGAGATGATCAGCGCCTGATCCCGTGGCCGACGGACAGCCGATCGAACCGGTCGAACTGGACCGCAGCGGCGATGGCGTCCTGCGTCGCTATCAGCTCCGCATTCCGACCGACCTGGCGTATTTCGCCGGCCATTTCACGCAAGCGCCGATCGTCCCCGGTGTCGCCCTCACGCATTGGGCGATCCGGCGGGCCTGCGCGGCATTCGGCCACGAGCCGAAAGTCGCCAGTATCGCGAATCTCAAGTTTCATCATGTGCTGATGCCTGACGACACCGTGACACTGGAACTGGCCGACAACGCCGAGGCCGCTTCCACCCGGTTCAGCTACGCGTGTCACGAAACGCTTTATGCCAGTGGCCGCATCAACTGGCGCTGACGGGATGCCACATATCAGCCCCGATGCGGACGCGTTTCGCCCCTGCATCGTCATTCCGGTGTTCAACCATGGTGGCGCAATCGCCGGCGTCATCGATCGACTGCGCTCGTTCGGCCTCCCCTGCTGGCTGATCGACGATGGCAGCTCGGCTGACTGCGCAACGATTCTCGATGCGCTGGCGGGTGCCGAATCCAGCTGGGTACATCTCGAACGGCTGCCGCTCAACCAGGGCAAGGGCGCCGCGTTCCGCCATGGCCTGGCCTGCGCCGAGCAGGCGGGCTTTACCCATGTGTTGCAAATCGATGCCGATGGCCAGCACGACCCCGCCGACCTGCCGAAGCTGCTGGAACAAAGCCGACTGCATCCGGAAGCCGTGGTCACCGGAGTGCCGATTTACGATGACTCGGTCCCCAGGTTGCGTTTGTACGGGCGCTACCTGACGCATGTCTGGGTATGGATTAACACCGCGTCGCTGCAGATTCAGGATTCGATGTGCGGCTTCCGACTCTATCCGGTGCCCTCGACCAGCCAGCTGATGCGGCAATGCCGGATCGGCAACCGCATGGAGTTCGACACCGACATCATCGTTCACGCCTACTGGGACGGCGCGCAAATCATTAGCGTGCCCACCCGTGTCCGTTATCCGGAAGACGGCGTTTCGCACTTTCGCATGCTGCGCGACAACGCCCGCATCTCGTTCATGCATGCCCGGCTGTTTGTCATCATGCTGTGGCGACGAATGGGCCTTGGCCCGGCGATCAAGCCCTGGACCAGTACGGGTAAAAATTGAACCAGTTGTAGGGATTGCGCCGGGCATGCGCCTCGATCCGGTCCAGATACCCCTGCGCCTGTAGCTGCACGAAATCCATGCGCTGACGCGAGCCGATGGCCTCCCCGCCTGGATGAAGCAGTTCGAACGACACCCGATAGCGATTGGCGCCTTCGTAGGTACACAGGCCAAGAATCACCGGCACCCGCAGGACAGCCGCCAGCAGCCACGGAGTGGCCGGCACCCGCACGGCGCGACCGAACAGCCGGCAGTCGACGCTGCGCTCCTGCGCGCTGTTGACGCGATCGGCCATGAGGCCGACGACATCGCCTTCCGCAACTGCCTCGCGGATGCGCAAGCCCAGCTCATTGGCCGCCTGCGATGAATCGATGATGGCGTCCAGAAACGCCGGATTAACCGCCCGCAGCGCCTTGTTCAGCGCCTCGCTATGCGACAAGTCCATCAGGATGCGCAGGGAAAACGCATCCTCCCGCTGCTCGGCCGCCACGCGCATGGCATCGAAACTGCCGAAATGGGCGCTGAGCAACAAGGCCCCGCGGCCGGATTCCAGAATCGGATCAAATAGTTCGGCGCCATCCACCCTCACGTCGAACGCGGCCGTGCGGCCAGCATAAAAATAAAGCCGGTCCAGAATGGTGGCGGCGAAATAGAAAAAATGTCGCCACTGGTCGCCCCAGCGCACGGGCCGCCGCAACGCGACGCGCAGAAAATCTCGCGACGCCCGCCGGGCTGCGCGACCGGTCAGCAGGAAATACGCGACAATCGGCCACAGCACGCAGCGGGTGACGGGGCGCCCCAGACGCACACCGAACCAGAACACGGATCGAATCCAGAACCCGCTGCCCCGCTCTTGGTAAGATCTCCACTGTTCGCTCACGCGACACTCTGTTCACTGATTCAAGACTTCGATATCCCTCGCGCCGGACGCTGGCCTCGCTGCAAGCAGCTTGGCCATCACCTCCCGGTACGACGGGGCTGCGACCCATGCTGACCGTCCAGACAACCACCCTCAATCGCGAATGCCTGCTCGACCGGCCCGACGTGCTGGCCGTGGTCGACTTTGATGCCAACCCTGGCGAACGCCCCACCGATGCCCGGCATATTGTCACGCCGCTGGCGGCGGATACACCGTATCGCGAAGTCTGGACCAGTCCATCCGGCCCGGTCACCACAGGCACCAGTGGCGCCATTCATTACGCCCGAACCGACAGCGAAACCATCGGCAGCCTGATACTCGAAGATCAGGGCGAGGACATCGAAACCCTCGCGCATCGAGCCTATGCCGAATTGCTGGCCTGGCTGGGCCAACAGAACCACCAACGTCTCTGGCGCGTATGGAATTTCTTCTCCGACATTAACGACGGCGAGGGCGATGACGAACGCTATCGGCGTTTCAGCCTGGGCCGCCACCGCGCACTGCGGGAATCTGCCCTTCCGGAACAGGCGCTGCCCCCGGCAACCGCCATCGGCTGCGAGGCCGCACAGGTATTTCTGATGTTCATCGCGGGCGCGGCTCCCTGTGAGCCGGTCGAAAATCCGCGGCAGATCAGCGCCTACCGCTACCCCCGGCAATACGGCCCAGCCAGCCCGTCATTTGCCCGCGCCGCCAAGGTCAACAATGCCGCCGGCGGTGCCCTCATCGTGTCGGGCACCGCGAGCATCGTTGGGCATGAAACCCGCCACGAGGGCGACTGGCGGCGGCAACTGGATGAAACCCATCGGAACCTCGCCAGCCTGACGCAGCGGGCGGATGTCGCTGCCGCTCCGGCAGCGCTGCGCGCCTACACGCGCCCCGGCGTGCCCGCAGATGAACTCATCGAACGCATCCAGGGGCATTGGGGCAGGGAGACGCCGGTGATCCCGCTGCGTGGCGAGATCTGCCGGCGCGACCTGCTGCTGGAAATCGAGGGTCTGTGGCCGCTCGCGGCCCCGGGTGCGACCGGCGAACCGGAATCCCAGCCCGCCGACACGACCGCTATTCGAACTTGACGACCTCGCCCTTCATCGTCACCCCCGCCAGAACATTGCCCGCGCCACACATGTACTCCGTCTTGGACGTGAACGGCGTGTTGCGATAATTGCTGGTGATGTTGACGACGGCATCGCCGCCCAGCTGCAACGCTCGGTCCCGCAGCGACAACATGGCGGAGAACAAGGCCCATTCGCAGGCTTCCTGATCCGTCTTGTTGAACGCGTTGGTTTTCTTGTTTGACTGGTACTCGCCAAGGCGTGAAGCCACCGCGGGATGACTCTGTTCGCCAAAGTAGAACTTGACCTCGTTGCCGAGGCGGTTCTGCACGTCTTCCCGAGCGAAGAAATCCTCCAGCGGAAAGGTCGAGTGCTCATCACGTGCCTGAGCCATACCAACCGGCAGCGCGAGCAACGCCATCAGTGTTGCCGCAAGAATCTGTCTCGTCATGAGGTTGGAACTCCCTGGTGATCAATCAAAAATGCCACCGGCGAAATACTAGCGAACTGTTCACGCCCCCAAAAGCGAAGTTGTTGTTCATCACGTACTCGGTCCGGATATCCCGGCTCTGGTTCATGACGTAGTCCACATCTCCGCATTCGGGGTCGGGATTTTTCAGGTTCAGCGTCGGATCGAAGCGATCCCGATTCATCATTTCGATCGCAAACCATGACTCCAGCGCGCCGCATGCGCCCAGCGTGTGGCCCATGTGCCCCTTGTAGGAGGCGAACGGTTTGTGTCCAAGAACCTCCGCCGTGGCGCGGCTTTCGGCAATGTCACCATGGTCCGTCGCCGTGCCGTGGGCACAGACGAACCCGATGTCCTGTGCCGAGACGCCGGCATCCCGAAGCGCTAGCCGCATCGCGGCGGCCATCATGTCCTGATTCGGCCGCGTGGCATGCCCGCCGTCAGAACTGGCCCCGTAGCCGACGATCTCGGCGAGAATCGGCGCCCCGCGCCGCTGCGCGGATTCCAGTGATTCCAGCACCAGCGTGCAGCCACCCTCGCCAATCACGAGTCCGTCGCGGTCACGGTCGAACGGCGAGGGCGTCTGCGTGGGGGTGTCATTCTTGATGCTGGTGGCGTACAGCAGATCGAAGACCACGGCCTGCGACACGCAAAGCGCCTCCGAGCCACCGGCGACCATGGCGTCGACGCGGTTGAAGCGGATCGCCTCAAACGCATAGCCAATCGCCTGGCTGCCCGAGGTGCAGGCGCTGGACGTCGGGATGTTCCGCCCCTTCAGGCCGAAATGCATGCTGATGTTGGCCGACGTGGTGTGCGGCATCATCCGCAGGTAGCTGGTGGAGCTCACTTCGCCGCGCCCGTCGCCGCCAACGAAGCGGCTGAGTTCCTGCGTGGCCGCCGTGCAGCCGCTGGATGACCCATAGGCCACACCAATCTGCGTCAGATCGGCCGCCTGCAGATCAAACCGGGCCTGTTCCAGCGCCAGTTCGGTAGAGCGCACGGCCAGCTTGGCGACCCGACCCATGGTGCGGATCTTCTTGCGCGTGTAGGTCGGCGGCAGTTCGAATGCCGGCACCTCGCCCGCCAGGCGCGTGCGCATGTCGGTGTAGCGATCCCAATCGTCCATGCGGCGGATACCGCTTCGATGGGTCGCCAGACCATCGGCGATCTCATCCCAGCTGCCGCCCAGCGGACAGAACCCGGCCGCGCCGGTGACGACCACGCGTTGCAGGTCAGCCAAGCATGCCTCCGTTCACCGAAATCACCTGTCGGGTGATGTAGCCGGCGTCCTTGGAACATAAAAATGCGATCAACGCCGCGACCTCTTCAGGTTCGCCGACACGTTTGGCGGGAATGAGCTTCACAATTTCCTCCAGCGGTGCGCCATCGATCATTTCGGTGCGGATCGGGCCGGGCGCCACGCAATTCACGGTGATCTTGCGGCCTGCCAGTTCGACCGCAAGCGCCTTGGCCGCGCCGATGATTCCGGCCTTGGAGGCGCTGTAGTTCACCTGCCCGCGATTCCCCATCAGGCCGGACACCGAGGTGAGCGCGACAATGCGTCCGGGGGCACGCCGTCGGATCATCGGCATGATCAGCGGATGCAGCACGTTGTAAAAACCGCCGAGATTGGTATCGATCACCCGGTCCCAGTCGGCTTCGCCCAGGGCGGGAAACGCGCCGTCGCTGGACACACCCGCACTCAACACAACGCCGTAGTACGCGCCGTTCGCCGCCACGTCGGCTTCAATCGCCTCGCGCGCAGCGCCGCGGTCGCTGACATCAAAGCGCAGCAGCCGCGCCTGCCCGCCGTCGGCGCGGATGGCGTCGATGACGGCCTGGGCCTCGGCATCCCGCTGGCGATAGTTCACCACCACCTCGTAGCCGTCGGCAGCCAGTCGCAGCGCGGCCGCCTGGCCAATCCCGCGACTGGCGCCGGTGATCAGAATGGATTGACGACGGTCGTTCATAGGCCCTGTTCCAGGTATTTGATCGGGTCGGCCGGCTGGTAGACGTTGATGCGGGCGGTCATGAGTTCATCGCCGTCTTGGACAATCCGGCAATCGAAGGTGGCGAGACCATCGTCCGGCATGTGGACCTCCTGCACGACGACACGCAACCGGTCGCCAAAGTTGAAACTGTCCACCGCGCAGCTCACGCGCCGGGCGCTGACCAGAAAGCCGATCTTGACCGGCTCGCCCCGGCTGCGCGCCAGCACGCCACCGAAGGCCGCGATGCCCTGCGCCATGTATTCGACGCCGACCCAGACGGGCACGCCGTCCTGCGCCGCGAACTGGCAGGCGGGGTGGATGGCGACGACAGCTTCCAGGCTGCCTTCCGACACGCTGACGATCTCGTCGATCAACGCCATGGGCGCATCGTGCGGGAGATAGGGTTCGGCCGCACAGGGCAGCTCTGGAATGGAAATCGCGTGCATAGAAAACGGGAAAGGCGCGACGGTGGCTCGCGAATCAGCTCGCGTCGGGTATCGGTTCGGCCGGCGCCGGGACCGGTCGGATTTCAAGCGTATAACCCAGTTGGTGATTGAACAACCGGGCACCGCCGTCCGCTGCGAACTGCACCTCCGCGATCAACGTGTCGCGGCAGTACAACCGGCGTGATCGCGTGTCGTGGTCCAGGCGCCACCGACCCTTATCCAGCCGCCCAGCCAGCGAGTCGGCCGGCCAGTGCACCAACTGGTAATCCGACACCAGCACGCGGGCATCCAGGGCCGGTGCTTCGCCCGTCAGCCAGACGATCTCGGGGCTGCCCTCGTGGTGATCCAGACGGAACAGTTCCAAGCCAATCAGGTTAAAGCCGCGCAAACGCAATAGTTGCGGTGACCGCTCTCCGACCACCAGCAACTGGCGACGGTGGCCATCCGGCCCGAGCAACGTAATCACCTCGGCCTGTGATTGGGCACCCGACCAGCCGGCCACCGGTTGCGGCGGCAGAATCGGTGGACAGGGCGCCGGTCGGGGCAAGCCCGCGCAGCCTGTCAGCCACAGCGCGGCGAGCAGAGATGCCCCGATACTCCGCCGCCTCATGCCGCCACGCCTTGGCGCCGCCAGAGCAACCAGGTGGACGCCAGCGCGATCACCACTCCCAGCACCACGGTCGATCCGAACTCCGCAAGCGCCGGCGTGGAACTCAAGCCCAGCAAACCGAAGGACAGCAAGGTGGTCAACGCCGAGAGCGCAATGGCCAACAAGGTCGGACTGGCATGACTGCCGGCTTCACGGGCAAACACCGCGTAGTCGATGGACAGGCCGATGACCAGCAGCAGCGCGAACAGTCGAAACACGGTGAATGGCTGCCCCAGCCAGCCGCACAGGCCCAGCGTGCCGACCACCGCCAGCAGCGACGGGAGCGCCACGGTCACGGCGCCTCGAGTGCCGTAGCGCAGCCCAAGTACCAACAGCACCGCGGCCGCTGCGAGCACAAGCACACGCGCAGCGCCCTGCCGCGCCGCGGCCAGTTGCCGCTGTGCCGCCGCAATCGTGTCCCGCCATCGAACATCCACGCCCGACGCCCTCTGTGCCGCTGCCCATTGCACGACTGCCTCGACATCGCCCACGTCACTCACCCGCACCAGCCCCACCCAGGCATCCGCCAGCGGCGCGATCAGATCCGGGTACGGCGTGCCGGCCATGTCCTCGCGCCAGCCATCAAAGCGCAGCGGCGTGCTGTCGTTGAATGCGGCGCGCCGGGACTGCGCCCAGGTGTCGGGTGCGTTCAGGTCGGCGGCGAGCTGATCCAGCGCCTGCCCCGGCGCGTACACCAGGGCATCCAGGCGATCGTGGACGAGCTGCTGGCGCCGCTGCGACGGCAGGGACCGCGCGACATGCAGGTAGTCGCGTAGCACGCCACGGCGCTTCAGATCATCGAGACCCGGTTCCAGCCGCTCCAGCGACTCCAGCAACGATTGCCGCTCCGCGGCTCGGACCACCAGCATTTGCGAGGCATCCCAGCCTCCGACAATGGCGCGTACGGTCCGCGCCTGCGCTATCAATTCCGGCGGCGAAAAATACATGGCGCGCAAATCGTCCCTGGTCTGCAACTGCAATAGTCCGGCCGCGCCCACACCCAGCAGGCCCACGATCCAGAGCACGGCCCAGCGGTCGGACTTCGGCCGGCCGGCCAGCAGGCGCTCGGCGAATTCCAACCCGGCCTCGCGCGGCTTGAGGCCATCGGCTCGCAGCCATCGCGGCAGTACGCAGAACACCGTCAGACAGGCCCCGCCGAGCCCGAACATGGCGAATACCGCCACCTGCCGCAGACTCTCGAAGGGCGCCATCAGCAATCCGGCGAAGGCGACGCAGGTCGTCAGCAAACCCAGTGAAATGCCCGGCATCACCGCGCGCAGCCGCTGCTGGCCATCGCCGGGCGCGATCAGCAGATGCAGGGCGTAGTCCACCGCGATCCCGATCAGCGCAGCGCCGAACACCATCGCGATCAAATGCAACCGCGGAAATAGCAGCGACACCGCGGCAAACCCGATGAGCATGCCCGAGGCAATGCTGAGCACGGTGAGCACCAAGGGACCGGGGTGGCGAAACAGCCAGCCGAGCAACAGCGTAATGGCGATGATGGACAGCACACCGATACGGCTCATCTCCCGCTTCGACTGCTCGGCTGCGCGGTCGGTATGCCGGCTGACGCTCAGGTCTAGATAGCGCGCGTCAGCCACCACCGCGGTGACGGCCGCAGCCAGCGCATCCAGCGCCGCTACCGTATGGCGGGCGCCCTCCAGCCCGAAGGTTTGCGCGCCGGTCGACAGCCGCAGCACCGCCCAGTCGACACCCTGACCGGCCTTGATCGGGATATCGCCGTCCAGCTCGAAGCCGGCATCGGGCCAGCGGCTGGAGGCAAAGCGACCCAGGGTGCCGAAGGGGTCGGCGTCGAAGCCGAGGCTGGACGCCATGCCTGTCGGCGCATAGAGCCGGCGCAGCGCCTCGGCGGCTATATTGCTCGCGGTGGCATGCTGAACACGCTGCCAGTCGCCAGCGGACAGCAGATGTCCACGGTGAGCGAGCAGCGAATCGGCCGGAGGCGGCCGGGCCCACGGCTGGCGCTGCAAAACCTCGCTGCTGTCGACAAATTCGCGGGCGGCCCGCACCGCAACGCGCAACTGATCCCGTTCCGCATGCCCGAGCAGCACCATGGTTTCGCCGAGTGACGCCGCCGTCTGATCCTCCAGCCAGCGGTCAACATCATCCGTTGCCGTCACCCCAAAGGCCCGGCGGATGTCGGTCTCGATGCCTTGCCCATTGATCCAGGCGAGTCCGACCAGCAGACCGGCCAGGGCGATCATGCCCAGCCAAACAGCCAGCCCGGCGCGGTGAAGGAATGCGGCGCGATTCAATCAGGGCGGCCCCAGAATGTCGCGTTCGCGCGGCGTCAGCTCACGAGCGGGTGCCGTGTCCAGGCGGATGGTCGTAGTTTCGCCGGCCCCGTGGTCCAGCACCACCCGATCAACATGCGCACCGCCGGAGACACTGATGGCGTGCAGATAGGCGGCGGAGGCCTCGGAGCGCGGCACCAGCCGGACGCGCCAGCCGTCATCGCTCGTATCGGCCGTCAGCGCGAACAGCCCGTCCAGCGAGGCGAATCGGCCGGACAGCAGATCGGTGAGCAGTCGGGCGGTCATCCGGTTGCCCTGCTCGCCCAGCGGCGGCGCGGCCCACGTGGACGCCTCGCCCCCGATCCGCTCCTGCACCTGCCCGTCGCGGATGCGCAGTTCCGATTCGGCCGGAGTCAGCACATGCCAGTAAAGTCCCTGCTCGCGCTGCAACACGAACTCACCGGACGAGACCAGCGGAAACGGCAGCGATGCCACGCGACGCTGCTGGGTGAACTGACCGGTCACGATGGATTCCTGTGCCAGCTGAGCGGTCACGACATCCAGCTCGGACGCCGCCGCAGTAAGCCCCCACAACCACAGGACCGCCACCCAGGCGCAGCGCCTGATCACGACGCCCCTGCCAGCAGCTCGCGCAGCGCGGCGGCGGCGGGTTTTCCGGTCGGCGTTTTCGGAATCGCGCTGACATGACGCAGCGGCCGCGGAATAAAGACCGGGTCGACCCGCAAGGCCAATGCACTGCGAATCGCCGCGGCGTCCACACCGGGCGCGACGACCACCGCCGCCACGCGGTCGGCCGCGTCCAATATCGTCACCGCTGCGTCCTCGACACCGTCGACGCTCAGCAGGGCTTCGGTGAGCGCCTGCTTAGAAAAGCGCTTGCCACCCACCTTGATCATGTCGTCCGGGCGCCCGAGCAGCCGGAACCGCTCCGAGGACAACACCTCGAGCCGGTCCTGTATGGCGGTGCCGGCCGGCAGATGATCGCATTGCAGCTGTGCGTGGCTGGCGTCGAAACGGACTCCCGGAAACAGGTTCCAGGTCTCGTCCGCGGTGGGCTCGCGGCTGGCGATTGCGCCGGTTTCCGTGCTGCCGTAGATCTCGACGACACGGCATGCCAGCCGTGTCTGCAGTCGCTCGGCCAATGCGGTCGGCAACGGCGCCGCCGCCGACACGACCACATCAACGGCCGGCACGGCGATGTCGCTATTCAGCAAGGCCTTGAGATGCACCGGCGTGCTGACCAACATGCGGGGACCGGGCAGGCTTGCCAGCGCAGCAGCAATATCCGCCGGGAAGAATGGCCGCCCGGCGTACACAACATAAGGGGCGGCCAGCGCCGTGAGCACGGTCGTTTCCAATCCATACATATGCTGCGGCGGCACCGTGGCGACCACCCCGGTGTCGTCGCTCACCCCGTGGCGCGCCAGCGCGGCGACCAGACAGGCGGCATCGCCCAGCAGCGTCGGCCAGGTTTTGGCGACGGGCTTGGGCGTCCCGGTACTGCCCGAGGTATACGCCACGGTGGCGGTGCCGGCGTAATCCAGCACGGCACGCCAACCGGCGTCGCTGACGGGGGTCCGGGCATCGTCGACGCATCGGATTTCGATGGCATCGGGGTAACCGGCCCTGACCGCTTCCAGCGCACTCGCCGAGTCGGCGCTGGGCAGCAGGCAGGGTTGACGCCGCATCGCGCTGGCCAGCAGCACGGTGACGAAATCCAACCGGTCAATGCAGAGATTGAGCAGCGGACGGTCTGGCAACGTCGCGACCAACCGACTCGCTCGGGCAAAGGCGGCGTCAACTGACCAAACCGCACCATCGGACCGCTGCCACACGCCGGTTTTCGGGCGGGCGGTCATCGAATGTCGCGCACGTCGGTCTTCGCCAGGCCGCGCAGGTAGTCGCGAATCGAGGTGTGCGCCTCGTTCGGAACGATTAGCCGGCGCAGGAAGAACTCCAGCACAAACACCGCCGCGACAATCAGGTAGCTGATGAAATTCGTGAACAGCGACCAGACCTCGTCGCTGGCCCCGATCGCCAGCAAGATGCTGATCAGCGCCATCACGGCGAAAAAAAGGCTCCAGAACGCGGTCAGCCTGCGGGTATAGCGGACCAGTGGTTCGGGCAGGGCCTCGCCACGAATCTTGCGCGCCATGAATGAAATAATCGGCGTGCGTCCCGCGGTCAGGCTTTGTGCGAAAAACACGCACAGAAACCCGTTCATCAGCACGGGCGGCAGATAGAGAAAATAAATCGCCAATCCCGACAGGCTGACCCAGATCAGTCCGGCAGTCCCCAGCAACGCCGTTGCCAGCGCCCAGGGCCGGCGCCGCAGCAGGGCGCCGGACAGACTCATGAGCAACAGCAACACCAGGGCAGCGGCGTACAAACCGTTGTATTCGGTGACGATCGCCGCGTGCACGAGCAATGGATAGGCGAGCCAGAGGGCGCGCATGGTCAGTCCTTGTTGGCGACCACGAACTCCGTCAACGACCGCAAGGACCGAAAAATATCCTTATTGCGGGCGTCATCGGCCCGGATCTGAACCCCGTACTTCTGGGCGATGGCCTGTGCGATTTCCAGGGCATCGATGGAATCCAGCCCCAGCCCGGTCTCGTCGGCGCCAAACAACGACGCCTCGGGCTCGATGTCTTCTGGGGATTCGTCCTCCAGGTTCAGGGTCTCGACCAGCAGGGAGGCGATATCCAGTTCGGACTGGGACAGTGAATTCTGCATTGCGCGAACAATTCGATAAGGTGATAACGGTTAATTCTACCGTTCCCGGACCCCGACAACACACGTCCACGACAGGCAGCCACGCCGGGCCTCCAATAACCTTCGCGCATGCACCAACACGAAACCCTGCTAACCGTTCCGTTTCACGACGCCGACATGATGGGCGTGACCTGGCACGGGCATTACATCCGCTACATGGAAATCGCGCGCTGCGAATTGCTCGAGCGGATCGGCTACACCTATCTGGACATGTACGACTCCGGCTACGCCTGGCCGGTGGTGGATCTGAAAATCCGCTATTCCAAGGGCTGCACATTCGGCGACCGGCTGCGCATTCTCATCACCGTTGATGAAGTCGAATTCCGGTTCAAGCTGAGCTACCGGATCGAGAATGCCGACACCGGCGAGCTGCTGACCAAGGCGTCCACCACGCAGGTGGCGGTGGATACGAAAACCGGCGAGATGAGCTATCCCTCGCCGAAGATTCTCGTCGACCGCATCGAGGCGTTTGCCGCAGGCCCGTCCGCCGCCTAGGGCTCAGGCTTCCGGCGCGGCACCGGTATCGGAGTTCAGCATCACCCGCACACGCGCGCGCCGGCGAAACCATTCTCGAATCGCGGCCGGCAGCTGCAGCACGCTGAAGAAGTAGTAGAGCCCGCGGAAGAACATCAGCCGCGGTCGCACGCCGTTGTCCCGCTCCACGTCGCCGGCGAGCAGCGAGGTGACCGCTTCCTGCACCCGCCACGGATTGCCCGGATTGGTGAACAGATGCCGAATGCCCGGCGAGTTGAAGCGGGCGATCATCCAGGTGAAATCCTTGACGCTGCGGCGTGAGATCCGCTCGAAGGATTCGCGTAACGCCACCGCCTCGGGCGCGCCACGCAGCTCGGCATCCACGTAATCGGCCCCGCGCAGCGCAGCTCGCATGCCGAGCAGCACGCCGCTAGAGAACACCGGGTCGACAAAGGCCCAGGCGTCGCCAACGAGAATCGCGCCGGGAAAGCACATACGTTCGCACTGGTAGGAGTAATTGCCCGCCGCGCGCACCTCGCCCACCAGCTTCGCATCGGCCATGCGCTGCTGCACATGCGGCGGCGTCATTGCGAGGGTCTGCGCGAGAAAGTCCTCGGTGCTGCCGCGTCGTGTCTTCAGGTAGGCCGGGCTGCACACCGCACCCACGCTCATCATTCCGTCGGGCAACGGGATGAACCAGATCCAGCCGTGTTCGAACCAGCAGACGCTGATCAGGCCGGCTTCGGGTCCGGGATTGCGGGGCACGCCGTCGAAATGGCCGAAGATCGCGGCGCTGGCATGCCGCTGGTTCTTGCGCTTGATGCCGAACTTGCCGCCCAGCATGGCGTCGCGCCCGGAGGCATCCACGACATAGCGCGCGGCCCAGGTCTGCGCATCGCCTTGTTTGGGCTGGACCGCCAGGGTCGCGCCCGCCCCGTCGGCGGCGAAGTCCACCGCCGTGACCCGTGACTCCTCGCAGACCGTCGCCCCATTGCGCTCGCAGTTGCGCAGCAGCACCTCATCCAGCTGATCGCGACGTACCTGGTAGGCATCGGGGAAATTCTTGTCCAGCGCATCCCGAAAATAGAAGCGGTGTGGCGGCTGCTTGGGGTCCACGTCGTAGAACTCGGCGCCAGGCTTGTACACACCGATGCGCTTCACCTCGTCGAGCACGCCGATTTGCTCGAACACCGGCTGGTTCATCGGCAGCAGCGACTCACCGATGTGAAACCGCGGGTGCCGTTCCTTTTCGAACAGCACGACCCGCCAACCTTTTTTCGCCAGTGCGTAGGCAGCGGTGGAGCCAGCCGGCCCACCGCCGATCACGGCGACATCGCAACTATGGGTCATTCGGGATTCCGACATGTGAAGAACTTCCGCTGTGGGCCGGGGGGCCGCTCAATCGAGACGATGAGCATGCCGATGGTGTTCGAGAAAGGCTTCGAGATGGCCCGTCAGCTTTCGCGCCGACATCGCCCGGCTCGAATCCGCATCGAGAAAGGGTTCGATGTCGATCGGCTCGCCGACGCGTAGCGAAATATGAAACCGGCGCGCCGGGACCGAATACCAGGGCAAGCCCTTGGTGAGCGTGCTCGGCTGGCAATCGATCATGATCGGTCGCAGCGACTTGCGGGCACGCAAGGCGATATTGGCCGTGCCCCGCTGTAGCCGCACCGGCTCGCCAGGGCGGGTGCGCGTACCTTCGGGAAAGATGATCAGCGTCTGGCCGTCATCGAGCACCTCGGCGCAGCGGTCGACCAGCCGCGCGGAATCCACATTCGGCACATAGCCCGCGGCGCGGACCGGACCGCCGGTGAACGGATTGCGGAACAGCGAATCCTTGACCACGCAGCTGGTCCGCGGCACCTGCGACAAGACCATCACCACGTCGATTAGCGTCGGATGGTTGGCGATGATGATCTGCCCCGGCTCGCGCAGCTTTTCGGCGCCCTCGATGGAGTAGGTCATCAGCCGCAGCCTGCGCATCAGCTCCACGAACAGACGCATGACGCAGTGGATCACGAACTGCATGCGGTGATGCACCCGCGTCCGGTCTCGGGTTAACAGCACGACCAGCGGGAATACCAGCAGACCCACGCAGATGCCGCCTAGTCCAAACACGGTGAACGCCAGTCCGGTGGCGAAAATACGCCAGGCACGATTCAGCGACCCCCCAAACGGGGCGACCCACGCGCCGCGCGTCGAAACCTCCGAACGCGTGTTCATGACTTGGGTTGGTACGACATGCCGAGCCCCCATTTCCCCGACGGCATCGGGGTCACCACCTCGCCCGGCACCTCGCGCGCGACCAGCTCCAGCAACGGCAATGCGCGCGCGGCCGGGTTGGCGGTGCGAAGTGTTTCGAGCGCTCCCTGCATTCGAGACTCGCCCAGAGGGGCGGCAGGATCAAGTCGCAGTTGGCCCAGACTGCGCAATGGATCACCGGACAACAGCATGGCGACAGCAAACGGAAACGGAACCGGTCGCGCCAGCGCCAAGGGCGGGCGCGTCATCACGTCAAAACAGACCAGCAACACCGGTTCGCCGGATGATTCGTTCACTTGCAGCGAGGCCTCGATCAGGCCGGCCGCGAAGCTGGCGTCGAAGGCCGACAGGCTCGTCGATGCGGCCCGCGCCTGGTTGGCGATGCCCCAATAACCCGCCGAGGCGTTGTGCACCGAATTGTGGAACTGCGTCGGAGACAATGCGACCGGCTGCTCCGTGAGCGCCCGACAGATGTCGTCGACGATATCCATGTCGCCGCTGCAGGACGCGAACACGCTACGCAAATCACCGCGCGCGCAATCGGTGTTCGCCAGTGCATCTTCGCTGGCGGCAAAGGCGATCCGCGTGATCGGGGAGGTGCGGCGTCGCTCGTTGCGGGGCAGGCCGGCCGGTGACGGATACCGGTCGATGTCCTCCGGTATCGGGATCGCCACGTCGCCGCGCAGGCCCGCGCGTGCGCTGGCCCAATCCGGCCAGCCGGGCGCGAAAACGCCCACCCCGGCGACATGGGCCATCAACGCGCTCATGCGCCGCCCCCCAGCAACAGGCTGCAATTGCTGCCTCCGAAACCAAAGGAATTGCTGAGCACATGCCGAACCGGCCTCGCCTGGCCGGTCAACGGGATGGTGATGCCGATATCGGGATCAATGGACTCGGTGTTCAGGCTTTGCGGCACGTAACCGGCGCGAATCGCCAGCAATCCGACCACCGCTTCGAGGATGCCCGCGGCGCCGAGACAGTGGCCGGTCCAGCCCTTGGTCGAGCTGCATGGAACCTCCCGACCGAGCAGGGCTTCCACCGCGCGGGCCTCGGCACGATCGTTCGCCGGCGTGCCGGTGCCGTGCAGGTTGACGTAGTCCACCGATCCGGCATCCAGCTCCGCCTGTTGCAGGGCCTGCTGCATGGCCAGACGGGCGCCCGCACCGTCGGGGTCGGGTGTCGACATATGGTGGGCATCGCTGCTCTCGCCATAGCCCAGCAACTGCCAGGGCGCGGCGATCTCCGGCCGTTCGAGCAGGGCGAAACCGGCGGCCTCGCCGATGGAGATCCCGTCACGCATCGCATCTGCCGGGCGGCAGGCCCGTGGCGACACCAACTGCAGGGCATGAAAACCGAACAAGGTGGTTTCGCATAGCGTGTCCACCCCACCGACGACCGCCGCATCGCAGACTCCCGCCCGGATAGCCCGTGCGGCGGCCGCGAACACCTTGGCGCTGGACGAACAGGCCGTCGAGATGGTCTGGCTGAAACCATCCACGCCCAGCGCCGAGGCCACGAAGGCGCTAACCGAATGCACGTTGTGGGTGTGGCGGTAGTCGTACCAGCCGGGCAGCGCATCGAAGTCAGACGCCGCCGCGGCCTGGTAGGCCTGCTCGGTCTGCGCGATACCGGAGGTGCTGGTGCCGAGAAACACGCCGACCCGACCGGCGCCGTAACGCCGAACGGCATCGCCGACCCGATCGGCAAACCCGTCCTGATTCAACCCATGCCAGGCGAGGCGATTATTACGGCAATCAAATGCGGCGCTGCCCGCCGGGAGCTGGATCGCATCCAGCGACTCGACCGCGCCGAGCCAGCCAGGGGCATGGGTGTAGCCGGGCGTCGATGCCGCAGGCTGCAAACCGCTGCGCCCCGCCAGCAGGGCGGCCTCGTGAGCAGACAGGCCGGCGCCCAGGCTGCTGGTGACCGTGGCCGCGGTGATGGAGAGGACGGGCATGAAGAATCTGGCGTGGCGTGTTGGTGTGAGTCGATGAAGCGCCTGCGCGCTCACGGATCGGCTGACCGATCCGCCGTCGCGGCGTCAAGCGTGGATTCCCTGGGATTCGGCGATGTCATCGCCGATGCGCATCCGATGCCTGGAAAAGCGTATTCCCCGCGCGTAATTCTAGCGAGGCTTGTGACAAAACGCTCGGAAACAAAACGTAAAATCATTAACTTCATTGCGACGGTCAGCACATTCGGGTGGGACCCGTGGAGGCGGCACAACGAGCCGACAAGACGCTCGCGCCGCATGACCGTGTCGAATCCACAACCAAGGGGAAATGCAATGACGTTAAAGACGCTCTGCCTGGGCGCGGCCGCGGCCGCGGCCGTACTAGTCGCAGGCTGTTCATCGGTCGAACTCAAGGACGGCGACCGCGACATGGTCGGCGCCACGGTGTACACCAAGACCAACCTGCACCCGGATGAGGCTGCCAAGCGGCTTTACGCGGTGAATTACCAGCAGGCTGGCCTGATTCCGCTTTGCACTGCGGTGACGGTCGACGAGGTCCAGAGCGACGTGATGGTCTTCACGGTGCAAGACACCGGGCGCCAGTACCACTACATCTACCACAAGGCCGCGGCCGAGCCGTTCCCGGATCATCTGAAGCGGTTCTTCGGGTTCTCCTGTCCGGAGAATGAGCCGGCCTCGCTGTCCGCCATCGATCAAGAGGGAATACGCAAAGGCAAAGCCCTCAAGGGCATGAGCAAACGCGGCGTGATTCTCGCGATCGGCTTGCCGCCACGGCATGTGACACCGGACACCGACCGGATGGACCAGTGGACCTACTGGTCGAATCGATTCAACCGCTTCATCGTTGAATTCGACGATGCAGGCTGGGTGACCACGATTCAGGAGTAGCCCGCACGGCCGGGCGCAGCGGTCACCGCCTTTTCAGGTCCCGCATGCGCTGCGCCCGGCGTTCTTCGCGCAACTGCGCCTGGCGCTCCTGCAGCGCGCGCAGTTCATCCGGCGTGAGATGATCATCGGCGTTCAGGTCGATCTCGTCGAAGCGGGCATGGATAATTCGCGGAAGACCATCTTCCACCTCTTGGCGCGACAGGCTTCGGTTGTTATCCACATCCGCCCGACGAAACTGGGCCTCGCGGTCCGGCTCTGGTGCGATACCGTCGTCCGCGGCGGCGACCGACGAGAACAGCACGCCTGGCCACCCCAGCAGCAACGCAGGCAGAATCGCAACGCCTTTGATGAATAATTCTTTGACCATTCAAGGTGTTAAGAAGGTTTACCTGCATTCTGACACAGCCGCCCTCGATGGCGTCGATTTGACCATCCCGGGTGGTTGCGCGTTCGGGCTGATCGGGCCCAACGGCGCTGGCAAATCCACGCTGATCCGACTGCTGCTGGGCCTGCTGAAACCCGACGCCGGGCAGATCACGGTCGCGGGATTCGACCTGGCCACCGCCCTGCCCGCCGCGCGCAAACTGTGCGGGCTCGCCCCGCAGGACCCTGGATTCTTTCCACTGCTCACCGTGGCGGAGAACCTGCGCACCTTCGGCGCCGCCGCCGGACTTCGCGGACGCGCACTCAACCAGGCCGTGGACTCTGCCGTGGCGAGCACCGAGCTGGGCGAGCACGCCAACAAACGCGCCGACCAGCTCTCCGGCGGCATGCGCCAGCGACTCAACGTGTCGCTGGCGCTGCTGGGGCATCCTCCGGTGCTGCTGCTCGACGAGCCCACGGCGGGCGTGGATGCCGAATCCCGCAAGCTGATCATTGACGTGCTGCGCGGCGAAAACGCGCGCGGCGCGACGATCATCTACACCAGCCATTACCTGACCGAAGTCGAGCAGCTCTGCGACCGCGTGGCGCTAATCGATCACGGCAAGCTCCGCTTCGAGGGCAAGCTGCGCGATGCGCTGCATCATGCGGCCCGCCTGCTGGTGGTACAGCTGACGGACGAACCCGGTACGACCATCCGCGAGCGATGGCAGAGCCGTTGGCCGGATGCGGTCATCGGCCCGCAGTCGCTGCAGCTGGAAACCGAATCAGCGCTGTCGGTCCTCGCCACGCTGGAACGCGACGGCGTCACCGTGCGCAGCATCGAATACGGCACCTCCAGCCTGGAGGCTGCCTACTTCCACATGCGCTCGACCGCGGCCTCGGCGGATCAGGCATGAGCGCTCGATTCGCATTGCTGCGCGCGCTGATGCACAAGGAGATCCGCGGCCTGATCCGCGATCCGCAGGGGCTGCTGGTGCTGTTCCTGATGCCGACCATCTTCATTCTGGTGATGTCGTTGGCGCTGCGGGACGTGATGGGCACCCATCAGGCATCGCAGCAGCAGGTGCTGTGGAGCGACGCCGACGGCGGATACTTCGCGCTGGAGCTTCGGCATCGCCTGGAACGCAGCGACCACCTGCGTATCGTGGACGCGCCCGCCGACGAGGCCGGCTTCGCGCCGCCCTACTTTGGCCGGGTGGATGTCGCCGCCGGACTCGCCGAGCGTCTGGCGCCGGACAACCGCGAACCGCTCGTCCAAGTACGGCTAGACCCGGCATTCCCGGTGGCCGGCTCCAGCCTGTTCATCACCGAACTCAAAGGTGTGCTGATCGGGCTGCGGGCCGAGTACATCACCGAGGATTTGTTTGGCGCGCCCGAAGCCGAGGCCGCGCTAATCCGCGAGTCCACGCGCCCCGAGGCCGTACCGGTGCAGGTGGTCTACCCCGGATCGGAACTACGCTCGGAAACCCTGCCCGACGCCACCCAGCAAAGCGTGCCGGCGTGGATCGTGTTCGCGATGTTCTTCGTCGTGTTTCCGCTGTCCACCAGCCTGCTGGGCGAGCGCCGGGAAGGCACCCTGCAGCGACTGGCGCTGCTCAATGCATCCCATCAAAGCGTGTTGCTCGCCAAGCTGCCGGTGTACCTGACCGTCACAGTGATCCAGGCTCTGCTCATGCTGGCCATGGGCGTCTGGATTGTTCCGCTGCTCGGCGGCGAAGCACTGCAACTCGGTGGCCGCTGGCTCGCCCTGCTGCCGATTACCATCGCCACCGGCGCGGCGGCCATGGGGGTGGCCCTGTTGATCGCGGTGCTCGCGCGCACCTCGGCCCAGGCCACCACGGTGGGCGGCGCGGTGAATCTGGTGCTCGGCGCGCTGGGCGGGGTCATGGTCCCCACCATCGTCATGCCGCCGGAACTGCAACTCGCAGGTTTGCTGTCGCCCATGTCCTGGGCATTGGACGGCTATTGGGACATCATCCTGCGCCACGCGCCGGTCAGTGACACGCTGCCGGAGTGCCTGGCACTGCTGGTGCTCGGCACGGCCACCTTCCTGATTGCCACCTGGCGATTACGACAAGATTTCGCATGAAAGGCTCCGACGACACCGCATTCAAGCACGAACTCAAGACGCTGATCCTGGAAGAGACCGAGCAGGAACTCGGCGTCGACGAACTCACCGATACCGAGGCCTTGTTCGGTCCCGACGCGCGGCTGGCCCTGGACTCGATTGACGGATTGCAGATCTCGATGGCCCTGCAAGTCGCCTACGGCATTCGGATCACCGACCCCAAGGAATTGATGCGCGTGATGCGCGACGTCAACACGCTGGCGGACCATCTCCGGCCAGCCTGACGTGGCCCCGGCATTCATCCGCAGCATCGCCCTGGAATCGGCGCTGGGCGCAGACCCGGCCACACACTGCGACGCGCTGCGCCACCAGCATCTGCCCAGGCCCGCGGCCGTCACGGACAGCACCGGGCAGACCTGGCCGCTGCTACGTCTCGCCGCTGCGGGCGGTAAAGGCGGCAGCCCGCTGGCACGCGTGGCGGCCCGCGCACTCGATGATGCCGGACTCACGGCAACGCAACGTGGCGCCATGCCCGTGTTTCTCGGCAGCACCTGCCTGGACATGCCCGACCACGAACAAGCCTTCGCCGCCCGGCCAGACCAACCTGCACTCATGCACGCTCATTGCGGCCGCACGCTGGACAGGCTTTGTACGACGCTCGCGCTGGCCGGCCCGCAGTACACGTTCTCGACCGCCTGCTCGTCGGCGGCCAATGCGTTGCTGCATGCCCAGGCGATGCTGGCCGCCGGCGCGGCCGATCACGCGCTGGTGCTGGGCGTGGAACTGCAGAACCAGCTTACCGTGTCGGGCTTCGCATCGCTGCTGCTGCTGACCCCGGATGCATTGCGGCCGTTCGACGCAGATCGCGATGGTCTGATTCTGGGCGAGGCGGCCGGTGCCGTGGTGCTGGCCCGCACCGCCGATCCAGCGCAGGACTGGGCCCGCCTGCTAGGCGGCGCCAGCGGCTGCGAGGCCGGCAGCCCGACCAATTCCAGCCCGGATTTTCTGCGCCGAATCATGCAGGCGGCCCTTGCGAGCGCGGGCATTAGCCGCGATGAACTCATCGCGGTGAAAGCCCACGGTACGGGCACGCCAAGCAACGATGCTGCCGAGGGCGCGGCCCTGGCAACACTCATTGGCGGCCGCTGCCCGATCACCGCGCTGAAACCGTACTTCGGCCACACGCTGGGCGCCTGCGGCCTGATCGAACTCATCGGCTTGTTGATGGCCTGGCGGCAAGATCTGCTGCCGGGCACGCCGGGGTTTCGCTCCCCCGACGCGGCCCCAGCCATCGCGCCGGTCACGGAATCTCGCTCCCTGCCGGCGTCCGGCGCCATCCTCTGCAACAGTTTCGGATTTGGCGGCAATACCACCAGCCTGGTCGTGCAGCGATGACGCCACTCACCGTTCTGGCCACGAGCGCCTTGGAGCTGCTCGCCGACGATGCTCCGCTGGACCTCAACGCCCGGCTGAAGGCCGAGACCGGCCGCGCCGGCCCGCGCCGCGTGAGCCGCTTCGTGCGGCTGGCCCTGCTCGGCGCACGCCGCTGCGTCGGCGCGACCCCTCTGCCCAGCAGCACCGCCGTCTACCTCACCTCCAACACCGGCCCGGTTGCCGATACCGCCGAGTTGCTGGTGCAGGCCGCAACCGGCCAGCCGCTGCCGCCGGTCCGCTTCGTCAATGTCTCCAGCAACATGGTGAGTTACTACCTCGCGGCGGAACTCGGCCTGCAGGGCAGCAATCAGGTGGTCATGAGCCGGGATCTGGCGTGGTTCTCACTGCTGGAAACCGCATGGTTCAACCTGCCGCCGGGCGGTACCGCGTTAGTCGGCGCCGTCGAGGAATGCGCCTGGCCACTCGCCGCGCATCGCCAGCGGCTGGGCCTGCCAGCAACAGCTGCGTTGGCCGACAGCAGCCACTGGTTGCTGCTGCGACGCGGGGCGGGTGGGACGCCGGGGGACGGCACCGTCATCACCCAGCTGGCTCGCCTGTCCAACGATGCCGCAGCCCGGCAATGGCTGGCCTCAGCACCCAGAAACGCCGCCCTGACGCTATCGCCGATGGCTGCATCCGGGATCGGTCAGGACTGCCCCGTGCACACGGACAATCTCGAAGCCAGCGATGCGGCCAACGGACTCGCGGACGCCGCCGCTGGCCTCGCCTGGTTATCGAGGCTCAGCGGCCGGGCATACCTGCTGGACCGCTCGGCGAGCGGCCGGTGGGGCGTGATTCGGTCGCAGCCGGAGGCTCCCTAGACGGTCTTCTGCGACTCGATGGGCAAAGCCTGCCTTCGCGCCGCCGGCCGCGTGACGGCCAAAAGCCCCTGAAACGTCTGCCGCTCGAGTGCGGCGACAGCATCCAGCGCGGTCACGGGGTCGCGCAGATCCACCGGCTGCCGTGAGCGGATCTGCCGCGCACAGGCCACCGCGAATCGCCGCCAGGCATCGCCGGCAGCGGTCATCTGTTCGGCAACCTCTGCGATGTCCGAGCGCTCCATGTCCTTTGCGCATTCCTGCAGAAAAGCGGCATACATGAAGCGAAAGCCGCCGCCGCCGGTGCCGATCTCCTCCTGCATCCGGACGATCTGACCGAGGTAGAGACGCAGATAGCGGTCATCCTGCCGTGTCGCGACCCGCTGCATGCGTGACGCCAGCAGGCGGATGCCCTTGACCCCGATGAAGGGGATCGGCGCCCGCAGCATCATGTTGGCGGTCTTGCGGACAGCGGGCCGGAACACCTGATGCAAATCCACCACCGCCGGTACCGCCGTCGGCCAGTACATCAGCCCTTTGGGGGCCAGTGCTCCGCGCACGAATCGCGCCCGTTGCAGCGCCTCGGCCGGGCAACGCTGCGGCTGCTCGAACACCGGGTCGCTGACCAGATAGTCGTCGCCATCTCGCCCGTACACGATCAGGTTGTGGGCGTTGAAGTGAAAGCGCATGGCTTCCGGAAAGTAAGGCAGCCAGTACACCGAAGCCTGCAGACCCACGGCGCGGCCCTGCTCCAGCTGGGCATCCAGGGCTGCCATGCCGACCTGCGGGCTGCGAAAGCGCTGCTGCTCCCAGCGCACGCCGATGCGGCGAGCCAGCCCGCGATAGATTCGACCGGGCGGCATGCGATAGCTGGTGAGGGGCAGCTCGTTGATCCGTACAAACGGCAGATGCGCGAAGGTCAGTCCGCCGGACAGGCCCAGCACCATCGCTTCGGACAGCGCCAGGCCGGCGGCTTGCAGCAGAATCGAACTGACGCCGGTTTCGCAATGGCCTGCATGCCGGTGCTGGATGGGCGCGGGGTTCATGACTCGCCCGGCTGCGCTGCGCAGGAGTCCGCCAGATCAGTGAGCGAGCAGCCCAGGGCCTCGGCGTAACGAGCCTTCAGCGCCGTGCCAAGCCCGGCAAAACCCGCCGGGCTGAGATGCCGTTTCACCCGCCACTGCCATAGGCCGGTGGCCTGGGCCAGCGTCGGCAGGTCCATGCGCCGTTCGTACATCAGCACTTCCAGCACCGATCCCTGGCCCTTGGCGAGGCGCTGGCGCGCAGCACGTGCCTGGTCATCAAAGGCTTCCACGGCCAGACAGTTTGCGGCTTCTTCCACGGTCCAACCCGTGGACGCGGCGAGCACGTAACCACCGCCGGCGTCGCGGGCATAAACCGCGCGTTTTTCGGAGGCATAGCCCGGACTGTTGTCTTGCGGTACATCGTCGATCTTCATGGCATGAGTCGTGGTACGGGTCGTGGCAGTCAGATTGCAGTGAGCAGCATATAGGCGGCGGAGAAGCGGCCGCTTTCCGGCACAAAGCACAGCACCTTGTCGCCTGCGTCCAGGCGCCCGCTACGCAGCAAGGCATCCATCATCAGGTAAATCGAGGCAGAGCCGACATTGCCGACCTCGTGCAGGTTGGTGAACCAGCGCTCATCAGGAATCTCGAATCCGATGCGGCTCAGGCCGGCATGAATACGCTTGCGGAAGTACTCGGACGAATAATGTGGCAGGAACCAACGCACCTCGTCGGCCCGCAACGGGTGCCGCGCCAGAACCTCGGGCAACGCCTGTTCCACGGTCAGACCGACGATGTGCTCGTTGAGCTGACGCACATCCTGTTGAAAGCTCAGCGCGCCCGTCGCGGCGAGCTCGTCCGGTGCGAAATCACGCCACCCCTTCAGGCGACCGTCCGGCAGTTTCTTCGCGCCGGCGTACATGCATGCCGCCTGTGCATGTGCATACGACCGTAGCTCGATCCAGTCGAGGCGCAGCGACGGGCCGTCACCGGCCGGTGCATCGCCCAGCAGCAAGGCACCCGCCGCATCCGAGAGCATCCAGCGCAGAAATACGCCATCGAACGCGAGCTCCGGCCGTCGCTCCAGCGCCGCGACCTGGGCCTCGTACTGGGCCGCAAACTGCTCCGAACGCATGAAGCTCGATGCCGTTTCGGACCCGGTTGCCACGGCGTGGCGCGCCTGCCCGCCCGCGACCGTCAACGCCGCATAGCGCAACGCGGCCATGCCGGCGCAGCAGATGCCCGCCAGCGACACCGCCTCGCAAACGCCGGCCTCCGGCAGCTCGCCATGGACCATGACGCCATGACCCGGCGCGATCTGATCCGGCGACGATGTGCCGCAGGCAAGGACGTCCAGTTCGGGCAGTGTGAAAGCATCGCCCTGCAGACCTCGCACCGCTTCGGCGCATAACGCGGCATTGGACGCGGTGGGCTGGCGGGTGTCCGGGTCCACGGCGTAATACCGCGATTGGATGCCGTTGCGGGCCAGCACGATGCGGCGCTCGCGCGCCGGCCGTTCCCCGATCTGGCCGAGTACGGCCTCCATGTCATCGTTGGTGATCGCAGCATTGGGCAGCACCGTCGAGATGCCGCGGATGTAGACGTCTTGCAATGTTTTCCCCGTCAGGGCGCGGTGGCACCCGGTTGACGCTCAAGATCTGAAGCCATGGCGCGGACGCGGTCAGGCGCGAGCAGGCCAATCAGGCGGCGGATGACCAGTGACAGCGGCACCACCGTGATGATCATCAGCAACAGGAATGCCACATACAGCACCAGCACCGCGCGGCGTACTGGCGTGCCGGGCGCGCCGCAGGCCCGCAACAAACGGCCCCAGACACGAAAACTGCGCTTGCCAATACGCTCGCTGCTGGCGAGGGCGGGATCGACCCGCATCGCATCGGTGCACGCGAGCATCGAGCCCACGCCCGACCAACCTGGGTCGCGAATCGCCTGCTCGACGATCGCGCCATAGCGGGACACCCCGCTGATGATCGACTGCGTCAGACCCGCTGGCGGCAAGCCGAGAAACGCATCACGCCGGCCGGTCAGCACCCAACGCGGTGTCGTGACAAACGTGGCCAGCGGCGGACCGGGATCGGTTAGCGCAAGGTGATCGCAAGGCCTGGCGCCCGCCTCTTGCAATAAGGCCAGCATGTCCCGGTGGGCCTCGATCCACATGTTGCGACAAGCGGTGACGGTCACCACCGGCGTGTCATGCAGCAGTCGGCGCCCTGCCTGCGAGCGGATGAAGCTGACGACAGCCGGCGGCGGCGACAGAAACCACACCGGGTAGGTGATGACCACCAACTCGTAATTCGACCCGGCCGACCAGTCCTCCAGCGCGACCGGTTGCTGCGCGACGATCTCCGGAAAGCTGTCGATAAAGCGCCAGAACGGCCAAGGGAACGGATGCGGCGAGCCTGGCTTTAACGCGATGCAATCCACGGTATGGCCCGCCTGCCGCAGCGGCACCAGAAACTGGTTTTCCACCGCGCTGGCCTGACCAGACTGCGAATAGCACACCGCCAGAATCCGCCGGCGGGCAGTGTCGGCACTCATGCAATGTTTCCCATCCCCGAGAAGGCTAAAAGTCTAACAAGCCCCGGGCCTGGGGCGAGGCACCAGAACCGCGAATTGGCCTGAGATGACGCCGTTATGAGGTCGCTAGATTAACCAACGGCGACTCAGAAAAATGTGAACATCATCGAAAGCAAACGCGGGGCTGGGTACCGCCGAACCGGTGGGGCTATCGGTTGCACAGGCGACGGCCTCTGTTACCGCTCACTGAACTGCCGCGCGAGCGCCGGCCGGCGGGTCGCATCAGAAGCTTGGTGGCGTGAATCGATCCGTGTTTGCTTAATACGCCGGATCGAAGTTGAAGTAGATCGGGTTCGACAAGCCGATCATGTTGCCGCTCAGCGCCGCCGCTGCCGGCACTTCGGGGAATAGCGCCTGCTGCCCGGTCACTTCCACCCGGTAGTAGCTTCGGACACCAAAGGCTGGCGTGTCGACAAATTCGGCGCTGCTGGCACCGGGGCCGATGGTCAGCGACGTGAGCTCAAAGCCGTCCTTAATCACCGTGACGGTATAGGGCAGCAGCGCCAGCGGACCGCCGACGAGCGTCACTCGGAAATTCGCCGGCGCACCACTGGGCACGACGTTGTCACCCATCATCATGTCCATCTCGCCATCGCCGTCCAGGTCGGCGTGGAATTCGACCCGCGGGGCATTCGGATTGGAGCTGATCGCGACCCGTCCGTTGGTCAGCGCATCCACCACAGCCTGCGCGGAGGGCTCGGTGGCGAACACCCAGGTCGTGGGGGTTCCCACGTTGTTCGCGCCCGCCTGGATGGTGTTGAACTCCGGCGTATCACCCGCTTCGGGATAGCCGTGATGCGAATCGCTGCCGCCGCGTCCGGTGGGGTTACGTCCGGATTTGAGCATGTCGTCCCAGATCGCCATCGCACCGGTGTTCATGCTCCAGATCGCCGAGTTCCAGACTTCGATGGAATCGACAATGTCGAAACTGAAGCCGAAGTTGTCGCCCCCGGAGGGATGGTTGGCCGAGAAATGAATTCCGAATTCATCGGCCAGCGCCCCGATCCGCGTGTCCAGATCGTCCCGCAGGTCGTAAAAACGCTGATGATCGTAAGCTGTCGCGGAAAAGGTATTGCCGTGACCGCGGTGTGTCGTCCACTCGGCGCCGTACAGCATGATCAGCGGACTGCCCTGAAAGTCAGCGTCGATCCAGGTATTGGCGGCCACAGCGCCGTCGACATGATTGTCGTGATCGGTGATGCCCAGGTAGTCCAGTCCCACGGTGGACGCCAGATCAACGATCTTGCGCACCGGGTTATTCGACGAGTCGGCGCTGTGCTCGGAATGGATGTGTAGATCTCCGGCCAGCCAAACGCCATCGGTCAGACTGGCGACCGGGGGCAGGTCGAGATCACCGGACGGCGCCGGATCGCCCTCATCATGGGGCTCGCCGGGTGCTGGCCCGCCGTCGTCCGGATGGTCGGTCACCACGTCGCCAGCTTGCGGTGGTGCGCTCACACCGCAGCCGGTGATCCACAACACAGCCAGCAGGCCGAAAACGGTTTTCATGATCATGCGGGCCGAAGGTGCGGCCAGGACGGGGAACAGAGAAGCGAGCTTAGCGGCGGCACATTGCGTGAAGGTGACGTGACCCACGCCAACGCAAAAAAACAAGCGGCCCGAAGGCCGCTCAGGGGGCGCCCACTGGGGGTTGGGCTAGCGCCAGAGGGAGTGCAGGACTCGACATCTGACTTCGCAGCACCCTGGGGGGGGAACGTGCTGCGAAGCGGAGTAGACCAGAGTCGATGTAATCAAAATGCGAAATCGATGTGAGCGATTTGTTTAGTACGCAGCAAACGGCTGTTGGCAAGCCTATAGCGTGCTCTTCAAGGCCCTAAGCGGCGACCGCAACAACGACGCAGTGAGTTCTTCCTGGTGTCAGGCGCCCGCTTTTGCGCGACGAGGGCGCATCAACGTGCGATGCTGCCCAGACCAGCGCGTCGTCACCTGCCGTGGCGAACTGGGGGGGGAGGCACGTCGTGGGCCCGGATTTACGCATTCTGCTCGTGGACGACTCCGCCGCCGATCTGTTGATTACTGGCAAGTTGATCGAGCGACAACGCCCGCCGGATGTCACCGTTCGTATCACCGAAGCCGGGCGCCTTGACGCCGCCTGCGAAGCCTTGCGACTCGAACGCTACGACTGCGTGCTGCTTGATCTGCACCTGCCCGACGGTCGCGGCGTGGACAATGTAGGCGCGTTGCGGCGTATCGTCGGCAACGTACCAATTGTCGTCCTCAGTGGCTCCAACGACCCATCGCAGGCGGAGCGAACGCGTTCTGCGGGCGCCGATGCCTACGTGAGCAAGCGGCCTCTTCGCAGTGCCGACAATATTTTCCAGGTGATTGCCGACGTCATCGAACGCCCCGAGGCAACACCGCCTGGCGACAAGCCGACTGTTACCGGCCCCGCCGTATGAACCGGGACACCCCCATTTACTGCATGGACTGCAGCGCCGCTAAACCCGGCCGACCGGGATGCCCCGCATGAGCACCACGACCATCACCCCTGCCATTCCCGGCATCGAGAACGACTGGTATCGGGAGATTGTCGAGACGGCGCCTGACGCCACGGTCATGATCGACAGCGACGGCCGCATTGTGCTGATCAACCGGCAGACCGAGATCCTGTTCGGCTACGAACGCAAGGAACTGCTGGGCGAACTGGTCGAAGTGCTGGTGCCGGACCGGTACCGGGGCAAGCATCACATCCACCGGGATGGTTACTTCGGCGATCCGAACATGCGTGAAATGGGTGCCGGTCTGGAACTATCCGGCGTGCGCAAGGATGGCACCGAGTTTCCGGTCGAGATCAGCCTGAGTCCGCTGCGCACCGACCGCGGCGTGTTTGCGACGGCTGCGATCCGCGACGCCACCGCGCGCCGTGCGGCCGAAGCGCAGTTCAAGAACCTGCTCGAAACAGCGCCCGATGCGATGGTCATCATCAACCGCCAGGGCGTGATCGAACTGGTCAACGCCCAGACCGAGCGCATGTTCGGCTACAAGCGGGAGGCGCTGGTCGGCCGTCCGGTCGAGGTGCTGGTGCCCGAGACCCTGCGTGATCAGCATTTGGCCCATCGCCGCGGCTATTTCGTTGATCCGAAAGTGCGCGAGATGGGGGCCGGACTGGAATTGTCGGGTCGCCGCAAGGACGGCAGCGAGTTCCCCATCGAAATCAGCCTGTCGCCGCTGGAAACCGACGAAGGCAGGCTCGCCACGGCGGCCATCCGCGACATCACCGATCGCAAGAAATCGCAGGAGCAGATGCGCAATCTGCTCGAAACCGCGCCAGACGCGATGATCATCATCGACCAGCGCGGGACGATCAAACTGGTCAACGCCCAGACCGAGCGCCTGTTCGGCTTCCCGCGTGATGCGCTGATAGACCAGCCGGTGGAGATCCTCGTACCGGCGCGTCTGCACGACAAGCACGTCGGCCACCGCAAGGGTTATTTCACCGATCCAAAAATTCGCGAGATGGGTGCCGGGCTGGAGCTCTGGGGCAGCCGACAGGATGGCACCGAGTTCCCGATCGAGATCAGCTTGTCGCCGCTGGACACCGAAGAAGGCCGCTTCGCGACGGCGGCGGTGCGCGACATCACCAATCGCAAGAAATCGCAGGAGCAGATGCGCAATCTGCTCGAAACCGCGCCGGATGCCATGGTCATCATCGATCAGACCGGCCACATCACCCTGGTGAACCGGCAGACCGAGCGCCTGTTCGGCTACGACCGGGACGAGCTGATTCGCCAGCCGGTGGAAATTCTCGTGCCCGAGCGCCTGCGTGACCGGCATCTGGGCCACCGGACAGGCTATTTCGTCGATCCCAAGGTGCGTGAAATGGGCGCCGGGCTGGAGCTCTGGGGCCGGCGCGCCGATGGCAGCGAATTCCCGATCGAGATCAGTCTGTCGCCGCTGGAGACCGAGGAAGGTCGCTTCGCGACGGCGGCC
>Ga0208330_1000075_pt1 | contig 62181 bp, 51 predicted proteins | sample DeeseametaMP1896_FD_184180 | JGI IMG/M metagenome (GOLD analysis project Ga0208330, IMG submission 184180) | Marine microbial communities from the Deep Pacific Ocean - MP1896 (SPAdes) | ecosystem: Environmental > Aquatic > Marine > Oceanic | place: East of Hawaii, North Pacific Ocean | collected... | reverse complement strand
CCACGCGCAGCTACCGCCAATCCGTTCGGTCGGCGGGGCCGCCCTAGTGCTGGCGCTGGCACTTTATCCCTACGTCTATCTGCTGGCCCGCAACGCCTTCCTGTCGCAGGGGCGTCGAGCCCTGGAGGTCGCCGCGTCGCTGGGATACGGCCCGGTCGCCGGTTTTCTGCGCATCGGCCTGCCGCTCGCCCGGCCCTGGATCGCCGGCGGCGCGTTGCTGGTCATGATGGAAACGCTGGCTGATTTTGGTGCCGTCTCCGCCTTTAACGTCCGAACGCTGACCACCGCGATCTACCAGAGCTGGTTCGCCCTGTTCTCCATCGATGGCGCACTGGCGTTGGCCTGCGTGCTGGTGGGCATCGCCCTCGTGATCGCGACCTTGGAGCGCCGGCAGCGTCGGCACCAACGGTTCGTCGGAGACGCCGGCATGCAGGCAACACATCGATTGGCCTTATCCGGCTGGCGTGGGTGGGCTGCATCGGCCGGCTGCGGCCTCGTGGTGATCGCGGGCGCCATCGCACCGTTGGCGCAGTTGGCGAGCTGGGCATGGTTTCACCGTGCCGATATCGACAGCCGGCTGATTGGATTCGCCGGTCATTCTCTGCTGCTCGCCGGCATGGCGGCCGGCCTGCTGACCGTCGTCGGCCTGCTCCTCGCGTGGCTGCTGCGGCAGGATGGGCGGCGCGGAACCCGGATGCTGGGGCGGCTGGCCACGGCGGGTTACGCCATTCCGGGAACCGTACTGGCGGTCGCGTTGTTCGTCCCGCTCGCCGGGCTGTCCGAATGGCTCAGCACCACGCTGAGCGGCTGGTCGAGCTCAACGATCCGCATCGCGCTGCATGCCGGGCTGGCGACGCTCCTGCTGGGCTATGGCGCCCGTTTCCTGACGGTGGCCACGCATCCGATCGAGGGGCAGCTGATGCGCGTATCGCCGGCCATGGAAGACGTGGCCCGCAGCCTGGGCAGTTCGACCTGGGACATGGCACGCAGAGTCCACGCACCGATGATTCGTGGCGGGCTGGTCACGGCCGCGATCCTGGTCTTTGTCGACGTGATGAAGGAATTGCCGCTAACACTGATGACACGCCCTTATGGCTGGGACACGCTCGCCGTGCGCGTGTTCGAAATGACCGCTGAAGGCGAGTGGTCGCGGGCCGCCGTGCCTGGCGTCGCCATTGTGCTGGCGGGTCTGATTCCGGTGTTCTGGCTGGTCCGCGGCTCCGAGCCACACACACGGCGCCACGGTGCAGCCGACAACATGACCGAGTGGACCGACGCCCATGCAGCTTAGCCTGAACACGCTTAGCAAGCGGTACGCCGACCGCACCGTTCTTCACGGCGTGTCACTGCAACTGGACGCCGGAGAGATCGGCTGCGTACTGGGTCCTAGCGGCTGCGGCAAGACCACGTTGCTCCGGCTGATCGCAGGGTTCGATCAGCCCGATACGGGCGCGATCCGAACGGGCGAGACCATCCTCAGCTCGGCCGAAACCCATGTCCCGGCCGAGCGCCGGCGCATCGGCATGGTGTTCCAGGATCACGCCCTGCTGCCGCATCTGGATGTGGCCTCGAACGTCGCGTTTGGCCTGCGGCATCTGACCAGGGCTGAACGACATCAGCGTGTCACCGCCGTGCTCGAACTCGTGGGCTTGCAGGGCTACGAGACGGCCTATCCGCATGCGTTGTCCGGCGGGCAGGCGCAGCGCGTCGCATTGGCCCGGTCCTTAGCGCCGGAGCCGAAAATGATTCTGCTGGACGAACCCTTCTCCAATCTGGACACGGAGTTACGGGAGCGCCTGTCGCAGGAGGTTCGCGAAATTCTTAAACGCGCCGGCATGACCGCACTCATGGTCACCCACGATCAGTTGGAGGCATTCGCGATGGCAGATCGCATCGCGGTGATGTCAGCCGGCGTGCTGCAGCAATGGGATACGCCATACAACCTCTACCACCGTCCGGCCAACCGCTTCGTCGCACGCTTTGTGGGCGAAGGCGTGTTGTTGCCGGGTCGGGCCGATGGCGATGACGGCGCAACAACGGAACTCGGCCTGCTGCGCGGCGAATGGGTTGGCGCGCCGGTCAACGACGTCGATGTGCTGCTACGCCCGGACGACATCGTGCATGACGACGCCAGCCCCCAGCAGGCCGTCGTGGTCCGCAAGGCGTTCCGCGGCGCGCAGATTCTGTACACGCTGCAGCTTGATAGCGGTGCACGCGTGCTGTCGCTCGTGCCCAGCCATCACAACCACCGTATCGGCGAACCCATCGGCATCCGGGTGGCCACCGATCACGTCGTCGTGTTTCCCCGCAATTCCGATTCGGCCTGAGGTGCGGCCTGCGAATCCACCTGGCGTATTTTGCGCACCAGATCGCGGCCAATGGCGGCCTGGAGCTTGCTCCACAGCGCCGGCTTACGCAGTCGGGTCCGCTCCAGCATGACCCGCGTCCAGTAGCGGTAAGAGACCGGCTTGTCGGCGACCACCGCCGCGGAGGTGGGTTCCTGGGTCAGAAAACTCATCTCAGCGACCAGATCGCCGGGCCCCAGCGTGGCCACATCGTGGCCGTGGACCACGACCCGGACTTCGCCGTCGGTTAACACGATCAATCGATCATTGGCCTCGCCCTGCGCCAGCAGCTCGCCGCTGAATGCCCGGACCTCGCAGGCACGCCGCCACAGACCCAGAAATTCGGGGACGGTCATGACGCTGAAATTCAGCGAGTAAATCGCATCCAGTCCATCCGGTAGCTGAACCGCACGACGCTCCAGCAAGATCCGGATCACCTGTCCGATGTTGATGGCGACGAACAAGGCGTTCCATGCGGCGACATTCGGAGCCCCGGCGTGCAAGGCATAGGTACAGAGACAGGACTGCGCGAGGATCAGGATCGTGCGCAGCCACAGGATGTCGCGGGCCAGCAACGCCAGCAGCATCAAGCCGTAACCGAGATTGATCAGTACCCCGTCCAGGGTGATCAACGATACCGCTCCAGCAAGGCCTGACACGCCGCCCCCTCCCGATCCATCTCACAGGCCGACCGCACCAATTGGCAGTGCTTCGCGCCATCATCTACCGCGCCGTCATCCACCGGCTGCGCCACTTGTACGCAATTGCGTTCAGCGCGCTCAACCTCGTCACGAAAAAACTCGCAGCCCGGCAACAGACCGGTGCAGCCCAGCACCACCATGACCATCCGGACGGTCACGGGCCAAGGCGCCCCGCACCGCGGCATGACCGACCGGTGACGAAATGACGCTTGATAAGGCTCACACGCGTCCGGAATCCCACGACAGCACTGCGATTCGGCAGTCTCAACGGTGCGCATCGGCGAACGTTAGCACAGCGTACGCGCACCGACGTGGACCTCGCCGGCACGATCCAATTTAGCGCCGAAAGCAAAGGTTCCGACTCATGAATATGCGCTAAGTCGCTGCCGATACGACGTTTTTCCATCATACCCACAGAAACTGTGGATAACTATGTGGAAAGAACTTTCGCAAGTCGCAAAAACCGCGTTGTTTGCTGGCAATCGACCACGTCGATCAACTTGTAACCAACATGAAATATTTACTAAAAATCAACAAGTTATATTTGCCGTCACCGCAACCCATGGATCGGCGCACCAATACGGTGCCAAACGCGCATGTTGCACCGCAGCACTGTGCATAACCGGCCGAGCATCGAGTGCTAAACTTGTTGACATGACCCCCATTGTGCTGGTGATTTCTGGGCATGACCCCAGCGGGGGCGCCGGGCAGATCGCGGATGTTCAAACCGTGTCGGCTCTCGGTGCGCATCCCGCGCTGGCGATCACGGCCCTCACCGAACAGAACACACAAAACGCCTACGCGGTGTTTGCGACGCCGGCAGATCAGGTCCGTGCTCAACTGGAGCGACTGGCCGAGGACATGCGGCCCGCGGCCATCAAGATCGGCCTGCTGCCCAGCGTCGACGTTGCGGCGGCGATTCTTCCGACGCTGGACGCCCTGGATGGCGTGCCGATCGTGCTCGACCCGGTACTGATCGCCTCCGGCGGTGGCGCATTGGCGGAATCCAGCCTGGTGCCCTTTCTCAAGGCACAGCTACTCAAACGCTGCACGGTGATCACGCCAAACCTGCCGGAGGCGGCTGCGCTGACGGGCGAGACGAACCCTCAGGCCGCTGCGGATGCGTTGCTGCGGCTGGGCGCGCGCTGGGCCTTGGTCACTGGCGGCGATGCCGCGACCGAGCAGGTCGACAACCTGCTCGCCGGCGAATCCGGATCCACCATGCAGCGCTGGCCCCGCCGCGTGGGCCAGTTTCACGGCACGGGTTGCACGCTGGCGGCTGCGCTGGCCACCCACCTCGCACTGGGGCTTGACGTTCCGACTGCTTCGAAGGCCGCGCAGGCGTATGTCGATCGGTCCCTGGCCGGGGCGATCCGGCCCGGCGCCGGTCAATCGATTCCAAACCGGCAATTCTGACCGATGCAGATCACCGCGCTCCGTGGCGCCTATCCGGTGACACCTACAGATTGGCCGGCCGATCACCTGATCGATACCTGCGCATCCGTGCTGAGCGCACGGCCGGCGTTGCTGCAATACCGCGCCAAGCCCTCGCCCGACCCACAGGTCGCCGTCCGCCTCAAACACCTGTGTGAGGAATCCGGCGTGCCCCTGGTTATCAACGATCAGCTCGAACTGGCCTCGGCACTGGGCGTTGGTGTGCATCTGGGGCGCGATGACGCCAATGTCGGCGCCGCGCGCTCCCGTCTCGGTACCCAGGCGCTGATTGGCGTCTCTGTCTACGACGATATCGATCGCGCGGTGCAAGCCGTCGAAGACGGCGCAGACTACGTGTCCTTCGGCCGCTTCTTCCCATCCAGGACCAAGCCCGAAGCCTCGCCGGCCCGGCCTGATATTCTTCGCACCGCACGCTCGCGGCTGAATGTCCCCGTGGCGGTGATCGGCGGCATTACGCGGGACAATGCCGGCATGCTCGTCCGCCACGGCGCCGACCTGCTGGCCTGTGTCGACGGAATCTTTGCCGCCGCCGATCCGGCTCAAGCCGTGCGAGAACTCAATTCCATGCTGAGTCAGACATGACGCAATCCGAATCACTGTTCGAACGCGCCCAGCGCGTGATCCCAGGCGGGGTGAATTCGCCGGTCCGCGCCTTCAAGGGCGTGGGCGGCACGCCCCGCTTCATCGACCGCGCCGCCGGCGCCTACATCTGGGACGCTGACGGCCAGCGCTACATCGACTACGTCGGCTCCTGGGGGCCGATGATCCTCGGCCATGCCCATCCGGGCGTCATCGACGCCGTGCGCTCCCAGGCCGAACGCGGCCTGTCATTCGGAGCGCCGACCGCGCTGGAATGCGACCTGGCCGAACAACTGTGCGCCTGCGTGCCATCGATGCAGCAGGTGCGGCTGGTCAATTCCGGCACCGAAGCGACGATGACCGCGATCCGCCTGGCCCGCGGCGCCACAGGCCGGGACGCAATCCTCAAGTTCGAAGGCAACTATCACGGCCATGCCGATTCGCTGCTGGTCAAGGCAGGCTCCGGCGCGCTGACCCTGGGCGTGCCCAGTTCTCCCGGCATCCCGGCAGATATTGCCAAGCACACGCTGACCGCGACCTACAACGACCTGGACTCGGTGAAGGCACTGTTCGCCGATCACGGCGATGACATTGCCTGCATCATCCTCGAACCCATTGCCGGGAACATGAACTTCGTCAAACCGGCCGACGGATTCCTCGAAGGTCTGCGCGCGCTCTGTGACGATTACGGCAGCGTGCTGATCTTTGACGAAGTCATGACCGGCTTTCGGGTAGCCCTGGGCGGTGCGCAAGCGGTGTACGGGATCACCCCGGATCTGACCACGCTGGGCAAGGTCATCGGTGGTGGTTTGCCCGTGGGCGCACTTGGCGGCCGCCGAGACCTGATGGAGCAGCTGGCGCCGACCGGACCGGTTTATCAGGCCGGCACGTTGTCGGGCAATCCGCTGGCGACGGCGGCGGGCCTGGCGACCTTGAAGGCACTGCGCGAGCCGGGCTTTTACGAATCGCTGGAAAACACGACCAGCCGCCTCGTGCAGGGCCTGGTCACGCACGCCAAAGGCGCAGGTGTCGCGCTGCAGGGCGACTGGATGGGCGGCATGTTTGGCCTGTACATGACCGACGGCCCGGTACGCAGCTACGCCGATGTCACGGCCTGCGACACGGTCCGCTTTGGTGAATTCTTCCACGGCATGCTGAACCGCGGCGTTTATCTCGCACCCTCGGCCTTCGAAGCCGGTTTTGTCTCTGCCAGCCACACCGCGAACGACATCGACCTGACGATCGAAGCCGCCCGCGCGGTGTGGACCGCATGAGCACCGAGTCCAGTAGCGGCGGGTTCATCGCCCGCCTGCGCACCAAGATCAACAAGGGTGACTCCTGGCTCACCTACGACCTCGGCAATCTTCTGCCGGGCCAGGGATTGGACGACGACGCCCTGGAAGAACTGGAAACACGGCTGCTGACCGCCGATGTCGGTGTCGAAGCCACCATGGCCATCGTCGACCACCTGCGTGCCGAAGCCAACGCCGGCCGCATCCGCAACACGGAGCAGCTGCGCAAGGCGATTGCGAACGTCATGGGCGGAATCCTCGCGCCCGTTTCCGAACCGCTCGATATCCCCGAGTTCATCCGTCCGTACATCATCCTGATGGTCGGGGTGAACGGAGCGGGCAAGACCACGACGATCGGAAAGCTGGCACGACGCTTCCAGCAAGAGGGCAAGTCGGTGATGCTGGCCGCGGGCGACACCTTCCGCGCCGCCGCGGTGGACCAGCTCAAGACCTGGGGTGAACGCAACAACGTCCCGGTGATTGCACAGGGCCAGAACGCAGATTCAGCTTCGGTCATCTACGACGCGGTGCAGGCTGCCAAGGGGCGCGGTATCGACGTGATCATCGCCGACACCGCTGGACGCTTGCACACGCAAGGGCACCTGATGGAAGAGTTGCGCAAGATCAAGCGCGTGGTGCAGAAACACGACGCCTATGCGCCCCACGAGGTGATGCTGGTGGTGGATGCGACAACCGGGAACAATGCACTCAATCAGGCCGTGCAATTCCACGAGGCCGTGGGCTTGACAGGCATCACGGTCACCAAGCTGGACGGCACCGCTCGTGGCGGTATCGTATTCGCCATCGCCAAGCGGCTTGGGTTGCCCATTCGCTTTGTCGGGGTTGGCGAATCAGCCGAGGATTTGGGCGTGTTCGATGCCGAGGCCTTCATCGCGGCGATGTTCGAGCGTTAAGACGCAGGCGTTGGCCATGGACTGGCCACGGGGACTATCTGGGATCTGAATCATGGGTGACATCGTCTACCTGCATCGCGTGGCCAAGCGCTACCCCGGCGGCCACGACGCGCTGTCCGATGTCACACTGACATTGGAGCAGGGAGAGATGGCCTTTCTCACCGGCCATTCCGGTGCCGGCAAGTCGACCCTGATGAAGCTGATCGCCCTGATCGAGCGGCCGACCCGCGGCCAGGTGGTGATCAACAACCAGAACATCAGCCAGGTACGTCGCAGTCAGGTCGCCAAGTTTCGACGCAACGTCGGCGTGATCTTCCAGAATTTCAACCTGCTCAACGATCGCACGGTATTCGACAATGTCGCGCTGCCACTGGTGATTCGCGGCGAAACACGAGACACCATCGCCCGACGTGTGCGCGCCGCGCTCGATACCGTGGGCCTGCTGGACAAGGAGCGCCTTTACCCCATCGTGCTGTCTGGCGGCGAACAACAACGCGTGGGCATCGCGCGGGCGATTGTCGCCAAGCCGCCGCTGATTCTCGCCGACGAACCCACCGGAAACCTCGATCCGGAGCTGTCGGCGGAAATCATGGCCTTGTTCCGGCGCTTCAATGAGGTCGGCGTATCGCTACTCATCGCCACGCATGACGTCGAGCTGATCCGCTCCCTGCCCTACCGGGAGATCCAGCTCAAGGGCGGCCATATCGCCGATCGGGCCACGGCCGCACCGTACGAACAACCCGCATGATCGCCGAATACTTCAACCGGCATGCGCAGACGCTGGTGTTCACGCTGGGCCGTCTCTACAGGCGCCCGGTGGCAACCGCACTGACCACCCTGGTCATCGGCATTACCCTGGCGCTGCCCGCTGGCCTGCATCTGCTGGTGAACAACGTCAATGCGGTGGGTTACAGCTGGGAAGGCTCTCTGAACGCCTCGCTGTTTCTGGCCGACTCGATCAGCGAAAAAGACGGGCACATGCTTGCCTCGGACATTCGCTCTCGCAGCACCGTGCGTGGAACCAGCTACATTTCGCGACAGCAGGCGCTCGAGGAGTTCCGGGCGCTGTCGGGCTTTGGCGAAGCGCTGGAACTGCTGGACGAGAACCCGCTGCCCGCCGTGGTCATCGTGCGCTTCAAAACAACACAGTCGGCAGACGCCATCGACGCCACCATGCGCGAGCTGAGCGATCTGCCCGGCGTTGTCCAGGCCAAGCTAGACCAGCAATGGCTGGACCGCCTGTTCGCGATTCTGGCCACCGTGGAACGTGCAGCCGTCATCATTGCCGCCCTGCTCGCGATCGCGGTCATTCTCACGGTTGGCAACACCATTCGGCTCGACATCGAGAACCGGCGGGACGAGATCATCATCATGAAACTGGTCGGCGCGTCGGATGCCTTCGTGCGGCGGCCATTCCTGTACACCGGGTTCTGGTACGGCTTCATCGGCGGCATCGCGGCATTGATCCTGCTTGGCATCGCGGTGGCGTTGATGGCCGGCCCCGCAGGCAAGCTTGCCGCGCTTTATCAGTCCAGCTTCGTCATCCGCGGCCTGGGCTTTGTCAGCAGCGTGGGACTGCTGGGCATCGGCATTCTGCTCGGATGGTTCGGCGCAGCCTGGACCGTCGCACGCCACCTCGGGGCCATTGTTCCGCGCTAGCTTGAGTTTTATCCTGTCGCCCCCATCTTGAGCGGAACTTTCCGCAGCGCTGATGCGTCTTAAACAGTGCGCAAGGGGGTCCACCGAAGCCCGGTGGACGTGGTAAAATTTCTGGCCGCAAGGAGGGTTTCCATGACGCAAGCTCTGGCGCTTTCAAAACAGGCCAACCTGGTGCCGTTGACCGGCAGCCTGGACGCCTACATTCATTCCGTGAACAGCATCCCGGTTCTCGAACCCGAGGCCGAGCGGAACATCGCGCGCGCCTATGTCGAGCAGGGCGACCTGTCGGCCGCGCAGCATCTGGTGATGTCGAACCTGCGTTTCGTCGTTCACATCGCCCGTGGCTACATGGGCTATGGCCTGCCGATGGCCGACCTGATCCAGGAAGGCAATATCGGCCTGATGAAGGCCGTGAAGCGTTTCGACCCGGAGGTCGGGGTTCGCCTGATCTCCTTCGCGGTTCATTGGATCAAGGCCGAGATTCACGAATTCATTTTGCGCAACTGGCGCATCGTCAAGGTCGCGACGACCAAGGCTCAGCGGAAGCTGTTCTTCAACCTGCGCAGCTCCAAGAAGCGCCTGGGCTGGATGAATCAGGCCGAGGTCAATGCTGTCGCCGAAGATCTCGGCGTTAAGCCGGAGACCGTGCTGCAGATGGAGCGCCGGCTGTCCGGCCAGGATGTCTCCTTTGCGGCGAGCAGCAGTGACGATGAAGACAACCCGGTCTACGCCCCCGAGCAGTATCTGGCGGCAGAGGATTCCGACCCGGCGACCGCTCTGGAAAATGCTGACTGGGACGCGCGTCAGCGGCATCAACTCAGCCATGCCTTGGAAGGCCTGGATGAACGTAGCCGCGACATTCTCAACCAGCGCTGGTTGTCCGAAGACAGCAAGACCGGCCTGAAGGAACTGGCTGAGGTCTACGGCATTTCTGCCGAGCGCGTCCGCCAGATCGAAGCGGCAGCCATCAAGAAATTGCGTAAGGCGATCGCAGCCTAAGCAATGCCAGCACCAAACAAAAACCCGGCCATTGCGCCGGGTTTTTTTATGCCTTGAAAAGTGCTTGCGTCAACACGTCAAATGGGGTAAAAACTTCCCACGAACAAGAGGTTCGCTCGCGTTCCTCTTGGGCACCGAATAAGTGCCAAGGCAATGAGTTAATAATAATAACTGGGGATAGATCTGTTTGGCCTCCACTTGTGGAGGCCAGTTTGTTTCTGCCGCCGAGCACATCGCTGGCGCGCCCCTCCGGCCGGATCAAATCGGTACGTAGTGATCCACGAGCAAGGCCGTGAACAAGCCCATCAGGTACAGAATCGAGTAGCCGAACGTCTGCATCGGCAGCGGTGAGGCCGTGGAGGCATACAGCCGCACGGCATACCAGAGAAAGCCGGCGTTGAGGCCCAGCACCGCGACCAGATACACCACGCCGCTCATGCCGGTCAGATAGGGCAACAGGGTCACCAGGGCGAGCAACACGGTGTAGCAGAGAATCTGCAGCCTCGTGTACCGGTCGCCATGGGTCACGGGCAGCATCGGAATCCCAGCCCGGGCATAGTCCTCACGCCGGTCGATGGCCAATGCCCAGAAATGCGGCGGCGTCCAGACGAAAATGATTAAAAACAGCAGCAGCGCATGGGCGTGGATCTCGCCGGTAATCGCCACCCAGCCCAGCACCGGCGGCGCGGCGCCTGAGGCACCGCCGATCACGATGTTCTGTGGGGTCGCCCGTTTCAGATAAAGCGTATAGACCAGCGCGTAGCCAACCAGCGACGCCAACGTGAGCCAGGCCGTCAGCGCGTTCACGCGCCAGATCAGCAGGCCTGCGCCCAATACGCCAAGAACTGCGGCAAATGTGTAGGCCTGGCCCACTCCCACATGTCCCTGAACGATCGGCCGCTGGGCGGTCCGGCTCATGCGCGCATCGATTTGCCGATCCACGACCTGATTGATGACGGCCGCGCTGGCGGCGCAAAGCGCAATACCGATGGTGCCAAGCAGGAATGGCTCCAGCGGCGGTAGGCCCGGCGTGGCCAGAAACATACCCACGATCGCGGTGAACACGATCAGCATGACCACCCGAGGCTTGGTGAGCTCGTAGTAGTCGTTCAGGCGTTCGTTCAGACCGGCTTGGGTAGCGGTTGTGGACATGGTCACTGGCGAATCCGCCGACTGTTGAACACAGCCCAGTTGATGGCGACGATCACCAATAGTAACAAGGCAGCTCCGGCGTTATGCGCCGTGGCGACCGGCAGCGGCAAGTGGAATACGACCGAAGCGATACCCAAAGCGATCTGAAGCGTCAATGCCAGCAGCAAAATCACGCCCAGCCGACGCCAGCGATTCGATGCCCCAGTCTCCCGCAGCAGTCGCACGATGAGCGCGCCGACAACAATCGCGGTGAGCAAAGCACCCACCCGATGCGCCATGTGGATGGCCGTGCGGCCCGGTCCGTCCAGCACGCCGAACTCGTAGTTGATGCCGAGGCCATGCCAAAGCGTGAAGCCCTGTGCAAAGTCGGTCTCGGGCCACAGCTTGCCGTGACAGGTCGGAAAATCCGCACAGGCCAGCGCCGCATAATTGGTGCTGGTCCAGGCACCGAGAAAAATCTGTAGGCAGACCATCACCAGCGCCGCGACGGAGAAATGCGGCATGTGGTTCGATGTCGGCACCGGCCAGCCGGCCATCCAGTCACGTTCCCGCAGGCTGACCAGCGCGAGCAGCGCCAGAATGGTCATGCCGCCAATCAGGTGACTCGTGACCACCAGAGGTTTGAGCAGCAACGTGACCGTCCACATTCCAAGCACAGCCTGAAAGATCACCAGACCGACAAGAACATGCGGCAGCTTGCGCTTGCGATGCTGCAGCACCGATGTGATGGACATGCCGAGAATGAGCAGCCCAAGCATACCGGCCGCGTAACGGTGAACCATCTCCTTCCAGGCCTTATGGGCTTCGACCGGACGCTCTGGGAAAGCCGCATTGGCCGCGGATACTTCGCCGACCGTTTCTGGCACACCAACATGGCCGTAACAGCCCGGCCAATCGGGACAGCCGAGCCCTGCATCGGACAGCCGCACGAAAGCGCCCAGTACGACGACACAGAAGCACAGCCCGAATGCGTAGACAGACAGGTGACGAAACATGAGGATTGAGCCCGAAACGGGCCGGGGTAATCGCGGCCGCTTATTGTACCGCGCTAAGTCTTCCGCGTCCGGTTGAACCGGCCCCGCATGGCGGCCACGGGCCACCGGACATTCCTCGCAGCATTGCCTACACTACGCCGCCCCGTCGGCAGCGCAGACATGATCGGAATTGGCGAGTTCTTCGCACTGGCCAGCGCATTCGCTTGGGGGCTGGCGGTCATCCTGTTCCGCCTGTCCGGACAGCAGCTCGGACCGTTCGCGCTCAACCTGTTCAAGAATTCACTGATGCTGGTGCTGCTGGCACCAACCATCCTGCTCGTGCACGGCGTTGCCTGGCCGGCCATCTCCACCGCCCACTGGGCCATCCTGCTGTTGTCGGGGTTCATCGGCATTGGTATCGCGGACACGCTGTTCTTTCGTGCGCTGAACAGTCTGGGCCCGTCACGAACGGCGATTGGCAGCATGCTGCTGTCTCCGTTCGTGATCCTGCTGTCGGTCGTCTTTCTTGGCGAGCGGCTGGGCTGGCTGCAATGGTCCGGCGTGGCGCTGACGCTGGTGGGTGTCACCCTGGTGAACTGGCGCCGCGTGCACCCGCTCGCACCCAAGGCTGATCAAAGCGGCCTGCTGGCGCTGGTGGCCGCCATGGCACTCATGGCCAGTGGCATCGTCATGGCCAAGCCCCTGCTCGAATCCGAACCTTTCATCTGGGCCGTGCAGATCCGCGTCATCGGCGGCGTGGGCGGCATGCTGATCATGATGTGGGTACAGCGGCGGCAAGCGACCGTGCTGGCGGAGTTTGTTCGCGCCAAGGCCTGGGGACTGACGGTGGCAGCATCCTTCATGGGCACTTATGTGGCCATGCTCATGTGGCTGGCCGGCTACAAGTACGCCGATGCCTCCATCGCCGCGGTACTCAACGAAACCTCCGCGGTGTTCGTGCTGATTCTCGCGGCCGCGTTCCTCAAGGAGCGGATGGTGCTGCGCCAGTGGCTGGGCAGCATCGTCGCCGCTGTCGGCGTGCTGGTCGTGGTCGCCGGTTGAGGACAGGCGCGACGCTAACCGATCTTGGACAGCCGGAGCAGTTTCTTGAAATCCGTGTGGATATCACGCAAATCGGTCTCCGGGGAATACCACAGCACCCAATTGCCGATCGGATCAATCACGTAGAACGTGCCCTGCGGATGAGCGGGGTCGCGCAAGAATGCCCGTAGCGGATCACCTGGCTCGACGACGCGGAGCTTGAGGTTCGGATCGACGTCTTCGGCGATCTCGGCCAAGGCTTCCGCCTCCGCCGCGTTGGTGACAACGGCGATTCGTTGCACACGCACACGACGACGATCCAGCGCCAGCCACACCTGACGCGACCGGTACAAATCGTTCTGGCATGCTTCTTCGCAGGGATCAGGCACGAACTGCAGCAACGTCCACAAATCACCGCTCAAGTCCTTGGCCACATCACCCTCGGGGGTGAGCCACTGTGTCGCGGCCGGCAATGGGCGGACCGGGTCGAGCAGGTTTCCGTGATGAGTCTGACCGCTTGGCCGCAGGCTGGTCCCGAAGTACAGCCACGTGGCCACTAAGAGCGGGCCGAAAAACAGGGCAACCAGCAGATAAAACTGCACCCGGCTTGATGATTTAACGCTCACGACGTCTCCAAACGATCCAGATCAGAACCCAAAGGGCCAGGGTCAGGCCGGCCCATTGACCGGCATAGGCAAAATGTCGTTCCGGCGGCAGGCCCGGCAATTCGATGTCACGGGCGAAGCCATGCGGTGAATCGGGCAGCAGCTGCAGCATGCCGGGCAGCAACGACCGGTCCAGCGCACAGGCGAGCGTCTCGGCACTCGGGTAGTGCAGTCGCACAGGCCACCGCGCCACCGGACAGGGATTGCCGTGGGTGGCGATGCCGGCCTGGGGCAGCGGCCGCCAGTGCCCCGTCACCTCCACGGGCCGATCGGGCGTTTGCCATGCCGGCAGCACGTCGCGCGATGACGACCCAGCCACCCAGCCCCGGTCAACCAGCACATTGGCCTGCTCACTGCGCAGCACTGTCCACACCCGGTAGCCGAACTGGCCGTCGCGGATCTGGTTATCCAACAGAATCTGATGCTCGAGGTCGAAGCGACCAGACAGGCGCACGACCAGTTCGCCCTTCGTGGCAGGCAAGTCCGCGGCCGGGATGCGTCGCGGCGTCTGCCTGATCAAATCCCGAAACCGCTCCAGTTCCGCAATACGATCGACACCGCGACAGTATTGCCAGACGGCCGCGCTACCCATGATGGCGGACAGCACGATCACCAGCAAAGCCACAAGGAGGTGCCGCAGATTCATGTCAAACTAATCGCCATGACCTGGATTCTTGCACTGTTCCTGCTGGCCATCGTGACCTCGCTCGCGGTGGGGCTCTATTTTCTGCTGCGGGAAGGCGGGTCGTCGTCGCGCAATCTGTTCAAGGCGCTGAGTTGGCGCGTGGGGCTGCAGGTGGCATTGATCCTGTTTCTGGTCCTTGCCTACTTCATGGGCTGGATCAAGCCCCATGGCGGACCGCTGGATCCATTGCCGCCGGCAGAGACGACAACGCCCGCATCATAGCGGGCGTTGCTTCAACGGCGGCGCCGCGCTAGACGACGTAGACGAAGATGAACAGCCCGATCCAGACCACGTCCACGAAGTGCCAGTACCAGCCGACCGCTTCGAAACCGAAGTGCGAATCCTTGGTGAAATGGCCCTTGGCGATGCGAAACATCATCACGGTCAGCATGATCACGCCCAGCGTCACATGCATGCCGTGAAAGCCTGTGAGCAGGAAGAACGTCGAACCATAAACCCCTGACCCCAGGGTCAGGTTCAGGTGCCCGTACGCCTCGCCGTATTCGCTGATCTGGTAGTACATGAAGACCGCACCCAGGGCGATCGTCGCCACCATCGCCGCCACACAACGGGTCCGCTTTTCTTCCTTCAGGGCGTGGTGCGCCATTTCGAATGTGAAGCCCGAAGCGACCAGCAGGCAGGTATTGAGGAACGGAATCCCCCAGGCCGGGATGGTCGAGAACTCACCACCCAGTGAGCCCGGTCCGTTGGTCGGCCACCCGCCCTCGAAACCCTTCCACAGGTATTCGTTGGTCAGCACATTCTCGCCGGCCAACCACGGCACCGAAATCATCCGTGCGTAGTACAGCGCGCCGAAGAAGGCCGCGAAGAACATCACCTCGCTGAAGATGAACCAGCTCATCCCCCAGCGATAGGTCGCGTCGACCTGCTTGTTGTACAGACCCGATTCCGACTCGTGGATGATGTCGCGAAACCAGACCACCATCATGGCGATCAGCAGCACCGCGCCGACCGCGACCGGAATGGTCACAAAGCCGGTGCCATTGAGATAGCCCATCACGCCATGCAACAGGGCAAACAGCCCCGCGGTCATCGCAAACGGCCACCAGCTGGGCGCCGGTACGTAGTAGTGATCTGCAGAGGAGGTAGCTGCTGACATCTGAACCCCTAGTTCGCTTGCGCGACGTTCTCGATTTCAAAAAACGTGTAGGACAAGGTCACGGTATCGACCGAATCCGGTAGCTCCGGATCGATCATGAACCGCACCGGCATCAACTTTTCTTCGCCCGCTTCCATCGGTTGCTGGCTAAAACAAAAACATTCCGTCTTACGCAGGTGCTTGGCCGCCTGCCAAGGTGCCACGCTGGGACGTGCCTGACCCACCATGTCGCGCCCCTCGTGATTCGCTGCCGTGAAGTTCACGGTGTACAGCTTACCCGGATGCACCTCGATGGAATCACGCTCCGAGGCAAACTCCCAGTCCAGGCCTGCATGCACGCTGGTGAGAAACTCCACCCGAACGGTGCGGTCCTCCACCGGCGCTTCATCAACGCTGGCCACAAGCGTCAGGCCCTTGTTCTGCCCGTTAAAGCCGGTGATTTCACACACGACTTCATAAAGCGGCACCAACGCGAATCCGAACGCGAACATCACGGCCGTGATGCTGAACAGCTTGGCTGCCAGCCACCACGGGCTTTCGTTGTCCTTCGCTTCGCTCGTCATCGCTAACTCATCACGATGAAGAACGCCACGTAAAAGCCCACGGCCACCCCTGCCAATGCCAGCGCAGTGATCACATTCTTGCGGGTGGGCCGATTGCTCATGACTGCCCGGCCTCAGGCCTTGATGGGATCATCGTGTACCGCAGTCACCTCAGCGTCGCTGATCACCGGCGGCTCTTCAAAGGTGTGGTAAGGCGCCGGCGACGGCACCGTCCATTCAAGGCCATGCGCCCCTTCCCACACACGGGAGGTGGCCGCCTCGCCCTTCTTCAGGCAGGACTGGATCACGATGTACAGGAAGATCAGCTGCGCAAATCCGAAGCCGAAGGCACCCACCGACGACCACAGATTGAAGTCGGCGAACTGCACGGCGTAATCCGGAATTCGGCGCGGCATACCCGCCAGACCCGAGAAGTGCATTGGGAAGAACGTCACGTTCACGAAGATCGCTGTCAGCCAGAAATGCAGCTTGCCCAGCGATTCGTTGTACATCACCCCGGTCCACTTCGGCAGCCAGTAGTACACGCCGCCCATGATCGCGAACACCGCACCCGGCACCAGCACATAGTGGAAGTGAGCGACCACGAAATAGGTGTCGTGATACTGGAAGTCTACCGGCGCGATCGCCAGCATCAGGCCGGAAAAGCCGCCGATGGTGAACAGGAACACAAAGGCCACCGAGAACAGCATCGGGGTTTCGAAGGTCATGGACCCGCGCCACATGGTCGCGACCCAGTTGAACACCTTCACGCCCGTGGGCACGGCGATCAGCATGGTCGAGAACATGAAGAACAGTTCGGCCGCCACCGGCATGCCGGCGGTGAACATGTGATGCGCCCATACGATGAACGACAGGAAGGCGATGGACGCAGTGGCGTAGACCATGGAGTCGTAGCCGAACAGCGTCTTGCGGGCGAAGGTCGGGATAATCGTCGAAACGATACCGAAGGCCGGCAGAATCAGGATGTACACCTCGGGATGCCCGAAGAACCAGAAGATGTGCTGGAACATCACCGGATCGCCACCGCCAGACGCCGAGAAGAAGCTGGTGCCGAAGTACTTGTCGGTCAGCAGCATCGTCACCGCGCCGGCGAGCACCGGCATGGTCGCGATCAGCAGGTAGGCGGTGATCAGCCAGGTCCAGACGAACAGCGGCATCTTCAGCAGGGTCATCCCCGGCGCGCGCATGTTCAGGATGGTCACCACCACGTTAATGGCACCCGTAATCGAGCTGATGCCCATCAGATGGACGGAGAAGATCAGCATCGGGAAGGCATTGGATGTCTGCAGCGACAGCGGCGGATACATGGTCCAGCCTGCAGCAGGCGCACCACCCGGCACGAACAGTGTCGACAGCAGGATCGTGAACGCGAACGGCAGAATCCAGAAACCCCAGTTGTTGACGCGTGGCAATGCCAGATCGGAGCAGCCGATCATCATCGGGATCATCCAGTTGGCGAGCCCGACGAATGCCGGCATCACCGCCCCGAAGATCATGACCAGCGCATGCATGGCCGTCATCTGGTTGAAGAACTCGGGCTGGACGAACTGCATGCCCGGCTCGAACAACTCGGCCCGGATGACCAGCGCCATGGCGCCGCCCACGAAGAACATGATGAAGGCGAACCACAGGTACAGCGTCCCGAGGTCCTTGTGGTTGGTGGTCGAAATCCACCGCATGATCCACTTGCCGAAGCCATCCTTCAGCGTGACCGGGCCGTGGTGGTCGTCGTGATGATCCACTGCTGAGCTCATGTCTTGGTGCTCCTATCGCTGCGCGGCGACGTCGGCGGGCTGAACGACACCAGAGTCGTTGCCCCAGGAATTACGGGTGTAGGTGACCACGGCGGCGATGTCCTTGTCGGACAAATGTCCGAACGGAGGCATCGCGTTCTTGCCCTTGATGACCTGCTCGATCTGAGCGGCAGGGTCGCCTGCGACAACCGCGCTGCCCACCAGCGACGGGAACGCCGGCGGCATGCCCTGCCCGGTGTCCTTGTGGCAGACAACACAGTTGGTCTTGTAGACCTTTTCGCCAGCGCTCACGAGCTCCGACTGGTCCAGTTCGGCGGCGGGTTCGGACGATGCGGATTCACCGGCGGCCTCGGGTGCCGGCTCATCAGCCATGGCGACGAAAGACTCCGATTCCTGCTTGGCGCCGGCGTCGACCGGCACGTCCGTGGTTGCACCGCCGGTTTGCGCCGCGACCCACTGGTCATATTCGTCCTGCGGCAGCGCCTCGACCACGATCGGCATGAAGCCATGATCGCGACCGCAGAGCTCGGCGCACTGACCACGGTAAACGCCCGGCTCGTCGATCTTGGCCCAGATTTCGCGCACGAAGCCCGGCACGGCATCTTTCTTGACGGCGAGATCCGGCACCCACCAGGCATGCAACACATCATGCGAGGTCAGCAGGAAGCGGATCTTCTTGCCCACCGGGAGCACGACGCGGTTGTCGACTTCCAGCAGGTAGTTGTCGATGGCGGCGACATCAGCGCCCGAGCCGGTTTGGCGGGCACGATCCGATTCGGCCTCCAGGCGGGAGTAGAAGTGAACGCCCGAATCCAGGTATTCGTACTCCCACATCCACTGGTAGCCGGTGACCTTGACGGTCATGTCGGCGTTGGAGGCGTCTTCCATCTTGATCAGCGTCCCGGCCGCCGGAATCGCCATGCCGATCAGGATCACGAAGGGGATGACAGTCCAGATGATCTCGACCGTCGTGCTCTCGTGGAAGTTGGCCGGCTTGGCGCCCTTGCTCTTCCGATGCATGAACACCGAATAGAACATGAAACCGAACACGCCGATTCCGATGACAACGCAGATCCCGAAAATCAGCATGTGAAGGCCGTAGACCTCACGACTGATCTCGGTGACGCCCTCCGTCAGGTTCCATTGCAAGGCCAGAGCTGACCCAGGCAACAGACCCAGAAGGCTCGCGCTAACTGCTCGTTTCATTCGCTTCTCCACGTAGCGGCCGGTGCCGCCAGTACGTCTTGCAAGCGCTGCCGCAACCGATCCCTCTCGGCATCCGTCAGACAACGCCCCAGTTCCACAAATTGGCCGCTGGACCCGAGCAGCAGCCGGGAACGCCCCGTTCTGCCCTGCGCAGGTTCCAGCCGAACGCGCGCCCAAGCACGCGCATAATCCTTGATGTCCCGTTCCGAGACCCCGGCTCGTCCAAATTCGACGGTTACGCGCTCCCCGGTCACGGTCACGACTTCGCGATAGTCGTTGCCCCGCATGCTGACATAGAGCCCCGCGCCCAGCGCCAGCAATTCCAGGCCCGCAAACGGCAGAATCACCCAGAAACCCATCGTCGCGAACGCGATTCCTATGCCCAGCGAAACCGTGCTGATCGTGGCCATGAACACCATGGCCTGATGCCAGCTCAAAGATCCGTTAGGACGTATGACGAACCGCGTTTCAGATGGATTCGGGGCGGGTTCCACGGCGCGTTTCCGGAAGGGTGCGCTCCATCGAATCGGCCGCAGATTGTATGCGATCGGGGGAATCCGGCGCAAAGCGAATCAGCGCGTTGTCGAGCAAAGTCGTGCTGAGACGGTGCTGTCCGCAGCCCAGAATGCCGAGACAAGGCGCGGGCATGCGCTGCTGCAGCGCTGCGAGATTGTCATCCAGGCGCCGTTGGACAGGTGGCAATACATTGGCGATCCAACCGAGCAGCGGCGCGCGCAACCGGATCGATTCGGCCGTTAGCAGCGCATGATTCAGGCAGCCCAGGCGCATGCCGACCACCAGCACCACCGGCCAGCGAAACCGCGCCACCCAGTCCGGCATTTCCTCGTCGCTGCTCAACGGCAGACGCCAGCCGCCGGCGCCTTCCACCAGTACCCGCTCGGCGCCTAGCGACAGCCTGCGGTGCGCCACTGCAACGGGTTCGCGCGTCAATTGCACACCCATGTCGCGGGCGGCGAACTCAGGGGCGACCGGCAAGGGCAGACACCACGGGTTGATATCGGCGTAGGCGAGCCCAGGTCGCGATGCGGCCTGCAAGGCCAGCGCGTCGTCATTGCGCCAGCCGTCATCGGTTTGCTCGGCACCGGCCGCCACCGGCTTCATGCCGGCAGCCGCCACGCCTTGTGCTGCGTAGTCACGCAGCAGCGCGCAGGTCACCGCTGTCTTGCCAATTTCGGTGTCGGTGCCGGTGATGAACACGCTCGGCACGCGGGCTTGGTCAGGCAACGCGTGCCTCCACCAGGCTATCGGCCAGCGCGTCGACCAGGCCGTCGACCTGCTCCTGCGAATGCGCGGCCGTCAACGTCACCCGCAAACGCGCGGCGCCCTCCGGCACCGTCGGTGGCCGGATGGCCGTGACCAGAAATCCGCGCGCCAGCAAGTCGTCGGAGACCCGCAGCGCCAACCGGTCCGACCCCAGCACGATGGGCTGGATCGCGGTTCGAGAATCCGGCACCGGTAGATCAGCCGCGTCGAGCCGTGCATGCAACCGCGCGACCAGGCGATGCACGTGGTCGCGCCGCCAAACCTCCTGCCGGGCGATGTCCAGCGCGACCAGCGCCGCGTTTGCGGTCATCGGAGCAAAGGCCGTGGAATAAATCTGCGAGCGCGCGCGGTTTTCCAGATAGGCGATTAATGATGCCGGTCCGGCGACAAAGGCCCCGGCCGCGCCCAGCGCCTTGCCCAGGGTTCCGACCAGCACCGGCAGCGCATCCTGCGACAGCTCGCCGGCAACGCCGCGTCCGTCGCCCCCTTCCACACCAAGGCCATGGGCGTCGTCGACATAAAACAGGGCGTCGGCGCGCTGCGCTTCGTGGCTGAGCGCTTGCAGCGGGGCGCTGTCGCCATCCATCGAGAACACGGCGTCGGTGACCAGCGCCTTGATGCCCGCCACCGGTTCCGCCAGCGCGCGCCGGGCCTGGTCGACCCCTGCATGCGCGTAGATGCGTTTGTCGGCACCGGACAGCCGCACGCCATCGATCAGCGAGGCGTGATTGAGCGCATCGCAGACCGCCAGGTCACCGCGTTGCAGCAGCGCATCAATGATGCCGACATTGGCCGAAAAGCCCGTCGGAAACAGCAACACCCGATCTCGCTGCAGCCAGTCGGCGAGCCGCGCTTCCAGCTCCGCATGGGAGGGCGAGTAGCCGGTGATCAGCGCCGAGGCAGCAGAGCCAGACGCGCCCGGCCCGGCACGCAAGCGAGGATCCTGCGCCAGACCCAGATAGTCGTTGCTGCAAAAATTGATGCAGTCGCGACCAGCAACCCGCGCACACCCCGCCCCGGCCGGCTCGACGATGCGGCGCTGGCGAAACCGGTCGCGCTGGCGCAGCGCCTCCAGCTGGTCTGCGATGCGCCGGTTCAGGCCGCCTGACATGCCCGGCGATCCTCCACAGCCTTCGCGGCTTCCGGCTCGATACCCAGGCGCGCCAACAAGGCACGGTCGTGCTCGGTCACCGGATTGCCTGTCGTGAGCAATTGCTCGCCATAGAAGATGGAGTTCGCGCCCGCGAGAAAACAAAGCGCTTGAAGCGCATCGTCCATTGCCTCTCGCCCGGCGGACAAACGCACATGCGAGGCAGGCATCAGAATGCGCGCCACGGCGATCGTGCGCACAAATTCGAATGGATCGACCGGGTCGGCATCGGCCATCGGCGTGCCAGGCACCGCCACCAATTGGTTGATGGGCACTGACTCCGGGTGTGTGGGCAAATTCGCCAAGGTGCGCAGCAGACCGACGCGGTCGGCACGGGTCTCACCAATGCCAACAATGCCGCCACAGCAGACCTTCATGCCCGACTTGCGCACGTTGTCCAGCGTATTCAGCCGGTCGTCGTATGTCCGTGTACCGATGATTTCTCCGTAATGTTCCTCGGAGGTATCGAGATTATGGTTGTAGTAGTCCAGCCCCGCGTCCGCCAGCCGGTCGGCCTGCGACTCGGTCAGCATGCCCAGCGTCATGCAGGTCTCCAGACCCTGAGCCCGCACCGCGTCGATCATCTGGACCAGCGTGTCCACATCCCGATCCTTGGGGCTGCGCCAGGCAGCGCCCATGCAGAACCGGGTCGCACCGGCCTCCTTGGCGGTGCGCGCCGCCTGTTCGACCTGCTCCACGGCCATCAGCGCCTCGGTCTTCAACCCGGTGTTGTAGCGCACGCTTTGTGGGCAGTACTTGCAGTCCTCGGGGCAGGCGCCGGTCTTGATCGACAGCAACGTCGACAGCTGCACGGCATTGGGATCGAAATGCTCGCGGTGCACGGTTTGCGCACGGTGCATCAGGTCCGAGAACGGCAAGGCAAACAGGGCATTAACCTGGTCTGCCGTCCAGTCGTGACGAAGTTCGCTCATGCGGGATGTCCTAGCCGGTGGAGGCAGCTAGGCTCGCGAGCGGCACGGTCGCTGTCAACCAGAAAATGCCTAATCGGTTGACAGAGATCTTCCATCGCTGGCTCGCGCCAGAGTGCGCAGGCTGCGAATGCCGGTCCGGCAGCGGCCCGTTTTGCCAGCCTTGTCTGGAGCGTCTGCCACTCAACGACCACGCCTGCGTACGTTGCGCCGAACCCCTGATCCCATCCGCGCCCACGCCATCGCTTTGCGCCCATTGCCTCACCCGCATGCCGGACTTTGATCGCGTACTCGCCCCGCTGCTCTATGCTCCGCCGGTCGATGCCAGCATCCACGCGCTGAAGTTCCGCGGCGACCTGGGCGGCGCCCGACGCCTCGCGCATCTGCTGGACCACAGCCTGCCGGACCTGCCGCCACCGGATGTCGTCATCCCCGTTCCATTGCACCCAAGCCGGATCCGCCAACGCGGGTTCAACCAGGCGCTGGAGATCGCCAGAGCCCTGTGCGCAATGCGTGGATGGCGGCTGGACGCACGAGCCGTGAAGCGGGTGCTGCCAACCCGGCCACAGCTTGGCCTCACCGCCACCGAGCGGCGGCGCAACCTGCGCCATGCGTTCGCCGTGCAGGCCGATCTCGCTGGACGCCGGGTGCTGATCGTGGACGATGTGCTGACCACCGGCGCTACCGCATCGGCTCTGGCCCATGCCCTGCGCAAGGCCGGGGCAGAGGACATCACCGCGCTCGCGGCAGCCCGCACGCCGCGGAACGAGGCCCTGCGGCACCAAGGTGCCGGGCCGCCAGATTTCAGCGTAGGATGAATTTGCCGACGACGGGACCGGGCCCGGCGCTGGCTTGTCGTTAGGGGCGCCAGGGGAATCGCATGCCGGACCGTCCGGAGATCACGGTATTACTCAAGGATTGGTCCGCCGGGAATGCGGTGGCCCGCGACCGCCTGATGCCGCTGGTCTACGACGAATTGCAACGAATCGCCCGCCGCGCCATGGCCGGCGAGCACGCCGGACACACCCTGCAGCCAACCGCACTGGTGCACGAGGTCTTTGCTCGCCTGATCGATGCCGACATCGACTGGCAGGACCGCGCCCACTTCTACGCACTCTGTGCCCGGATGATGCGCCGACTACTGGTCAACCACGCCGAGTCCGTCCGCGCCGCGAAACGCGGTGGCGACGCCCTGCGCGTCACGCTGGAAGGCCTGCCCGAAGCCGCTACGGGGAGCGACGAGGACCTGCTGGTCATTGACGAAGCGCTGAACCGGCTCGCCGAGTTCGATGCTCGCAAGGCCGACCTGATCGAACTGCAGTACTTCGCCGGCCTGAGCTTTCGCGAAATGTCCGCCGTGACCGGATTGTCATCCAGCACACTAGACCGCGAGCTCCGACTGGCACGCGCCTGGCTCAAGGACACCCTGCTGGCGAATTCGTGAGCAGGGTCGCCGCAGCCATGGGCACAATCGGAGCCGAATTCGGCTAAGCCTGTTATGACCCCCGAGCTCTGGCAACGAATCGAGGCGGCCTTCGCCCAGGCCCTGGAGCTGGTGCCCGAGCAGCGGCCGCCGTACCTCGACGCACTCGCCGTCCGCGACCCGGAAGCCGCAGCCCAGGTGCGAAGACTCATCGCTGCGGATGCCGCGGACGATCAGCGCCTACGCCAGCCCATCGGCCGCGCGCTGGAAACCTTTGGCGAGGAACTGGACGACCCGTGGATTGACCGCAGGCTCGGCGCCTATCGCATCACCCGGCGCATCGCGACCGGGGGCATGGGCGCGGTGTTTCTGGCCGAACGCGTGGATGCACAGTTCGAGCAGCAGGTGGCGATCAAGCTGGTCGGCACCCAGACCCTCGCGGCTGACGCCCAGGCGCGGTTCCGCGCCGAGCGTCAGATTCTGGCAGGCATGCAGCACCCGTTTATCGCCCATTTGCTGGACGGCGGAACCACCGAGGATGGGGCCGCCTATCTGGTGATGGAATACGTCGTCGGTGAGCCCATCGATGCTTATTGCACGGCCCATCACCTGCCCGTCGACGCAACGCTGCGGCTGTTCAAGAAGGTCTGCGCCGCGGTCGCCTACGCCCACCGCAATCTGGTCGTCCACCGCGACCTGAAACCCGGCAACATCCTGGTCGACGCTCAGGGCGACCCGAAACTGCTGGACTTTGGCATTGCCAAGCTCATCAGCGACACGCCCGATACCGCCGAGCAGACCGTGCAACGCCTGACCCCGGACTACGCCAGCCCTGAGCAGATTCTGGGCGAGCCGGTCACCACCGTCAGCGACGTGTATGCGCTGGGTGTACTGCTCTACAAGCTGCTCAGCGGCCAGCGCCCCTACGAACTGGCCGGGCTGCGGCCGGCCGAGGTCGAACGGCTGGTCGTCGAGACCGGCCCAATCCGACCCAGCGTCGCATCCCGCGGCTCCGATGCCGGCGAGGCGCTGCCGGCGGAACTCGATGCCCTGGTGCTCAAGGCCATGAACCCGGAACCGGAGCAGCGCTACGCCAGCGTGCTTGCCCTGTCCGAAGACATCGACCGCTATCTCTCCGGCCAGCCGTTGCAGGCACGTGCTGGCGGCTGGTGGTACCCGGCTCGAAAATTCCTGCACCGCCACACCGCTGCGGTCGGGCTTGCCGTCACGCTGTTCATCGGCGCGCTCGTGGCGGCCGGCTACCACAACAAGACCCTCACCGCGGAACGCGACGAGGCACGCTTCGAGGCGAGCCGCGCCCAGGCCGTCACCGATTTCCTGATCGACCTGTTCCGCCAGGCCAACCCTAACGAGTCGCAAGGCGAGGACATATCAGCACGCGAGATCCTCGACACCGGCGCCACCCAACTGGACGAACACCTGAGCGACCAACCGCGCATTCGCGCCGAGCTACGGCGCAGTATCGGCACGGTCTACGCGTACCTGGGCCTCTACCAAGCCGCCGCGACCCAATTCCGCGATGCGGTGGCGCTGCACGAGGATCTGGATGATCCTGCGGGCTTGGGTCGCAGCCTGTCCGGCCTCGGTGAGGCGCTGCTAGACCTCGGCCAGCTGGATGAAGCCGCCCTCATCCACGAGCGGGCGCTGAACCTGCGACGCCAGACCTTTGGCGATGTGTCCATCCCCGTGGCCTACAGTCTCAGCGAACTGGGCTATGTCCGGTTCAGCGCCGGCGATTACGTGGCATCGGATGCGCTCGGGCGCGAGGCGCTGACCATCCTGGAACAATCCGGCGCCACCGACGATGACTACTACTCGAACCTGCTCCACAGCCTCGCGCAAAGCCTGCAAATCCAGGACCGCCTGACCGAGGCCGAGCAGTTTTTCCGCCGCTCACTGGAATGGGACCTCGACCACCATGGCGAACGTCACACGAACTCGCTGACCAGCCTGCATGACCTGGCCAGCGTTCTGGTTCAGCTCGAACGCTTTGTCGAGGCCGAGCCGCTGTTTCTCAAGGTTGCCGCCATCGAGACCGACATGCTCGGACCCGACTATCCGCAGCACAATCTGACGCTGAACAGCCTCGGCCAGCTCTACCAGAAAATGGAGCGGCTGGACGACGCCGAGCGGTACCTGCGCGACGCCGTGGAACATGCGCGCCGTGTGCGTGGCGCCGAGCACCCGCACACCGCTTACCTGATCGTCGGGCTGGTCAATCTGCTCAACGAACGGGCACGTTTCGACGAAGCGCAGTCACTGGTGGACGAGGCACTGGCCATCTATGCCGCCACGGTGCCCGACGACTATCCGCACCTCGCGACCGCCCGCATCGCCCAGGCCCGCACGCTGATCGGACTATCGCGGCTCCCCGCGGCGGAGACCGCAGCGCGCCAGGCCTTGGCGGTGTGCGCAGCCGCCCTGCCCGCCGGCCACTGGCTGGCCGAACGCGCACAGGCACTGGTCGACGAAACCGTCGCGGCGCAATCCGCTGGCGCCCACTGACATTTTTTCGGTTTCGCTGGGCAAAACCCCGCCGTCTTCCTGCTACCACTCCTAGGAACACCCGATCGGCCTTCGATCCGTGTTCCGCCCAGGGATTTTCAACGGAGTGAAGCAATGGATCGGATCAACCCACTATCACGGACGACACGCTGGACTGTCGTCACCCTGTTCGCCCTCACCATGACCGCCTGCGGTGGCGGGGGTGGCGGCGGCGAAGACCCGGGTCCGGGAACCGGCGGGGGCGGCGGCGGTACGCCGGGCGACAACAACAGCGTGGCCGAGGTGCTGGACGACCTCGGCATCAACACCAGCTACACCGCCCGCGTCGACAACGACGGCGATGCCCTGCCGGAAGACGACTACGCTCCCATGGGCGGCGGCATGATGGTCAACCAGTACTCCGAAGTGATGCTGTTCGGGGTGCCGCTGGAAGACTCCGACGTAGCCGACAACTCCGGCACGCAGAACGCCATGACGCTGACCAATCTCGTGCCCGGCAGCAACAACCGCTACACATGGGAAGTGATCAATGACGAGCCGCTGGCGAACACGCCCTGGACCAGCCTCGGCGCCAAGCGCAACGCCGTGGCCGGCGATTTCGACGGCGACGGACTGGAAGAAATCGCCATCGTCTACCAGGACAGCGGTGACGTGCAGCTGGTGATCCAGCAGGACGCGGACGAAAGCTACGCGCTCAGCACCCCGGTAAACGTGGACAACGGAACCTACGATGCGCTGTTCGTCACAGCGGGCGACTATGACGCCGACGGACAGATCGATCTGGTCCTGGGGCTGGTGTCCGCCACCGGCAATGCAAGCATCAAGATGCTGGAGAACACGGGTGGCAACTTCGCGTTCAACGGCCTGTCCGTGAATTTTTCCGCGGACAACTTCAACATCGCGCAACTCGTGCTCGCCTCCGGAAACCTGGACTACGACAACGCCTACGAGCTGGCCGTCGTCACCAACGCCGGCACCCTGACGTCGACCAACAACAACCTGTCCGGCGCCGAGCATCGCTATTACCTGTTTGACGATGCCGAAAACAATTTCGCCGAACTGGCCTCCAGCCGGATCAGCTTCGACCCCGGTTCCGGCCGCCGCGAGGCGGTCTACGGCAATGTTGCCCTGGGCGATGTTGATGGCGACAGCATCGACGAGGTCGTGCTAGCCGGCATGAACCAGATTGGCGGCATCAACAGCTCGGCGCCAATGAGCAGTTTCCGTCATGCCGTCCAGGTGCTGGACGATGCCAAGCGCAGCTTCACCCTGCTGGCGGAAACATCGACTCCGGTGCTGCTCGACAACACGGAGCTACCGCCAGATGGCGAGCGCTACTCGGAAGATTCCGGCACCCAGCAGGCAATGAACCACGTGGCATTGACCACTGCGGATGTGGACGGCGACGGCGCGGCCGAGATCCTGGTCAACCAGCGGCTTTATCAATCCCAGCGCAGCACTCCAGGCACCCTGGTGCTGTATGACGATGACAACGATATCGAGACGGGGTTTGCCACCATTCCGGGCATTCACTGGTTCGGCTACAACCGGAGCGACAGTTTCAACTTCAACTGGCGCATGAATGCGGTGGCTGCCGGCGACGTCACCCTCGACGGCCGTGACAACATCGTCCTCTACTCGCAGCGTCAGGGCACAAGCACCAGCCAGACGCAGCAAATCCAGGTCTGGGGGCACGACCAGATCAACGGTTGGAGCCTGATCCAGCAGATCGACACCGACAAGCGCAGCAGCATCGGCGCGCAGGACAGCTATTACCCACAGGTGCTGCTGCCCGATGCCGAACTGGATGACGGCTCGTTCGCGATCCAGTTCAGCGAGGGCAGTCACCAACTGGTCTTCACGCAGCCGATCATCATCGCTGCGCTCGCGGGTGCACCCTGCGCCACCGACCTGGGTCAAAACCTCAGCTCCTCGTGCCGGACTGCCTACGGCCAGGGCGTCAATGACAACACGACGCGCACCGATGGTACGACCGCCACCGGCCGACTGTTCGCAGGCTTCGGCGCGGGCGACCCGGTCACGCAGAACAGCTTCGAGATGACCGCCAGCATCGAGCGCACGACCAGCAGCTGGGACATCAGCGGATACTCGCTGACGAAGACGCTGACCTACGAAACCGGGGCGATCGAAGACTCCGTCGTGCTCACCGTCATGCCTATCGATGTGTACGAGTACACCGTGCTATCGCATGTGGATCCGACGCTGGTCGGCGAGGTCGTCACCATCAACCTGCCACGCGAGCCGATCACCACGCTGGTCACGCTGGATTACTACAACCAGATCGTCGACGAGGGCTTTCTTCAGATCGGCAGCGATGTGTTCGGGCATACAGAAGGCGATCCATCCAGCTATCCGACAGCCTCCGACAAGTTCGGCCTGCTGAACCGCTACGACGGGCTAGAGTCATCCGTGGTGTCGGTCGGCGAGGGCCAGGGACAAACCGTGGCCACAATTGAGGAGTTCACAACCACCGGCTCGGGCAACGACTACAGCACGGTTTATGGGCTGGATGTGCGGGCCACAGGCGGTCTCGGCGGCTATGTCGTCGGTGGCTTCTCGGTGGGCTACGGCACCACCGGCTCGCTGGAGGTCACCCATGGCGACCAGACCCTCTACCAGGGCGCGGTCGGCAACATCAGCGAGGCCGCCTTCGATGCCGGCGAGAACTACAACTGGGGCCTGTTCGCGTATCTCTACGACGACCACCGCTCCGGCCAGCATTTCGAGGTGCTGAACTTCTGGGTCGAGGACTAGCGCAAACCAACCGGGCGGCGGCGCGGAGCGGTCGCCCGGTTCTTTCGATTGAAGATCAGGGTCCGCCTAGTTCGCGATCGCCCCGAGATCGAACCCGATCGGCGCCCCCGGCCCCAGCGGCAGACCCAGCAGAATCCATAGCATCACCAGCGCAACGCCGGTGAGCAGCATCCAGATAGAGTACGGGATCATCATCGCGGTCAGCGAGCCGATGCCGAAGTCCTTTTGCCAGCGCTGAGCGAAAATCAGCACCAGCGGGAAATACACCATCAACGGCGAAATGATGTTGGTGGCGGCATCCCCGACACGGTAAGTCGCGGTTGCCCCTTCGGGGCTGATACCCAGCAACAGCAGCATCGGCACCAGTACGGGAGCCAGCAGCGCCCACTTGGCACTGGCCGAGCCCACAAACAGATTCAGAAAGGCCGCGAACAACACGATCAGCCCCAGCGCGATCGGTAACGGCAAGCCACTATTCTCGATAGCGCCGGCGCCATGCACCGCGGTGATCAAGCCCAGGTTCGACCAGTTGAACATGGCGACGAAATGGGCGGCGGCGAAGGCCAGCACCAGGTAGTAGCCCATGTCCTTCATCGCCTCGGCCATCATCGCCACCAGATCGCGGTGCGTCTTGATGGTGCCGGCGGCGGCCCCGTAAGCCCAACCCGCGGCGAGGAAGATCACGAAAAACCCGGCCACCAGCGAGCGAAAGAACGGCGTGGCCGTCACGTACCAGGGCTGGCCGTCGGTGCCCTCCCCGTCGTTGAGCAAGGGCGTGCCCGGCCCGAAGGTCATCAGCGCCCAGAGCAGGCAGACGCCCACAATCGCAAACCCGGCCCAACGCAGACCCTTGCGCTCGGCATCGGTCAGCGGTGCGCTCTCATCGCCAAAGGCTGCGGCCTGATCGCCCGAGGGCGTCCATGTGCCCAGCCGTGGCTCGATGACGCGGTCGGTCACATACCAGATCACGGGCAGATAAATCACCAGCAACGCCGAAATGAAGTACCAGTTGCCGGCGATATTCATGCTCCAGCCGGAATCGATTTGCGAGGCATCCATCGCCGCTTCGGTAATCCCGAATAGCAGCGCATCCAGCTGACCCGGCGAGATATTCGCGGAAAAGCCCCCGGACACGCCGGCGAACGCGGCTGCGATGCCTGCCATGGGGTGGCGCCCGGCGGCCGCGAAAATGATCGCAGCCAGCGGAATCATCACCACGTAGCCGGCATCGGCTGCATGGTTGGACAGCATCGCGACGATGGCCACGACCGGCGTCAGCAGGCCCTTGGGGGCGTTGCGAACTGCTTGCCGAATCCCGCTCGCGAACAACCCCGACCGCTCGGCCACGCCAGCGCCCAGCATCACTACCAGCACATAGCCCAAGGGGTGGAAGTGCGTGAACGTGGCCGGCATCTGCGTCCAGAGCCGCTGGATGTTCTCGGCCGATAGCAGACTCTGGGCTTGCAGCAACAGCGGTGAACCATCCGCCAGCGTCTGGGTCGGATGCATGGCCGTGACACCGACCAGCGCGCAGACCACCGAGATCCCGATCAGCGCCAGGATGAGATAGAAAAAGATGAAGACCGGGTCTGGCAGACCATTGCCAATCCGTTCGACAAACCCCAGAAACCCTTTCTGATTCATTGCGGTATTGGATTCACTCACCCGCATGCCCCTTTGATTGTTATCCGTTGCAATCCACCATCACAGCGGATTCAGGTGACCCTTGGCAAGCTGACTGCCTGCCCGACCCGTCGCGCGCCCGAACATTCCATGCTTTACGAGGTTCGCGTAGTAACTTCTAATGAACACTCAACTGTCCGCGGAATCGCGCATGAACAGCAGTGCCACTTCCGCACGTACCGTCACTCTTCAGGGCCAGCCGCTGGCGCTAGCTGGTCGGCCGCCTGTAATCGATGACTCCGCCCCGGAGTTCTCCCTGGTATTTTCCCGGCGGCCTGAGGATGCCAGCGCTGACGGTGGGTTCGCCATGCCCGAGCTACGTCAAGTGGGCCTGGACGACTACCGGCACCGCATCAAGCTGCTCAACATCTTTCCGTCAATTGACACGCCCATCTGTGCCGATTCGGTCCGCGCATGCGAATTGTTCGCACGATCACACCCGAAACATGCATTGCTGATGATCTCTGCAGACCTGCCGTTTGCGATGCAACGCTTTTGCGCTGATCACTCGATCAAGAACCTGTTCGCGCTCTCCACGATGGGCGATACGCGCTTTGGCCGTGATTACGGCGTCGGTATCGACACCGAGCCTCTCCGCGGGCTTTGCGCGCGGGCTTGCTTCGTGCTGGATAGCGCCAACAAGGTTCGGCAGGGTTCTACCCCGTTTTCACGGACGGTTTGGAAAGGAGGGTTGTGGCCCGCCCACGGTGCCAGCGCCAGACAAGGCTTCAGAAGTCATCGTAGTCTGGCCGCGTCTTGCCGGCCGAAACGCGCGAACGCGTGCTGCTGAGTAGCTGCGGTGTCTGTTGTTGGATCAACGCCGTCAACGAGCCAAGATCAAGCATCATCATGGCCGAGGCCACAATGCCGATGTTGACGGGATCCAAGCCGCTCTCGATGGCGCGTAAAGTGCGCGGCCTAGGCGAACGAGATCGTCCCGAACAGCCGACTGTTGATGTCGGATATCTGAGCCATAACGGCACTAATACACCGCTTGATTGGTTCAATACGTCAAATAACGCCGTTTCTTTCGTCGCTGACGACCGCACGCTAACGAACGTTGTCGAGCCATAACGACCGGCTCCATCGGGTTCGCCTGTCGGCAAAGGCGACGCACTCAGCACGAACAAGCGGCCCCGCGCGCCGGCGGGGCCGCCACTCACCCGGTTTATCCAGCCACCTTGCGACCGAACATCCGATACAAGGCCGGTAGTACGAGCAGCGTCAGCAGCGTCGATGACACGATTCCGCCGATCACCACCGTTGCCAGCGGTCGCTGCACTTCGGAGCCGGTACCCACGTTGAAGGCCATGGGCACGAAGCCCAGCGAGGCGACGAGCGCGGTCATGAGCACGGGGCGTAGGCGGATCAGCGCGCCGTCGATGATGGCGGGCTCAAGATCCACGCCCTGCGACAAGCGATCGCGGATAAAGGACAGCATCACCACGCCGTTGAGCACGGCGATGCCCGACAGCGCGATGAAACCGACCCCGGCCGAGATGGACAGCGGCATGCCGCGCAGTGCCAGCGCCGCCAGCCCGCCGGTGAGTGCCAGCGGCACGCCGGTGAACACGATCAGCGCATCGCGCCCGCTGCCAAAGGCCGCGTAGAGCAGCGCGAGAATCAGCAGCAGCGTGAGCGGAACGATTAACGACAAGCGTCTGCTGGCGGAGATGAGTTGCTCGAAGCTGCCACCGAAGTCCAGCCAGTAACCTGCGGGCAGATCCACCTGTTCGCGAATCGCGGCTCGGGCCGCTTCGACAAAGCTGCCCAGGTCCTGTCCCCGCACGTTGGCCGTAACGAACACCCGGCGCTTGCCGTTTTCGCGACTGATCTGGTTGGGGCCGGTGATGGTCTCGACACGGGCCACCGCGCCCAGCGGCACGTGCAGCGGCGGAGCGTGGGCCACGCCTAGCGCATCGGCATCGCCGGCGACCATGGCGTCGTCGGCCGGCAGCGGAACGGGCAGATCACGCAGGGCAGCGGGATCATTGCGCAGCGCATCGGGCAGGCGCACGACCAGATCAAACCGCCGATCACCCTCGTAGACCTGACCCACCGCCGTGCCCCCCATGGCCACCTGCACCACCTGCTGCACGCTGGCGACATCCAGCCCATAGCGGGCGAGTTGCGCGCGGTCGGGCACGACCTGAATCATCGGCAGGCCGGTGACTTGCTCGGTACGCACATCGCGCGCACCGGGCAACCCGCGGACCACGCCTTCGATCTGCTCGGCCAGGCCGACCAGGGTGTCGAGATCATCTCCATAGACCTTCACGGCAACGTCGGCACGCACGCCGGCGATGAGTTCGTTGAACCGCATTTCGATGGGCTGGGTGAACTCGTAGTTGTTGCCGGGCACCGCGCGGGCCAGATCGGCCAGCTCGTCCAGCAGCACGGCGCGCGGCTTGCCGGGGTCGGGCCAGTCCTGTCGCGGCTTGAGGATCAGGAAGGTATCGGCGACGGCCGGCGGCATCGGGTCGCTGGCGACCTCGCCGGTGCCGATCTTGGAAAACACGCGCTCGACCTCGGGCAGCTGGCCAACGGCATTCTCCAGCACCTGCTGCATCGCCACCGCCTGCGCCAGGCTCGTGCCCGGTATGCGCAGGGCATGCATGGCGATATCGCCTTCGTCCAGGCTGGGAATGAATTCGGCCCCCATGCGTGTGCCGCCCCAGGCCGCCACGACGACCAGCACCACCGCAGCGCTGACGACTGCCACACGCCAGCGCAGCGCGGCCAGCAGCAGCGGCCGATAGAGCCGGCGCAGGCCGCGCAGCACCGCGGGGTCGCGCTCCGCCACCCGGCCCCGCATCAGCACCGCGAGCGCAGCGGGCACGAAGCTTACGGACAGCACCAGGGCGGCGAGCAGGGCCATGACCACGGTCAAGGCCATGGGATGGAACATCTTGCCCTCGATGCCACCGAGCGCGAACACCGGAAGGTAGACGATCAGGATGATGGTCACGGCGAACACGCTGGGGCGGATCACCTCGGCCGTGGCGCTGCGCACCAGTTCCAGCCGTTCGCGCAGCGGTAGCGCGCGGCCCGCCGCCCGCTGGGCTTCGCTGAGCCGGCGCAGGCCGTTTTCGACGATGATCACGGCGCCATCAACAATCAGCCCGAAGTCCAGCGCGCCCAGGCTCATCAGGTTGCCCGAGGTGCGGGTGGCGACCATGCCGCTGATGGTCATGAGCATGGACAACGGGATCACCAATGCGGTGATCAGCGCGGCCCGCAGATTGCCCAGCAGCGCGAACAGCACCGCAATGACCAGCAAGGCGCCTTCCACCAGGTTCTTCTCGACCGTGGCGATGGTCTTGTCGACCAGATCAACCCGGTTGTAGACCGGGTTTAGCGTGACACCGTCGGGCAATGAGGCCTCGATCTCGGTCAGGCGCTCGGACACCGCCTGCGCCACCCGGCGGCTGTTGGCGCCGATCAGCATGAAGGTCGTGCCCAGCACCACTTCCTGTCCGTTCTGGGTAGCGGCACCGCTGCGCAGGTGTTGCGACATCGCGACCTCGGCCAGCTCGTCCAGCCGGATCGGCACGCCATCGCGCTTGGCGACGACAATGGCGCGAATGTCGTCCAGGGTCTGCACTTGTCCCGGCGACCGGATCAGATACTGCACGCCAAACCGTTCGATGTAGCCGGCACCCACGTTGCTGTTGTTGCGGGCCAGCGCCGACATCACGTCATCAACGGTCAGGTCGTAGGCCAGCAGGCGATCCGGCCAGGGCGCGACAAGGTACGTCTTCTCGAAGCCACCGATGGTGTTGACCTCGACGATGCCGTCGGTCTGCTGCAACTGTGGCCGCACGATCCAGTCCTGAACGGTGCGCAGGTCGGTCGGTGTCCAGGCACTGCCTGGCTCGGCGCCGACCGTGTACATGAAGATCTCGCCGAGGCCGGTAGCAATCGGCCCCATCGCGGGCGAAATGGCTGCCGGCAGTTCGTTGCGTAAACCGGCCAGCCGCTCGGCCACCAGCTGACGGGCAAAGTAGATGTCGGTGCCGTCCTCGAACACCACCGTCACCTGCGACAGGCCGTAGCGTGACAGCGAGCGGGTGTAGTCCAGCCGCGGCAGGCCGGCCATCGCGGTTTCCACCGGGAAGGTCACGCGCTGCTCGGCTTCCAGCGGAGAGTAGCCCGGTACGGCGGTGTTGATCTGCACCTGCACGGTGGTGATGTCGGGCACGGCGTCGATGTTCAGGCGCTGAGCGTTGTACACACCCAGGGCGGCCACCAGCACCGCGGCAAACAGCACGAGTACGCGGTTCGCGATCGCGAACCGAATCATGGATTCCAGCATGGGAGCGTCCTCAGTGTTGGTGGCTGGCGCCGGACTTTTCGAGGTCCGCCTTCATCAGGTAGCTGTTGCCGGTGACGTAGCGCGCCCCCGGCTGCAAACCGTCCAGCACTTCCACCACCTCGGCATTGCCGGCACCCAGCTCGACGGATCGAGGCTCGAAGCCGTCGCCCACCTGCTCGAACACGACCGCCTGCCCGTCCATCTGCTGGATGGCGGACCGCGGCACCAGCACCGGTGCCTGGCGGGACTCGACCAGCAACTCGCCACGCACATACTGACCAGGGCGCAGCGCGCCTTGCGGATTGGGCACGATCACCCGCGCGCGCACCGATTGGGCAGCATGAATCGCGAGCGGCGAGAGCTGGTCGATCACGCCCTGCCCCACGGCGTTGTCGTGCAGACCGAGAATGCGCACCGGCTGCCCGACACGCACCACATCCAGATCGTGGTCAAACACATCGAACTCCACCCACAGCTCGGACAGATCCGCGATCACGAACAGCGGCTCGTTGCCGGTCACCTCGCCGACCTGCGCCTGGCGGCTGACAACCCAGCCACCAATCGGGGCCTTCAGCGGGTAGCTTTGCAGGCTGTCGTTGCTTTGCACCCGCGCCAGCACCTGGCCGGAGTCGACCTGGGTCCAGAGCTTGGCGTCTACCGTCTCGATGACTCCGGCATAACGCGGCCGCACGCGGGACACGCGCGATGGATCGGTGTGTACGCGACCGGTGAGGCTGCGGGTCATGCGCAACGCGCCAGGGCCTGCAAGCGCGGTCCGCACCCCCAGCGCCTGGGCCATGTCGGCAGACATGTGCACCGAGCCCTCATGGGCATCGCCATGTCCTGCTTCGTGGCCATGCCCATGGCCGTGCTCACCTTCGCGCTCGGCCTCCTGCCCGTGCGGTTCGTCATGGGCGTGGTTACCACCGGCAAGCCCTGTCGGGGCGTGGGCCAGCAGTAGAGCCAGTGCCAGTGTGGCTATCGGGAACTGTGATTTCATCCTGCGATCTCCTGATCCAGCGAGCGACCCAGCAGGCGCTCCAGCTCGATGCGTGTCTGGTGATATTCGGTTGCGACGGCGATGCGGCGTTGCTGCCATGCCAGCCGTTCCTGTTGTGCCGTGGTCAGTTCGAGCAGGCTGTATCGCCCCTGGCGGTAGCCTTCGGCGGTCGCGCGGAGGACAGCCTCGGACTGCGGTTCCAGCGCATCCCGAATCTGCTCGAAAGCCTGGTGCAAGGCATCCAGCTCGGCCCAGGCGGTCGTGACCAGCGCCTGGGCACTGAGCCGGGCCGTTTGCTGCGCCCAGTGCGTAGCCTCAGCCTGCGCCTGAGCGCTTGCCTGTGCCGGCGCAGAACGGCGGGCGCTGCCCAGCGGCAAGCCCAGGCCCAGCACCAGCGCCTGATCACCGCTGCCCCGGTCGTCGCGCACCCCACGGACCATTGCAGGTCTCCACGCGCCTGACTGGCCGCAAGCCGAACCCTGGCCAGGGCCAGATCACGATCGGCTGTGGCCAGTCGCACCAGCGGCGCGTGACGGGCCGATTCCAGCAACCGCGACCGCGCAGGCGGCGCTGGCAGGCGGGTCCAGTCCATCCGCGTTGTGGTGACGCCGCGATTCGGTGTTCCGACGACAATGGCAAGCGCCTGCGCGGCGCCACGGCGGCGGGTTTGCGCCTGGCTGGCCCGCAGCCGCGCGGCCGCCAGCGCCAGCGATGCGCGCTGGGCATCCGCCGCCGAGGCCGCACCGGCGCGCTGCCGCTGATCGCTGGCCTCCGCGGTCTGCTCCGCGACGACGACAGCATCGCGAAGCAGCCGTGCGTCGGCCTCGGCGCGGGCGAGTTCGACAAAGCGGGTGGCGGCGTCAGCCAACAGGTCACGACGCTGCTGATCCAGTTCCACGCGCTCGACCTCGGCCCGCGACAGCGCCTCGGTGCGGCGGAGCATCGGCTTGCCACCCCACTCCAGCACACCGGCGAGGCTGATCGTGGTTTCCAGCCGGTCGGCTCCGGCGAACTCGCCGTTGCCGGCGACGTTCTCCACCTCGGTTTGCAGGGTTAACGGGGGACCGAATTCGGCGGTGTCGGCATAGCCGGACTGCGCCTGGCGCACGGCGTCCATGCGTCGCAGTTCGGGATGGTGTTGCAAGGTCCATTGCAGCACGCCCGGCAGGGTCGCCGGAATGCGTTGCGGTTCGGCCGCTGCCTGTGCAGCGACCAGGGACAACGCCAGCACGGCGCCGCCCTTGAGCAAGATTGGGAACATGATGTTCTCCCGGAAGTGAATCAGTCGGTGCGCGACGGCACCGGTCCGGTTGGGGGAGAACTCAGGTGATTGGCGGCCTCAACTGCGTGCGGCTGCGATGGATAGGCGCATATTGCAGGCACTCGGTGGTGCCCTCACCATGCGCCACCGTCAAATTCAGCGACATCTCGGACGGGATCGCCACACCACCACTGCACAGGTGGAGATGGTGGTGGTGTTCGGAATCGCTGTCGGCGTCGTGATCGACGCTCACCGTCATCAGGTGATCGCGCACTTCCTCATGCGTCATCTGCCCGCCGTCGACATGCGCCACGGATTCGGGAACGCCCGCCATCACGCGTGTCCACGCCACGATCAGCAGCAGCGCAACAAGCCAGGTGGATGGGCGACGAGACGAGGACATTCGATGCGGGATTCGATGCAGTCAGGCGATGGGAACGCCGCTCAGCTTAGGGAAGCGCCGACGGAATTGCACGGTCACGGCCTCAAACCACGACGGCTTGCGGCCAGGTCTCCAACAGCAGTCCGACAAAAATCACCGCACCGAAGCGGTGATTGTCCAGAAACGCCGCGAAGCAGGCGGCGGGGTCACGATGGCGGATCTGCCATTGCTGATACAAGGCCAGGGCTGCGGCGACGCCCAGCCCGGCGTTGAACCAGAGTCCGTAGTCTAGCGACAGCCCGAGCATGAACAGCACCCACAAGGTGGTGAACTGGAGCAGCGCGGTGATCACCCGGTCCCCTCGCCCGAACAGGATCGCAGAGGATTGCACGCCGATGGCCAGGTCTTCCTCGCGGTCTGCCATCGCATAGAACGTGTCGTAGGCAATGGTCCATAGAACATTAGCGAGGAACACACCCCAGGCGACCCAGGCCACCGTGCCGGTTTGCGCGGCGAACGCCATGGGAATGCCCCAGGAGAACGCGATGCCCAAATGCGCCTGCGGCATGGAATGCCAGCGCTTGGCGAGCGGATACGAGGCGGCGATGAGCACCGCCGGCACCGACAGCGCGATGGTCAGCCAGTTGGTCTGCAACACCAGCGCGAAGGCTATCGTGGCCAGCAGCATGAACAACGCGACGCCTTCCCAGCGGCGCACGCGGCCTGCCGCGATCGGGCGGTCAGCCGTCCGCTGGACATGCGGATCGATATCGTGATCGGAGACGTCGTTGATCACGCAGCCCGCGGAGCGCATCAGCACCACGCCGAGCACGAAGATCAGCAGGATGCTGCGGTCCGGCGGACCGTCGGCCGCAATCCACAGAGCCCACAGCGTCGGCCATAGCAACAGCCAAATCCCGATGGGCCGATCCAGCCGCATCAGCGCGGCGTAGTCAGCCAGCTTTTGGCGCAGCAACCGCATCGCGACCCGGCTCAGCTGGAACCGAAGACTTCGCGCAGAATCTCGGTGGTGCGCTGGGCCGGATTGTCGCGAATCCGCTTCTCCTCGGCGGCGACTTCCTTGAACAGCGAATCCAGCGCCTGCGAGGTGATGTAGTCATCGAGATCAGGCACGTCCTGGCCGGCCATGGCCATCAGCGGACCCGCCTTCTTCACCAGCGCCTTGTAGTCCTGGGTGACGCCAACCTTCTGCGTGGCATCGATCACCAGCGGGTGCAGTTTCTGGTACAGCGTGTCACCAGCATTCGCGCGAAAGTATTGCGTGGCGGCATCGTCTGCGCCCTGCACGATCTCCAGCGCATCGGCCACGCTCATCTGGCGCACCGCATCGGCCAGCAGATCCGCGGCCTCCGGCACGGCCTGTTCCGCCGCGCGGTTCAGGGTCAGATGAAACTCGTCGACCAGATCCCCGGCGCCGAGCTTGGTCAGCGTCTCGCCCAGGCGCTCCACGCCGCGCGGCAGCGGAATCCGTGCCTGGTCGTTCTCCCAGAAACCATTGGTGCGCCCCAGCGTATTCACCGCCGTGCGCGTGCCCTCGGCCAGTGCCTCGCGTATGCCCTTTGCCGCGGCATCGGCGGTCAGCGGTGCGGCGGCACTGGGCGCATCCTCCGACTCACCGCCAAGCAAGCCTTCCAGCCAGTCGGCCCAACCGGCGTTGGCGGTGGTGGCGGTTGCCAGTGCCAGGATGAAGATGAGTCGGCGCATGTCAGGCCTCGCTGCGAATTCGGAGCGCTACCTTAGCGTGGCGCAAGCCGCGATGGCGACACCACCACCGAATGCCGCATCGCAACAAAAATCGTACGCAAGTCTTGCGACATCGATAGAATTGCGCGCCTTTATCTCCTGCAGTACCCATCCCATGTCCGTCGCCAATCTGCGAAATATCGCCATCATTGCTCACGTCGATCACGGCAAGACCACGCTGGTCGATCAGCTTCTGCGCCAGTCCGGCACCCTTGCCGAGCGCGGTGAACAGCGCGAGCGGGTCATGGATTCCAACGATCTGGAGCGCGAACGCGGGATCACCATCCTGTCGAAGAACACCGCGATCCGGTGGAACGACAACCGCATCAACATCGTCGACACGCCAGGACACGCCGACTTCGGCGGCGAGGTGGAGCGCGTGCTGTCCATGGTGGATTCGGTGCTGCTGCTGGTCGATGCCGTCGACGGCCCGATGCCGCAGACGCGCTTCGTCACGCAAAAGGCCTTCGCGCTGGGCCTCAAGCCCATCGTCGTGGTCAACAAGATCGACCGACCCGGCGCACGCCCCGACTGGGTTATCGACCAGGTCTTTGATCTGTTCGACTCGCTGGGCGCCACCGACGAACAGCTGGACTTCCCGATCGTTTACGCCAGCGCGCTTAACGGCTACGCCAGCGAGGACGACAGCGTCCGCGACGGCGACATGACGCCGCTGTTCCAGACCATCATGGACAAGGTCTCGCCGCCGGATGTCGACGCCGACGGCCCGTTCCAGATGCGCGTGACCACGCTGGACTACGACAGCTACGTGGGCATCATCGGCATTGGTCGCATCCAGCGCGGCTCCATCGGCCCGAGCAAGCCGGTCGTGGTCGTCGACCGCGACGGCAAGACGCGCCGCGGCCGCGTGCTCCAGGTGATGACCTATCTGGGGCTGGAGCGCGTGGAATCGGACCAGGCCTCAGCCGGCGACATCATCGCCTTCAGCGGGCTGGAAACGCTGGACATCTCCGACACGCTTTGCGACCCCGAAAAGCCGGAGGCACTGCCAGCGCTGGCCGTGGACGAGCCGACGATGAGCATGACCTTCGAGGTCAACAAGAGCCCGCTGGCGGGCCGCGAGGGCAAGTTCGTCACCAGCCGTCAGATCAGGGACCGGCTGGACCGCGAGCTCAAGCACAACGTGGCGCTGCGCGTCGAACAGATGAACGATCCGGACAAATTCAAGGTGTCCGGCCGTGGTCAGCTGCATCTCGGGATTCTGATCGAGAACATGCGCCGCGAGGGCTATGAGCTGGCGGTGTCACGCCCGCAGGTAATCACCCGCCAGGCCGACGGCAAGACGCTGGAGCCCTGGGAGCAGGTGACGGCGGATGTGGAATCCGAACACCAGGGCGCGGTGATCCAGGCCCTGCAGGAACGCGGCGCCAGCATGCAGAACATGACCCCGGATGCCACCGGCCGCGTGCGCCTGGAATTCCGCATGCCGGCGCGCGGGCTGATCGGCTTTCAGACCGACTTCCTGTCGATGACCAGCGGCACCGGACTGATCTACCACGTCTTCGAATCCTTTGACGAGGCCAGCGCGCAGGGCGTGGGCCAGCGGCACAAGGGCGCGATGATCTCCAATGGCGACGGCAAGTCGCTGGGCTACTCGCTGTTCAACCTGCAGGAACGCGGCCGGATGATGATCGGCCCCGGCGAAACCATTTACGAAGGCCAGATCGTCGGCGAGCACAGCCGCGACAACGACCTGGTCGTGAACCCGCTCAAGGGCAAGCAGCTCACCAACGTCCGCGCATCCGGCACCGATGAGAACATCATCCTCACCCCGGCGATGAAGCTATCGCTGGAACAGGCGCTCGAGTGGATCAACGATGACGAACTGGTCGAGGTCACGCCCGAGAGCGTGCGCCTGCGCAAGCGTTACCTGAAGGAACACGAGCGCAAGCGCGCCGGTCGCCCGAGCTAATCCATCAACTGACTGCTGGTCGGCCCCGGACCGGGGCCGATCAACGCTGAGCGCTGCGCAACGCCGCCTCGAATGCCCGACGCGCCCAATCGGCCGCGAGTGCCGGATCGTCGTGAATCTCCTCCGGTGCGAGGTGATACGACATGCGCACGACGCGCCCTCGCTGCGGGAACTCAAAAGCCGGCAGGTCACGCGCTTCGAATGCCGGCCTGCTGAGGTCGTCGACCTTCAGATAAAGCGTATCGTCGGCCACGAGACCGAACATCAGCCCGGCGTGGTAGATGCCATGGCCGCCGAACATGCGCCGCGCAGCAATCGGCCCGAACTCGGCGAAGACCTCGTTCAAGTAGTCGACGTATTCGCTCATGTCCCGGCGCTCCGTATCGCTGTGATCCGGCGCAGTATCACCGATGCAGTCGACGATCACGTGGCCGATCAGGCCAGCGCGTCGTCCGCCACGCGATAGCGCGGGTCTTCCTTGTAATCGACCTCGATCATCTTCTGGGCCTTGTCGAGCAGCTGCACGCAGTCCGGGCTCAGGTGCCGCAGCGTGAGTCGCTTGCCGGCGCGGTCATACCGCTCGGCCAGCGCGTTCACCGCCTCGATGGCCGAGTGGTCCATGAGCTTGGCGCCGCGAAAGTCGATCTCCACCTCATCCGGGTCATCAGCAGGCGAGAACTGCTGCTGAAAGTCGGTCACCGATGCGAAGAACAACGAGCCCTGCACGTCATAGATCTTCCGGCCGTTGGGCGCGACGCTGGATGTCAGCCGCACCTGCTTGGCGTGCTCCCAGGCGAAGACCAGCGCCGAGACGATCACACCGGCCACGACTGCAATCGCCAGATCAGCAATCACCGTGACGCCTGCCACCAGCAAGCCGATGAACACGTCGGCGCGGGGCACCTTGCCGAACAGGCGGAAGCTGCCCCACTCAAAGGTCTTCTCGGCGACGACGAACATCACGCCGATCAACGCGGCCAGCGGAATCCGCTCGATCAGCGCCGAGCCAAACAGGATGAAGGACAACAGGAACAGCGCGGTGGCGATGCCAGACAAGCGATGCAGCGCACCGTTGTTCACGTTGATCATGCTCTGCCCGATCATCGCGCAACCGCCCATGCCGCCGAAGAAGCCGGTGACCACGTTGGCGGCGCCCTGGGCGGCGCATTCACGATTGGCGCGACCACGGGTGTCGGTCATCGCATCAATCAGGGTGAGCGTCAGCAGCGATTCGATCAGCCCGATGAAAGCGAGAATCAGCGCATAGGGGAAGATGATCTTCAGCGTTTCAAGATTGATCGGCACCATCGGGATGGAGAACGCCGGCAGGCCGCCCTTGATCGAGCCGAGATCGCCCACGGTCTTGGTGTCCACGCCAAACCCGATGACCAGTACCGAGGTCGCGACGATCGCCACCAGGGTGGCCGGCACCGCCTTGGTGAGTTTCGGCAGCAGGTAGATGATCGCCATGGTCAGCGCGATCAGGCCGGCCATCAACGCGACCGGCCCCGGCGCCATCCAGCTCGTGCCACCAGCAGGCGTGGCGACCTTGAAGTGCTGAAACTGCGCCAGGAAAATCACGATCGCCAGCCCATTCACGAAGCCCAGCATCACCGGATGCGGCACCATGCGGATGAACTTACCCAGGCGCAGAATGGCCGCCAGCAACTGCAGGATCCCCATCAGCACGACCGTGGCGAACAAATACTGCACGCCATGCTCGACGACCAGGGCCACCATCACCACGGCCAGCGCACCAGTCGCGCCGGAGATCATGCCCGGCCGCCCACCGAACGCGGACGTGATCAAAGCCACGATGAACGCGGCATAGAGACCGGTTAGCGGCGAGACCTGGGCGATCAGCGCGAAGGCAATGGCCTCGGGCACCATGGCCAGCGCGACGGTGAGCCCGCTGAGCAGGTTGGTCTTGAGTTCGGTCGGCGTGATGTTCAGCAAAATGGGCTCCGTTGACACAACAGCGAGGTGCCCACGACGACCGATCAACCGGCCGGACACCCTTGAATTTCGGGTTGAGATGCGCCCCGTCAGGGAACGTCAGCGCGGTAGTGCGTGACCCGGCCTTGCGCCGGACTTGCCACGAGGCACGCGGGTCTTGCTCGCGGCCTCTGCGGCTCAAAGCGCCGTTGTGCGCCGCAACATTGTCCGTGAACTCAGCGCGGGCGTCTACCCGGCGGCGTTCGGAGTCGACGTGTTCTTGGTCGCTTTGGCGGACGGCGCAGCCGGTGTCGGCGCTTTGTAAATGACGCCGTCCTTCATCACGAATCGCACATCGCGCAACACGCCGACATCACTGAGCGGATTGCCCGGCACGGCGATGATGTCCGCGACCATCCCCCGCTCCAGCGCACCCAGTCGATCTTCCTGCCCGAGCACGATCGCCGGGCTGACCGTGGCCGAACGGATCGCATCGGCAGGAGGCATGCCGGCGGCCACCATGTAGACAAATTCCCAGGCGTTATCGCCATGAGCTGACACCCCGGAATCGGTCCCGAACACGATCTTCACGCCCGCCTTGTAGGCCCGGGCAAACGTGTCCTGGATCTTCGGGCCAATGGCGGCCGCCTTGGGACGGACGACGTCAGGGAAAAAGCCGTCGATATGCGATTTCTCCTCCACCCATTTGCCGGCGATGATCGTCGGCACGTACCAGGCGCCGAAGCGCTTGAACAGATCGATCGCCTCTTCGTCCATGTAGGTGCCGTGTTCGATGGTGGTCACCCCGGCACGGATTGCCCGCTTCATGCCTTCGGCGCCATGCGCATGGGCGGCGACATGAAACCCGTAGTCCCTGGCGGTATCGACGATGGCCGCGATCTCATCCTCGGTGAACTGGGCATTCTGGCCGCTGGACGCCACCGACAACACACCCCCCGTCGCGGTGATCTTGATCAGATCCGCGCCGTCCTTGTAACGCTGGCGAACGGCTTGGCGCGCATCCGCCACCCCATTGATCACCCCTTGCTTCGGTCCCGGATCGCCCTGCAGGTCAGCGCGCATGCCGTTGGAGGGATCAGCATGACCACCCGTGGTCGCGAGCGACTTGGCCGCGGTGAAAATGCGCGGGCCGTCGACCAGCCCGGACTGGATCGCCCGCTTCAGCGCCACCGAAACGTTGTAGCTGTCACCCAGGTCGCGCACCGTCGTGAAGCCGGCCAGCAACGTGCGCTCGGCGTAGACGGCCGACTCCAGGGCGATGTCGGCCGCATCCACCTGGAATTCCTTGAGATAGGTGTCCGGTCCGAACTCGCCGGTCAGATGCGTGTGCATGTCGGTCAGGCCGGGCAAGCAGGTCAGACCCTCCAGCGTCCGCGCATCGCCCGGCTCCGCCCCTGGCTCGACGGACGCGATTTGGCCATCTGCGACGGTGATCAGCACGTTGCTCACCGCCCTGCCCCGGCGCACATCGATCATCGATTCGCAGAAAATGGCCTCGGCCCAGGCCAGGCTCGGCAACAGCAGAACACCCAACAGCAGTACACGCATGACGGTCAACAACACAGGTTCATGCTCAGGGTATCGCAAAGCGGTTCCACCAGAGCGAGACCGCCAGGCTGCTCATCCATGTGCCACCGGCTTGGACGGACATACCATGGTTGCCGAACATCAATCACCGAGTCAGGCCGTGATCGAACCACCCGTCATCAAGACCCTTTCCGGGCAGGCAGCGTCTGCTCACGCCGACACGCTGGCCCGGCTGCGCATTGAGGTCTTTCGCGAGTGGCCCTACCTGTACGACGGTAGTGAGGCCTATGAGCGCGACTACCTGACGACGTACTTCCAGTGCCCGCAGAGCCTCATCCTGGTGGCTTGGGCCGGTCAGCAGATTGTCGGCGCCTCCACCGCCCTGCCCCTGGCCGACGCGGACCCCGACATGCAGGCGCCGTTTATCCAGGCCGGCTTGTCACTGACGGAGTGGCTCTACTTTGGCGAGTCCGTCGTATTACCGGAGTATCGCGGGCTGGGCCTCGGGGTCGGCTTTTTCGCCGAACGGGAATCGCATGCACTCAGTCTGGGCTTGCGGTATTGCACGTTCTGCGCGGTGGAACGGCCAAACGACCACCCCGCCCGGCCGCGACACTATTTCGGGAACGAGCGCTTCTGGGAAAACCGTGGCTACCTGCCAATGGACCTGCGCTGCCACTTCGGCTGGCCGGACATCGGCAACGACGCGACGACCGACAAGCCCATGCGCTTCTGGAAACGCGAGCTGCCCGAAGGTGTGTAGAAACGAGAGGCGGCGCTCCCCCGAGCGCCGCACCCTCCGGTCACAAACATCCCCGATTGCGACCGCCCCACTCCCGAGGTTTGGCTAGGCGACTTCAGCCTGCCCGGCGACCGCTTATGGCGCCAGTTCGAAACTGGACAGAATCGGATCGTGATCCGATGCGGCCATCGGGCTGTTCGCGAACTCGATGTTCGTATGCACAATGTCGACGACCGGCGACGCGCTGGCCAGGGCATCCGTCACAAAAATATGGTCCAGCGCCTGGCTGTTGCCGTTGAAGATGAAGGTGTAGCGCTCCAGCTGATCCAGGCCGGTCACGTCGAACAGGTCGCTCAGCACGTTGGATGAATCGTCGGCACCGGCAAGTATCTGCAACGGCTCCTCGAAGGTGAACTCGTTCATGTCGCCCAGCACCACGACATTCGCGTTCGCATCGATGGCCAGCGCGTCATCGACGAACTGGTTGACGATGGCCGTCTGCGCACGACGCTCATCCTCCGAACCGTTCACAAAGGGCTGGATCGCGCCGTTGATCGGCGTACCACCCCCCTTCGATGAGAAATGGTTGTTCACCACGACGACGCGGTGACCGTTAAAGTCGAAGGCGGCTGCCAGCGGTTTGCGAGCGCCGGCAAACGCGGTGTTGCCGGGCTCGATCAGACCCGGGTTGAAGCTGAGACCGACCACGCCTGCGTCGTTCTGCGGCAGGGTGGAGTCGTTGCCGGTACCGGCGGTGCCTGCCACCAGCGTGACCCGCGCGGCGTTGTAGAGGAATGCCTGTCGGATGTTGCCGCCCGGCTGGCCGCCGTTGGTCTCGGCCACCGCCGGAGCGACTTCGATGGCGGTGTAGGTCGGGCCGCCCGCGTCGACAATGGCCTGGACCAGCGCGCCGAGCGTGTCGCTGGCAGACACGACGCCATCGTTGATCTCGGCGCCGGAGTTGTCCTGAACTTCCTGCAAACCCACGATGTCCGGCGTTGCCAGCGCCGTCACGATCTGGTTGGCGATGGCGGCAAAGCGGCCATCGCCCGCGTCATCGTCAACCTCGCCGGCATCCATGTCGTCAACGTTGGCGACGTTCTCGACCACGGGGTCCAGATTCAGCACGTTGTAGGTCGCGACAGTTAGCTGGTTTCCGGTAGAACCGATGCCAGTGACCTCGCTCATCTGGTTTGCCGAGATCACCGCAGGCAGGGTGGTCGGCACCATCTGGAACTCGCCGAAGTCATAGCCGAGCACGCCGGTCACGACGCCATCGAACTGGTCACCCACGTTCACCGAAGGCGTGTCGCCGGAGAAGAAATCCCCGTCAATCTGAATCTGCATGCGCTCCGGGTTGTAGTCCACACCCCCATCGCCCTGATCCAGGCGCGACACGACGCCACCGGGCAGGATGTCCAGGCTCAGACCACCTCGGGCATTGATGCCTGTCGCCCCCGTCCCGGCGTCGGGCACGATGAAGATCTCGCCGAAGCGATTGGTTCCGGAGATTGCCATCGGGTTGGTCACGGCGATCAGCATGGCCTCGAGCGACTCATAGAAGTCCAGGCCATCGGCATCCGGATCAAACGTGGTTTCCGACGGCTCATCCACACGGCCCACCGTGTCGTCATCAATGATGGTGGTCGACGGAATGATGCGGTCGTTGCCACCAGCCAGACCAACCGTGGTCGGCGTGACGCTGGTATTGGTGAAGGGGTTGGCGATCTCCGCCTTGGTCGACAGCGAAATCTGCGTGGTCGACAGGTTTCCGGTGCTGACGCCGCCCGGATAGAACTCGCTCACCGTGCCGTCAACCTCCAGCACCTGGCCAACCTCGGCATCGGTGCCGAACTCGAAGACGAAGATCGCATCGGACGTCGCGGAATCGCCGTCGCCATCCGGATCCTGTAGATAAAAGCCGACAAAATCGACGCCCGTCACGATCCCCTGGGTTCGCACGGACTCACCGACCAGCGTAGACGCATGGCCGGCACCCTGAATGGCGGGGATGGCGACCAGCGGCACTGGCGGCGGCGGGGTGGAGTTGGACTCACCCGCCGTCGGGTTGTCGCGGGTTTCGAAGGCGCCGCCATTGCCGGCCCCGCCCGCGCCATCGTGACTGCGCGCGATGGACGCCGTGTCCGACGACTCGTTGGCCTGCACACCATCGCTGGAGAACACCGCCAGAAGCCCGGCGGCGTCCGAGTCATTGGTTCCGTAGACCACGGAGTCGATCAACCCCGTGGTCGTGGCCGCGGTGTCATTCGGAAAGTCCTCACCATTCCCCGCATAAAGCGCCACGGCATCGGCTCCGTTCTGCAGCCAGAAGGTGCGCGAGATGACGATATCGGCGCCACCGGACGTATCCGGCCCGCCGATGACGAAGAATCCGTTCTCGTCAGTCGCAAAGCCATCCAGATCGATGGCGCAGGGCTCCGGTGAGTTGCCGGCGCAATACGAAAGATTGTCGCTGCCGTTGAACAGCACCACGACCAAGCCATCCAGCGGCGTATTGCCCAGCCCGCCATCGAACAGCTCGATGAACTCGGCGGTTTCGTCACCGGGGCCATCCGCGTCGATCTCGTTGATCAACACGCGAGCGGTGAAGCCGTCCAGAACCGCGTCGTCGCGCTGCGCCAGATTCTGGATGCGCAGGTCGTCGGCCGCCTCGACATCGGCATCCGCAAACGCCGCGCTGGCATCGGGGAAGTTCGCCGCAAGATACTCGGCCAGCGCATCTTGCTCGCTGTTGTCCGGAGCGAAGGTTGCGGTGCCGGTGGTCGCAGCGTCGTCGCCTGCGGTGATGTCCACCCGGTCGGCCGCGCCTAGCGAGTCGAACGGGTAGCCGTCACCACCACCAGCAAGAAAGTCCAACGTCACCATGCGGAAGGTCCGGCTGGGATCGCCCACCAGTTCACCCTCCGAGACGACCACGTCGGAGACCGTTTCCGGCCCGGCGCCATCGGCGTCCAGAACGATCAGCGATTGCAGACGCATCCCGTTGCCCGCACCGGCGGTATCCCGACCCTCGGCCGCAGGGTCGAAGCTGAACTGAATGCCGCCGACCTGCGGAAAGCGGCCCTGGGTCACGGTGCCGACATCGGCGAACCCGATGCCGTACTCGAGAATGTCCTTCAGCTCGGCAGCGGTGACCGTGACCAGGCTCAGGCCGTTGTTGAAGCTCAGCGCATTACTGATATCGAACTCGCTGATATCACCGTCTTGCTTGCCTGCAGCCGGAATCGCAGCCGGCGGCGTGCGCTGGGCATCAGCCGGATCGTTCGTGCCCGGTGGCTGGGTCACCTCGCCGATATCGTCGCGAATGCCGCCGCCGTTCTTGATCGAGATCGTCGCACGCGCGTCCACCGCCTGCGCGGCGGCGAGGTTGGCGTCGGCCGTCAGATTGCCCAGGTTGGTTTCTTCGGTACGCACCGAGCCGCGAACCCCGTTCAGGTAAACCGACGTATTGCCGAAGATGTTCGACTCGCGGGCGATCAGCACATCGGACACGGCATCGACAATGCTCTGCACGGCGGCGTTCGGGCTGGGACCGCCCACGGCAACTACGCCGGCGTCATCGGTGGCATAGGCACCGTTGACCGCGTCGTCCAGGGTGTCGAGAGACAGCACGCCATCGGCGCTGAAACCGGCGACGAGCTGACCGACATAGCGGTAATTGCCGTCGGTGTTCACGACCAGCACCGGCTCGCTGGAGGCCGAGCTGTATTGCAGCGGGTAGTCATCCACGGCGGTATCGCCCGCGCGCAGGGCGTCGTTGCTGTCGGCAAGCAGCGTGTTGGAACCACCGGCGACGATGATGTCGACGCCGTCCAGCCGCGTGGCCAGGGCCTGCTCGATGGCGATCTGCTGCATGTGCGCCAGCAGGATCACCTTGTTGATGCCGGCATCGGTCAGGGCAGTCACCGTCGGCTGGATCTCGGCGGCCAGCGCATCAAGATCGTCGCTGTTGGCCGCATTGAAATCCATCGGCGCGATGCCAACATCGCCGGGCGAGGAGATCGTGCCCAGCGTCGGCGTCGTCGCACCGACAACACCGATCTGCTCACCGCCTATCGTGATCACGACGCTGCCGGCGATGCTGTTCGCCTGCGGGGCCGCGCCATCGGCGACGACCAGACCGGCCAGGTTGGCGTCCGGCGCAAAGTCGAGGTTGGTCGACAGGTAGGGAAAGGCCGCGCCCGGATAGCTGTTGCCGTCATCCGAGTGAATCGCGACCAGTCCGGCGACTTCGCCGGTGCCCAGATCGAACTCGTGGTTGCCGAAGGCCGAGGCCTGAAAACCCATGGCGTTGGCGATCAGGATATCGGCCCGGCCACCCTGCCCGGAGTCTGGCAGACCCAATGCCGCAGCGAAGTCCGAGGCGTTCGATGCCGAGTAGAACGGGCCGGGAATATAGTTGTCGCCGGACAGCAGTTTCAGCGTATTGGCGTAATCGTCTTCCAGCGCCGACAGCACCGCCGAGAAGCGGGGCGCGTCGTCGATGGCCGGACCGCCGGCCTCGAAATCCGCCGCGTGCAGCAACTGCAGCTGGAAGCTGGCACCTGCGATCAGCGGATAGGCATCGTCCACATCCGCCACGCCGTCGCCATCGTCGTCGGTGTCGCTGACATCGGGCTCGCCGTCACCGTCGGTGTCGGTGGCTTCGGATTGGGTCGGGTCGTTGGGGAAGCCGTCGTCGGCATCGCTCACGCCATCACCGTCGCTGTCACCGTCCAACACGCTGTCCGTGCGCGCCGAAACGTACTGGATGCGCATATCGGCCGCTGGCTCGACATCGGCGGTACCGAAGGCATTGCTCGCATCCGGATAGGTCGCCAGCAGGTATTCGGCCAGCGCGTCCTGCTCGCTGTTGTCGGGCGCGAACACTGCCGGACCCGTGGGCACCTCTTCGCCGGGCTGGGTGATGTCCAGGCGATCGGGAGCCGACAGGCTGTCGAAGGGATAGCCGTCGCCACCGCCGGCAAGAAAGTCCAGCGTCACCAGACGGAAGCTGCGATCGGGGTCGCCGACCAGCTCGCCGTTCTTGACCACGACGTCACCGGCCGTCCCTGCGCCGGCCCCATCGGCGTCCAGCACCACCAACGACTGGATGCGCATGCCCTGCCCGGCGCCCGCGATGTCACGGCCGGCCGCTGCCGGATCGACGCTGAACTGGATGCCGCCGACCTGCGGGAAGCGGCCCTGGGTCACGGTGCCGACGTCATCGAAGCCGATTGCGTATTCCAGGATGTCCTTGAGTTCTGCCGCGGTCACCGTGACCAGGCTCAACCCGTTGTTGAAGCGCAGCGCGTTCTGTATGTCGAACTGGCTGATGTCGCCCTCGGCCTTGCCGGCGGCTGGAATCGCCGCCGGAGGCGTGCGGACCGCGTCGGCCGGATCATTGGTGCCCGGCGGTTGCGTTACATCACCGATGTCATCGCGAATGCCGCCGCCGTTCTTGATCGAGATCGTGGCGCTGGCATCCACCGCCTGCGCAGCCGCCAGGTTCGCATCGGCCGTTAGGTTCCCGAGGTTGGTTTCCTCGGTGCGAACCGATCCACGCACCCCGTTCAGATACACCGCCGTGTTGCCGAAGATCGTGGATTCGCGTGCGATGAGCACATCCGATACGTCTTGGGCAATCGCCGCCACTTCCGCGATCGGCGCGGGATCCCCAAGATCGGCCACACCCTGCGCGTCGGTGGCGTAGGCACCGGAGAACACCGGATCGATGGTGTCCAGCATCAACGCACCATTGGCGTCGAAACCGACGACCAGGCGTCCCACGTAACGGTAGTTGCCGTCCGTGTTGACCACGGCCACCGGCTCGCCGGAGCCCGAGGTGAACAGCTTGGGATAGGTGCCGGCCGCAGTGTCGCCGGCGCGCAGACGGTCGTTCGCGTCCGCAAGAATCGTGTTGGAGCCACCGGCGACGATGATGTCCACGCCGGACAGCCGCGAGGCCAGCGCCTCTTCGATGGCGATCTGCTGCATGTGCGCCAGCAGAATCACCTTGTCGATGCCGGCGCCGGTCAGGGCGTCGACGGCAGGCTGAATGCTGTCGGCCAGATCATCCAGGCTGTCCGAACTGGTTGCGTCGAAATCCATCGGGCTGATGACGACATCGCCGCCGGGGCTGGAAATGGTGCCCAGCGTCGGCGTCGTCGCACCGACAACACCGATCTGCTCGCCGTCGACGGTTATGACCACACTGCCCGCAATGCTATTCGCCTGCGGCGCCAAGGCGTCGTCGGCGACCAGGGGACCGAGATCCGCGTCAGCCGCAAAGTCCAGGTTGGCGGAGAGGTACGGGAAGGCTGCACCCGGGTAGGTCTGCGCCTCCACGCTGTTCTCAGCGATCACGCCGGCCAGCACGGCCGGCCCCAGGTCGAACTCGTGGTTACCCAGAGCCGAGGCCTGGAAGCCCATGGCGTTCATGATCAGCACGTCCGCCCGCCCGCCCTGACCGGAGTTCGGCAGGTTCTGTGCGGTTGCAAACTGTTCGGAGTCCGACGCCGAGAAGAACGGCCCCGGAATGATCACATCGCCCGACGACAGCGTGATGCTGTGCTCCGGCATTTCACCACGCAGTTCGCTGAGCACGGCGGAGAATCGCGGCGCATCCTCAACCGCCGGACCGCCGGCCTCCATGTCCGCCGCATGCAGTAGCTGCAACGTGAAGTCGGCGAGGTTGACCAGTGTCGGCGCCGTGGGCAGCGCGGCGACAAAATCCGACAGTGACGAAGTCAGGCCGCTGACCGTATCGCTCGCCGCGTTCACGCGGATGTCGGTCAAGGCCTGCAACGTGCCGTCGCCCAGCAGCTTGGCGATAACCAGAGAAGACTCGTCGGTGCCCGCTGGTAACGACGATGCGTCGTAGGGCACGGTGATGCGCACCGGGCGTTGGAACTGCGTGCCGTCCGGGCCGATATCGATGATCGGGCCAGCCGTCCCTGCGGGGGCTGCGCGGGTGGCGACGTCCAGCGTCACCGTCGCGTTGGCGGGCAGCGCGTTCTCGTCGAGATCGATGGATGCACCGGCGCCGGGCTGGCCCGACGGAATCGTCACGGTGCCGCCGTTCGCGGCGTTGACGGGCTGGCTGACTCCGGTCATCGGAGTCTCGGCATCCTCGTCAATGGTGATGGTTGTGGGGTCTCCACAAGCCGCAAGAACCAGAAGCAACGCGAAAGGCAGCGCGCGCAAACCGCGCATCGAAAGTGCATCCATCACTGTGTTCGTCTCCCTGAAACCATGGCGCAGCGCGCGGCGGCGCGATGCGATCTGGTCGGACGCTAAGGACGCTCTGTGACTCGCGGGTGACGAACGTTTAACAGTTTTGTTTCAGGCCGTGATGGCGGGCCGCTGAGGCACGGTCGCACCGCCACCCACAGAACCGGTTGGGCCGGATTGGTCGCGAAATGCGCGTATCAGAGACCCAGCGCGTCCAGCATGGACGGGTCGAACACCTGAGCGCCGGCTTGGGTTCGGGTGATGGAAAACTCCCCCGCATAATCCCAGACGGTCCAGCCGAACCCCGCCTCTTCGATCAACCGCCGGCTATCCCCGAGCCAGCGCTCCCGGTCGGCCGGCGATGCCAATTCGATCACGCCGAATTCGGTGCATTGCGCTGTCACCCCGTGGCGCCCGGCCCACTGCTTGACCATCTGAATCCGCGTTCGCAGCTTGCCGGTGTCCCAGCGTTGTTGACCGTAATGCTCGACATGCGAGCGGGCACCGGCATCCGCTTTGGCTGCCGCCGCTTTCACCGCGTCCGGCGAACTCGGAAACGGCAGATCACGCATGCGCCGCCACATGTCCCAGCCCCAGCTAGCGCCCTGATGAGTGAAGTTGTGCGGAGTGTAGAAGTGAAACCCGTAGATGACATTGCCATCGGGCAGCGGCGCCAGCATGGTCAGATCGGTGGGATCGGAAAAATGCGCGCCGGTGACGATAATGCTGTGATCGGGCGCCGCCTCACGAATCGTTTCCACCAATCCGCGTTGCAACCGACCCCAGGCCCAGGGGTTCTCGGTTTCCGGCTCGTTGAGCACTTCCAGCGCCAGCCGGTCTTCCGGAACATCCGACAAGCCGCGCGCGAACTGCGCCCATTGCGAGGCGAATACATCCACCGCGCCGCCGCTGGCAAACAGACGCTTCTTGGCCTCCGAATCCATCTGCATGACCACGATGATCGCAAGGCCGGCGTCCATCACCGCAGCGATGTCCCGCTTCAGTCGCGCGATTTCGGAGCCGCGCAACACGCCAGGCCGCTCGGCCTCGAACACCCGAACCGGGTCCACGGGCAGGCGCACATGAGTGAACCCTGCCTCGCGGATCCCGGCCAGATCAGCCGCCTCCAGCGCGTGGCGTGAACGAATCACCGGGTTGGGGGCCGGTCCCGTCCACCAGTGAGACAGGTTCACCCCGCGCTGGAGCGCTGTGACCAGGGCCGGGCTGGGCGTGTCCGCGCCGGCGTCGAAACGCTCGCAGGCGGTCATCAGCAACAGGCCTGCGGCCAATAGCGGTAGAGCCCGAACATGCGCGCCGGGGCGGAAGAAACGAACAATTCCCATCGGAGTTCCAAGTGTGCGAAGTCAGGCACCTGCCTGTTCATTGTGCACAACATCGACACCAGCCGGCTGCTACACTGCCGGCCATTGCTGGAAGCGCTTGATATACATGAAACAAATCGTCTGGGCTCTGGGGGCGGCCGCGATCGTGACCTCGACCGCGCACGCGGAATGGCGTTATCTCATTCTGAATGAACCGCTGGATCAGCAGGTGCGGGAGAAACGTGCCGAACCGGTCCAACCACCGAGCAGCTTCGGCAACCGGGTAGACGACGTGCTCGACATCGTCATGAACGGTTCGGTGCGCGGCCAAGCCGAGGTCATCGTGACCGCCGACGGCAAGACCTTGATCTCCGGCGACGGTGCCCGTCTGGCCGGCCTGGGTTTCGGACCAGGCGATGACGTCCCGCAGACCGGCTATTTCTATCCGCTGGCTGACCTGCGACCCGCCGTGCAGGCCCGGGTGGCGAGCGGGCAGTTGCGTATGCAGACGGGCATCGACCCGGCGCTGCACCGTACGCCGGGCATTAGCCGCTCGCAGAGCCGGCCCGCGGTGGCGCCCATCGTCGATTCGACTCCCGGCTTTGAAACCCGCCCGCTGCCGACAAGCCCGGCGCTGCTACCGGCGCTGCCGCCCGCACAGCCGCTGACCCCGGCTGCATCGGCCTACGCTCAGCCGCCAACACCGCAGCACAGCTTGCCGTGGCCGGATGCCCTGAATGCACCGATGCCAGCCGCGTCGACGGCATCAAGATCGTCACAGGAAGAAGTCATGATTGCCGTGGACGGACAACCGCGCGGCGTGGTGATAGCGCGCATCGGAGCGGGCGGGCAACCGCAGCTTGCGGTGGGCGACTTGCAGGCGCTGCGGCTGCCCGTGCCGGCTGCCTCCGTCGACCGAGGCTACGCCGTACCCGGCGATCTGGCGCAAACCTACGAAACCCAGTACGACCCAAGATCTGCCGAACTGCGGCTGTCGACACGGCAACCGGACCGCTGGTACCTCGCCGATGGCGACGGCAACGAAGCGACTGGCTGTTCCGCCACCGGACCGCGGTCCAGGCCAGGGCCACGGTCGAGGCGCGGAGACTGCTGATATGCCGCTGCTTAAGCTAGCCGGCCCCCGCCCGAAATCCCTGGGCGTTGATGATGGGCAGCTGGCCCCTTGCCCACGTGCGCCGAAATGCGTGTCGTCGCAGGCAACCTCGCGGCGTCATGCCATCGCGCCGCTGCCCATGCGCGGTTCGGTGCAGGCCAGCATGCAACGGTTGGTGGATTTGCTACTGGAATGGCCCGAAGCCGAACTAATCACCGAGCAGCCGGGTTATCTGCACGCCGAGTTCACGACGTCGCTACTCGGTTTCGTTGACGATGTGGAGTTTGCACCGGCCCCGAACGAAAACGTGATTCACGTTCGTTCCTGTTCCCGGCTGGGATATTCAGACCTGGGGACCAACCGTTCGCGGGTCGAATCGATTCGCGACGCGTACATCAACACCGACTAGCCGGCGCCGCGTCACGCACCCGGCAAAAACCTGCGCGCCCTGGCTTAGACAACGCCCAGCGAGCGCACCGTCTCCATGTTCAGGTAGCGGTCCACCGGCAGGCCATTGGAGCGCTGGTAGGCATTCACCGCCTCCATCGTCCGACGACCGAGCACACCGTCGACCGCGCCCGGATCAAACCCACGTGCGCTGAGCGCCTGTTGCAGACGCCGGATCGCGTCGCGGGTCATATTGGTCTCGCACAAAACCGGGCGCCATTCCAGCCGGGCTTGCTCCACCAGTTCTTCCGTTTCCACCGTCCCGAACTGTGCCGGTACGTTCACGCGCTGAGCCTGAGCGGGCTGCACCACCCGCTGCACGGGCACGTTGCGGACCTCGGCGGGCACATGCACTCGCTGGACTTCGGCTGGCTGGACCATCACCCGACGAGTGACCGTCTTGTACTGCGCCGGCTCTTCGACCAGACACATGATCTCGCCGGTCGCGTGGTCGATGCGTTCGACAGGCCCGCGGCCACGCTTCCAGACCGTCCGCGCCGGCCGAACCAGCACGCGCTCGGTCACGTCGCGGAACTGTGCCGGAACCGACCGCATCTCTTCGTAGGCTTCACGCACGACAACCGGCCGAGATTCGGTCACGACCTGTGCAGGCTGCGTGACCAGCCTTTCATAGCCCGGTGATGTTTCGACCTGCTGGCGCACGGTGCGGTACTGCGCCGGTTTGCGGACCAGCGCATAACATTCGCCAGCACGCGCCGCCGGCATCGGCGGAATCCCGGTTACCGAGTAGCGATCAGCCTGGTTTGCAGCAGGCAGAATCGGGCTGGCAGGACGCATATCGGCCACCTGCATGGGCTGCCGAACGATGTCCTCGCGTCGGTAGGCGACAGGCTGGGTTGTGCGGGCCGCCACCGGCGCTTCGCCGCCGGCCAGATGGCGGTCGAAAAACGACTCGCGACGGGCTTCGCGGGCGCGCAGCGCGCCGAGTTCGGCCAGGCGCTGCGCGGTTAGCTGTTCCTGCTGCCGGGCGTAGCTTTGTTCCTCAAACGCCGGCGCGCGGGTCACCGGCTCGTTCGGAAACGCACGGCTCTCCAGCGACTGCATGGTACTGGCCGGGCTGTGAATGGGCGGCGGGGGTACACCATCGCTCGACCGCCAACGATCGTCGTACTCGCTGGAGGTCAGGTAAGTCGGATAACCGGGCTCGGCGTCGCTCCACTCAGCCACATCGGTGCCCCAGCCGTCGGTGGTCGTACAACCGATCAATAACGGACCCGCCATGAGCGCCGCGACGAGGCGAGAAGTGGTCGGCAGCAATTTGGAACTCGAACGCCCCATCAAAGGTTCTCCCTGATTACGCGTTGACTATAGCGGTGTCGCGCTGGACCGTCGATCGGGGCGGCGCCGGATGTTCACCCCGCCCCGCTAAGCGGCAAACGCAAGCCGAAGCCCGATCACACACAACAGAACACCAAACCCGCGCTTGAGTTGCCGCGCCGGCAGCCAATGCGCCAGGCGCGCGCCGGCGGGGGCCGCGAGCATGCTGGCGACCGTGATGCCGATCACCGCGGGCCACAGGACATAGCCGATGCTATGCGGCATGCGGCCTGGCTCCTGCCAGCCGGTGAGCACAAAACCGGCAACGCCTGCCAGCGCAATGGGCAGGCCGCAAGCCGCCGATGTGCCGACCGCACGCACCATCGGCACCCGGCAGGCTGATAACCAAGGCACCGTCAGCGACCCGCCGCCGATACCGATCAAGGCCGACAAGCCGCCAATACCCGTACCGGTGACCGTGAGGCCAACACGGCCGGGCAGATTCAACCGCCCCCCGTCTGCGCCACGCTGAAACACCATGCGCAAACCAATCAGCAGAGCGGCCGCCCCAAAGATGCGCTGCAGCACCAGGCCATTGATTTGATCCGCGACCACAGCGCCTAGCAGCGACCCGGTCAGCAGGCCGGGCGCCAGCCGCGCGACGAGGCGCCAATCCACCGAACCACGTCGGTGATGGGCGCGAATCGACGACAGCGCGGTGAACACCACGCAAGCCAGCGAGGTCGCGATGGCCTGATGCACCATTGCCGGCGCTTCGACACCCTGCAGAGCAAACACGGCAAGCAGGCCCGGCACGAGCACCGCACCGCCGCCGATGCCCAGCAGGCCCGCCAGGACCCCCGCACAACTACCCATGACCAGATAGATCAGTAGAATGCCGAGCAACATTCACGCTCCGTTAACCTGCCGCGAGTATCCGGCCCGCACCGGCACCCGGCAAGCGAAGGCATATGGCATTTCCGTGGACAAGACGGCATTTTCGACGCATCGGCGCGATGGGTCTGGCTGCCGCCACCGCAATCGTGCTTCCGGGTTCGGCCTACGCGGTCAGCGATGCACAGCGGCAGGCCTTCGCCACCGCGCTGGACGCCATCGAAAGTGGCGATCGGGAGCAGATTCCGACTGAGCTCGCCGATCACCCGCTCTATCCCTATCTCGAATCCAAGCTACTTCGGCGCCAGATCTGGAAGGCGCCAGGCGACGAAACTGATGTCGCCATCATCGATTGGCTGGACAAGCATGCGCAGTTGCCGCTGGCCGATGATTTCCGCAACGACTGGCTCGCCAGTCTGCCCAAGCGCGGCGAGTGGGCGCGACTGCACCAATACTACGAACCGACCACTCGCGGCTCGCTGCAGTGTCAGTACCTGGACGCGCGGACGCGGCTCGAACCCAAGGCCGATGTTCTGGCCGATGCCCAGGCGCAGTACCTGGTGGGCAAAAGCCAACCCGACGCCTGCGATCCGGTCTTCGAATGGCTGGAAGACCAGGGCCAGCTCACCGACGAACTGGTGCGCCAGCGCATGCAGCTCGCGATGGAGGCCGGCCAGCCGAAACTGGTGCGCTACCTGCTGCGCCAGCTACCCGACAATGATCCGGCCCAGGATTACGCCCAGGCCTGGCTGATCATGCGCCAAGGCTCGGCTCGCTATCTCGAGTCCATCGTGGATGCGGGCGAGTTGCCCGAAGCCTTCGAACCGATCGCCGGCGAAGCCTTTAATCGCCTGTCACGCTTTGATTCCGAGCGCGCCTGGGAAGCGCTAATCCCGTTCACCGAAGTCTTCGGCGATCGCAAGCCCCTGTTGCTGCGCGCCCGCCGCGACATCGCCATGGGCTTGGCCTATGACCGTGATGCACGGGCGATTCCGATGTTCCGCTCGGTGCCCGGATACATGCTCGGCCCATCGGCCCGCGAATGGCGCGTCCGCAGCGCGCTGTACTTCCAGGACTGGGAGCAGGTCCATGCATGGATTCTCGAGATGCCCGAGGACCAGCGCAATGAAGAGGCATGGCGCTATTGGCTGGCGCGCGCCGACGCCGCGACCCACCGCCCGGCCAAGGCTCGCCAACGTTTTGGCGAGCTGGCCAAGGAGCGCTCCTATTACGGGTATCTCGCAGCGGATGAACTCGATCTGCCCTATGCCATGAATCATGTGCGTGCGCCGGTGAGCGCCGAAGCGCAGGACAACTTCCGCTCGCTGGCGGGCACCCAGCGCGCCCGCGAGTGGTACCTGATCGACCGCCCCCGCGAAGCCCGCACGGAGTGGAAGGCCGTCACCAAGAATCTGGAGCGGTCGGACCTGATGCAGGCTGCCCAGGTGGCTCAAAGCTGGGGCTGGCATGAACAGGCGATCATCACCCTGGCGGCCTCCAAGTACTGGTCGGATCTGGACATCCGCTATCCGCTGCCCTGGAGCGGCCAGGTGATCCGGCTGGCGACCGAGTTCGGCATCACCCCGGAAGATATCTGGGCGATTACACGCTCGGAGAGTCTGTTCGCGCGCGATGCCTATTCCTATGCCGGGGCACGCGGGCTGATGCAGCTCATGCCGGCCACGGCCCGCGAAGTCGCCCGGCGCGACTCCATTCGTTACACCGGCACCTCGGACCTCTACGAGCCAACGATCAACCTGCGGCTGGGCACGCGCTATCTCACCGAATTGCTAGACCGCTATGACGGCAGTCTCGCACTCGCCGCGGCCGCCTATAACGCCGGCCCCCACCGCGTGGATCGCTGGAAACCCGCCTACCCGGTGGAAACCGCGATCTGGGCCGAGAACATTCCGTTCAATGCCACGCGCGACTATGTGCAAAAGGTGCTGAAGCACGCCACCGGCTTTCACTGGCAACGCACCGGACATCCGATGCGAGTGAGCCAGCGCCTGGGCGCCATCCAGGCGGACGTCGAGATCGCCGAATGAGCCGAACGTTTCTGGTCGGCGGCGCCGTCCGGGACAGTCTGCTGGACCGGCCGGTGCACGAGCGCGACTGGGTCGTTGTCGGCAGCGACCCGGAAACCATGCTCGCCAACGGCTTCCGACCGGTGGGCAAGGACTTCCCGGTCTTCCTCCACCCGCAAACCCAGGAGGAGTACGCGCTGGCTCGCACCGAGCGCAAGTCCGGCCGCGGCTATCACGGCTTCGCCTTTCATGCCGCAGCCGATGTCACGCTGGAAGAAGACCTCCAGCGCCGTGATTTCACCGTCAATGCCATTGCTCGCGACGATGACGGCACTCTCATCGACCCCTATGGCGGTACCGACGACCTGAAAGCACGCGTCCTGCGGCACGTGTCGCCGGCCTTTGTCGAAGACCCGCTGCGGGTGCTGCGCGCCGCCCGATTCATGGCGGAGCTGGCGCCTTGGTCGTTCCACGTCGCGGACGAAACGCTGGCGGTCATGCGCAGCATCACCGACAGCGGCGAGCTGGACACACTGGCTGCCGAGCGCCTGTGGCAGGAAACCCGGCGCGCGCTCCTATCACCGGCCCCGCAGCGCTATTTCGAGACCTTGCGGGCTTGCGGCGCCCTGGCGGTGCTGTTTCCCGAAATCGAGGCGCTGTTCGGCGTGCCACAGCCGCCCAAGCATCACCCGGAGGTCGACTGTGGTGTGCACCTGATGATGGTGTTGCAGCAATCCGCCCGCCTGGAACACCCGCTGGAAGTCCGTTTCGCGGCGCTTTGCCACGACCTCGGCAAGGCCGTCACGCCCGATCATGTGCTGCCCAGCCACCGCGGCCACGAAGCCGCCGGCGTGCCGCTGGTGGAACAGCTCTGCGATCGGTTGAAGGTGCCGAATCCATGCCGTGAGCTGGCGCGGGTGGTCACCCGTGAACATCTGCACGCCCATCGCGCGCTGGAGCTTCGCCCGGAAACCGTGCAAAGGCTGTTCAGCCGCATGGATGCCTACCGGCGGCCCGAGCGGGTTCGCCAGTTCGTGCAGGCCTGCGAGGCCGACTCACGCGGCCGCACAGGTTTTGAAGGTCGCGAATACCCGCAAGCCGACTACCTGCTCGCGTTGCACGATGCAGCGGCCGGCGTGAACACGCAGGCCATCGCCGAGGCCGGGTTTTCCGGACCCGAGTTCGGCCAGGAGCTGGCGCGGCGCCGGACTCACGCCATCGCAGACGAGAAGCAACGCCTCACCGCCGGTTAAGGCCTCCGATCCGCCGTGCACGCGGCAGACGGGCTCAGGCACACTCGGGTCATCTCAAACCTTTCTGGACAAGCGCATGCGCAAAACCATCCTGATTACTGGCGCCAGCGCCGGCCTCGGCGCCGGCATGGCGCGTCTGTTTGCAGCCCAGGGATGCGATCTCGCCCTCTGCGCTCGGCGCATGCCAGCGCTGGAGTCGCTCAAGGCCGAGCTCACCGCGGCCCACCCTGGCGTTCGCGTGGAGATCCGCTCACTGGACGTCTGCGACTACGACGCCGTGTTCGAGGTATTCCAGGCATTCAAGACGGACTTTGGCCAGCTCGACCGAATCATCGTCAACGCGGGCATCGGCTTCGGCGCAGAGATTGGCACCGGCCGGTTTGCAGTGAATCGCCGCACAGCCGAAACGAACTTTATCGCCGCGCTCGCACAGTGCGAGGCAGCCATGGAAATCTTCAGGGCGCAGAACAGCGGGCACCTCGTCGCGATGTCATCGGTGAGCGGGACCCGCGGCTTCAAGGGTCCGGCCGCGGTCTACGCGGCGACCAAGGCGGGCCTGGCGACGCTGGCCGAAGGCATACGCATGGACGCGTTGGGCACGCCGATCCAGGTCACGACCATCCTCCCCGGATTCATCCTCACCGCCATCAACTCCGATCTGAAAAATGCGCCGTTCCGGGTCGATCTGGACACCGGTTGCCGAGCGCTGGTCAAGACCATCAACCGCGAACCGGCCAGCGCCTACGTGCCGGGCTGGCCCTGGGCACTGATCAGCCGCGTCCTGCGCATCCTGCCGCTGCGGCTGGCTGCGAAGATGTCCTGAGACCACTCAGCCAGCGTATTGATCTGGCGCCAAGGC